>WNGA01000827.1_pt1 | contig 54656 bp, 53 predicted proteins | sample 5400061 | NCBI WGS metagenome assembly WNGA01 (sample SAMN13153366, study PRJNA577476) | soil metagenome | isolation source: 100 cm soil or saprolite under grassland replicate 2 | place: USA:California | collected 2016-06-15
CCTTCGCGGCGTGCCCTGCGAACGCGGCGAACGAGCGCTCGATGCGCTGCCCGAGGCGCTCGGCGTTGGCCGGCAGTGTGGTCAAACCCGCGCCGCTGCGTTCGGACAGCGCGAGCAGCGCCGGCAGGTCCTCCCGCGCGATCGGCCGGACGTAGAACATCGGCCCGCGCTCGGCCTTTAAGTCAGCGATTTGCCCAGCGCCGTTTCCAGTCGCGCGAGGCCTTCCAGGATTTCGTCGAGACTGATGACGAGCGAAGGCGCGATGCGCACGACGTCGGGCCCGGCGACGAGCACGATCAACCCCGCTTCGGCGGCGGCACGCATGACGTCCATCGCCTTGCCCTGCCAGCGCTCCATGAGCTCGCAACCGAGCCATACGCCTTCGCCGCGAATATCGACAAAGACCTCGCGTCGCGCATTGATGGTGCGCAAGCCCTCCATGAACAGCGCGTGCCGCGCCTTCACGCCGTCGAGCACCTCGGTCGTGTTGATGACGTCGAACACGGCGCCGGCAACCGCGCAGGCGAGCGGGTTGCCGCCGAAGGTCGTGCCGTGGATGCCGACCGAGAACGCGCTCGCGATCTCGGTGGTCGTCAGCATCGCTCCGATGGGAAACCCGCCGCCCAATCCCTTGGCGCTCGTCAGAATGTCCGGAACCACACCCTTCTGCATGTACGAGAACAGGGCGCCGGTGCGACCCATGCCGCTCTGGATCTCGTCGAAGATGAGCAGCGCATCGTGTTCGTCGCAGAGCCGTCGCGCGGCGGCCAGGAATTCCGGCGTGCCCGGAATCATTCCGCCTTCGCCCTGCATGGGCTCGAGGATCACCGCGCAGACGTCGTCGCCGCCCTCCTCTGCGAACGCGGCTTCGAGGCCCGCGATATCGTTGTAGCGGATGTGGGTGAAGCCGGTCGGCGGCGGCCCGAAGCCCGTCGAGTATTTCGCCGTGCCGCCCGCGGAGACGGTGAACAACGTCCTGCCGTGGAATGCGTTGAGCGTCGAGATCACCCGGAATTTTTCCGGCCCGCAGTGATCGTGCGCGTAACGGCGCGCGAGTTTGAGCGCGGCCTCGTTGGCTTCGGCACCGGAGTTGCACAGGAACACGCGTTCGGCGAAGGTCGCGTCGACCAGCTTTTTCGCCAGCCGCAGCGCGGGCTCGTTGGTCATCCAGTTCGAGACGTGCCACAGCGCATGCGCCTGCTCGGTCAAAGCCTTGACGATCGCCGGGTGGCAATGGCCAAGTGACGTGACTGCGACGCCGCCGGCGAAGTCGATGTACATCCGGCCCTGCTGATCCCAGACGCGCGACCCGGCGCCGCGGATGGGCACGAAGTCCGCGGGTGCGTAGCAGGGCACCATCAGTTGGTCGAACATCGCGCGCGTGACGGGAAACGCGGCGGCGTGGCTCTCTGCCGCCGGGCGACGGATCGGCTCGGTGGAAAGCGCGGTGGCGGGGGAAACGGACATGGGACTTCCGGTGAGCGAGACTGCCATTGTAGACGAACGCCGATCGCATCGGGTTCGAGCGCGGTCACGCCCGGCGCCGCCGCGACTCACCGCCCTGCACCGCGGGATCTCGTCCCGGTTCGGGGCAGAATCCGGCTCAATCTACCTTGGCGCCGGAGTTCTTCACGATCTTCGCGTACTTCGGGATTTCACTCCGGATCAACGCCGCGAATTGCTCGGGTGTCGTTGGCGCGGGCTCCGCGCCCTGCTGTGCGAAGAACGCCTGCATCTCGGGCGTGGCCAGAATGCGCGTCACCTCGGCGTTCCACTTGGTGATGATCTCCTTCGGCGTGCCCGCGGGCGCCATGAATCCCCACCAAGTGTAGATGTCGAACCCCGGCAGCCCCGTCTCGGCGAGCGTCGGCACCTCCGGAGCGAGCGCGGAACGCTTCGCGGTCGTGACCGCAAGCGCCTTCAATTTGCCCGCTTTTAGTTGCGGCGTTGAATTGGCGAGGTTGTCGAACATGAGCTGCGTGTCGCCGGCGAGCAGCGCTTGCAACGCCGGCGCACCGCCCTTGTACGGGATGTGCACCATGGTGACGCCAGCTTCGGTCTTGAACAATTCTCCGGCGAGGTGGCCCGCGCTGCCGTTGCTGCCCGAGCCGAACGACAGGGCACCGGGATGCGCCTTGGCGTACGCGATCAACTCGGGCACCGAATTCGCGGGAAACGATGGATTGAGCACCAGCACATTCGGCGTGATCGCCACTAACGTAATCGGTGCGAAGTCTCTGACGGGGTCATAGGGCATTTTGCTGTACAAGCTCACGTTGACCGCGTGCGTCGACAGCGCGCCCTCGAGGATCGTGTAGCCATCCGGCGCGCTCTTGGCGACCAGATCCGCGCCGATGTTGCCGCCAGCGCCGGGCCGGTTGTCGATGACGACCGGCTGGCCCCATGCGTCGGTGAGCTTTTGTCCGATCGCCCGCGCCACGACGTCGAGCGAGCCGCCAGGTGGGAAGGGGACGACCAAGCGGATCGGCTTGGTCGGATACGTCTGTGCGCAAGCGGGCTGCGGTGCAAAGCTGACGCCGCCGGCAAGCACGCACGCGATGGCAGCGATGATGACACGGCGAAGCACATGCAGGCGCAAATTCGACTCCTGAAGACTAAAGGAGCGACGATGATTCTAGCCTGACGGCAGCAGCGCCGGAACGGTTTGCCGCGCCCGACGGCGCGGCGCATAATCCACGGTCGTTTCAGCCGCCCGAGTCGCACAGGAATACCCGTTTGCAATAGAATCGTCACCGGGCAGGCCTAGGATTCGCAAATCATCCAACGAGGAGGAAACCATGCACTACGGCAAACTCGGCGCGCTACGTGCGGTGCTGTTCACCGCGCTTTTCGGCCTCGCCGCACAGGCGCAAGCCGTCACCGAGATCCAATGGTGGCATTCGATGACGGGCGCGCTCAACGACAGGGTGAACGACATCGCGAACGGCTTCAACGCGAGCCAGAAGGACTATAAGGTCGTGCCCATCTACAAGGGCAGCTACCCCGAATCGATGACCGCGGCGATCGCGGCGTTCCGGGCGGGGAACGCGCCGCACATCCTGCAGGTGTTCGAGGTCGGGACGGCGACCATGATGGCGGCCAAGGGTGCCATCAAGCCCGTGTATCTGATGATGAAGGAGGCGAACGAGCCGTTCGATCCGAAGAACTATCTTGCCGCGGTTGCCGGCTATTACACCGACAGCAACGGCAACATGCTCTCGCTGCCCTTCAACAGTTCGACGCCGGTGTTCTACGTCAACAAGGACGCCTACAAGAAGGCCGGGCTCGACCCCGAAAAGGCGCCCAAGACATGGAAGGAGTTCGCCGTCGCCGCCGAGAAACTGAAGGCCTCGGGCCAAGAGTGCGTGTACACCACCGGCTGGCCGTCCTGGGTGCACGTCGAGAACTTTAGTGCCTGGAACAACCTGCCGATCGGCACGAAATCGAACGGCTTCGACGGGCTGGACACTGTGTTCACGGTCAATTCACCGGCGCACGTTGCGCACATCGCGATGCTCGCGGACTATGCGAAGAAGGGCTGGTTCACCTATTCCGGCCGGACTAATCAGGCCGAAGCGCGCTTCTTCAGCGGCGAATGTGCAATGCTCACGTCTAGCTCGGCGGCACAAGGCAACATACGCAAGAACGCAAAGTTCGATTTCTCGGTGAATTTCCTGCCGTACAACGACACCATCCCCGGCGCGCCGCAAAACTCGATCATCGGTGGCGCGACGCTGTGGGTGATGAGCGGCAAGAAGCCTGACGAATATAAGGGAGTTACGAAGTTCTTCTCCTACCTGTCTTCGCCTGATATCCAGGTGGCCTGGCACCAGGGCACTGGTTACGTGCCGATCACCAACGCCGCGTTCGACGTGACGAAGAAGTCCGGCTACTACGATAAGAACCCGGGCACCGACGTCGCCATCCGCCAACTGAACAACAAGCCGCCAACCGCCAACTCCAAGGGCCTGCGCTTCGGCAATTTCGTTCAGGGGCGCGAAGTCATCGAGGAGGAAATGGAATCCGTGTTCGCCGGCAAGAAGGACGCCAAGACCGCGATGGACGATGCGGTCAAGCGCGGCAACGAAATCCTGCGCAAGTTCGAAGCCGCAAACAAGTAAGAAGCTAGGGGGCGCCGCCCAAACTCGGCTGCCCCCTCTTGTAACCTCTCGCTCCGGGCGAAATGGAAAAACGCGTCGTCTTTCGCTCGGCGTGGCTGCCGTACGCGCTGCTCGCGCCGCAAATCGCGATCACCATCGTTTTCTTCTTCTGGCCGGCTTTCCAGGCGGCCTGGTTCTCGTTCCAGCTGCAGGACGCGTTCGGGCTGAAGACGGAATTCGTCGGCCTGCGCAACTTCGTCGAGCTGTTCAAGGACCCACGTTATCTGGAGTCGTTCAAGATCACGGCGCTGTTCAGCGTGCTGGTCGCGGTCTGCGGCATTGCGGTGTCGCTGGTGCTCGCGACTATGGCCGATCGCGTGCTGCGTGGCGCGCTCGCTTACAAGACGTTTCTGATCTGGCCGTATGCAGTCGCGCCCGCGGTGGCGGGTGTGCTTTGGGCGTTTCTGTTCGCACCGTCGGTCGGCATCGTCACGTTCGCGCTCCGGCAGATCGGCATCGATTGGAATTGGGTGTTGCGAGGCGACCAGGCGATGGCCCTCGTCGTGATCGCATCGGTATGGAGGCAGATCAGCTACAACTTCCTGTTCTTTCTCGCTGGACTGCAGTCAGTCCCGAAGTCGCTCATCGAAGCCGCCGCCATCGACGGTGCCGGGCCGACGCGGCGCTTCTGGACCGTGGTGTTTCCGCTGCTCACGCCGACCACCTTCTTTCTGCTGATCGTCAACATGGTCTATGCGTTCTTCGACACCTTTGGCGTGATCGACGCGACCACCCAGGGCGGGCCCGCGGGCGCGACCCAGATCCTCGTCTACAAGGTGTATCACGACGGCGTGAAGTCGGCGGACCTCGGCGGATCGTCGGCGCAGTCGGTAGTGCTGATGATCATTGTCATTGTGCTCACGGTGCTGCAGTTCCGCTTCGTCGAGCGCAAGGTGCATTACTGATGGATACGGAGCGTCCCGATTGATGGTCGAGAACCGTCCCTGGCTGACGTTTTTCTCGCACGCCGTGCTGATCGCTGGCGTCGTGCTGGTCGCCTTTCCGCTCTACATGACGTTCGTCGCCTCCACGCTGACGCTCGAGGAGATCCTCCAGGTACCGATGCCGCTGGTCCCGGGCGGGCATCTCTGGGAGAACTACGTGCAAGTGCTGACCGCGGGGTCGGAGCGCGGCGCGGCGGCGCCCGTCGGGCGCATGATGCTGAACAGCCTAATCATGGCGCTCGCGATCGCTTTCGGAAAGATCGCGATCTCCATCATCGCATCGTTCGCGATCGTCTACTTCCGCTTTCCGTTGCGCAACTTCTTCTTCTGGGTGATCTTCGTCACGCTCATGTTGCCGGTGGAGGTACGCATCATTCCGACCTTCAAGGTGGCTTCCGACCTTGGAATACTCAATTCGTACGTCGGCCTCACGCTACCGCTGATCGCGTCCGCAACCGCCACGTTCCTCTTCCGCCAGTTCTTCATGACGGTGCCCGATGAACTCGCCGAGGCCGCGCGCATCGACGGTGCCGGGCCGATGCGGTTCTTCGTCGATGTGCTTCTGCCACTGTCGAAGACGAGCATCGCCGCGCTGTTCGTGATCCAGTTCATCTACGGCTGGAACCAATACCTCTGGCCGCTGCTCATTACGACGGAGGAGTCCATGTACACGACTGTCATCGGCATCAAGCGGATGATCACCGGCGGCGACGCGCTCACCGAGTGGCATCTGGTGATGGCCACCGCGATGCTCGCGTTGCTGCCGCCCGCGCTCGTCGTTGTGCTGATGCAGCGCTGGTTCGTGAAGGGCCTTGTGGATACCGAGAAATGACGAATCGTTCGACTTCGCTCAGGACAGGCTGCGCGAGGCCCGGGATCCAGTGTCTTGTCGGAAACGCCACTGGATTCGCGCCTTCGCGGGAATGACGGCATGAAGTGAACATGAAGCTGCGAGAATGACGGTCCTCAAACATGGCTAAAGTCCATTTGCGCGACGTGCGCAAGAGCTACGGCGATACCGAGGTGATCCACGGCGTCTCGATCGACGTCGCGGACGGCGAGTTCATGGTCATCGTCGGGCCCTCGGGCTGCGGCAAGTCGACGTTGCTGCGGATGGTTGCGGGGCTCGAGACGATCACCGGCGGCGAGATCGACATCGGCGATCGCGTCGTCAACCGGCTCGAGCCCAAGGATCGCGATATCGCGATGGTGTTCCAGAATTACGCGCTCTATCCGCACATGAGCGTGTTCGACAACATGGCGTACGGACTGAAGATCCGCGGCTTTTCGAGGAGCGACATTGATGCGCGGGTCAAGCGCGCGGGCGAGATTCTCGAGCTCGGCCCGTTGCTCGAGCGCAAGCCCCGGCAGCTTTCGGGCGGACAGCGGCAACGCGTCGCGATGGGACGCGCAATCGTCCGCGAGCCTGCAGTCTTCCTCTTCGACGAGCCGCTGTCGAACCTCGATGCCAAGCTTCGCGTGCAAATGCGCTTCGAGATTCAGAAGCTCCATCGCCGCCTCGGTACGACCAGCCTCTACGTCACGCACGACCAGGTCGAAGCGATGACGCTGGCGCACCGGATGATCGTCATGAACGCCGGTCGCGCCGAGCAGATCGGCACGCCGATGGAGGTCTACCAAAACCCCGCAAGCGTGTTCGTGGCCGGCTTCATCGGCTCGCCGGCGATGAATTTCCTCGCCGGCAAGGCCGAGGCGGACGACCGAGTGACGCTCGACGGCGGCGGTGCGGTCGTGGCGGGCTCCAACTTGGGAGTCGGCCGCAAGATCACGGTCGGCGTCCGGCCCGAGCATTTCACGCCTTGCGCGCCAAGCGCGGCCAACTTGGTCGGTAGCGTCGAGATGATCGAAGCGCTCGGTGCCGACACGCTTATCCATATCGCTTTCGGCGGCGGCTCGCTTATCGCCAGGCTCCCGCATGGCGCGCCTGCGACAATCGGCGAACCGATTGCGCTGTCGGCATCGCCCGGCCGGGTGTATCTGTTCGACGCCGAGACTGGAGCAAGGGTTGCCGCGTGAGCCCGCGGCGAGGGCCCACGCGCACGAAGTGCGCGGGGATCGCGCGAGGGCAGATGCGCTGCGGCCAACGATACGATGGTTAGGTGATGACGGTGGTGGCCGCAGCTATCGCGGCAGGACGTCGACGCGTGAGCGATTCAATGTGGGTAATTCGTACAAGGAGGCCGAACGCGTGAGCTCGCGGCGAAGGACCCCGCGCACGAAGCCTGTGAAGGCCTGGCCGTATCCGCGCTACGCGGCCCATCGCGGCGCTGGCAAGCTTGCGCCGGAGAACACGCTCGCGGCGATGCGCGTCGGCCAGGCGCACGGTTACCGAATGGTCGAGTTCGACGTCAAGCTCTCCGGCGACGGCGTGCCGTTCCTGCTGCACGATGACAGCCTCGACCGCACGACCGACGGCCCCGCCTTTGCCGGCGAACCGCTGCCGACGCTCTCGGCAATCGCGCGCTGGGCGATCGCGAACGGTGTCGCGTGCAACGTCGAGATCAAGCCTATGCCCGGACGCGAGCGCGATACGGGTGCGGCCGTGGCGCTCGACGCCGCCGCGCTGTGGCGCGCGGCCCCGGTGCCACCCCTGCTGTCGTCGTTTTCGGAGGAAGCGCTCGCTGCCGCGCGCGCTGCCGCGCCGGACCTCAGGCGCGCACTGCTGGTCGAGCGCATTCCCGCCGACTGGGCGGCGCGGCTGTCGCGGCTTGCGTGCACTGCGCTCGACGTCGACCATCGCGAGCTCGATGCCGGCATCATCGCCGCCGCGCATCAATCGGGCTACAAGGTAATGACGTACACGGCGAATGATCCGCACGCGGTCGCGCAACTCGCGACCTGGGGCGTCGATGTGATCATCACCGACGCGATCGACGTTATTCGCCCGTAGCCCGGGTTGAGCGGCCCGTAGCCTGGGTTGAGCGCGTAGCGCGAAGCCCGGGGCACCTTGGAGCGTAGAGCGGTCCCGGGATTCGCTCCGCTCATCCCGGGCTACGCGAGGGCGGGTCGCTTGATCTCGCGCTCATCGATGGGCAGGTTGATCAGCCCGGCGACGACGCCGAGCGCGATCGACAGATACCAGACGAGATCGTAGCTGCCCAGCCGGTCGAATAGAAATCCGCCAAGCCAGGCGCCGAGGAAGCTCCCGACCTGATGGCTGAAGAACGTCACGCCGGTCAGCATGGCCATGTAGCGCACGCCGAAGATCTGGCCCACGATGCCGTTGGTCGGCGGTACGGTCGACAGCCATAGCAGGCCCAACGCACTGGCGAAGGCATACACGGTCCACGCCGACAGCGGCAACCAGATGAACAACGCAATCACCACCGCGCGGCCGAAATAGATGAACGACAGGATGTAGCGCTTGGGCATCTTCGCGCCCAGCCAGCCAGTCGTATACGTCCCGATGATATTGAACAGCCCTATCAGCGCCAGCGCCGTGACGCCGAGGTGCGCAGGCATGCCCTTGTCGAGCAGGTACGAGGGCAGATGTACGCCGACGAACACGACTTGGAAGCCGCACACGAAAAAACCCAGCGTCAGTAGCACGTAGCCGCGATGGCCGAGCGCCTCGCGAATCGCCTCGCCGGCCGATTGCTTGAAGGCGTGCGCATGGTGCGCGTGCCGCTCGATCATCACCGCGGCCAGCGGCGCCATCAGCAGGCCGACCGCAGCGAGCGCAAGCAAGCTTCCGTACCATCCTACGTGTGAGAGCAGCAACTGCGTAAACGGAAGCAGCGCGAATTGGCCGAACGAGCCGGCTGCCGCCGAGATTCCGAGCGCCATGCTGCGCTTCTCGGGCGGGAAGGCGCGCCCCAACACGCCGGAGATGACACTGAAGGTGACGCCCGAAAGACCGACGCCGATCAGCACGCCGGACGAGAGCACGAACATCCATGGCGCTCCCGGATGCGCCATCAGCACGAGACCGAGCACATAGAGCAGCGCGCCACCGAGCACCACGCGCCCAGAGCCGTACTTGTCGGCGAGCATGCCCGCGAAGGGCTGCGTCGCACCCCAGACGAGGTTCTGGATCGCAATCGCCAATGCGAATGTCTCGCGGCCCCAATGCAGGTCCGCGCTCATCGGCTGGAGGAACAAGCCGAAGCCGTGACGAATCCCCATCCCGAGCGTGAGAATCAGGCCGCCGCAGATGAGCACCATGTTGGGCGAACGCCAATCGACGCGGGACAAGGAAGAATCCACGGAATCCTCTTTGCGAGTGACTATCAGCGGGTCCGTCCGCCGGGATCCGGGTGGAGCGCCTCGATTTCGCTTAGGGTGGCGATGAGCGCTTCGAGCCTATCGGAGCCTAGCTTGTTCGCAACTTGTATCTGCGCGTGCTGCCACTGCGGCAGCGCGGCGCGGAGCGCCTTCTCGCCGGCACGGGTTAACGACACCTCGCGCGTGCGCGCATCGCGCCCCGACACGATCGAAACGAGACCGCGCTCGAGGAGCGGATCGAGGGTGCGCGAGAGTGCAGTGCGGTCGAGCAGCAACGCATCCGCGAGATCGGATATCCGTGCCGTGCCGTCGCGAGCGAGCGTGCTCAGGAGCGAAAACTGCGTGACGCGCAGCCCGGACGGGACCATCAGATCGTCGTAGAGCTGCGTCAGGGCGCGTGTGGCCCGACGCAAGCGACCGCAGGCACAAGCCGCTGACGGTACGGAAGCGCTCGAGGTCATCGATCTAAGGCGAACCGGGATAGATGCATATGCACGCAACTAGGAGTATATGCACCTTTTTCGGCCGACACAAGAGTTACTCAAGATTTCCGTAGTTGGACCACAGGTGGTCGTCGCCCCGGCGAAGGCCGGGGCCCAAGTTCAGCGTTAACGCTATGTCACTTGGATCCCGGCCTACGCCGGGATGACGGAGTATTGTTAGGCAATCGTGATCCGTTGGGAAACAACTCACTGGGCCCAACTCTTGGCACGCACGACCGCCTTGTCCCAGCCCGCAGTCCGCGCTTCAGCCTGGTCGCGCGGCATCGCGGGCTCGAAGCGCCGGTCGACCTGCCAGTTGGCGGTGACTTCGGCGTCATCTCGCCAGTAACCGACCGCGAGCCCGGCGAGATACGCCGCGCCGAGCGCCGTGGTTTCCGCAACTTTCGGCCGCACCACCGGGACGCCGAGCAGGTCCGCCTGGAATTGCATCAACAGATTGTTCGTAGTTGCACCGCCGTCGACCCGCAATTCCGTCAGCTTCAGTCCCGCGTCGGCCTCCATGGCGCGCAAGACCTCGGCGCTTTGAAACGCAATGGCTTCGAGCGCGGCACGCGCGAGATGCGCACTGGTGGCGCCACGGGTCAACCCGAAGATCGCCCCGCGGGCATAGGCATCCCAATGTGGCGCGCCGAGCCCGGCGAACGCGGGGACCAGATAGACGCCGCCGTTGTCGGGCACGCTCGCGGCGAGCGCCTCGACTTCCGCCGCGGAGCGGATGATCTTGAGTCCGTCGCGCAGCCATTGGACGACGGCGCCAGCGATGAAGACGCTTCCCTCGAGCGCGTAATCTGTCGCGCCGTCGCGACGCCATGCGACCGTCGACAACAAATGATTCTTCGACATCACTGCGCTACGGCCGGTGTTGAGCAAGAGGAAGCAACCGGTGCCGTAGGTGTTCTTGGCTAATCCCGGCTCGAGGCAGGCCTGGCCGAACAAGGCTGCCTGCTGATCTCCCGCGATGCCCGCAATCGGGACCGTAGCGCCGCCGAGGCTTGCATGCGCGCACACGCCGGAAGACGCGACCACCGCCGGGAGGACCGCCCGCGGCACGTCGAGGAGCGCGAGCAGTTCGTCGTCCCATTCGCCGCGATGGATGTCGAACAATAGCGTGCGGCTGGCATTCGACGGATCCGTGACGTGCGTCGTACCGCCCGAGAGATTCCAGATCAGCCAGGAATCGACGGTGCCGAACGCAAGCTCGCCGCGCTCCGCGCGCGAGCGTGCTTGCGCCACATGGTCGAGAAGCCATCTGAGCTTGGTGCCTGAGAAATAGGCATCGAGCACGAGGCCGGTCTTACGGGCGAACGTCGCTTCGTGGCCAGCGGCACGCAATGCATCGCATAAAGGCGCTGTCCTGCGGTCTTGCCAAACGATGGCGTTGGCGACGGGCCGGCCGGTCGCGCGTTCCCAGAGAACTGTAGTCTCGCGCTGATTGGTAATACCGATCGCCGCGACGTCCTTCGCCGCGATCGCGGCCTTGGCCAGCACTTCGGCCATGACGCCCGATTGGCTCGCCCAGATCTCCATCGGATCGTGCTCGACCCACCCCGGTTGCGGGAACAGCTGCGCGAATTCACGCTGTGCGACGGCGTGAACCGATCCCGCGCGATCGAAGAGGATCGCGCGCGAGCTGGTGGTGCCCTGATCCAGGGCGAGCACGAAAGCCATCGATACTTCCTCCGAGAGACCGAAGTCGTTGTTTGTTATAGCGCCGCCGCGTAAAATGGCGCCCTTTGCGGCGCTGCTATTCTAGCAATTCGCGTTGCAGCCCATCCCGAGTCAACCCGCATTGCCATTCCATGCCCCTCGCCCAGCCCTCGACAGCCCGCACCCGCCTGCATACGCGACGGGTCGTCTACGAAGGATTCCGGCGCGACGACGACCTATTCGATCTCGAAGGCCATCTGACCGACATCAAGGATCACGATTACGCGCTGCTTACGGGCGTCCGGCGTGCCGGCGACCCCGTGCACGACATGTGGACGCGCGTGACGGTCGGGCGCGATTACATCGTGCGCGCAATCGAGGTGCGCACCGATGGCATGCCATACCCGGACGCCTGCGATCGCATCGAGCCGGCGTACGGGAAGCTCGTCGGGGCAAGCCTGTTGCACGGTTTCCGTAAGACGCTGTACGACACGATGGGCGGCGTGCGCGGCTGCAGCCACGTGACCGAGCTTCTGGCGCATGCGCCGACAGCTGCCATCCAGATGTTTGCAGGTCTGCGCCGCGAAATCGAGGAGGGCGAGCACAAGCCTTTCCAGCTCGACCGCTGTCACGCACTCGAGACGACGACCGACACCGTGCGCAATTACTATCCGCAATGGTATAGAGGCGCCGCCCGACGCGCGCGGACAGAGAGGGAGGCGTGAAGATCCACGAATACCAGGGCAAGGAAATCTTTCGCCGCTTCGGTCTGCCGACGCCGCGCGGCATCCCCGCGTTTTCGGTCGATGAGGCAGTGAAGGCCGCAGAGACCATCGGATGCGGCGTCCAGGTCGTCAAGGCGCAGATCCACGCTGGCGGCCGCGGGAAGGGAGGCGGCGTCAAGCTCGCGAAGTCGAGCGCCGAGGTCCGCGACCTCGCCGGCAAGATCCTCGGCATGCAGCTCGTCACTCACCAGACGGGTCCGCAGGGGCAGAAGGTGCGCCGCCTGCTGATCGAACAAGGCGCGGACATCGCCAAGGAGCTCTACGTGGGAATGGTCGTCGATCGGGGGACCCAGCGCGTGGTGCTGATGGCGAGTTCGGAAGGCGGCATGGACATCGAGGAAGTCGCCGCGAAGACGCCCGAGAAGATCCACAAGGTCTTCATCGATCCGATGCGTGGCCTCAGCGATGCCGAGGCCGATGCCGTCGCGCGCAAGATCGGCGTTTCGGAAGGGAGCCTCAAGGAGGCAAGGCAGGTGCTGCAGGGGCTTTATCGTGCGTTCGACGAGACTGACGCGTCGCTCGCCGAGATCAATCCGTTGATCGTCACCGGCGACGGTCGTGTGATCGCGCTCGACGCCAAGCTCAATTTCGACGACAACGGCCTGTTCCGCCATCCCGATATCGTCGAAATGCGCGACCTCGATGAGGAGGACCCCGCTGAGGTCGAGGCGTCGAAGTTCGACCTCTCGTACATCTCGCTCGACGGCGACATCGGCTGCCTGGTCAACGGCGCCGGGCTCGCGATGGCGACCATGGATACTATCAAGCTCTACGGTGGGTCGCCCGCGAACTTCCTCGACGTTGGCGGCGGGGCGACCGCCGAAAAGGTGACCGAAGCATTCAAAATCATGCTGCGCAATCCCGGTCTCAGGGCGATATTGGTCAACATTTTCGGCGGCATCATGAAATGCGACACGATCGCCACCGGGGTCGTCACGGCAGCGCGCGAGGTCAAGCTCAAGGTTCCCCTCATCGTGCGCATGAAGGGCACCAATGAGGAGCTAGGCAAGAAAATCCTCGCCGAGTCCGGGTTGCCGATCATCACCGCGGACAACATGGCCGAGGCGGGCGAGAAGGCCGTCGCCGCAGCGAGAGGCACGTAACTCGTCGCCCCGGCGGAGGCCGGAGGCCGTGTCGGAAAGGGATACCTGAATCGTCGCCCCGGCGCAGGCCGGGGCCCAATTTTTTGTGAGCGAGACTCGTGGGTACGTCTACATTCTTGCCAGCAAGGCTTACGGCACTCTGTACGTTGGCGTGACGAGCGATCTGGCAAAAAGGATCTGGGAACACAAGGAACACCTGGTTGCGGGGTTTACGAAAAAGCATGACGTCAGGCAGTTAGTTTGGTACGAGTGCCACGATTCTATCGAAGCGGCGATCACGCGCGAGAAGCAGATCAAGGAGTGGCGTCGCGATTGGAAAGTCAATTTGATCCAGGCGATGAATCCGGATTGGCGAGATCTTAATGATGATTTGACTGCGTAACCAATTGGGCCCCGGCCTGCGCCGGGGCGACGAATAATCCCGTCTGCGCCAACGCGCCGAGTCAACCTGAATTCCTGATCATGAGCATCCTCGTCAACAAGAATACGAAAATCATCACCCAGGGCATCACCGGCAAGACCGGGCAGTTCCATACGCGCATGTGCCGCGAATACGCCAACGGCAGGAGCTGCTTCGTCGCGGGCGTCAACCCGAAGAAGGCCGGCGAGGATTTCGAGGGCATTCCGATCTACGCGACTGTCCAGGAGGCGAAGCACGCGACCGGCGCCACGGTCTCGGTGATCTATGTGCCGCCGCCGTTTGCCGCTGCGGCGATCGACGAGGCCGTCGACGCCGGTCTCGACCTGGTCGTCTGCATCACCGAGGGCATCCCGGTGCGCGATATGATTCGCACAAGGTACCGGATGCAGGAGAGGAATACGCTGCTGCTCGGTCCCAACTGCCCGGGCGTGATCACGCCCGACGAGATCAAGATCGGCATCATGCCGGGCCACATCCATCGCAAGGGGCGCGTCGGCGTCGTATCGCGGTCCGGAACGCTCACCTACGAGGCGGTCGCGCAACTGACCGAGCTCGGCATGGGCCAATCCTCCGCAGTCGGCATCGGCGGCGATCCGGTCAACGGCCTCAAGCACATCGACGTACTGAAGCTTTTCAACGATGATCCGGAGACCGATGCCGTGATCATGATCGGCGAAATCGGCGGCAGCGACGAAGAACACGCCGCAGCGTGGGTGAAGGCGCACATGAAAAAACCTGTCGTCGGTTTCATCGCCGGTGTCACCGCACCACCAGGCAAGCGCATGGGCCACGCCGGAGCGATCGTCTCGGGCGGCAAGGGAACGGCGCAGGAGAAACTCGCGGTCATGGAAGCCTGCGGCATCAAGGTGACGCGCAATCCCGCCGAGATGGGCAAGTTGCTACAGTCGATTATCTAGCTTTCTGGTCCATGTTATAGCGGAGTCTGCATGCCTGACCTGGCTGCACCGCAATTCTGGATTGCGGTCGTCGAGATCATCTTCGTCAATATCCTGTTGTCCGGCGACAACGCGGTCGTGATCGCGCTCGCCTGCCGCAACCTGGCGCAGCGGCAGCGGCGACTAGGCATCTTCTGGGGCGTGCTCGGCGCGATCGTGCTCCGAATCGTGCTCACGTTCTTCGCGATGAGCCTTCTCGCGTATCCCTGGCTCAGGCTGATCGGCGGGGCGCTGTTGCTGTGGATCGGGGTCAAGCTCATTGCCCAGGACGACGGTGGCGAGCACAAGGTCAAGGCCAGCGACCGGCTACTGACGGCGGTATGGACGATCATCGTCGCCGATCTCATCATGAGTCTCGACAACGTCGTGGGCGTTGCCGCAGCGGCGAAAGGCAGTGGGCTGCTCATCGTGTTTGGGCTTGTCACCAGCATCCCGATCGTCATCGTCGGTAGCCAGATCATCATGCGCTTGATCGCGCGTTTTCCCGTGCTCGTGCTGGCGGGCGGTGGCCTGCTGGGGTACATCGCAGGCGAGATGGTGGTCGAGGAACCGGCGCTGCAATCGTGGATCGCCGCGAACGCGGCCGGGGCCGCCTGGATCGTGCCGCCGCTCGGATTCGCCGTCGTCGTCGCCATCGGTCTTTGGCTTACGCGGCGGCGCAGGCGAACAGTCCCGCATTGACGGTGGACGCTCGCCTTGCCGGCAGCGGCAGCGTACACTCGCCGCCGATGGACGGCCCCAACGGATTCGCAATGAACATTCAGCCGGTCGCGATGAGGAGCGCGGGTCGATGAGCGACCGCATCCCCCTCGACGTGGCCAGCCTTTCCCATCCGGGAATGGTGCGCACGCACAACGAGGACTCGGTTTTCGTCGACGGCGAAGCGGGGCTCGCGGTGCTCGCCGACGGCATGGGCGGCTACAGCGCGGGTGAAGTCGCGAGCGGAATCGCCGTGAACGTGATCAGCAAGGGCATGTTGCAGGAGCTCAATTCGGGACGCGAATTATCGAAGGTCGACATCGCCAGCGGGCTCACGCACGCGGCGCTGTTGCTGCAGCAGCAGATCGCGCTTGCCAACAAGGGCATCTATGAAGCGGCACAGCAGCGGCCCGAATGCGCGGGCATGGGCACGACGCTTGTCGCGACCGTCTTCTTTCAGAATCGCGTCAGCATCGGTCACATCGGCGATTCGCGCTGCTATCGCCTGCGGGCCGACAGGTTCGAGCAGCTCACGCACGATCACTCGCTGCTGCAGGAGCAGATCGACAGTGGGATGCTGACCCCGGAGCAGGCCAAGTATTCGCTGAACAAGAACCTCGTGACGCGTGCTCTCGGTATCGAGGCGGTCGTGCCTGCGGATATCGCGGAATACCGGGTCGAGGCCGAGGACGTGTATGTGCTGTGCTCGGATGGACTGACCGACATGGTCGACGCGGAAGTCGTGCGCGAGATCGTGGCCGCCAAGCGGAGCGACCTCGCCGAGGCAGCCGCGGAGCTCATCGACGTCGCCAACCAGAATGGCGGGCGAGACAACGTATCGGTTGTCGTCATCCGCGTCCCGGCTGAATTCCTGCCGACGGGCGGCTGGTTGCAGCGCTGGATGGCGAAAAAGCCGGCATAACGCCGGCCGCGCCCATGAGCAAATTGGTTTTGTTCCTGCCGGACGGCACGACGCTGAATGTTCCATTGGCCCGGGAGCGGACCACGATCGGCCGCCGGGCCGACAACGACATCTGTCTTCCCAACCTGGCCGTGAGCGGGGAGCACGCGGTCGTGGTCACCATCCTCGCCGATTCGTTTCTCGAGGATCTCAATAGCACGAACGGCACGCTGGTGAACGGTAGCCCCATCGCCAAGCATTTCCTCCGGGATCGGGACCAGATCGATATCGGCCGGCACAGGCTGGTGTACTGCGTCGACGATGACGCGGTGATCGACTCCGAGGTTATGGCAGGAATGGCGCGCATCAGCGCCCGCGACTTCGGCGAGCGGGTCGAGCCGGCAAAGCCGTTTGCCCGCGCGCAACGAGCCAAGGCGCCGGATTCGCCTCGGGCGCGGGAGTACCCGCAGGCAGATCGCGATGGCGTCGGCGACCCTGCCGCAGGGCGGCTTGCGGAAAGTCACCCCGCGCCGGATGCGGCGGTGCCAGGGCCTGCGCCGGAGGCCACGCCAGGCGTGCCCCCTGCGCCGGCGGCGCCGACTCCTTCCGCGCCGCAGTTGGCGTCGATCAAGCTGCTATCGGGTGTCAATGCCGGTGCACTGGTCGCCTTGACCAAGGCCGAAACCACCGTCGGGCGTCCCGGAGTGCAGGTCGCATCCATCGTCAAGGCAAGCGCATCGTTCCGATTGAAACCGATCGAGGGAGCATCGCCCCCCAGAATCAATGGCAAACCGGTCGATGGCGAAGGCATGGAGCTTAAGCATGGCGATACCATCGAAATAGCCGGGTCCCGGCTCGAGTTTATTGATCCACGAAGCGAAGCGGCTCAGCAGGACGTTGCGGCATAGGGATCATTCGTTCTGAAGATCACGAGGATCGTCTGCGGGCAGGCCAACGGTTTTCGTCACCAAGTGACGCGCAACGTCACCCGCCCTACGACGCTTAGCCCAAGGACTCGAGTTGCATAGTAATGGCGTCCAAGCGCATCGCTGGAAAAGTCGGCCTGGCGTGGCGGTATCCGGTGATAGCTCGTGAAATCTCCAGGATTGCGCCGCGTTAGCCCGTGAGCATCAGCCATTGGCATATCCCTTGCTCACCGTAGTCCCAGCATCGCTGGTGTGAAGGGTTTAGGAGTATGTACTCACTTCATGGAGAGAACTAAAATGAAACGTCTGCAGCAGGGTTTTACCCTGATCGAACTGATGATCGTGGTGGCGATCGTGGGCATTCTGGCGGCCATCGCGCTGCCGGCGTATCAGGATTACGTGGTTCGCTCGAAGATGTCGGAAGGCGTGGTGGCACTCGCGGCGTGCAAGACATCGGTCGCCGAGTATGTATCTACGCACGGTACCAATATGCCGGCCGACGAAATCACCGCGGGCTGCTCGACGACTGCAACCCAATACGTGGCCAGCCTTAGCTTCAACGGTATAGACACGATTCAGGTCGTAACGCAGGCAACGGGCGCCAAGCCCTCCGAGTGCACGCTTCAATTGGTGGCGAATGTTTCTGCGCTGCCCGAGATTACGACTTGGTTAGGCAAGAGCGCGGCTTGCGACGCCAAATACGTTCCGTCCAACTTCCGCGGCTAATAGCGTTCTGTTTCATGTCCGGGCCGATGGAGCGTATGCTCCCTCGGCCCGTTTGTTTTGGGTGTTGGGATGGGCAGCCGATGGTGTGAAGCCGGTCATGTCACATTCTCGGCTGAATTTGGAACTGGCGACGCATAGGACACGTCTCGTGGGCAATGGCAACCTGATCCGCTATCGCGTTGCCGAAGTGTTCGGTGCGTGGCTGTCGCGCAAGCTCGGCATGGAGCCGACGTCCACTCGCGCGGCACAAGCCGTGGCAAGGCATTCGGAAACTCACGACTCCGCGCGGTCATTACAAGCCCTCCCACAAGGCTCGCAGGTTCTCGCCGACCTCCAGATGCTGGATGCTGCCGGCCGGTACGCCGAATCGCTGACTGCTGTTAGGCGAGCCTTGGAAGCGTTCCCCGGCGACAAGGACCTGTATCTCGCCAAAGCGTCGACGCTCTATGCGTGGGGAAGGCTTCGCGAGGCGTACCGCGAGTTTCTTCGCGCCGAGGCGGCAGGTCTTGTCGGCCCTGTTCTCGACATTCGGCTCGGCTGGACTTGCCACCAGATCGGCAAGCCGGACGAGGCGGAATTGCGGATGCGAAAGGTGGTCGGCGCGCGGGCAGACTCCGCGGAAGCCCATTTTGGCTTGGGTGTCGTCCTCGCGTCGGTAAAGCGATATGACGAAGCGATCGCTAGTTACGAGCGGGCACTGGAACTGGAGCCCGATCACAAGCATTGTATGACGAACCTCGGGATATGCCGGCTTCAGCTAGGCGACTTGGCGGCTGCCGAGACGTGGTTTCGTCGAACCGTCGCCTGTCATCCGGAGAATACCGTAGCCTGGATGAACCTCGGCACGACGCTTTGGCGTCAGGACCGCCGGGAGGCGTTCGCGGCGTTTGAGCGCGCGCAGGCCCTCGAGGCCGCTGGGGGTGAGAACAGCGACCTATTTTCCAACTACGGCAATGCGCTGCAGAATTCCGATCGCGTCCAGCAGGCGTTGGAGCTCTTCGAGCGTGAGCTTCCGTCGCGTCCTCATGCCGTTGCCCAGGGAAACTTCAGCATGGCGTTGCTGGCCGCCGGTCGGCTTGCCGAAGGTTGGAATCATTACGAGTTCCGGTGGCTTCAGGAACTTTTGCTGCCGCTGCGCGCGAATTTCGAGCAACCGGTTTGGTCGGGCCAGGATTTGGAGGGAAGAAGCATCCTCCTTCGCGCCGAACAGGGCATCGGCGACGTCATCCAATTCATCCGCTATGCGCCAAGACTGAAAGCCCTCGGCGCGTACGTCATGCTGCAGAATCGACCGGGAATGGACGAAATCGCGGGCGCTTTCGACGGGGTTGACCGCGTCCTCGTGGAGAACGAGCCATTACCGAAGTTCGACTATTACATTCACATCATGAGTCTGCCCCGGGTATTTGGCACGGATATCGATTCGGTCCCGGCTGAGGTTCCGTATCTGCGCGTCGACCCGCTCCGAGTCGAGCGCTGGGCCAAGCGACTTTCGGAGGGCCGTGGCTTGAAAGTAGGCATCGTCTGGGCAGGCCGTCCAACGCATGTGCGCGATGCGTATCGATCGGTCGCGCTTCAGTCGTTGTTGCCGCTTCGGGGCGTCGAAGGCATGCAGTTATACTCATTGCAGAAGGGGCCGGGCGCCACTCAACTCCAGGCGCTCCGGGCCGACGCAAAGATCGTGGATTTGCAGGAGGAGCTTACCGACTTCGCTGAAACTGCAGCCGCGATCAGCGTCCTCGACCTGATTATTTCCGTGGATACCTCGGTCGCGCACCTTGCCGGCGCGCTCGGCAAGCCCGTATGGATCCTGCTGCCGCACCCTGCGGAATGGCGCTGGCTTGAACGGCGGCAAGACACTCCCTGGTATCCGACCGCGCGGCTATTTCGTCAGCGCAATGCGGGTGATTGGGACGATGTCGTCGACCGTGTGAAAGCGAAGTTGCAAGAGATAACAAGTCAAAGTGGCAAGGACACGATCGTAGACCCGCCACAACCGGCGATGCCGAGACGCGATCCGGCATTACAAGATTTGCCGCGGGCGATGACGCCGATGAGGGCCGCGCCTGGTATGAGCGCTGCGGCCGAGATGCGTCACGGCATCTACCAATATTTACCCGAGGAAGGTGACGTCGGTCGATCGCTCGGTTGGTACGGAGAATGGCTCGAGCCGCAACTCAAGTTGCTTACGCAGTTAATTCGGCTCGAGCAAACGGTAATGGAGGTCGATGCGGGAGTCGGTGCACACTCGATCGCTCTCGCCAGAGCGGTGGGGCCAGATGGGCATTTGATTGTCTATGAATCGCAACCAAAACAGAAGAGCATTCTGGTCCAGAATATTCAGGCGAATCGTGCAACGAATGTAACGATCATGCAGCGGTCGCTGACTGGTATGCGCGAATCGAAGCCGGATCGAAGTGATGCCATTGATGTGCCGGGGCGCACGCTGGACTCGGGACAAATCGTCGACTGCACCGAAACGCTGGACGATCTGCAGTTGGAGCGCCTCGATTGGCTGAAGCTGAACGACGGTGCCCGGACGGCGGAACTGCTCGAAGGTGGGCGAGAGACTCTGTGGCGCTTGCGGCCACGGATTTTCGCCAGGGCGGCCGATGAAGCCGCGTGCCGCTCGTTCGCGGAACGTCTGAAATTATTCGGCTACCAGTGCTGGCGGACGAACAATCCGCTTTTTAATCCAGAGAACTTCTATCGTCACGACCAAGACGTTTTTTCAGGCCGGAAGGCGCACGCAATCCTGGCCATTCCGGAAGAAATCGATGTCGATGTCGAGCTGGATGGTTGCATTGAAGTGAAATGACTGAGAAGTCGGCGCGCTCGTGTTACGCTAATGCCTAGGCTCCTGATTCGAAAGTTCTATTGCCATGTCGATCATTAAGGCCCTGGATACCCGCGAGTTGGAAGAATTCGCGACTGGCCTGGCCGACGACCTTGCACGGCGATTCCCACCCGCCTCTGAATCCAGGACGGATCCCGGCGCGAAGCATCAGATCAAGGTAATTCTCGAAGGGCTCGCGGCACGCGCGGTTCGCTATCGAGAGCAGCATAAGCTCGGTATCTACAGGAAGGCCAAGCTAGGCAACGTGTTCCAGTGGAAGCTGAAGGAGTACGGCTACACCGCGGAATTCGCGGAGCGCGCTACCAAGGAGATCATTACACGGCTCGCGATCAAATGATCTGAAATCGACGCGACGCCTTGTCCCGGCCCACGCGCCCGAGTGCAGTCTGTTAGCGCGATAGCACGCTCCTCTCAGAAAAACACGAATGGGTCGCGCATTTCGACTATTCGCCTCAGTATTGGCGTTTTGACACTCATGCAAATTGGAAGCCTTAAGTTGAAGTACTGCAAGTACGGCTGGATGCTTTCTTCCGGCCCCTACATCGGCAAATGCTTCGATCTGTATGGGCAATACAGCGAGTCGGAAGTCTCGATGATGCGGGTATTTTTGCGGGACGGAGGCACCGTGATCGACGTCGGCGCCAATATAGGCGATCTAACCGTACCCCTTGCAAGAGCCGTCGGCGAGACCGGTAGGGTGTATGCGATTGAGTCTCATCCCGAAAACTTCAATGTGCTTTGCGCAAATCTCGCCATGAACTCACTGCGCAACACGAAGCCGATAAACGCATTTGTCGCCACTAGCGACGAAGCTGATACTGGCAGCGGCGTCTGGGGAAAATTCGCCTACGTCAGCGAAACCTGGAGCCCGCAGTTCTTCGCACTGGATTCGCTGGATCTCACCGCATGCGATCTGATCAAGGTCGATGTCGACGGCAAGGAGCTCGACGTTCTGCGAAGTGGCGAAATGCAGATCGAGAAGCACCGACCTATTTTGTACTTCGAGAACGATGTCCGGGAATCATCGGCAGAGCTCCTCGCCTACGTTATCGACAAGCTAGGCTACAACGTCTATTGGCATCCTGCACCGATTTTCGACGAAAATAATTTCTTCGGTAACCCAGTCAATCATTGGGCTCCGCGAAACATAGTGTCGCTAATGGTCCTGGGTGTCCCGTCGGAGCGCAAGAAGGACATTTCGGAACTTAGGCAGATCAACGACAAGAACGATTGGTGGGAGCCCGCATAGCAAAGCTGGTCGGCGAGCCTTTCGACGGATCCATTACGCAAATCGAGTTTGCGATGCTTGGCAAAATACTCAGTGACATGTATTCCCGCATGCCGGTCATCCGGGACTTATTGCAAATCAGCAAGTCGGTTCAACAGGCCGAGAGCATATGCAACGACATAAGAAATATCGCACTCGCTATAGAAGGCCGTGCGCGCGAAATACGCGCCGCTGCGCACAACCTAAATACGGCAAATACGATTCGGCTGCTCGACTTCGAGCTCGCAGCTAATCCTCGCTACGCAGATCGACAAAGACTGCTTCGCTACGCGTTCCAGGTGTGCTCTCAGAACGGCGAAGACGGCATGATCCACGAGATCTTCCGCCGCGTCGGTGTTGGCGATCGGCTATTTGCCGAGGTGGGAATTAGCGATGGTACCGAAAACAATACGGCTTTTCTTCTGACTCAAGGGTGGAAGGGATTCTGGATCGATAGCGACGAGACTTTCGTTAAAGTAGTCAATGCCAGGCCCGATCTCCAGGGCGGGTGTATCAAGTACCTAGTATCGTTTGTGTCGAAAGAAAATATCGGAGAGCTGTTTCACCAACTCGGAGTGCCGAAGGAATTTGATCTCCTTTCCCTGGACATCGATCAGAATACGTATTACGCGTGGGAAGGCTTGAGGAAATTTCGGCCACGTGTCGTCGTAGTCGAATACAACGCCCTCATCCCACAAGAGGTCGATTGGAAGGTTCACTACGATGGCTCGCGCGCTTGGGATGGAACAAGTAATTTCGGCGCGAGCCTGAAGGCATTCGAGTTGCTCGGGCGTGAGCTCGGTTACAGCCTTGTCGGCTGCGATCTTATCGGCGTAAACGCTTTCTTTGTTCGTAGCGATCTCGTCGCCGACAAATTTGCCGAACCGTTCACGACGGATAATCACTATGAGCCGCCGCGGTATGCCCTTTCACATCGAAGGGGTCATCGCACCGCTATTTTGGATAGGGTTATTGCGGATTAGCACGGTGCCATAGCCGTAGCACGAGAAAATTTCCCAATGCTTAAAAGTCTGCTCAAAGACATTTACTCTCGGCGACCTGCAAGTCGAGACGATGACATGACATTTGCCACCGACGATTCGCAAGCCCGTGAGCGTTGGCTTGACGGCCTGCTTCGTCGCATGTTTCAGCTAATGCACAATTCCGAGCGGGATAACTTTGATGCCGATCGCTATCGCAACGAGGCGGCGAATGCATTTTTTGCCGATCGTCACGCCGGTTATTTCGCGTTCCTGCTGAAGAATATCGAGCATTTCTTTCGCTCGCGTCAATTGTTCGAGGACGAAACTTCCAAAGCGCTCTACGACCAGTTGATTCTTTTCCGGGTGCTTGGTCACTTGCACGTGCGGCTTCCATTCAATACCGCGGAGAATCGCGCGCACCTCGCGACCGCTGAAAGGTGGCGCGTGGAAGACACCGAGGACGTCGGAGCGTTCGGCCCGCTCTCGATCTTTCTGGTCCCGGGAGACGGGAGCGATATCCGGGTCAAGGGCTGGAAAGAGAACGTCACGTGGACATTCCTGTACCGACAGTACTATTTCAACCGCGCTGGAGTGGAAATCAAGCCCGCGCCAGGCGATCACGTGATCGATGCGGGCGGCTGCTTTGGTGATACTGCGCTGGGATTTGCCGATACCGTCGGCGAGCGCGGGCATGTCTACGTTTTCGATCCGTTGCCCAAGCATTGCGCGATCATGCGCCAGCAGCTCACGATGAATCCAACACTGGCACCGCGCATATCGATCTTTCCTCTTGGACTGACCGACCATGTAAACGACGTCGCTCCGCTTGCCGAGGACGGCCGGATCGATCCAGGCGCACGGATCCAGACATCGGCATTCCCCACGACGACCATCGATGAGGCGGCCACCCGAAGCAACGCACCGCGCATCGATTTCATCAAAATGGATATCGAGGGGAGTGAGCTCAGCGCGCTGCGCGGTGCGGAAGCAACGATCCGGCGCTGGCGACCGAAGTTGGCCATCTCACTTTATCACCGGCCAGAGGATTTTTTCTCGATCCCGTCCTGGATCGATTCGCTCGGTGTCGGATACCGCCTATTCCTCGATCACTACAGCATTCACCACGAGGAGACGGTGCTGTACGCGAGCGTATGACCCCGCCTCGCTGTGTCGGGGTCCGATGGTACGGCTACGCCGCTGTCGCGGTTCGAATCGCCGGATCGGAAGGCGCTCGCTGACTCACGCGAGCGCGTCGCGGCGGCCTAGGCGCCACGCATTGGCCTCTCCCGAAGCCGTCGCAATATGCCGAAATGTAGACCATGAGTTCAGTAGTATTTCTCTCGGGCCGGACGATGAACGACGCGCTGGGCGCCGCGGGGCGAGCGCACCGAACGTTGTTCGAGAACCTTGGGCACGATTTTGTCGAAGTTAATTTTGCGCAGCCCGGTGCGCAAGAGCTGCTGAACCGAGCAATCCAGAGGAAGTCGATCGAGTTCGCGTATAGCGCCGCAGGGGTCGGAGCTGATTTTCGCGGCACGACCTCGGAGGGCAAGGAGCTCAATCTCTGGGAGGGCATCGGCGTTCCGTTCATCTCGCTCAAAGGTGATTCGCCCGCGTATTATTTCGCTCGGCACGTCATGCCGAGCCCATGGCACGCGTGCCTTTACTATTTCCCGGAGCACCTGGAGCTTCGCCGACGCTTCCCGCTGACACCGGCGATCTACGGTCTGGTACCCCCCAGGCCATTCGACATGATCGACAAGCGAGAGATCGACTTTCGCAAAAAGGAAGCCGGAAAACTGCTGTTTCTGAAGAATGGTAATGACCCCGAGAAGCTCGTCAGGATCTGGCGCGAAGCCGTGCCGGCAGCAACGTTCATCACGCTGACCGAGCTGGCCAGTGAGCTGGTCAACGGCATCAATACGGGAATCGGATATGACATTGATGCATTCGTCACGACATATTTACTCGATAAGGGCTGGGACATCGGTGAATTTACAAACCTCAGGCTGTTCTTCGTGGCCCAGCTCGATGATTATCTGAGGCGCATCAAGAGCACAATGGTTGCAGACGTGCTAGCCGATTTCCCGGTCGAGATCCACGGTTTTAACTGGGAGCATTTCGATTTCTCGCGTCGGCGCGCGACATTTGTACCCGGCGGGGACTACACGGAGTCGAAGCAGAAGATTATCGACTCGCTAGGGATCGTCGATATGTCTCCAAATACGCAACGCGCTCCCCATGACCGTGCGATGCGGGCTTTTGGCCTCTGCACGCTGTGCCTGACCAACGAACAGCGTTTCTTCAAGGAGCAATTCACGAACTCCGAGATGTTTAGCTATTGCTTCGAAAAGGATCACTTGGCAGGAAAGATCGCCGACGTGCTGGCCCATCCGAAGCGATTTGTCGAACTTGGGCTCGATGTAGCGGAGCAATTTCGGCAACATCGCCAGCCTAACGACTTTGCGGAGTTCATGCTGGATACCGCAAGTCATATCCGCCTGGGAAGCGGCCCGCGTCCAGCAGGACTGCAGGACTTTTTCGTATGGCCTCCGACAATATAGGGATAAAGTCGCTCCGCGGATCGCGCGGGTTGCCATAATCGCCATGAGGGTCGCCATCATGCAACCCTATTTTTTCCCCTATATTGGGTACTTCCAGCTGATCGGGTCGGTGGACTTGTTCATCATCTACGACAATATCAAGTATACGAAGAAGGGATGGATCAACCGCAACCGCTTCTTGCGAGACGGCGCCGATTCTGTTTTCACGTTGCCTTTGCGCAAGGACTCCGACTTCCTCGACGTCAGGGACCGTGCGGTAGCAGACGACTTCGATAGAGGGAAGTTGGCGAACCAGCTGCGCGAGGCGTACCGACGTGCGCCGCACTTCCATCAGGCTTTTCCCGTGATTGAAAACGCCATCATGTCGCCCCAGGCAAACTTGTTCGACTACATTTACGGCTCGGTGGTGGACGTTTGCCGCTATCTTGGCATCGGCACGCGCATCGTCGCCTCATCCAGTATCGCGGTCGACTCGGCGCTGAAAGCGGAGGACAGGGTGCTCGCCCTCTGCAAGGTGACCGGCGCCAGCGGCTACGTCAACGCGATCGGCGGCCAGAAGCTCTATTCCCGGGAGGAATTCGAGGCCCATGGCGTCGAGCTCAAATTCCTCGAGTCTCATGCGATCACGTACCCGCAATTCGGCGAGCCATTCGTTTCGTGGTTATCCATCATCGATGTGATGATGTTCAATTCGATCTTCACGATCCGGGAATTCATCGAAACCGGCTACGAGCTTGTCTAGGCGCGTACGCGTAAGTTCTGATCGGGGGCCACCGACACCGCTGAACGCGCGCTCAATCGGCGGTAGGCTCTCAGCGCTGCAAAAAGGTCCGCCGTCTGGAGTCACCCCGGGCTCGAACAAACCGCGAACAGGCTCGCGGAAAGGTCGGGGTATATTTTCGCGAGCTCATTACACGCTTGAAGATAGGCATCGCTGACGATTCCTGCCGCGATCGCCTGATCGAATTGAAAATTCGCCAGCGGCTTCACGAGTATTCCGCCATAGTCTTCCAGTCGATATCCTGCGCGGCGCAACTCTGACAGTAGGACATCCATCGAGTAGGTACAGCGGTGCCCGTGCTGGGCCTCGGCCGGCGTTACGGCGGCGTTGTACTCTATTAGTCCCATCTTGACGGCAATCTGCCGCGAAAGCGCGTTAGCGTTTGGCACCGCGACGAAAAGCCTGCCGGATGGACTCAGCCACTGTCGAATTTTGGCGAGGACCTGGACCGGGTCGTCCAGGTGTTCGAGCGTGTGGACGAGGAATATGTTGTCGAAGCGCTGTTCGAGCCGCGCATCTTCGAACGTCGCGTTGACGACGGTTACCCGCGCGGGGAAGCGCTGGCGGACAGTCTCGGCCAGCTCGCTGGCCGCCTCGATTGCGGTAATAGCCGGGAAATAGTCCAGGATCTGCCCAGTCATGTCCCCCTTGTAGCATCCGAGCTCCAAGACGGAGCCCTCGCGTGCGAAATGCGGCTCGAGCGTCTGCAGCAGATATCGGCGGATGATAGTGTCGAAGTCGTACGCGTACTTGCGGCCCTGATTGTCCTGATATTCCTGACTATGATTTCTCATGCTCCGCTTCTCCGGGCCCCTGGGCCCTCTTTGGCTCTAGCGTGCGTCACGTCCCCAGCACATCCGTAATGTAACAAGATCCGGAACCATCGGTGACGAGTTCCCTTCCGAGCTCGCGCGGGCAGCGAATTTGAGCGGTCGTACATTCTGTCGATCCTCGAATGCCTCGCCGCCCCGAATCCCGCGTCTGGTGGTTCTCGACCCCGCCGCCTCGCCCGGATTACAATGCCCCGGGAAAGTCGCCCCAACTCATTCGCAAAATGCTCGCGGAGTGCGATCTCGTTTAATCGGCCAGAAAGAGGCTCATGAGCAACATCCTAGACGCGCACGTCGGGGCATACGAAGGCAACAACATCTACGACTTCGACAATTCGATACTGCTCAACTGGTACCCGAAGAGAATCCTCGAACTGACGCGCAGTACCGCGTCGCTCCTCGAGCTTGGACTGGGTCATGGCTACTCGACCCCTCTCTTCTCGCGCGCCTTCGGCCGTCACGTCGTGCTCGAGGGCTCGCCGGCCGTCATTGCAAACTTCCGGAAGACGGCTCCCGAGTGCCGCGCGGAGATTATCGAGACGTATTTCGAGACCTTTGAGGGGAACGAGCGATTCGACGTCATCGTAATGGGTTTCATACTCGAGCACGTCGACAATCCGGCCGAGATCCTGGCGCGCTATAGAAAGTTCCTGGCGCCGAGCGGAACCCTATTCGTCGCCGTGCCCAACATGGAGTCCATGAATCGGCGCCTGGGACACTTGGCAGGGCTGCTGCCGGATCTGCATGCCCTATCAGAAAACGATGTCCTGCTCGGGCACAAGCGCTATTACACACTGGATTCCTTGAAAACCGAATTACGAGATGCTGGTTACGAGGTGGAACGCGTTGAAGGAATCTACCTGAAGCCGGTCACCACGCGGCAACTCATTTCCCTCAATCTCGGGGCGAACATCATTGAAGCGCTTTGCAAGCTCGGCCTCGATTATCCGGAGCTTTCGTGCAGCATCATGGCGCAAGCGAAGGATGCCGGATGAAGGTGGTCGTCGTGGGGGCTTGCGCGCTGGGTTCGGACCTGAAGGCACGACGATCGAGGACGTCCTGCGGCGGATCGCAGTAGGGTCATGAAGACTATCCTTGTTTCTGGCGCGAGCGGAGTTGTCGGATACGGTATCCTCCGTTCACTTCGGAGGTCGGGCAAGGATTTGCGCCTCGTCGGGACTACGATCTACGACGACTCGGTCGCCCAGGGCTTCTGCGACATTTTCGAGCTGGCGCCTCCGACGCGTGATGCCGGCTATCTGAACTGGCTATCCGGCATCATTTCGACCCACCAGGTGGATCTGATCATTCCTGGAATCGAAGCCGACATGTACCGTTGGACCGAATCCGTGGGCGAGTTGGAGCGAGGCGGTTCGGTGAAAGCGCTGCTCAACGAGCCGCGACTAGTGCCGCTGTGCAAGGACAAATGGACGTTTTTCGAGACGCTCAGCAACAGCGGCCTGCCGTGCGTCATCGAAACGACCCTTGAATCCGACTTCGATACGCTCGCCGGAAGGTTCGGATTGCCGTTCCTTCTCAAACCGCGAATCGGCTTCGGCTCGAAGGGCATCGTGCGAGTCGATTCCCAGGCGACGTTCCTCGAGCATCGGGCCCGGATCGGGACCGTGCTGATGGCGCAGCCTATCATCGGCACAGAGGATGAAGAGTTCACGACTTCCGCGTTCTGTGACGGCAAAGGTGGCTTCTATGCTTATATGACTCTCAAGAGGAAGCTCTCGAGTGACGGTTTCACCGATCGAGCCGAGGTCGTTCAAGCCGATGACATCGCAGAAACGGTGCGCGGGCTGTGCGGCCTCTTCAGGCCAATCGGACCGACCAACTTCCAGTTCCGGCGACATCAAGGGGCCTTGAAACTCCTCGAGATCAATCCGAGGGTGTCGTCCTCCACCTCGATCAGGACGGCCTTCGGATACAACGAGTGCGCGATGGCAGTCGAGTACTATCTGGAGGGCAAGACTCCGCAGCAGCCGGTCATCAGGCCGGGCCGTGCCGTGCGCTATATGGAAGATCTGATTTTTTACTCATGACCATCGGGATCATCTCTGACATCCATGGCAATTACGAGGCCTTGAAAAGGGTCCTCGCCGAGCTTGACCGGATGGAGGTGTCCGAGGTGATCTGCCTCGGTGACGTCGTCGGCTACTACACCCAGGTCAACGAGTGCTGCGATGAGCTGAGGAAACGGCAGATCCGTTGTGTGATGGGCAATCACGACTGGTACATGGCGGGCGGCGGCTTTTGCATGAGATCCAAGAGCGTCAACGATTGCCTGGTCTATCTGCGAAAGGTAATCACCGCCGAGAACGTGGAATGGCTTAGGGGCTTTCCGTTGCAACTCTTGATCGAGGGGCTGCACGTCGTGCATGGCGGGTGGTCCGACCCGATCGATGAATACCTCAAATGGACGGAGACCTATTTCGACAAGGTCGACGGATATCGCTTCGCGTCCGGACATACGCATATTCAGGCGATCCACACGAGCGGCGGCAAGACATACTGCAATCCCGGCTCTGTAGGACAGCCCAGAGACAAGGATCCCAGAGCGGCCTTTGCGACCTACGATGGCGAATTCACGCTGCATCGGGTCGAGTATGACACTCAGCCGGTGTTCGATCTGATGAAGAATGCGGGCTTCAGCGACTACTATTACGGGTGCCTGAAAACCGGCGCGACCAGTCTGTGCCGCCTCCCCGAAGAGCACGGTAGAGAAGGTGTTTAGCTGGCGAAAGCTGGGGCGTGTTTTCGACCCCAGAGACGTCGACATCGACTGGATGAAGGACTTCGCCCAGGCGCCCTCCGCCCTGGTGCTCGACGATTGCGTCCGCGTGTACTTCGCTTGCAGGCCGGCGGCCGACAGCAACGGCCAGTTCGTGAGCTACGTCGCATACGTTGACTTCAGGCGGGACAATCTGCTGGAGCGGATCAACATCTCCAAGGAGCGGATCTTGCCGCTCGGGGAACGGGGGACGTTCGATGAGTTCGGTACGAATCCGGCGTCGGTGATCCGGAACGAAGCAGAGATTTGGATGTACTACGCGGGCTGGACGAGGTGCGAATCGGTGCCCTTCAATGCGGCAATCGGCCTGGCGATCAGCCGCGACAATGGAGCGACATTTGCGAGGGTCGGCAACGGGCCAGTGCTCTCCTATTCGTTCGACGAGCCTTTCGTCATCGGAAGCCCACGGATCCGGAAATTCAACGACACGATGTATCTATGGTATGTGGCCGGAAAAAAGTGGATCAAAGAAGAGCGTCGGCCGGAGCCCGTCTACAAGATCCGTATGGCCACGTCGGCGGACGGAATTTACTGGACGAAGCACGGGGCGGACCTGATCGAGAGCGTCCTCGAGGAAGATGAGTGTCAGGCAAGCCCGGACGTCTTTTTCTCGAACGGCAGGTATCACATGTTTTTCTCGTACCGCCACACGATGGGGTTCAAGGATAAAGGCCGGGGATACCAGATCGGATATGCGTCGTCCACCGATCTTCGGACGTGGAAACGAAACGACGCCCGAGCAGGCATCGCCGTCTCGCCGGACGGGTGGGACTCGGAAACCATCAGCTACCCGAACGTATTCGAGCTCGATGGGAGCACTTATATGTACTACCAGGGTAATCAAGTCGGCAAGTTCGGGTTTGGGTTGGCCCGGCTGGAAGCCGACTCGATACGCTAGGGCGGCAGGCAGCTGATGCTCGGGAGACCAGCTTGCGGCAACTTGATGAGCATGGTGGCCTCTTTGTTGGATCCAATCCGAGCGCGGTCAGGTTAATGGATAGATGTTCATGAAATGGAAGAAGCTGGGAAAGATCTTCGACCCGACGGATCATGCGCTTCCGAACGGTTGCGTCGAATTCGCCCAATCACCCCAGGCGTTGGTGTGTGCCGACGTGGTCAGGGTGTATTTTTCGACGAGGCGGCGGGATGCTTCGGGTAAGTACCTGAGTCACGTCGCATTCGTCGATTTCGACCGGCAGCTCTCTCGGGTGCTCGGGGTCTCGAAGCATACGGTCATCGAACTGGGCGGACTGGGATGCTTCGATGAGCACGGCATCTTTCCGATGAGCCCGGTTCGAGATGGCGATCGGGTGCTCGCCTACACGACGGGGTGGAACCGCAAGGTGTCGGTTCCGGTCGACGCATCAATCGGCCTGGCCATGAGCACTGACGAGGGCCGCACTTTTCAGAAGTTCGGGGCCGGCCCGGTGGTCACTTCGTCCCTGCACGAGCCATTTCTAATCGGCGACGCATTCGTTGCCTTGCACGGCGGCATCTATCACATGTGGTACATCTACGGGACCGCCTGGGCGTCGCATGGCCTCGGCGGTCCGCCAGAACGCGTGTACAAGATCGGCCATGCGACCTCGGCGGACGGCATCGAATGGCAAAAGGAGGGCAGGCAACTGATAGCGGACACGCTTGGCCCCAGCGAGTGCCAGGCGCTGCCCACGGTCATCCAATTTGACGGCCGGTACCACATGTTCTTCTGCTACCGACGGCAGTTCGGTTTTCGCACGGACCGTGAGGGTAGCTATCGAATCGGGTATGCGTTCTCCGATGATTTCGTGAACTGGGTAAGGGACGACGCCGGCACGGGAATCGATGTCTCCTCGGACGGCTGGGATTCGGACATGCAATGCTATCCGAACGTGTTCGAATGCGGTGGAAACATCTACCTCCTGTACAACGGGAATGAGTTCGGCCGACGGGGTTTTGGCACGGCGGTGCTAGAGCGCTGAACCACGTTCCGAAAGTGCGCGCACCTTCGGGCTCTTCTGCTTGTGGAAAGCAATCAGGCCTTGCCCAACCCGAGGACGGCGAGAATCGACGCGACCCCTCGAATTGCGTCGGCACTCAAAGCCGACCCGGTTGGCAAAACGACGACACGCTCGGCAACGCGATTCGTGTTCGGGAGTACCAGACCGGCGTGCGGATAGTACGATCGATACGGCTCCATATTGTGACAGCCGGGCCAGAAATATTTCCGCGCAAGTACGTTTTCGGAATGAAGTGCCTCGACGATTCGATCGCGCGTCACCGGGAAGTAGGGCGCCACCTCTACCACAACATACTGATAATTGTTCCGTTCCGATTCGTCATATTGCAGCACGCTCAATCCGGGGACGACCGCGATCGCGTCTCGGTAGCACTGATAGTTGTGCCGATTTGTCGCAACAAAATCGTCCATGTCCTCAAGGTTGGTCAATCCCATGGCCGCCGCGATCTCGGCCATTTTTCCATTGGTTCCCGGATAGATCACATTGTCGTAACCGGAAAAGCCGAAGTTGCGCATCAGCCGCATCTTCTCGGCCAGAGTATCGTTGTTCGTAACGACCGCGCCGCCTTCGAAGGTGTTGAAGAATTTTGTCGCATGAAAGCTGAAGACCTCGCATTCGCCGAATCCGCCGAGCAGCTTGCCGTCCAGACTGCATCCAAATCCGTGTGATGCGTCAAACATCAACCGCAGGTTGTGCTCGCTCGCGATCGCTTCCAATTCCTTGACGGGAGAGGCGCGACCCCACAAATGCACGCCGACGATTCCGGTGGTCCGCGGGGTAATCATGCGCCAAACCGCGGCCGGATCGAGGTTGTGCGTAGCGGGGTCGATATCGGCGAAGATCGGTGTGATCTCCTGCCACTGCAATGCATGTGCGGTGGCGATGAACGTGTACGACGGAACGATCACCTCGCCTTTCAGCTCAAGCGCACGCGTGGCGATTTCCAGGGCGATTGTACCGTTGCACATCGCCACGCAGTGCCTGACGCCGAGAAACGCGGCAATCCGTTGCTCGAACTCTTGTGCAATCGGGCCATTGTTGGACAGCCAGCCGCTATCGAGAATATCGGATGCGCGTTGTAGAAAGCGCTTGTGGTTGCCGATGTTGGGACGGCCGACGTGAATCGGCTCCGCGAACATTGGCGGCGCACCGTTGATCGCAAGGTCAGCTGCCGACCTGATGACCTTGTACGAGGTAGCATCGACGTCTCTGACCAGTTTCATCGACGCGCCCTCGCTGTTGCGGGCGCCGGTTCGCTTGGGCAAGCCATCGTTAGCTCCGCCCGCTGCTCCCAAACCCCTCACTACCCCTTTGGCTTTCATTGAAGCCCTTCGCTTCGACAAAGGATGCCTGAACTACCGGTACAAGCACAAGTTGGGCCAATCTTTCCATGGGCTTGAGCTCAAATGCGGTCGACCCGCGGTTCCAGCAGCTCACCATCAATTGTCCCTGGTAATCCGAGTCGATCAGTCCCACCAGATTGCCCAGCACGATGCCGTGCTTGTGACCCAGACCGGAACGCGGCAGGATCAGCGCAGCGAGCCCGGGGTCCGCAATGTGGATCGCGACCCCCGTCGGCACCAGCTCGGTCTGGCCCGGCATCAGCGTCACCGGCGCGTCGATGCAGGCGCGCAGGTCCATCCCCGCGGAGCCCGGCGTGGCGTAGGAGGGCAGGTAGGGCCGGATGCGCTCGTCGAGGACCTTGAGCGCTATCGTCGCTGACTGAGCGGTCATCTGCCCTCGAGGCGAGCTCGCCTCACGACCGCGGCAGGCGCTGGGCGATTTCGGCGACCAACTGCCGCGCCAGCGCCAATTTGCCCATGCGCGGCAAGGGATGCGCGCCCGCGTCGTCGAGCAAAGTCACTTCGTTCTCGTCCTTGCCGAGCGTGTCCTGAGCGCGATTGGCCACGAGCAGGGGGACTTTCTTCCTGCGGCGCTTGGACTCGGCATTTTCGTTGACGTCATCGGTTTCCGCGGCGAAGCCTACGCAGTACGGCGGTTTCGGACGCGCCGCGACCGCAGCCAGGATGTCGACCGTAGGTTTGAGCGCCAGCGTCAATGGCTCTGCACTCTTCTTGAGTTTAGTGGCATGTGCGTCAACGGGCGTGTAGTCGGCGACCGCCGCCACCGCGATGAAGACATCGCAGGTCTTGACCGCCGAATCGACCGCCGCGGCCATGTCGACGGCGCTGCGCACATCGACACGAACAACCCCGGCCGGCGTCGGCACCGCAGTTGGTCCCGCGACCATCGTTACCGCCGCGCCCGCCTCCGCGCAAGCCTGCGCCAGCGCGAAACCCATTTTGCCGGAGCTCAAGTTGGTGACGCCGCGCACCGGGTCGATCGCTTCGAACGTCGGCCCGGCAGTGAGCAGAACACGCTTGCCGGCAAAGAGCTTCGGTTGCGCCCACGCGATCAGTGCCGCCAGGATCTCTTCCGGCTCGATCAGGCGGCCGTCACCGACCTCGCCGCAGGCTTGGCCACCGCTGCCGGGTCCGAGAATCTCGATACCGTCCGCCTTCAACTGTGCAACATTGCGTTGCGTCGCCGGATTGGTCCACATCTGCACGTTCATCGTCGGCGCGACCAGAAGCGGACAGTTGCGCGCGAGGCACAGCGTCGACAGCAGATCGTCGGCTTGTCCTTGCGCCAGTTTGGCGATGAAGTCGGCCGACGCAGGCGCGACGAGGATTGCATCGGCGTGGCGCGAGAGATCGATGTGACCCATCGCATTGGCGGCACCGGAATGCCACAGATCGGTCAGGACCGGGTTGCCGGACAGCGCCTGCAATGTCATCGCTGCGATGAACTGCGTCGCGGCCGGCGTCATCACAACTTCGACTGCGATCCCTTCCTTGACCAGCAACCGTGTCAGCTCGGCGGCCTTGTACGCGGCGATGCCGCCCGTTATTCCGAGCACGACGCGGCGCAAGGGGCGAGCGGCCGGTTGTGTTGTCATCCGATGTCGTCCGTTTGGCCTATGGGGCAGGCGCGTGGCGGGAGTTTAATATGACCCGGCACCACGGTATAGGGACTTGATCGATGCGAATCACCGACTGGCCGGAAGACGAACGGCCGCGTGAACGCCTGCTCAAGCACGGCGCGGCGGCGCTATCCGAGGCTGAATTGCTGGCAATCTTTCTGCGCACCGGCATTGCGGGCAAGAGCGCGGTCGAGCTCGGGCGCGAGCTGATTGCACGCTTCGGGAGCCTGCACCGTTTGTTCGCGGCGACGCTGGAGGAAGTCGCCGCGATCGCGGGCCTGGGCCCGGCCAAGTACGCGCAATTGAAAGCCGTGATCGAAATGGTCCGTCGTGCGCTGGCCGAAGAGATCGGCGAACGCGACACACTCGCTTCTCCACGCGAGGTACGCGACTTTCTGCGGCTGACGCTAGGAGGACATGCGCACGAAGTATTCGTGGCGTTATTCCTGGACGCGCAGAACCGTTTGCTCGCGTCGGAGGAGCTGTTCCGGGGCACGCTAACGCAGACCAGTGTTTATCCGCGCGAGGTCGTGAAGACGGCGCTCAAGCACAATGCGGCAGGCGTCATATTCGCCCACAACCACCCATCGGGCGTGGCCGAGCCCAGCCGCGCGGACGAATTGCTGACCCAGACGCTCAAGCAGGCGCTGTCGCTGGTCGAGATCAAGACGCTCGACCATTTCATCGTTGCCGGGACACGAACCGTATCGTTCGCCGAGCGCGGGCTCCTCTGACACACGTGACCAGCAAGCGGTTGAATCACCATGCGTTTCAAGCTAGAATGCCAAGCTTTTCGCAAATCCTGCGCTTGAGTAGCGCCGGCGTTCAACGATTGGAGCGGCCATGGCTCGCGTGTGTGCAGTAACCGGCAAGGCCCCGATGGTGGGCAACAACGTCTCCCACGCCAATAACCGGACCAGGCGGCGCTTCCTGCCGAACCTGCAGCGGCGCCGATTCTGGGTCGAGAGCGAGAATCGGTGGGTGAATCTGAGGCTTACCAACGCGGCGCTGCGCACGATCGACAAAAAAGGTATCGATGTCGTCTTGGCGGAGCTGCGATCGCGCGGCGAGCACATTTGACGCCGGCCGTTAGGCAAGCGGCGACCAGAGGCTGACAGCAAAGGAGCTTTCGACATGCGCGACAAGATCAAGCTGGAGTCCTCGGCCGGAACCGGACACTTCTACACCACGACCAAAAACAAGAAGACGATGCCGGGAAAGATGGAGATCAAGAAATTCGATCCTGTCGCCCGCAAGCACGTCCTCTACAAGGAAACCAAGCTCAAGTGACGCATCCGTCCGAGAGCGCCGCGCCGTAGGCGAGAGTGTGATCGGAAACGGATGCGGCATCCCGGGCGAGCGCGCCGACCAACTTGGGTCCCGGCCTTCGCCGGGACGACAATCAATGTCGCGAACGACGCTGGAATCCCGCTTTCGCGGGAACCACGAATAACAAAAAAAGCCCGCCGAGTGGCGGGCTTTTCATCGTTACGGGCCCGTATTCCTAGCTGTAGCTCCTGAGCTCGCGCGAGAAATTGCGTAGCGGGACGATATCGCTCGCCTCGGCGCGATAGCACCAGTCCTGCAGTCGCGCCAGTAGTTGCTCGCGCGACTCGTTGGAGCGCTGCCATAACGCGGTCAGCTCTTGCCGCATGGCGTATATCGTCTGCAGCGCTTTGCTGCTTTCCAGCGCCGGCGCGAGGCGCGCTCGATCGCTTTCCGGAAGGTCGCGCCCATCTGATTGGAACCAGCGGCGCAGGCGCCGCAAGCTGCGCATGTCCACCGACAGCTCGCCTCGCCGGGCGCGTTCGCGCAGGGCAGCCACTTCACCGGCGAACGCCTGCTTGTGCGAGCGCGCGTAGCTCATGAGCACGGCATAGCGATGCGTGATCACGCATTGCAGCGTTTCCAGATCGGCGTGGAGCTTTTCGCGATCGAACTTGATCCGCGGCGCGACCTTGCGCACCTTGGCAAGGCCCAAGGCCTCGAGGCATCGGATATAGGTCCAGCCAAGATCGAATTCGTACCAGCGCGACGACAGCTTCGCAGAGGTCCCGTAGGCGTGGTGGTTGTTGTGCAGCTCTTCGCCGCCGATCACGATGCCCCAGGGCACGATGTTGCGACTGGCATCCTCGCAGGAGAAGTTACGGTAGCCCCAGTAATGGCCCAGTCCGTTGACGATTCCCGCAGCAGTAATCGGGATCCAGGCCATCTGCACCGCCCAGATCGTCATCCCGATCGGGCCGCACAGGACGAGGTCGACCATGAGCATCAGGCCAACCCCTTCCCAGGAGAAGCGGCCGTAGACATTGCGCTCGAGCCAGTCGTCCGGAGTCCCGGCACCATATTTTTCGAGCGTCTCGGCGTTAGTCGATTCCGCCCGATACAATTCGGCGCCTTGCAGAAGGACCGTACGGATGCCGCGGGTCTGCGGGCTGTGCGGATCGTCCGCCGTTTCGACGCGGGCGTGGTGTTTACGATGAATCGCGACCCATTCCTTGGTCACCATGCCGGTCGTCAGCCAAAGCCAGAAGCGGAAGAAGTGGCTGATTAAGGGATGCAAATCCAACCCTCGATGCGCCTGGCTCCGATGCAGAAAGATCGTCACCGCGGCAATGGTGACATGGGTCAACGCCAGGGCAAGTACGACATATCCCCACCATGGCAATGGGAGGAGACCTTGTGAGGCAAACGAAAGAAAATCTGAATTAATCAATGGGGGATCTCGGGGCGCGGAGACGTTAGCGCCATGGGTGTTAAGACAGGGTCTATTTTACACGGTTCCGGCGGGCATTCCCAAGACTCATGTGCGCTACCGCTCTTATCGATGTGATCGCTTACTCTCACTAGGGCCATTATCAGCACTTGTAAAAGAATCCGCGATGAGTTTCACCTCGCGTTGCGGATACGGAACCTTGATCCCCTCCGCCTGAAAGGTGCGCCAGATGCCCAGCAAGAGGGCTGACCTGAGGTTGCTTTGGCCGTTTTCCGGATCGTTGATCCATACCGCGAGCTCGAGGTCGATACCGCTTTCGGCGAACCGGAGGATCAAGACCAGCGGCGGATTCGGCTGGCGCAGGACGCGCGGCTCGCCCAGCGCGACATCGGTCATGAGTCGCATCGCGAGATCGAGATCGCTGTCGTAGCTGATCTGAACGGGCACTCCGAGCTTGATATCGCGACTGGTGTAGGAGTGATTGAGCACCGTCGTCGTGACCATGGTCTCGTTGGGCACGATGGCCTCGATGCCGTCAAGACTCCGCACGACGACATAGCGGGCGGTCGCCTTGCTCACGATGCCAAACCGGTTGTCGACGGTGATCATGTCGCCGATGCGCACCGAGCGGTCGAGCAGGATCGTGAATCCCGCGATGTAGTTGCTGGCGAGCTTCTGCAGGCCGAGACCGATGCCCACACCCAGGGCGCCGCCGAATACCGACAGCACGGTGATGTCGATCCCGACAACGGACAGCGCGATCAGCACACCGATGAGCAGCAGCAGCGCCCGGAAGAGCTTGGCCACGACGACGCGGGCGTTTGTGTCACCGGTCTTGGAGCGCATCAGTTGCTGCTCCAGGAACCCGGCTATCCAAAGCGAAGCGACGATGGCGAGGATCAGGACGAGCGAATCGCGGCCGAGGTCGAACATGCTCACTTCCGTCTTACCGACCGGGAGCTTCACCTCGGCAAGGGTATTGCCGATCTCGGGCAACACTCCAAAGTAGTACAGGATCAGCGCGCCGAATATGGTGAAGCTGATCGCGCGCTCCGAGATCGGTACGAAGCGACTCGGTCCGAAAAGGCTGTGCAACGCGTACAGGCACAGGCGGATGAGCGCGAGCGCGACGACCAGCGGTACGGCGATGGAAAAGAACAGGGGAGGATGCCAACGCATCAAGAAGCTGCGCACGACGAGCAGCAACAGCAGCGCCGTCAACGGAAAGATCACGCGGTTGACGCTGCCCGCGCCGATCTTGGCGAGGCGCGATTCGACGCCGCTGCCCAATCGGACCCGGCGATCGACCCACCACGCGACGCCGAAACAGGCGAAGACGGCGCCCAGGTCGGCGAGGCCGGCCGGCGTACCCAGAGCTTGCAGAATGCGGTCGAGTTCCAACGGCGCCAGCATGGCGCGAAGTGTAGCCTAGCCGTAGCCCGGGCTGAGCGGCAAGCGAAGCCCGGGGCGTGGCCATGCGGCGAACCCCAGGGTTTCGGGATACGTCGCCCCGGGCTTCCCCGGATCAAATCCGGGTCAGCCCGGGCTACACGGGTCCGCTATTGCGCTCGGCGACGAAGCCGTTATTTCAGCGCCGCGTCCGACCAAGGCGTGGCAGCGGCCCTTAGGCGCCGCCAGTTATCGCGATATGCGCCGGCGACCGGCTCGTTGTCGTGCAGCACGACGATGTTTTCGGCGTTGCTGCGCTGCGCGGCCAGAGTGAAATTGTAGCTGCCGGTAATCGTTGTCGCACGTTGCAGGCCGGCATCGATGACGATGACCTTGTTATGCGCCGCCGCGAAATTGCCGTCGAGCCAGACTTCGACGCCGCCATTCGCGAGCTGCGCCAGGACGTTTTGCGGCATGGCACGCGCCTGCTCGCGATCGGCGAGAACCGCGACTGCAACGCCGCGGCGCCGGGCATTGATCAGCGCCTGCGCGATTTTCCTGTGTGTAAACGTATACGCGTGGACGAGGACTTCCGCTTGCGCACGATCGATCGCGGCGACGATAAGATTGTCGACAGCGTCGCCAGGAGTGAACGCGATCTCGACCGTGCCCGCCGCCGGGTAGCGGCGCGGAGTCGGCACGTCCGCGGCCGCGGCCGGTGCCACGGCGAGCGCCAGCGCGATCACGAGCGCTCGTGCGACGGCGCCGCGGCGGTTCATCGGCTTCGCTCGAGCACCGCCGCGAAAAAGCCGTCGCAGCCGTGACGATGAGGGTAGAGCCGTAGCATGCGTCCGATGTCGAGCGCGATGCCGGCGCGCGCGAGCTCGGCGGCAGCGTCGCCGAGCACAAACTCCGGGTGCGCGGCGAGAAAGCCTTCGACGACCGCCTCGTTTTCGTCGGGAAGCACGCTGCAGGTCGCATATACCAGGCGGCCGCCCGGTTTGAGCAATGCGGCGGCGGCGGCGAGCAGGCGCGCCTGTTTCGCCGCCAGCTCGCGAATCGCGGATTGTGGCTGCCGCCACTTCAAGTCGGGGTTGCGGCGCAAGGTGCCGAAGCCGCTGCACGGCGCATCGACGAGCACGCGGTCGATCTTGCCGGCGAGACGCTTGACGCGATTGTCGCGCTCGTCGGCGATGCGCACCGGATGCACGTTCGACAATCCCGAGCGTGCGAGCCGCGGCTTGAGGTGGGCGAGCCGGCGCGGCGAAACGTCGAAAGCGTAGAGGCGCCCCAGCGAGCGCATGAGCGCGCCCAGGAGCAATGTCTTGCCGCCGGCGCCGGCGCAGAAATCGACGATCATCTCGGATCGTTTCGGCGCGACCAGGAAACAGAGCAGCTGACTGCCTTCGTCCTGGACCTCGATCGCGCCATCGAGGAACAATCGATGGCGCTGCAACGCCGGCTTGCTCGCGACGCGCAGCCCGAGCGGCGAATACGGGGTTGGCGAAGCGTCGATTCCGTCCGCGGCCAGCGCGGCGCGCGCGGCATCCCGGCTCGTCTTGAACGGATTGACTCGAAGATCGAGCGGCGCCGGCGCCAGCCATGCCCGCGCCAGCGCGTCGCGTTCCGCGGGGATCGCCTTTCCCAGAGCGTCCCATAGCCAGTCGGGCAGATCGACGGCCTCCGCCGGGGTGAGATCGGGCTTGCGCGCCTTGAACTCGCGCACCCATGCGCGTTCGTCCGGCGCGAGCGCCGTCTCCAGCTCGCGCAGGCTCAGGCCCAGCTCGCGCGAGGCAGCGGCAATCGCCAGCGCCCGCGGCGCGCTCGTCGCCGCGTGTGCGATCAACGAACGGCGTCGCCGCAGCACCGCGAACACGCCGTCGGCCACGAATGCGCGGTCGTGCTGGCCGAGCTGCCGATGAGCGCGGAAGAAATCGCGGAGCGCGACGTCGGCTGGTTCGGTAAGAGGCAGCACGGCGGCAAGCGCGTCGGCAAGCGCCGCGAGCTCGCGCGCGCGAGTGTTCATTGCTGCGCGACGGTTTCGTCGACCCGGATACTGTCGAGCAGGGCCTCGCCGGTGAGCCGGCCGTTGGATAGCCGCATCTTGACCATCACGTGATGCAGCGAAGGCGCGAGCCAAACTCGCGCGGTGATGTTGCCGTCGCCGCTTGTGCGCTCCCACACCTCCGCGTCGACGTCGCCGAAGCTCAACTTGATGCTCTCGACGCCCGTACGATGGAAGCGCGAGTGATACACGCGCCGCGTCGTCGCGACGTTGAACTCCGCTTCGTTCCGGTCGGGCGGAGCGAAATAAAACTGCCAGAGCACCGCCAGCGGATCGAACGTCGGCAGCTCGAGGCCGGCGGTCTTGTCGCCATTGAGCAATACGATGCCGGACTCCCAATCGAAAGTCGCCGCTTCGTGGCGGCCGTCGCTGCTGCGCTCCGCCGTGTAGAGATCGGGTTGCAGCCCGGCGCTCGTGATCGTACCCGTGGAGGTCAGCCGCCCCTGGCCGCGCAAGAACAGCGCTGCCAAGCCGCGCGCTTCGCCGATGCTGGTGATCGTGTAACGGTTGTCGCCGTGCTCGAGCCGATACACCGCATCGCCGATAAAGAAGCCCTGCGTCCCGAGAAATCCGCGATAGACGAGCTCGATACGCGGCGGTAACTGCCGCGGGGGCGCCGCGTCCGAGACCGCGACGGGCAAGACTTCTTCGGTTGGCGCCGGGGGGGCGGAAGCCACGGCCTCGGGCGCGGCTTCCACCACTGGATCCTCGGCAACGGCGGCGACGGGTTCGCTCGTCTCGGCCGCTGCCGCGATCACCGGAACCCAAGGAGCCACCGCCTTCGGCTTGCGCTTCGGTGGCACGCGCTTGACGATAGGCGCGGGTGGAGGCGGAATCTCGGTGATGGTCGCAGAAAGCACCGGCAGTGGCTCAGCGCCGACCGCAGGGCGCTGCAGCGACATCGAGACGATCAAGTGCGCGAGCAGCGAGGCGACGATGGCGCAGGTGAGCGTGCGCCTCGAATGTTGCCGCAGCCAATGGAGCAGCGAGACGCCTGGAATCGAAGTCATGCGCGGCAACGTCGGCATCGTTCGGGTCGGGATTTGGCTAAGGCAAGAGGGGCAACTCGGGAACGAGCTGCGCTTCGGTGCCGGCGGTCTCGTTCTTAACGCGCACCCTCTTGCCTTCGATGACGAGGCGATCCTCGCAGAACCAGCGGACCGCGGCAACCAGCACGCGGTGCTCCGCCGAGAGCACGCGCGCGGCGAGCGTAGCGTCGTCGTCGTCGTCGTGGACTGCAACCGCGCCCTGGGCGACGATGGGCCCGTGGTCGACCTGCGAGGTCACGAAATGGGCCGTGCAGCCGTGCAGCTTGACGCCGTCGGCGAGTGCCCGGCGGTGCGTGTTCAGTCCCGGGTACGCCGGCAGGAGCGAGGGATGAATGTTGAGCAGGCGATCGCGATAGCGCGCGACAAGGTCCGCTCCCAGGACGCGCATGAATCCGGCGAGCACGACGAGATCGGGAGCAAAAGCGTCGATCGCGGCGGAGAGCGCGCGATCGAAGGCTTTGCGCTCGGGGAACGCAAGGTGATCGACGATCGCGGTCGGAACGCCGTGCCGGGCCGCGATGGCCAGCCCCGCGGCGTCGGGGCGGTTGCTGATGACGCCGACGACGCGCCCCGAAATCGTGCCCGCGCGCTCGGCGGCGAGGATCGCCGCCATGTTCGAGCCGCGGCCGGAAATGACGATCACCAGCCGCTTCATCGGACGCGCCGTCCCATGGGATGGTTCAAGTGATGACCGTCGCCGGCGTGCCCGGGCGGCGGCGCTCGACGCCGCCGATCACCCTGGCGGACTCGCCCAATCCAGTCAGCCGCGCCAGCGCTGACTCGGTATCGCCGGGTGCGACCACGATAATCATTCCGATGCCGCAATTGAATACGCGGTGCATCTCGTCGGTCGTCACGTTTCCCTCCCGCTGCAGCCAGCCGAAGATCGGCGGCCGCGGCCAGCGCGACGCATCGATACGTGCCGCGAGGCCCAGGGGAAACATTCGGTGCGTGTTTTCGGCGAGACCGCCGCCGGTGATATGAGCCATGCCCTTGACTTCGACCTCAGCCAAGAGCGAGAGCACCGGTTTGGCATAGATTCGCGTCGGCTCGAGCAGGGTGTCGCCAAGCGTGCGCGATCCCGTGACGCCAGGGATCGGTTGCGCGAGATCCGCACGGCTCGCTTCGAGGATCTTGCGAATGAGCGAGAAACCATTGGCATGCGGGCCGCTCGATGAGAGGCCGATAAGGACGTCCCCATCCACGATGCCGCGACCGTCGATCGCGCGGCTTTTTTCGACGACGCCGACGGCAAAGCCCGCCAGGTCGTACTCGCCGGGTACGAACGCGTTTGGATGCTCGGCGGTCTCGCCGCCGATCAGCGCACAGCCGGCCTGCTCGCAACCGGCGGCAATGCCCTTGATCACGTCGCGCGCCACCGCGACGTCGAGCCGCTCGCAAACGTAATAGTCGAGGAAAAACAGGGGCTCAGCACCCTGCACCAGGATATCGTTCACGCTCATCGCCACCAGATCGGTACCGATCGTGTCGTGCCGGTTGAGCGCGAAGGCGAGCTTGAGCTTGGTGCCGACGCCGTCGGTGCCGGCGACGAGCACGGGCTCGCGATAACGCTTCGGCAATTCGACCAGTGCGCCGAACCCGCCGATGCCAGCCAGCACCTCCGGGCGCAGGGTACGTTTCGCGAAGGGCTTGATCGCTTCGACCAGCGCCTCGCCCGCATCGATGTCGACGCCGGCCCCGCGATACGACAGAGGCGGGTTGGGCGCGTTGCTTGGCATCGGATTGAGTCGCGGCAGGGGGCGGGGTAGAGTGCGAAACTTTGCCGGTAATTTTACCGAAAATGACCCCTCCAGGCCCGGATCTAGATGCTGCGCCCGAATTGATGCCCGCCGACGCCCCGCGTGCGTCGCGGCGTCTGCGGACCGTGCATTATTTGTGGCTCGTCGCCATTGCGGTCGTTATCGCGGCGCTGCTGCATTTCCTCGGGTCGATTCTGACGCCGTTTCTGATCGGCGCGATCCTCGCCTATTTCGGCAGCCCGCTTGTGACCTGGGGGGAACGCCATCGCGTTCCGCGGACGATCGGCACTTTGCTCGTTATCCTTATCATTCTGCTGCTGGTACTGGCGCTGCTGCTGGTTCTGATCCCGCTGGTGCAGAGCGAGATTGGTCAGCTCACGCGCCGCCTTCCCGAGCTGGCCGCCAACCTTTACGGGCACGTTGCACCCTGGCTGCGTGAAACCTGGGGTATCGAGCTGCAGCTCGACCTGGCTTCCGTGAAGCAGCTGATCGCCGACAACCTCGACAGCGCGCAGGCGCTGACTCTCAAGCTCCTGTCGGGCCTGAAGGCGGGAGGTACCGTTGTCCTCGGGATACTGATCAATCTCGTGATGATTCCGGTCGTCATGTTCTATCTGCTGCGCGACTGGAATCGGATCATTGCGCACGTCGATGGTCTCTTGCCGCGCCGATGGCTGCCACGCGTTCGCATCATCGCCCTCGAAATCGATGGCGTGCTCGCGGAGTTCCTGCGCGGCCAGCTCGCGGTCATGGGTGTGCTCGCCGTCTACTATGTAGTGGGGCTTACGCTCGCGGGCCTGCAATTCGCGCTGCCGATCGGCATATTGACCGGGCTGCTCGTTTTCATCCCGTACGTGGGATTCGGACTCGGATTGATCCTCGGCGTGCTCGCGGCGCTGCTGCAATGGTCGGGTTGGCCGGGATTCATGGCGGTCCTGGCGGTTTATGGCATCGGCCAGCTGCTCGAAAACTACGTGCTCGTCCCGTTCCTGGTGGGCGATCGCATCGGTCTGCATCCGCTGGCCGTGATCTTCGCGCTGCTTGCATTCGGCGAGTTGTTCGGCTTTGCTGGCGTGCTGCTCGCGCTGCCGGTAAGCGCCGCTCTGCTGGTGGGATTGCGCCATCTGCGCGCCACCTATATCGATTCCGATCTGTATCGCTGACTTGGAACAGCTTGTTTTCGAGCTCGCCCCGCCCGAGCCGCCGCGACTGTCCAACTTTCTGCCAGGACGCAACCGGGAGCTCCTCGCTGCGCTTGGGAGCTTCGTCACGGGAGCGGCTTCCGACGCAAGCTTTTTTGTCTGGGGTGCTCCGGGCGCCGGCAAGACGCACCTGCTCCGTGCGGCGGTGGCGCTGGCCGCAGACAGCGGTCTCGCGTCCCGCTATTGCGCGGAAGCGTCGTTAATCGACGCCGACACTGGAGTTCCGGAAACAGGGTTGGTTGCAATCGACCGAGTCGATGAAGCCGACTCGGCGACCGCAGCGCGCGTTTTCACGTTGTACAACGCGCTCAAGCAGAGCGGCGGGCGCGTCGTTGCCGCTAGCCGAACGCCACTTGCGGCGCTGCGCCTGCGCGAGGACTTGCGCACGCGCCTGGGCTGGGGCCTCGTCTATGAGGCGCTGCCGCTCGCCGACGAAGAGAAGCCGGAGGCGCTCGCCAGCTACGCTCGACAGCGTGGCTTTGATCTCTCCGCTGAGGTCATCGATTATCTCCTGCGCCACGGGCGCCGCGATATGCCATCACTGCTCGCGACCTTGGCTGCGCTCGACCGGCTTTCTCTTGCCTCCAAGCGGGCGGTTACGGTGTCTCTGCTCAAGGAATGGCTGCGGCAGGACGGTTAACTCAAGGACGTCCGCAGGTAAACCGGCGGAGCGTCGATGCTCGCCCCGGTCAGTCAATGTAACCCTTTGTGGTCAAACCGAAAAATGCCCTGTGCGATATAGGCGCCACAGGCCTGCTTTGGTATCCCGCTTACCTCGGCACAGGCGCGAACGCAGGGACGATTTTGTCAACCGCAGGCTAGAGGGGGGCGTTAATGCGCCTGACACAGGAAAGGTGTCACTTTACCCAACCAAATTAAGGATAGAAGATGACCAAGTTGATGTCGGCGCTGTTTGCAGGCGTCTTCGCAGTGTCGCTTACCGCTGCGGCTCAAACTTACCCGCCGGCGCCTGCGACCCCCGCATCCCCCGCGGCGGCGCCTGCCAAGACCGACGCCAAGACGGACGCCAAGGCGAGCGCGACGACGGAAAGCATGAAGTCGACCGGAAACGCCGAGCCCAAGAAAGCGAAGAAGAAAGCCAAGAAGAAGGCCAAGGCAAGCGCGGCCAAGGCAAGCGCCAGCAAGGACATGGCCAAGGAGAGTGCGACCAAGGACAACATGCCCAAGGCCGGCACAACCAAATAAAGGGCCGTTGCTCTAGCGCAACAGCTTGGAGACTGAAAAGCCCTCGGGTTGTTGCGTTCGAGTACAAACTTCAATATAATCAAAAAGCTTTCCACCGTTTCTTGCCCCCGGACCACGCGTTCGAAGTGACCGGAAACGCCCGATCAAAAACGATTTTTCTCTGAGGACACATTGATGAACAAGCTGATTGCTACATTGATCGCCGGCACATTTGCGCTCGGCTCGGTCGCCGCGATGGCGGATGACAAGACGCCTGCCGCACCGGTCGACCAGAAAGCACTGAAAGCCGAAAAAGACGCCAAGAAGGCGGAAGACGCCAAGAAGACGCCGGAAGAAAAAGCCGCTGCCAAGAAAGCGAAGCGCGCCGAACGGCAGAAGGAATTGGACACCACTGCGAAGAGCCAGCAAGAAGGCGGTGCTACGGCCAAGATGAAAGCCGAAGATGCCGCCAAAGACGCTAAGGATTCGAAGGGACAGCCGAAGGCGCTACCGACCGCGGCGGACAAGCAGAAAGCGTTGAAGGAACAAGAGAAGAAGTCTTCAGGTCAGTAACTCACACCGAGCTTCGTCACGGGGGCAGGGGTTCGTCCCTGCCCTTGCATTTATCGACAGGTGCATAGATGAACAAGCTACTCGCCGCATTGATTGCCGGCACGTTCGCTCTGGGCTCGATGGCTGCCATGGCCGACGACAAGACCGTGACCAAGACCACGCCCGAAGAGCAGGCCAAGATGAAAGCCGAGCGTGACGCGGCAAAGGCTGCCAAAGCGCAAATGACGCCCGAAGAAAAGAGCGCGGCGAAAAAAGCCAAGCGCAAGCAGAAGGTACAGGAAGAAACGCAGATCGAAAAAGTCGGCAATATCCCGAGTGGGCCGCAAAAAGCCGAAGCCCTGAAAAAGTCGGTGGACGCAACCAAGGGTGACCCGAAGGCGTTGCCGGATGCGAAGGCAAAGCAGGAAGCGCTCAAGGAAACGACCAAGAAGGCGGGCCCCGGACAATAGCCGCTCGCAATCCGTGCATTGACGCAAGGGCAGGGCGAGACCCTGCCCTTTGCATTTTGCCGGCAATACGCCACGACGCCGCCTTTCGCTCTACCATAGTTCATCCGCGTGATCCCATCATGAAGCGCAAACAGCGTATCGTCGTCGGCTTGTCCGGCGGCGTGGACTCGGCGGTTGCGGCGTGGCTCCTCAAGCGCGAGGGTCACGAGGTCATCGGCGTCTTCATGAAGAACTGGGAGGACGACGACACCGACGAGTACTGCACGTCGCGGCAGGACCTGATCGACGCCGCCGCGGTCGCCGACGTGATCGGTATCGAGATCGAGGCGGTGAACTTCGCCCGCGAATACCGCGAGCGCGTGTTTGCCGATTTCCTGAACGACTATCAAGCCGGCCGCACACCGAACCCGGATGTCCTGTGCAACAGCGAGATCAAGTTCAATGCCTTCCTCGATCATGCGCTCTCGCTCGGCGCCGAGCGCATCGCGACAGGGCATTACGCGCAGCTAACACGCACCGACGACAGCGTCCTGCTGTTGAAGGCGGTCGACCGAGCGAAGGATCAAACCTATTTTCTTCATCGGCTGGATCAGCGCCAGCTCGACCGAGCGCTTTTTCCCATCGGTCATTTGACGAAGAGCGCGGTGCGCGCGATCGCCCGCGATAAGCGAATTCCGACGTACGCGAAGAAGGATTCAACCGGCATCTGCTTTATCGGCGAGAGACCGTTCCGCGACTTCCTCGCCCGGTATCTGCCGAAGAGCGCGGGTCCGATCGAAACCACCGACGGCCGCGTCGTCGGGCGACATCAGGGGCTCGCGTATTACACGCTCGGGCAGCGTCAGGGCCTGGGCATCGGCGGGAGACGCGGCACAGATGAGTCCGCGTGGTTTGTGGCCGGCAAGGACCTCGCGCGCAACGTGCTAACCGTCGTGCAGGGTCATGACGATCCACGCCTCCATGCGCAGACGCTCGAGGTCGACGCGATGCACTGGATCGCGAATCGTCCACCCGTTTCGGGCTCGCGACTTGCCGCAAAGATCCGCTACCGGATGGCGGATGCGCCGTGTCGCCTCGATCGCATCGACGACGATTGCTGGCGCGCTGGATTCGACGCGCCGCAATGGGCGCCGGCGCCGGGTCAGTATCTGGTCGTGTACGACGGCAACGTGTGCCTTGGCGGGGGCGTGATCACGAAAGGGTCAGAGACGACTTTTCGCAGTCGGCTGGTAGACATGTACGCCGGCGCCTGAAAAGTCGTCTCTGACCCTAGAATGGAATGTCGTCGTCAAGGTCGTCGACGTTCTTCTTCGCCGGCGCGGCACCGCCCTTGGCCCCGCCGCGGGGTTCTGCGGTCGATGCACGCTCCGACGGCTCGGCTGCCACCGGAGCGCCGCTCCCTTCGCGGCTGCCAAGCATCTGCATGCGGTCGGCGACGATTTCGGTCGTATAGCGGTCCTGGCCTTCCTTGTCCTGCCACTTGCGCGTCTGCAACCTGCCCTCGACGTAAACCTGCCGGCCTTTCTTCAGGTACTCGCCGGCGATCTCCGCTTGTCGCCCGAAAAAGACCACGGTGTGCCATTCCGTGCGCTCCTGCTTCTCGCCGTTCTTGTCTTTCCAGGTATCGGTCGTCGCCACCCGGATGTTGGTCACGGCGTCGCCGCTGGTCGTGTAGCGCGTCTCTGGATCCCGACCGAGGTTGCCGACCAGAATCACCTTGTTTACGGATGCCATAGCGTAACTCCCATCGACTCTATGGCCCGATTGTAAAGCATGATCGCCCCGCGACGTTCGGCCGGATGGCCTAGATAGCGGGGTGCGATGGTGCGATCAGCTCATCGCCTGGCAGGTGCCGGTTGGGCGAGGATGATCCGACGTCTCGGATGACTATTCGACCGTCACCTCGCTTGCGCGGACAAACTTGTCTTCGTTGCCGAAATCGTCGGCGGCTGCCAGCCATACCGCGTACGAATGGGCGTTGATTTCGGGGCCGAAGCTCACGACAAGGTGTAAGGCGACGCTTCGCCCTGTCGGGCCGCTCCCGACCACGGTGGTTTCAGCAAGAAGCAGCTGCGCCGACGGCGTGAAGAGCACGCCAGCGCTGCCCGCCGCCACCCCTGCATCGCAGGTCACCGGAAGTCCGTCGTGCTGACCGGCTTCGGCAGCGGCGGCGTTCTTTCCGCCGATCTCGCAGAGGCTGAAGGTATTGCTGCCTTCGTCCCAGCGCACCCACAGAACGGGCTTGCCCTCGCCGATCCGGAAGTCGAGCGACTTGAGGTCATGCCAAGTCTCTCCCTCCGGCACGGTCCATATGAGGTCGAACGCGATCGTGTCGCCGTTTTCCACGATGGCACTGTCGGGACTCAAGTCGAAGTCGCCGATCGTGAGCGTCGTGTCGCGAATCGTCGCTCTGCCAGTTCCGTTAAGGATCGTGACGCCGGCCGGAGACGGCGATGACAGATCCATGAAGAAATTCTCATCCGGCTCTTGGATCCCGTCGCCGCGAATCGTTACGGGAACCGTGGTCGAGAGGTTGGTGACCGTAGGCGTACTGGCCAGGACGGTTGCCGTACCTGACGTCGCGTTGTAATCGGGGCACTTGGTGGAGACGAAGGAACAGCTGCTTTTCGCCGTGCCGTCGCGCGTCGCGAAGTGCACTGACACGTCTTGCGCGAACGGATGATGCAGACTGACGGTGAACAATGCGGTCCTGGTTAAGCCTGCAAAAGCCGGTTCGCTCACAGAAATACTATTGATGGAAACGGTTGGGGGACCGTCATCGTTCACGATCGTCCCTATCGCAGCGCAGGACTCGCTGGTACAAAACGCGCCGCCCGCCACGCTGGAAAGAAAGACGAAGATCTGCTCATCCGGCTCGATGACGGCATCGCTGCAGATCGTGATGTTGACGCTCAGGGTCCCGTTCGGCGTGTTGGGTGGGATGCTGAACGGAACGTTGGAAAACTGGACGAAGTCCACGCCACCGCCACAGGAGGCGCCTCCGGTCGCCGGATTGAAGCCGGTACCGGATAGAGGTATTGCCGAGGCAAATCCGGTCACCGTGCTCGTGTTCACGCCACCGAAGTTCACCGGAAGCTTGAGGATGCTCGTACCCGAATTGCCTTCGAAGATGCTCGCATTGCCAAGCGTCATGAGCACCTGAGCTTGCGTCGTCGGCGACAACGCCGCGACGAAAACTAGCAGCAACCCTTGCGCGGCGCAGCTGAGCAGGCGCTCGAGCATTCTCGCGCGCGAAAAATTCTCAGGCAATGGCCGGGCGCGGTCTCTGGCTTTCATGGACATCCCCCCTTTGTTGCGGTACCGGATTTTCCGGCGGTTGGCATTGATGCCTGGGTGTCGCGCAGAACCGCTGCGGTTCTGGGTCGTTCGAGTCGACACTTTCGCGACGTGACTAACACTGCGCCCGCGCGCCGGAAAGTGTCAAGAGCCGCCGCGAGGATCGCCTGTAGCGTACGAACGATCTTGACGGCGATCTTGCGCGTTGGACTTCAGAACACTGAGGCGCACCCAATATAGGAACTGCGCGGTCCGCACGCCCCGGCCCGGTGCAACCGGGCGAGGAAGCCTTCGAATGAACGATCGAAAAAGGGTACACTAGCGGGTTCGCCTCGCCGTCTGTTTTTCTATGGAATACATCCGCATCCGCGGCGCACGCACGCATAATCTCAAGAACATCAATCTCGATCTGCCGCGACATCGGCTGATCGTCATCACCGGGCTCTCCGGTTCGGGCAAGAGCTCGCTCGCGTTCGACACGCTTTACGCCGAAGGGCAAAGGCGCTACGTCGAGTCGCTCTCTGCGTACGCCCGGCAGTTTCTGCAGCTGATGGAAAAGCCCGACGTCGACCTGATCGAGGGCCTGTCGCCGGCGATCTCCATCGAGCAGAAGGCGACCTCGCACAACCCGCGCTCGACCGTGGGCACGGTCACCGAGATCCACGATTACCTGCGCCTGCTGTATGCGCGCGTCGGCGAGCCCTATTGCCCGAACCACCCCGAGCAAAAGCTCGCGGCAATGACCATCTCGCAGATGGTGGACGCGGTGCTGATGCTGCCCGAGGAATCCAAGCTGATGATCCTGGCGCCGGCGATCGTCAATCGCAAGGGCGAGCAAATCGATCTCCTGCTCGAGCTGCGGGCCAAGGGCTTCGTGCGCGTGCGCGTCGATGGCAAGGTGTACGAGATCGACGCCGTGCCGAAACTCGCCAAGAACAGCAAGCACACCGTCGAAGTCGTCGTCGACCGGCTACGAGTGCGCCCGGATCTCAAGCAGCGGCTGGCGGAATCTTTCGAGACCGCGCTGCGCAATGGCGATGGCCGGGCGCTCGCGGTCGACATGGACTCCGGCGAGGAGCACCTGTACTCGGCCAAGTTCGCCTGCCCGATCTGCAGCTACTCGTTGCAGGAATTGGAGCCGCGACTTTTCTCGTTCAACAACCCCATGGGTGCCTGCCCGCGCTGCGACGGCTTGGGCTCGATCAGTTTTTTCGACCCGAAACGCGTGGTCGGCTTTCCGCAGCTATCGCTCGCATCCGGCGCGATCAAAGGCTGGGACCGACGCAATCAGTTCTACTTCCAGATGCTGCAAAGCCTCGCGAGGCATTACGGCTTCGATCTCGAGCGGCCGTTCGACCGCCTGCCCGAGCGCGTGCAGCAGGTGATTCTCTACGGAAGCGAAAAGGAAAAGATCGCCTTCCAGTATCTTTCGGACCGTGGCAAGCCGATGCTGCGCGAGCACGCCTTCGAGGGCATCATCCCCAATCTCGAGCGCCGTTATCGCGAGACCGATTCGATCATGGTTCGCGAGGAGCTGGCGAAGTACCTCAATTCCAAGCCGTGTCCGGAATGCGACGGGACACGGCTGCGGCGCGAGGCGCGCCACGTCAAGGTAGGGCCGCCGGGGAACGAGCGGGCGATCTACGAGGTGAGCAATTGGCCGCTCAAGGAAACCGGTGAATTCTTCCGGGACTTGAAGCTCGAAGGCCAGCGGCAGGCGATCGCCGACAAAATCGTAAAGGAGATCGTCAACCGCCTGCAGTTCCTCAACAATGTCGGGCTCGACTATCTTGCGCTCGACCGGTCGGCGGAAACGCTTTCCGGGGGCGAGGCGCAGCGCATCCGGCTTGCGTCGCAGATCGGGTCGGGACTGACCGGCGTGATGTACGTGCTCGACGAGCCATCGATCGGTTTGCACCAGCGCGACAACGACCGCCTGCTGACGACGCTCAAGCATTTGCGCGACCTGGGCAACAGCGTGATCGTCGTCGAGCACGACACCGATGCAATCCTATCGGCCGATTACGTTGTCGACATGGGGCCCGGCGCCGGCGAGCACGGCGGACAGATCGTCGCGCAGGGCACGCCCGAGGACATCCGCCGCGCGGCGCATTCGCTTACCGGACAGTACCTCGCGGGACATCGCCAGATCCCGATCCCCGCGCGCCGTCACCGGATCGATACCGGCAGCCGCTTGACGATCACCGGGGCGACCGGAAACAATCTCAAGGCCATCACGCTCAGCCTGCCCGTGGGCCTTTTCGTGTGCGTGACCGGCGTCTCCGGCTCGGGCAAGTCGACGCTCATCAACGACACGCTCTACAGCGCCGTAGCGCGCCATCTTTACGGCAGCACGGCTGAGCCCGCGCCGTACGAGGAATTGCAGGGACTCGAGCACTACGACAAGGCGATCAGCGTCGACCAGAGCCCGATCGGGCGCACGCCACGGTCGAACCCGGCGACATACACGGGATTGTTCACGCCGATTCGCGAGCTTTTCGCGCAGGTCAAGGAAGCACGCGAGCGCGGCTATGGGCCGGGGCGCTTCTCGTTCAACGTCAAAGGCGGGCGTTGCGAGGCGTGCCAGGGCGACGGGCTGATCAAGGTCGAGATGCACTTCCTCCCCGATGTCTACGTGCCCTGTGACGTCTGCCACGGCCAGCGCTACAACCGCGAAACCCTCGAAATCCAGTACAAGGGCCGCAACATTCATGACGTGCTGTCGATGACCGTAGAGCAGGCATATGACTTCTTTGAGCCGGTGCCGGTTGTCGCGCGCAAGCTCTCTACGCTGCTCGACGTCGGGCTGGGATACATCACACTCGGCCAGTCGGCGACCACACTCTCCGGCGGCGAAGCGCAGCGCGTGAAGCTCGCCCTCGAGCTCTCCAAGCGCGACACGGGCCGCACGCTGTACATCCTCGACGAGCCGACCACCGGGCTCCACTTTCACGACATCGAGCTCCTGCTCACGGTTCTTCACCGCCTGCGCGATCATGGCAATACGGTCGTGGTCATCGAGCACAACCTCGACGTCGTCAAGACGGCGGATTGGATCATCGACATGGGACCGGAAGGCGGCGCCGGAGGCGGGCGCATCATCGCGGAGGGGCCGCCGGAGGAAATCGTGAAGGCGGCCGCGAGCTATACGGCACGCCATCTCAAGCCGGTGCTCGAGCGCCACGCTAGGCGCAGCGTCGTGACAGCCGTGCAAGCGCGCGCAAACGGGCGCGGCAAGAAAGCCGCGGCCGACTTGCTCGGCTAGCAACGAAGGTTCTTCGCCGGTTTGCGCGACGATCGGCACGTGCTCAGCGGCGAATGCCTGTCCGGCGCGCGGGGCCGCAAGCGCCAGCCTGCGGGTTGCCCGGCGCGGCTGCGGTCGTCAACCCACGACTTCCTTGCCGCGCCACCCGCGACGGCCGGCACGGCCCACGCGCGCCCACCAAGCATTCGCCGCTGCCCGCGCTGCGAGGTGCCGACGCACGCGATCGCTTCGGAATCGGCGCGACGCTGCGAGACGGCGAGCCGCTTGGACGCAGGCGCGTTGTGGCGCAGTCGTCGTAAGCGGGTGGCTCGTGCGCGGCCACTCGTGTGTTGAGTGGCCGCCGCGAGCCGGGTTACCCGCTCGACGACGCGCCTTGCGCCACTCGCGCGAAGTCACAGCGGCTCGCCGCCATCCCCCGACGCTATCGCTTGCTGGTTCCAGACATTCGACGAAGAGACGCAAAAAAGCGCGGCCGTAGCCGCGCTTTTTCTTGGTGCGCCAGACATGGCGCGTAGCGCCGAGTCTGGCGCTGTTTGACTCGCTGTGGTGGCGAGTTGGATGACTTGGAGGTGAAAGTCCTCTACACACCCGGCAAGGGGAAGTGTTAGCCGGACGGCAAGGGTGTCGC
>WNGA01000830.1_pt1 | contig 54435 bp, 52 predicted proteins | sample 5400061 | NCBI WGS metagenome assembly WNGA01 (sample SAMN13153366, study PRJNA577476) | soil metagenome | isolation source: 100 cm soil or saprolite under grassland replicate 2 | place: USA:California | collected 2016-06-15
TCCGGCATCGGGTCGTGCCGCAGGTACTGCCGGGTGAACTTCCCGGTGCCGGCCGACAGCGAGCGCAGGTCCACCGCGTACCGCACCAACTCCGTCTCCGGCACCTCGGCGTTGACCACGGTCCGTTCGCCGCCGATGGACTCGGTCCCGGTGACCCGGCCGCGGCGGCCGGACAGGTCGCTCATCACCGCGCCGACGTACTCGTCCGGCACCGTCACCGCCACCTGGTGCACCGGCTCAAGGAGCTGGATCTTGACCCCCTTGGCGGCCTCCTTCAGCGCCAGCGAGCCGGCCACCTGGAACGCCGCGTCGGAGGAGTCCACGCTGTGCGCCTTCCCGTCGTACAGCGTGACCTTCAGGTCCACCACCGGGAACCCGGCGGCCAGCCCGCGTTCCATCTGCGCCCGCACGCCCTTCTCCACGCTGGGGTAGTACGAGTTCGGGATGGCGCCGCCGACCACCTTCACGTCGAACTCGAAGCCGCCCCCGCGCGGCAGCGGCTCCACCTCGATGTCGCACACCGCGTACTGCCCGTGCCCGCCGGACTGCTTCACGTGCCGGCCGTGGCCCCTGGAGGAGCCGGCCAGCGTCTCGCGCAGCGGCACCACCACGGGCACGATGTCCAACTCGACGCCCTGCTCGCGCAGCCGGTCCAGGATGGCGTCCGCGTGCGCCTCGCCCATGCACCACAGGATGAGCTGGTGGGTCTCCGGGTTGCGCTCCAGCCGCAGCGTGGGGTCGCCCGCGGTGAGCTTGGCCAGCGCCTTGGCCAGCGCGTCCTCGTCGCTGCGGGTACGGGCCTGGACCGCCACCGGCAGCAGCGGCTCGGGCATCTGCCACGGAGCGACCAGCAGCGGGTCCTCCTTGGCCGAGATGGTGTCGCCGGTCTCCGCCGAGGTGAGCTTGGTGATCGCGCAGATGTCGCCGGCCACGCACCTGGTCACCGGCCGCAGGGTGGCACCCAGCGGGCTGAACAGGTGCGCCAGCCGCTCGTCGGTGTCGTGGTCCTCGTGCCCGCGCGCCGCCATCCCGTGGCCGGACACGTGGATCGAGATGTCCTGCGCGAGCGTGCCGGAGAACACCCGCACCAGCGACACCCGGCCGACGTACGGGTCCACCGTGGTCTTGACCACCTCGGCCACCAGCGGGCCGTTCGGGTCGCACGTCAGCGGTGCGTGCGGGGCGCCGTCCACCCCGGTCACCGACGGCAGCTCGTGCTCCAGCGGGGACGGGAACGCGCTGGTCAGCACCTCCAGGAGTTCGGCCATGCCGACCCCGGTGGCCGCGCACACCGGGACGACCGGGTAGAACGTGCCACGTGCCACCGCGGTCTCCAGGTCATCGACCAGGACGTCCAGGTCGATCTCCTCGCCGGAGAGGTACCGGTCCATCAGGGACTCGTCCTCGCTCTCCGCGATGACCCCTTCGATCAGCGCGTTGCGGGCGTTGTCGATCAGCTCGAGGTGCTCGGGGTCGGGGTCGCGGCGGGTCGGGGTGTACCCGCCGCCGGAGTAGTCCGAGATGGTGCGCGAGAGCAGCCCGATCAGGCCGGCCGGCTGGCCGTCGTCACCGGCCATCGGCAGGTACAGCGGCAGCACGTTGTCGCCGAACACCCGCTGGCAGATCGCCACCGCCTCGTCGGGGTCGGCCCGCTGGTGGTCCAGCCGGGTGATCACCACCGCCCGCGGCATGCCCACCGCGGCGCACTCCTCCCACAGCGAGATGGTCAGCGCGTCCACGCCGTCCACCGCCGACACCACGAACAGGGCGGCGTCGGCGGCGCGCAGCCCGGCGCGCAGCTCACCCACGAAGTCGGCATAGCCGGGGGTGTCCAGCAGGTTGACCTTCACCCCGTCGTGCTCGATCGGTGCCACCGCCAGCGACACCGACCGCTGCTGCTTGTGCTCGACCGGGTCCGCGTCGCTGACCGTGCTCCCCTCGGTCACCGAGCCTGCCCGGTTGATCGTGCCGGTCGCCGCGAGCAACGCCTCGACGAGCGTGGTCTTCCCCGCACCGGAGTGTCCGACGAGCGCCACGTTGCGGACCTGCTCCGGGCGGTCCACCGCATTGACGGCGGCGGCAGCTCCCTTGTCCGAACCTTTACCAGCCATTGTTCGCCTCCCGAATCGGCACGGTTCCGCGTGTGGCGCGAATTCGACACCCGTTGCGCGGGTGCCACAAGTCTGCCTGGCGAGGTGGCCGGACGACCACCCGCGGGCGGTACCGGGTGCGGCGATATCGTTGCGGCAGCCAGAACCTCCCGAACGGACACCGATGCTCAACATCTTCCGCGCGCAGATCTACCGGGTGACCGCGCCGCTGGGTGCCCGGCTGTACCGGGCCGGCGTCACCCCGGACGCCGTCACCCTGGTGGGCACCCTCGGAGCGGTGGCCGGCGCGCTGGTCTTCTTCACCCGGGGCTGGTTCTTCGTGGGCACCCTGGTGGTCTGGTTCTTCGTCATGCTGGACATGGTGGACGGCGCCGTCGCCAGGGCCCGCGGCGCGGGCACGCCGTTCGGGGCGGTGCTCGACTCCACCTGCGACCGGGTGGCCGACGCGGCCGTGTTCGGCGCGCTGGCGTGGTGGTTCGCCGGCAGCGGGCACAGCCGGCCGATGGAGCTGGCCAGCCTGCTCTGCCTGGTGCTGGGCTCGCTCACCTCCTACGTGAAGGCGCGGGCGGAAGGGATCGGCCTGACCTGCAACGTCGGCGTGGCGGAGCGGGCCGAGCGGCTGATCATCGCGCTGGTCGGCACCGGGCTGGACGGGCTGGGCGTGCCGTACGTGCAGGCGGTCGCGCTGTGGCTGCTGGTCGGGCTGTCCACCATCACGGTGGGGCAGCGGATGGTCGTGGTGTGGCAGCAGTCCACCCGCCGGATGGCCGCCGCGCGGAACGCGGCGCCGGACGCCGCGCCGGACGCCGCGCCCGATGCCGCGCGGAACGCCGCGCCGGACGCCGTGCGGAACGCCGCGCCCGATGCCGTGCGGAACGCCGCGCCGGACGCCGTGCGGAACGCCGCGCCGGACGCCTCCGACGGCACCGCGGACCGCTCGTGAAGGACCGGCTGACCGACCTGGGGTTCGCCGCCGGTTGGGCCGCGGTCAAGGCGCTGCCCGAAGGAGCGGCCCGGCGGCTGTTCGACCTGGCGGCCGACCGGGCGGTGCGGCGGCGCGGCCCCGGGGTACGCCGGCTGGAGGCCAACCTGCGCCGGGTGGTCGGCGGCCAGCCGTCCGCGGAGCTGATGCGGCACGCGATGCGGTCCTACGCGCGTTATTGGATGGAGACGTTCCGGCTGCCGGTGACGGACCGGGCCGCGCTGGCCGCCGAGACCGAGGCGCGGATGGAGGGCATCGACATCCTGGACAGGGCGTACGCCGAGGGCCGCGGGGTGGTCGCGGTGCTGCCGCACTCCGCCAACTGGGATGTGGCCGCGGTGTGGCTGATCGCGCACGGCATCCCGTTCACCACGGTGGTCGAACGGCTGCGGCCGGAGTCGCTGTACCGGCGGTTCGTGGCATATCGGGAGAGCATCGGCATGGAGGTGCTGCCGCTGACCGGGGGACAGCGACCGGTGTCCGACGTGCTGGCCGAGCGGCTGCACGCCGGGGGCATGATCTGTCTGGTCGGCGACCGGGACCTGACCCGCGGCGGCGTCGAGGTGACCTTCTTCGGCGAGCCGGCGAAGATGCCGGCCGGACCGGCGCTGCTGGCCGCCACCACGGGCGCGGCGCTGATGCCGGTCGGCCTGTGGTACGAGGACGGCGGGTGCGCGGTCCGGCTGCACGAGATCGTCCCGGTGCCCGCCGACGGGCGGCTTCGGGACCGGGTACGGGTCGCCACCCAGGCGGTGGCCGACATATTCGCCGCGGACATCGCCGAGCACCCGGCAGACTGGCACATGCTGCAACGCCTGTGGCTCGCCGACCTTGATCCGGCGCGGGCGCCAGGCGGGGACGATCCGGCCGCCCACCGCGTGCCGGTCTGGGAGCCGTCCGGGGACCTCGGGGGAGGCTGACGTAATGCGGGTGGGCATCGTGTGCCCATACTCCTGGGACGTCCCAGGCGGCGTGCAGGCGCACGTCCGGGACCTCGCCGAGGCGCTGATCAGCCTCGGCCACCAGGTCTCGGTGCTGGCGCCCGGCGACGAGGACGCCCCGGTGCCGCCGTACGTGGTGGCCGCCGGGCGGGCCGTTCCGGTGCGCTACAACGGCTCGGTGGCCCGGCTGCAGTTCGGCCCGGTGTCGGCGGCCCGGGTGCGCCGCTGGCTGCGCGAGGGCCGCTTCGACGTGCTGCACGTGCACGAGCCGGCGGCGCCGAGCCTGTCCCTGCTGGCCGTGATGCTGGCCCGCGGGCCGATCGTGGCGACGTTCCACACGGCCACCGACCGGTCCCGGTTCCTCGAGGCGGCGGCCGGCCTGCTGCAGCCCTTCCTGGAGAAGATCCGCGGCCGGATCGCGGTCTCCGCGGCGGCCCGCAAGGTGCAGGTCGAGCACCTGGGCGGCGACGCGGTGGAGATCCCGAACGGGGTCGCGGTGGCGCAGTACGCGCACGCCGAGGCGCTGCCGGGTTACCCCCGGGCCGGCGGAACCGTCGGCTTCGTCGGCCGCTACGACGAGCCCCGCAAGGGCATGCCGGTGCTGCTGGACGCGCTGGCCAGGCTGGCGCCGTCCCGTCCGGACCTGCGGCTGCTGGTGGCCGGCCGTGGCGACGCGGCCGAGTTGCGGGCCGGCCTGCCGCGCCGGCTGGTCGGCCGGGTGGAGGTGCTCGGCCAGGTGAGCGAGCACGACAAGGCCCGGATGCTGCGCAGCGTGGACGTGTACTGCGCCCCGAACACCGGCGGGGAGAGCTTCGGCATCATCCTGCTGGAGGCGATGGCGGCCGGCGCCCCGATCGTGGCCAGTGACCTGGAGGCGTTCCGCCGGGTACTGGACGACGGCCGGGCCGGCGTGCTGTTCGGTACCGGCGACGGCGCCGACCTGGCCCGGGCGCTGGCCGCCGTGCTCGACGACCCCGGCCGCCGCGCCGCGCTGGCCCGGGCGGGCTCGGAGCTGGTGCGCAGGTACGACTGGCCGGTGGTGGCGCGGCAGGTGGTTCAGGTGTACGAGACCGTGGCCGCGGTCGAACCCGGCCTGGTCACCGACGATGCGGCCACCCCCGCCGCGACGCCGTGAGCTGGCTCGTCGTCACCGTGGCCCTGGTGGCGCTGCTCGCCACCTGGGTGACCTGGACCGCGACCCGGGTGGACCGGCTGCACATCCGGGTCGACGCGGCCCGGGCCGCGCTGGACGCGCGGCTCGTCCGCCGGGCGGCCGCGGTGCAGGCGCTGGTGGACCGCGTCCCGGAGCGGCTGGGCGCACGGCCGGCGGAGCGGCTGCGCACCGCCGTGCGGGCCGCGCTGGACGCCGACGACGGGATCCGGGAGGCGGCCGAGAACGACCTCGGCCGGGCGCTGCAGGACCTGCCCCCCGACCTCGACCCCGCCCTGCTGCAGGACCTCGCCGACGCGTCCACCCGGGTGCTGCTGGCCCGCCGGTTCTACAACGACGCGGTGCGCGACACCCGGTCGCTGCGCGGCCGCCGGATCCCGCGGCTGTTCCGCCTGGGTGGGCGTCGGCCGGTGCCGACGTTCTTCGAGATCGACGAGGTCACGCCGAGGTAGCCGGTGCGCGCAGTTCCCGGGTGACCCGACGCTCGGCCACGAAGGTCAGGAACGGCACCACCCCGGCCAGCAGCACCAGCACGATCTTCGTCAGCGGCCAGCCGGCGCGGCGGCCCAGGTCGAAGCCGAGGATCACGTAGCCGATGTAGAGGAAGCCATGGATCGGCCCGACGATGCCCACCAGCGTGTCGTCGTGGCCGAAGATCTCGACCAGCACCGCCGCGGTGAGCAGCAGCAGCGCGACGCCGACGAGGTAGGCGATGACCCGGTACCGGGTCAGGGCGGCTTGCACGGACGGCACCTCCGGGCTCGTTCGGTGGGCTCAGCTCCGGCGGTCGGTCTCGGCCAGGGAGGCCAGGTACCGGTTGTACGCCGCCAGCTCCGGGTCCTCATCCTCCGGCACGGCCGCCGGGGCCGGCCGGGCGGGGAGCACCGGGACGGTGAACGCCGCCTCCTGGGACCGTCCGGCGGGCGGCTCGGTGGGCGGTCCGGCGTGCGGTCCGGCGTGCGGGTCGGCGTGCTGCTCGGCGTGCGGTTTGGCGAGTGGCGGCCGCACCGTGTCGCGCACCGTTCGGTACCACACGAAGACGGTGAACGCGGCGAACGCCGGCCACTCCAGGGCGTACCCGAAGCTCAGCGCGTTGCCTTCGGCGGCCCGGCGCAGCTGCCACCAGCCGAGCGCGCAGAACACCGCCACCAGCACCAGGACGAGCAGGTGGAAGGCCAGCCAGCGCGGCGACAGGAACCTCCGGAGCACCTCCCGAGGGTAGCGCCGCGGCCCGGACTGGCCTGCCGGAGTGGGGCCGGATTGGCCGTCGGGACACCCGCGGCGCCGCCGTACCATGGTCGGCATGTCGGAGCAGTCTGAGCAGTCGCAGCCCGTTCTCGGTACCGCGCGGGTCAAGCGCGGCATGGCCGAGATGCTCAAGGGCGGCGTGATCATGGACGTCGTCACCCCCGAGCATGCCAGGATCGCCGAGGATGCCGGTGCGGTGGCGGTGATGGCGCTGGAGCGGGTGCCGGCCGACATCCGCGCCGAGGGCGGGCTGGCCCGGATGAGCGACCCGGACATGATCGACGGGATCATCGACGCGGTGTCCGTCCCGGTGATGGCCAAGGCCCGGATCGGGCACTTCGTCGAGGCGCAGGTGCTGCAGGCGCTCGGTGTGGACTACGTGGACGAGTCCGAGGTGCTCACCCCGGCCGACGAGGCCCACCACATCGACAAGTGGAAGTTCACCGTCCCGTTCGTGTGCGGCGCCACCAACCTGGGCGAGGCGCTGCGCCGGATCGCCGAGGGCGCCGCGATGATCCGGTCCAAGGGCGAGGCCGGCACCGGCAACGTGGTCGAGGCGGTGCGGCACATGCGCCAGATCGGCGGCGACATCCGCCGGCTGGCCAGCATGGACGAGGCCGAGCTCTACTCGGCGGCCAAGGAGCTCCGTGCGCCGTTCGAGCTGGTCGCCGAGGTGGCCCGGGCCGGCAAGCTGCCGGTCGTGCTGTTCACCGCCGGCGGCATCGCCACCCCGGCCGACGCGGCGATGATGATGCAGCTCGGCGCGGAGGGCGTGTTCGTCGGATCCGGCATCTTCAAGTCCGGCGACCCGGCCAAGCGGGCCGAGGCGATCGTCAAGGCGACCACCTTCTACGACGACCCGGACGTGGTGGCCAAGGTCTCCCGCGGGCTGGGCGAGGCCATGGTCGGCATCAACGTGGCCACGCTGCCGAAGGCCGAACGGTACGCCGACCGCGGCTGGTAGGTACGTACGTCGGGGCCAGCCGTGCGCGGGGCTGGCTCGGGTCACCGTCCGTGGGATCGAGCGGCCGGGAGCGCGCCGGTACGTTCCTCCGTCGCACCAGTCCCGCGAGTCGGGCGCGCCGGCTGTTCCTCCGTCCACCAACTCAGCGAGCCGGGCTGGGCGAGACGGGGCGGGGTGATGCGGGGTGCAACCCTGGTGCAACGGTTGCCGGGTGAGTTGCGGGGGCATATCAACTAGGGGTGCTCAGTAACGGCGTCCGGCCGGCCGGTGACTGCCTCGGCGTGGTCGCCAACCCGATGTCCGGGCGGGACATCCGCCGGCTGGTGGCGCGCGCGTCGGTCTTCCCGAACGCCGAGAAGGCCAACATGGTGCTGCGGCTGGCCGCGGCCGCGGGCACGCTCGGGGTGCGCCGGGTGCTGGTCTCCACCGACGCCTTCGGGGTGGCTGCCGCGGTGCTGCGCGCGACCCAGCGGCGCCGCGACCGGGACCGCTGGCCGGAGCTGATCTTCCTTGAGCTGCCCGCCCCGACCGGCACCGCCGCCGACACCCGGGCCGCCGTGGCGCTGATGCGTGCTGCCGGCGCCGCCGCGATCGTGCTGCTCGGCGGCGACGGCACCGTGCGCGCCGCCGCCCCGGAGCTGGCCGACGTGCCCCTGGTGGCGCTGTCCACCGGGACCAACAACGCCTTCCCGCAGCTCGCCGAGGCCACCGTGGCCGGCATGGCCGCCGCGCTCGTCGCCACCGGCGCGGTCACCGACGGCGTGTGGCGCGCCAAGGTACTGCGGGTGACCGCCGGCAGGCGGACCGAGCCGGCCCTGGTGGACGCCTGCGTGAGCGTGGTCCCGCACGTCGGCGCCCGGGCGCTGTGGCAGGTCGAGCCGCTGCGCGAGCTGTACTGCGCGTACGCCGAGCCGCACGCGGTCGGCCTGTCCGGGATCGCCGCCCAGCTGCTGCCCACCGCCCGCACCGACCCGCACGGGGTGGCGGTCCGGCTGGGCCCCGGCGGGTGCACCGTGCTGGCCCCGATAGCCCCCGGCGTGCTGGCCGAGGTGGCGGTCGCCGAGGTGTCCGCGCTCCCGGTGGGGGAGACCCGGGCCAGCCGGGTCGCCGCCGGCACCGTGGCCGTGGACGGCGAGCGGGAGCTCGAGTTCGGCCCCGGCACCCCGGTCCGGGTCACCCTGTCCGCAGACGGCCCCCGGGTCGTCGACGTCCATGCCGTGCTGCGCGACGCGGCCGAGCGCCGGCTGCTGGTGCGCAGTCCCGTACCCATACCAGGAGGTCTGCGATGACCCAACCGCTGGACGACAAGGCGCTGCTCGATGCGTACCGGACGATGCGCACCATCCGGGCCTTCGAGGAGCGGGTGCACGAGGAGTTCGCCACCGGGGACATCCCCGGGTTCGTCCACCTGTACGCCGGCGAGGAGGCGTCCGCCGCCGGGGTGTGCGGGCACCTGGACGCGCGCGACTCGATCGCCTCCACCCACCGCGGGCACGGCCACTGCATCGCCAAGGGGGTGGACGTGCGGGCGATGATGGCCGAGATCTACGGCAGGCGGACCGGCTCCTGCCACGGCAAGGGCGGCTCGATGCACATCGCCGACCTGTCCAAGGGGATGCTCGGCGCGAACGGCATCGTGGGCGGCGGCCCGCCGCTGATCTGCGGCACCGCGCTGGCGGCGAAGCTGCAGGGCACCGGCGGCATCGGCGTGGCGTTCTTCGGCGACGGCGCGTCCAACCAGGGCACCACCCTGGAGGCCCTGAACCTGGCCTCGGTGTGGAACCTGCCCGCGGTGTTCGTGGCGGAGAACAACGGCTACGCCGAGGCCACCTCCTCGACCTGGTCGGTGGCCGCCGACAACATCGCCGACCGCGCCGCCGGGTTCGGCATGCCCGGGGTGATCGTGGACGGGTTCGACTTCTTCGCCGTGCACGAGGCGGCCGGCGAGGCGGTCGCGCGGGCCCGCGAAGGTGGTGGGCCGACCCTGCTGGAGGTGAAGTTCACCCGGTACTACGGCCACTTCGAGGGCGACCAGCAGACGTACCGGGGCGACGAGGTGGCTCGCGCGCGGGAGACGCTGGACTGCCTGCTGCGCTTCCGCGCGAGGGTCACCGGCACCGGCGAGCTCGCCGCCGAACAGCTCGACACGGTGGATGCCGAGGTGGCGGCGCTCATCGACGAGGCGGTTGCCGACGCCAAGGCGGCGCCAAGGCCCACCGCCGCCGATCTGACCACCGATGTCTACGCGACGTACTAGGGCATGTCCCGAGAACCTCCGGCGGCGCGGATCGGCGCCGTCCGCATCCACCAAGATCCACAGGACACACCCTAGGAGGCACCGAGATGGCCAGGACGATCAGCTACCGCGAGGCGATCAACGAGGCGCTCGCGAGCGAGATGGAGCGCGACGAGTCCGTCATCGTGATGGGCGAGGACAACGCCGGCGGTGAGGGCAGCCCGGGCGAGATGGACGCCTGGGGCGGGGTGCTCGGCGTGACCAGGGGCCTGTACCACCGCTTCCCCGGCCGGGTGCTGGACACCCCGATCTCGGAGTCGGCGTTCATCGGGGCCGCGATCGGCGCCGCCACCCGCGGCCTGCGCCCGGTTGCGGAGCTGATGTTCATCGACTTCATGGGCGTCTGCTTCGACCAGATCTTCAACCAGGCGGCGAAGTTCCGGTACATGTTCGGCGGCAAGGCGCTCACCCCGGTGGTGATCAGGACGATGTACGGAGCGGGGCTGCGCGCCGCGGCGCAGCACTCGCAGGCGCTGTACCCGGTCTTCACCCACATCCCCGGGCTCAAGGTGGCGGTGCCGTCCAGCCCGTACGAGGCGAAGGGGCTGCTGATCGCCTCGATCCGCGACGACGACCCGGTGATCTTCTGCGAGCACAAGATGCTGTACGACACCACCGGCGAGGTGCCCGAGGAGAGCTACGCGCTGCCGTTCGGCGAGGCCAACGTGGTGCGCGACGGCGACGACGTGACCGTGGTGGCGATCGGCCGGATGGTCTCGGTGGCGCTGCGGGCCGCCGAGGAGCTGGCCGCCGGCGGGGTGCAGTGTGAGGTGATCGACCCGAGGACCACCAGCCCGCTGGACCTCGACACGATCCTGGAGTCGGTGCAGAACACCGGCCGGCTGGTCGTCGTGGACGAGGCCACCCCGCGCTGCAACATGGCGACCGACATCTCCGCGCAGGTGGCACAGCAGGCGTTCGGAGCGCTGCGGGCACCCATCGAGATGGTGACCGCGCCGCACACCCCGGTGCCGTTCTCCGACGCGCTGGAGGACCTGTACATCCCGGACCCGCAGCGGGTGGTCAACGCGGTCAAGTCCGTGGTGAGCTGGGAGCGCTGAGCATGACCGACGAGCGCATCAGCCGGGTCACGATGCCCAAGTGGGGGCTGTCGATGACCACCGGCAAGATCATCGGCTGGCTGGTCGATGAGGGCGCCGAGGTCCGCACCGGCGACGAGCTGGCCGAGATCGACACCGACAAGATCGTCGGGGTGCTGGAGTCGCCAGGCGACGGGGTGCTGCGCCGGGTGCTGGCCGGGGTGGGTACCGACGCCCCGGTGGGCGCCACCATCGCGGTTCTGGCCCCGGCCGAGGTGCCGGACGCCGAGCTCGAGCCGGTGCTCGCCGAGGCGGCCGAGCAGCTCGCCACCGGGGTGGTCCCAGACGCGGGCGGCGGCCTCGCGGTGCGCACCGTGGACGTCGGCGGCCAGCCGGTCAGCTACGCGGTGCTGGGCGACGGCGAGGACGTGGTGGTCCTGGTGCACGGCTACGGCGGGGACGCCAACTCCTGGCTGTTCGTGCAGGAGCCGCTGGCCAAGCAGGGCCGCACCGTGTACGCAGTGGACCTGCCCGGCCACGGCGCGTCGGGCAAGGACGTCGGGGACGGCAGCCTGGCCACCCTGGCCGCCGCGGTGCTCGGGTTCTGCGACGCGGTGGGCGCCGGGCGGGTGCACCTGGTCGGGCACTCCCTGGGCGGTGCGGTGGTCACCGCGGCCGCCGCGGCGGCGCCGGACCGGGTGCGGTCCCTGACCCTGGTGGCTCCGGCCGGGTTCGGGCCGGAGGTCAACGCGGCCTACCTGCGCGGCTTCGCCTCGGCCACCTCCCGACGGGAGCTCAAGCCGGTGCTGAGTGACCTGTTCGCGGACCCCGCACAGGTCACCCGGCAGCTCGTGGACGACCTGCTGCGGTACAAGCGGCTGGACGGCGTACCGGCCGCGCTGGCCACCCTGCTCGGCACCCTGCTCGGCGACGGCGACACCCAGGCCCTCGACGTCTCCGGCGCGCTGGCCGGGCTGACCGTCCCGGTGGCCGTCGTGTGGGGCGCCTCCGACGCGGTGATCCCGGTCCGGGACGCCGCCGGCAGCGTCCCGGTGACGGTGGTGGCCGGCGCCGGGCACCTGGTGCACCTGGAGCAGCCGGCCGCGGTGGTGGCCGCGGTGGAGTCGGTGGCCGGGCAGCCGCCCGGACCCGGCCAGCCGGGTCCGGCGGGTTAGCCGGCGGTGCCGGTTCTCCCGGCCGGCTGGCCGGCGGTGCCGGTTCTCCCGGCCGGCTGGCCGGCGGTGCCGGTTCTCCCGGCCGGTTAGCTGGCGGTCCCGGTCCTCCCGGCCGGCTGGCCGGCGGTACCGGTCCTCCCGCGACGAGCCCACACTGGCAAGGAGGCACCCTGGGAGCGTTCGTGGCGCGTGAGCAGCTCGAGGCAGCCGTACCGGTCGGCGCCGACCCCCGCCGGTACGCGCTGGTGCTCGAGCGGGTGTACGACGCCACGCTGGCCGGCACGGTGCCTCCGGCCCGTCCCCGCGGGGTGATCGCCGACTCATGGAGCCGGGTGCAGCGGCACGGGGTCGACCCCGACCGCGGCACCGCTACGCGGCCGATCGGCCTGGCCGAGGTGGAGCACCGGCGCCGCGGCTCCCCGCTCGGCACGGTGCTGTCCGGGCTGCGCGACGGCCTGGTCAGCGTGGCCGACGACGCCGCGCACATCATGGTCGTGGTGGACGCCGACGGCCGGGTGCTGTGGAGGGACGGCAGCTCCGCGGTGCGCCGGCAGGCCGACGGGCTGGGCTTCGTGGAGGGCGCCTGCTGGGACGAGGACAACGTCGGCACCAACGCGATCGGCACCGCCCTCGCGGTCGGGCACCCGGTGCAGGTGTACTCCGCCGAGCACTACGTCCGCACCCACCACGCCTGGACATGTGCCGCGGCGCCGGTGTGCGACCCGCGGGACGGCGGCCTGCTGGGGGTGATCGACGTCAGCGGGCCGGCTGCCACCGTGCACCCGTCGACGCTGGCTCTGGTGGACGCGGTGGCCCGGCTGGCCGAGCTCCAGCTACGCACCGCGCACCACCTGGACCTGGAACGGCTGCGGGTGGTGGCCAGCCCGATGCTGGCCCGCATCGGCAGCCCGGCGCTGGTGGTGGACCGGCATGGTTGGGTGGCGGCGGCCAGCGGGCTGGCCCCGGTGGCCCGGGTGCTGCTGCCGCAGCCGGCGGCCGGCGGGCCGGCCTGGCTGCCCGCGCTGGGCTGCTGCGTGCTGGAGCCGCTGCCCGGCGGCTGGCTGGTGTGCACCACACCGGACGACGCCGGCCCGCCGGCTCGGGTAGTGCTGGACCTGCGCGCTGGCGGTCGGCCGACGCTGTCGGTCAGCGGCTCCGGCGGGTCCTGGCAGCATCCGCTGACGCTGCGGCACGCCGAGATCCTGCTGCTGCTTGCGGCCAGGCCGGCCGGCCGGACCGCCACCGAGCTGGCCGGGGACCTGTTCGGAGACCCGGCCCGCACCATCACCGTGCGCGCCGAGCTGTCCCGGCTGCGCCGCCACCTGGGCGGTGTCCTGGACCACCGGCCGTACCGGTTCAGCGACCACGTCGAGGTGGTGCTGCACCGCCCGGCCGACCCGGCTGACCTGCTGCCGTGCTCCACCGCTCCGGCGGTGCGTGCGCTGCGCCTGCCCGGCTAGCTGCGGTAGGTCGTGTCAAGCGGACGGGTCAGCGGGCCGGGTCGCCGAGCGCGGCGCGCGTCGTTGGCTGCCCGTACCATGCCTCAGCCGGGATGCTGGGCCCCGTCGCGAACGGCCGCCGGGTAGCAGCCGCGGCGGCTCGGTCCCGGCCAGGCCGACCTGCGCGTCCAGGTCGGCCAGCGACAGCCAGGTCGGCGGCCAGCACCCGCCGGGCGACCGCCGCGTCCGTGCTGGGGGGCGTCCCGGGCGGCCCGCAGGAGAGGTTCGGCCAGTGGCCGCCGGACCCGCAGACCTCGGGTATCTGCGAACCGCACCTGGCTGCCCAGCGCCGCCACCGGGACCACCTGGTGCTGTCCAAGGTGCAGATCCACGCGATCACCAACAACGACTTCATCGATCTCGCGGTGCTCCTCGCCGAGCACGAGGCCGGCCCAGGTCAGGCCATCGACCTGGACCACCTGGTCCACATCATGGCTCGCGGCTGGGGGTTCTACCGCACCACCGCGGACAACCTCCACCTCCTGCGCGAGACCCTCGACCGGTTCAGCGCGCTGCCCGCGCCAGCGCCGCCGCCGCCCGCGCCCGGATCGCCACCCTCCAACAGGCGATCGAAGCGGTCCGCAAGTCACCCGGGTGGCGGCTGCGCGCCCGTATCGGCCGTCGGATCCGGTGGTACGAGGAGGTCGACGAGGTGGACCGGCACAGCGGTTGACACAACGCGCCGAGCCCTCGGGCTGCCCGTCGCGCTGGTCCGCACCGCGGGCGGCCAGGGCCTCGACATGGGCTGGGATGGCTGCCGCCAGGGGGTTGGCGGCGGTCCTTCGGTTTCGCGCACGGCCGAGCACCCACGAGTCTTCCGACCGTGCTGGCAGCGCGGAGATGACCGCGGGCCGCCCACGTTCCCGGGGCTTGTGTTCCGGGGCCGACTACCCTCGAAGGTGCCGCCGCAACCTGCCCGGAAAGGCACCCCTTGTGACCGTTTCCGCCAGCCCGACGATCGGGGTGCTCGCCCTGCAGGGCGACGTCCGCGAACACCTGCGTGCGCTGACCGCCTCCGGCGCCCGGGCGGTGCCGGTCCGCCGCGAGGCCGAGCTGGACGCGGTGGCCGGGCTGGTGATCCCCGGCGGGGAGTCAACCACGATGATCAAGCTGGCGACGGTGTTCGAGCTGCTCGACCCGCTGCGCAAACGGGTCGCCGACGGGATGCCGGCGTACGGCTCCTGCGCCGGGATGATCATGCTGGCGGACCGGATCGTGGACGGCACCGAGGGGCAGGAGACGATCGGCGGACTGGACGTGGTGGTGCGCCGCAACGCCTTCGGCCGCCAGGTCGAGTCCTTCGAGGAGGACATCCACCTGGCCGGGTTGGCCGGGGGTCCGGTCCGCGCCGTGTTCATCCGCGCGCCGTGGGTGGAGTCGGTGGGCGCCGGCGTGCAGGTGCTCGGCGCGGTCGAGGCCGGGCCCTGCGCGGGTAGGATCGTCGCGGTCCGGCAGCGCGGCCTGCTGGCGACGTCGTTCCATCCGGAGCTGACCGGGGACCTGCGGGTGCACGGGTACTTCGTGGACATGGTGAGGGAGCGGTACTGATATGTCCGGCCACTCCAAGTGGGCCACCACCAAGCACAAGAAGGCGGTTGTCGATGCCAAGCGCGGCAAGCTCTTCGCGAAGCTGATCAAGAACATCGAGGTGGCCGCGCGCACCGGCGGGGGAGACCCCGGTGGCAACCCGACGCTCTACGACGCCATCCAGAAGGCGAAGAAGACCTCCGTCCCGAACGACAACATCGACCGGGCGATCAAGCGCGGCTCGGGCGCCGAGGGCGGCGGCGCCGACTGGCAGAACATCACCTACGAGGGGTACGCCCCGGGCGGGGTGGCCGTGCTGGTCGAGTGCCTGACCGACAACCGCAACCGGGCCGCCTCCGAGGTGCGCACCGCGATGACCCGCAACGGCGGCTCGATGGCCGACCCGGGCTCGGTGGCGTACCTGTTCAACCGCAAGGGCGTGGTGCTGGTCCCCAGGGGCAAGCTGACCGAGGACGACGTGCTGACCGCCGTGCTGGACGCGGGCGCGGAGGAGGTCAACGACCTCGGCGACTCCTTCGAGGTGATCAGCGAGGCGTCCGACCTGGTCGTGGTGCGCACCGCGCTGCAGTCCGCCGGCATCGACTACGACTCGGCCGAGGCCTCGTTCGTGCCTAGCATGAGCGTGCCGCTGGAGGAGGACGACGCGAAGAAGGTCTTCCGCCTGATCGACGCCCTCGAGGACTGCGACGACGTGCAGAACGTCTACGCCAACTTCGACGTATCCGACGAGGTCATGGAGAAGGTCGGCTGATACGTTTGGTATATCAACATCGCTAGTGGATTCCTCGCCGGAGGCGGCATATCCTCGGCTGGGAGGGACGAATGGCCAAGACGCTGCTTGACCTCGACGAGGATCTGCTGGCCGAGGCGACCATCACGCTCGGTACATCGACCAAGAAGGACACGGTGACGGAGGCGTTGCGCCGAGCCGTGGAGGACGGCCGGGCACGGCGGCGGCGTGCGCTCGCGGAGTTGCAGCGGCTGAATGACGAAGGCGCGTTCGATTGGGACCGGCTCGCCGAGCTCGACGAGTGAAGTACCTCGTCGACACCAGTGCGCTGGTCCGGATCGTGCGCCGTCAGGTGGATCCCGCCTGGTACGACCTGGTGGGGAGGGGCCTGATCGCGATCTGCGAGCCGGTGATCATCGAAACGCTGACGGTTGCGGCCGCCACGACCTACCAGCAGGTGGAGACCGAGCTCCGGGACACCTATCCAGGGGTGCCGGTGCCTGACCGTGCATGGGACACGATCCGAGCGGTACGCCATGAGCTGGCTGCGCGCAGCGCCCATCAGGGGCTGTCGGTGGCGGACTACCTCGTGGTGGCCACCGCGATCCGGTTGAAGCTGGTCGTGCTGCACGAGGACGGGGACTTCGAGACGGTGTCGCGGGCAGTTCCGCAGCTACGGCAGGAGCGGATCACCCGAACCGACTGACCACGGCCACCACCTGCCCGCTCAGGTCGCGGACCACGTTCACCCCGAACGCGCCGTCGGCGAAGCCCGGCTGCAGCGTGATCGAACGGGACGGCCGGGCCCGGCGGCCGGCCTGCACCCGCAGCAGGCCGGCGTCCACGGCGATCCGGCCGGACTGCGACGCGGAGCCGATGTGGCTGGTCAACATCGGCTCCCAGTTCGCCGTCCAGTCCCAGGCCTGGTCCACCCAGCGCGGGTCCTGCACGATGCGCAGCTCCGCGTCCCGCATGTGCACCGGCGGCTGGGCCACCAACTCCGAGCGCACGTGCACCTGCCAGCGGCCGGGACCGACCGGCACCGCGACGCCGTCCGGCGGGGACTCGCCCTTGATCACCACGTACGGGTCGTCGGCGCGGACGTTGAGTGGTCCCAGTGCGTTCCACCCGGGCCGGCGGTCGGAGCGGGCGGGCAGGACACCGGCCCGCGGCGGCTTGATCACCCGGGTGGGCGGGGCGGCCAGTCGGCGCTGCCGGCGCGGGCTGTGCACCAGGTACAGCCCGATCAGCACGCCCACCGGCCCGATCACCCACAGGGTCCAGCCGGCCTGGCCGGCGAGCAGCAGGATGAGGAACGCGAGAACGCCGGAGGCGATGTACGTCACCGCCGAGTCGGTGAGCTTGCCTGTCTTGGTAGCCATCGGTGTCCACGGTACGGCCGCGATCTTGCGGTTGAACAGGTCCGGCGCGCCGAATACACCCGGGTGTGTCGCCGGGTGCATTCGCGGTCCGACCGGATAGGGTCTCGAACTGGTGTTCGGCGTACTCGCGAGGGAGGCACCGTGCGGGTGTTGGCCGTCGATCCGGGGCTGACCCGGTGCGGCTACGCGGTGGTCGAGGGTGGCCGCGGCGGGCTCACTGCGCTGACGTACGACGTGGTGCGTACCGCCGCGGTCGACGACATCGGCGTCCGGCTGGCGGCGGTCGCCGACCGGCTGGAGGGGCAGATCGCCCGGCTGCGGCCCGACGTGGTCGCCGTGGAGCGGGTGTTCAGCCAGCACAACGTGCGCACCGTGATGGGCACCGCGCAGGCGTCCGCGGTGGCCATCCTGGCCGCCGCGCGGGCCGGCGTACCGGTCGCACTGCACACCCCGAGCGAGGTGAAGGCGGCCGTCACCGGCTCCGGCCGCGCGGACAAGGCGCAGGTGACCACGATGGTGACGAAGGTACTGCGGCTGCCGGCGACGCCGCGCCCGGCCGACGTGGCCGACGCGCTGGCGTTGGCGATCTGCCATCTGTGGCGGGCGCCCGCGCAGGCCCGCGTCAGGGCGGCGCTGACTGAGGCGCTGACGGACGCCCGGGTGGCGCGGGTGGCGCGGGTGTCCCGGGCGGCGGAGGTGGCCCGGGTGGCCGAGGTGGCCAACGTGGCGGAGGCCCAGGCGGAGGTGGCCCAGGAGGCGGAGGGAGCGCAGGTGGCGAAGGGGGCCCGGCCGGCGGAGGTGGCCCCGTGATCGCCAGCGTCCGCGGCCAGGTGACCGCGCTCGGCCCGGACGGCGCGGTGGTGGAGGTGGGCGGTGTGGGGCTGACCGTGCACTGCACGCCGGCCACGCTGGCCCGGCTGCGGGTGGGCGAGCCGGCCCGGCTGGCCACCAGCCTGGTGGTCCGGGAGGACTCGCTGACCCTGTACGGGTTCGCCGACGACGACGAGCGCAGCCTGTTCGAACTGCTGCAGACCGCCAGCGGGGTGGGGCCGCGGCTGGCCCAGGCGATCCTCGCCGTGCTGCCACCGGCGCAGGCCAGGCTGGCCATCGCCGGCTCCGACCTGGGCACGCTGACCCGGGTGCCCGGCATCGGCAGGAAGGGTGCCGAGCGGCTGGTGGTGGAGCTGCGGGACCGGATCGGGCCGGCCACCGATTCCCCGGTGCCGGGGCTGGACGCCGGCACGGTGGCACCGGTGCAGCCCTGGCGGGACCAGGTCGGCCAGGCCCTGACAGGGCTCGGCTGGTCGGCCCGGGAGGCGGAGGAGGCGCTGGACGCGGTGGCCCCCCAGGCCGCCGACGGCGCGGACGTGCCGGCCCTGCTGCGGGCAGCCCTGCGCACGCTCGGGAGGCGCTGAGGTGTCGGGCGATCCGCGCGTTCCACCCCCCGCACCGCCTGACAGGCCGTTGGGTGACCCGGTGACGGGCGCGCCGGGTGACCCGGTGACGGACGGGTTGGGTGACCCGGTGACGGACGCGCCCGATGAGGCGCTGGTGTCGCCGTACGCCGCGCTGGACGAGCGTGACGTGGAGCAGTCGCTGCGGCCGCGCCGCCTGGCCGAGTTCATCGGGCAGCCACGGGTGCGCGAGCAGCTCGAGCTGGTGCTGGAGTCGGCGATCCGCCGCGGCCGGCCGCCGGACCACGTGCTGATGTCCGGGCCGCCCGGCCTCGGCAAGACCAGCCTGGCAATGATCATCGCCGCCGAGCTGGGCAACCCGATCCGGGTGACCAGCGGGCCGGCGATCGAGCGGGCCGGCGACCTGGCCGCGCTGCTGTCCAACCTGGCCGAGGGCGACGTGCTGTTCATCGACGAGATCCACCGGATCGCCCGCCCGGCGGAGGAGATGCTGTACGTCGCGATGGAGGACTTCCGGGTCGACATCGTGGTCGGCAAGGGGCCGGGCGCCACCGCGATCCCGCTGGCCGTGGCGCCGTTCACCCTGGTCGGCGCCACCACCCGGGCGGGGCTGCTCACCGGACCGTTGCGGGACCGGTTCGGGTTCACCGCGCACATGGACTTCTACGCCGCGCACGAGCTGCGGCAGGTGCTGGAGCGCAGCGCCGGGCTGCTCGGGATCGCGCTGCTGCCGGACGGCGCGGAGGAGATCGCCGGCCGGTCCCGGGGCACCCCGCGGATCGCCAACCGGCTGCTGCGCCGGGTCCGCGACTACGCCGAGGTGCGCGCCGACGGGGTCATCTCCCGCGAGGTGGCCCAGGCCGCGCTGGCCGTCTACGACGTGGACGACCTCGGCCTGGACCGGCTGGACAAGGCCGTGCTGGACGCGCTGGTACGGCGCTTCGGCGGCGGCCCGGTCGGGGTGAGCACGCTGGCCGTCGCCGTCGGCGAGGAGTCGCAGACGGTGGAGGAGGTGGCCGAGCCGTTCCTGGTCCGCGCCGGGCTGCTGGCCCGCACCCCCCGCGGCCGGGTGGCCACCCCGGCGGCCTGGCGGCACCTGGGCCTGGTCGCGCCGGCGCCGGGCGCTCCGCCGCCGCCTACACTGTTCGACTAGGCTGCGGCGGAACTCCGTCACGGTCCCGTCTCGTTGGGCGGTCGTACCCTCGGCCTCTGGTCTAGACTCCCGCGGGCCGTCCCACCCGCCATCCCGAAGGATCCGCACCTAGTGAACCCGGCTATCTACATCGCGTTGATCGCAGTGACGTTCGTCGTGCTCATCTACCTGCCCGCCCGCCAGCGGAACCGGCAGATGCAGCAGGTCCAGGCCATCCAGGCCGCGCTGGAGGTGGGCAGCGAGGTGATGACCTCCTCCGGGGTGTACGGCCGTGTGGTCGCGCTGTGGCAGGACGAGATCGACCTCGAGGTGGCGCCGGGCGTGGTGACCACCTGGACCCGGCTGGCGGTGCGCGAGGTGAGGTCGCCGGCCCGCATTCCCGTCGAGGAGCCCGCCGCCGAGACCGAGCCGACGACCGACCTGGACTGAGCCCGCCCGGACAGGCCGCACCGACCGACCGTTCGACCCGTGCCCCGACCGGGCGCGTGAGCTGAGGAGATCGAATACCCGTGGCCCCACCTCAGGGACAGCTGCCCGTCGCGCGCTACCTCGGCGCACTGGCGGCGCTCCTGGCAGTCGTGTACGCGCTGGCGTTCCTCACCGGGAGCACGCACAGCCCGAAGCTCGGCCTGGACCTGCAGGGCGGCACCCAGGTCACCCTTGCGGCGAAGACCGACAACGGGCAGCCGCCGAGCAAGGAGTCGATGAACCAGGCCCGCGAGATCCTGCTGCAGCGGGTCAACGGTGCGGGTGTGGCCTCCGCCGAGGTGGTCACCCAGGGCAACAGCAACCTGATCATCTCGGTCACCGGCGAGAACGCGGACAAGGCCAAGGACCTGGCGCAGACCGCCCAACTGCTGTTCCGGCCGGTGGTGACCGGGTTCCCGGTCAGCCCGACCGCGGCGCCGTCGCCCAGCGCGTCCGGCACCGGCAGCCCGTCGGCCACGCCGTCGGCGTCCGCCACCCCGACCGGCACGGCGGGCAGCCCGAGCGGCACCGCCACCCCGTCGTCGAACGGCCGCCCGGTCCCGCCGGTTGCGCTGGCCGCCACCGCGACGCCGAAGCCGTCGGCCACGCCCAAGCCGTCCGGCACGCCCAAGCCGTCCGGCACGCCGACGCCGTCCGGCTCGGATGCCCCGCCGGCGACGGATCCGTTCCCGGGCGCCACCCCTGAGCAGCGCGCGATGCTGACCGCCCTGGACTGCAACGCCACCGAGACGGTCGCCAGCAGCCCGGACAAGCAGATCGCCGCCTGCGACCGCGAGGGCAAGTTCAAGTACGTGCTGGACAAGGCCCTGTTCAAGGGCACCGAGGTCTCCAGTGCGCTGGCGCAGGCACCGGACGCCAACGCCGGCCGGTTCGAGTGGACCGTCCTGATCAACCTGAAGTCGACCGGCCAGGGCATCTGGGCGAAGTACACCCAGGACCACAACGAGCAGACCAAGCCAGGTCAGGTCGGCAACGCGGTGGCGTTCACTCTGGACGACAAGGTGATCTCCGCGCCCACCATCCAGAGCCCCATCCCGGGCGCCACCTCCGTCAGCGGCAGCTTCAACCAGGACAGCGCCACCGATCTGGCCGACAAGCTGAAGTTCGGCGCGCTGCCGCTGTCGTTCACCCAGCAGCAGGCGCTGACGATCTCCCCGACGCTGGGCACCGACCAGCTCAAGGCCGGCCTGCTCGCCGGCGGTATCGGCCTGGCGCTGGTGATCCTCTACTCGATGATCTACTACCGGGCGCTCGGCCTGGTCACCATCGCCAGCCTGGGGGTGTCCGGGGCGCTCACCTACGCGCTGCTGATCATCCTTGGCCGGCAGATCGGGTTCGCGCTGACCCTGGCGGGGGTGGCCGGCTTCATCGTCGCCATCGGCATCACCGCGGACTCTTTCGTGATCTTCTTCGAACGGCTGAAGGATGAGGTACGGGACGGCCGGACGGCGAGGTCCGCGGTGCCCCGTGCCTGGATCCGGGCGCGGCGCACCATCCTGTCCGCGGACGCGGTGTCCTTCCTGGCCGCCGCGATCCTGTACTACCTGGCGGCCGGCGACGTGAAGGGCTTCGCGTTCACCCTGGGTCTGTCCACCGTCCTCGACCTGGTCGTGGTGTTCCTGTTCACCCACCCGCTGATCGCCCTGCTGTCGCGCGGCGCGGCCTTCACCTCGCCGCGGATCTCGGGTCTCGGCGCCGTCAGAAAGAAGACCCTCACGCCCGCCGCGGCGTCCAGCTAAGGAGCTCCTGGCCATGTCGTTCGCTGGTCGTCTCTACCGCAGCGAGGTCAACTTCGACTTCATCGGCACGCGCAAGCGCTGGTACGCGATCTCCGGCGCGCTGCTGCTGATCTGCGTGCTGAGCTTCGTCCTGCGCGGGTTCAACTGGGGGATCGAGTTCCGTGGCGGGACCACGTTCCAGTTCCCGGCCGCCAACATCCAGCTCTCCGACGCGCAGGCGGCGGTGGAGCAGGGCGGCGCGACGGTGGACACGCGGCAGTACGTGGGCTCCGGCGCCACCCGGCAGGTGCTGGTGAAGACCGCGCCGACCACCGCGGCGGAGGAGAACCGGATCCGCGACGCGGTGGTCAGCCGGTTCGGGCTGAAGCCGACCGACATCACCATCAGCTCGGTCAGCTCCTCCTGGGGCGGCGAGATCACCAAGAAGGCGCTCACCGGCCTGGTGGTGTTCCTGTTCGCGGTGTGTGCGTTCATCGCGATCCGGTTCGAGCCGAAGATGGCGGTGGGCGCCATCGTCGCGCTGATCCACGACCTGGTGCTGGCCGCCGGCGTCTACTCGGTGGTCGGCTTCGAGGTGACGCCATCGACCATCGTCGGGCTGCTGACCATCCTCGGTTTCTCGCTGTACGACACCGTGGTCGTCTTCGACAAGGTCACCGAGAACACCCAGGGCATCCTGGGCAGCACCCGCCAGACCTACTCCGAGGCGGCCAACCGCGCGGTCAACCAGACCCTGATGCGCTCCATCAACACCTCGCTCATCGCGTTGCTGCCGGTGGCCGGGCTGCTGTTCGTCGGCGCCGGCCTGCTCGGGGTGGGCACGCTGAAGGACCTCGCCCTGGTGCTGTTCGTCGGGCTGGCCGCGGGCGCGTACTCCTCGATCTTCATCGCCACCCCGATCGTGTGCGACCTGAAGGAGCGCGAGCCGCGGTACATCGCGCTGCGCAAGCGGGTGCTCGCCAAGCGGGCCGGGGCGCCGGCCAGGGCGAAGGTGGGTACGGCCGCCGAGCCGGTGCCGGCGAACGGCAAGGGCGATGCGGCAGCCGACGCCGAGGAGGCGGGGTCGCAGGCGGCCGCGCCGGCCAGGACCGAACCGGTTACCGTGGCAAGCTCGACGCCGCGGCCGGGCGCCCGCCCGCAGGCCCGCCGGCCGCAGAACAAGAAGAAGGGCGGCCGACCGCAGGCGAAGCGGCGCCGCTGACCGTGCCGGCCGGAGAGGAACCGGGCGTGGTGGACCGCGGCAGGCCGGATGCCGGCCGGGCGCGACCCGGCGCAGTCGACCCGGGCGCAGAACGCGGCGGGGTCGACCGCGGCGGGGTCGACCGCGGCGGGGTCGACCGCGGCAGGGTCGGTCGCGGCGGGGCAGAACCCGGCGGGGTCGATCGCGGCGGGGCGGAACGCGGCCGGCCGGGTTTGGCGGGGCCGGATGTCGCGGCCCTGATCATGGCCCGGATCCGGGACGTGCCGGACCACCCGACGCCGGGAGTGCTGTTCCGCGACATCGCCCCGCTGCTCGCCGACCCGGAGGCGTTCGGCGCGGTGGCGGACACCATCGCGGCCCGGTACCGCGGTATGGCGGACCTGGTGGCCGGCGTCGAGGCGCGCGGGTTCCTGCTGGCCGGCGCGGTCGGGTACGCCGGGCGCCTGGGGGTGGTGCCGGTGCGCAAGGCCGGCAAGCTGCCCGGGCCCACGGTGGCGGCGTCGTACACCCTGGAGTACGGGGCGGCGACCATCGAACTGCCCGCGACCGCGTTCGACGGTGTCCGCCGGACGGTCGTCGTGGACGACGTGCTGGCCACCGGCGGCACCCTGTTGGCGGCCGTGGATCTGATCCGGCGGGCCGGCGGGGAGGTGGCCGGGGTGTCGGTGATCCTGGACCTCGCGGACCTCGGCGGCCGGGCCCGGCTGGCCGCCCACGGCATCGAGGTGCACACCCTGGTCACATTGTGAACACACGTCACATTGTGAACATCGGTCACGCTGCGAAGAATGGCCGCACAGCGAACAAGTGGTCATCTACCGAATAACTGGTCGCGCAACGGACAGATCATCCCCGCTAGGATGCTCCGTCGTCGGGTCAGCCGGGGATGATCGCCCGCTCGCCGTACACTCGTCGCACAGGACGGCCGACCCACAGGGAGCGGTTCTGACTTTCGAGGTGGTCCCGACAGCCCGGGACAACGCGCCGGCCGGCGCTGACGCCGAGCCGCGACCTCCGCTTGCCGCCAACGGCGCCGCTCCGGCGCCGGTCGCCGGGCGCCGAGCCGCCCAGGGCGGCCGGCCGGCCCCGGCCACCGACCCGGCGCCCGCCGCCGCCACATCCGCCGCCGCCACATCCGCCGCGCCGTTCAGCGACCGGGCGCCCGCCCCGGGCACCGGGAACGAGGTCTACACCGGCCCGGACACAGTGCCGATGCCGCCGGTCCGGCCGCCGACCGAGGACGAGTCCGGCCCGTTCCGGCGCCGCCGGGTGCGGGCCAGGTTGGCCCGCCGGATCGCCGCCGGGCAGCGCCCGGCCGGTGCGCTGCGCCCGGTGCTCGAGCCGCTGGTCGCCACCCACCGGGCCGCGCACCCCAAGGGCGACCTGCGCGAACTGCAGCGCGCCTACGACGTGGCCGAGGAGCGGCACCGCGGCCAGCTGCGCAAGTCCGGCGACCCCTACATCACGCACCCGCTGGCGGTGGCCACCATCCTGGCCGAGCTGGGCATGGACACCACCACCCTGGTGGCCGCCCTGCTGCACGACACGGTCGAGGACACCGGGATGACCAAGGAGGAGATCGAGGCCGAGTTCGGGCCCGAGGTGGCGCACCTGGTCGACGGCGTGACGAAGCTGGACAAGGTCAAGTACGGGGAGGCGGCCGAGGCCGAGACGATCCGCAAGATGATCGTGGCAATGGCCCGCGACCCGCGGGTGCTGGTGATCAAGCTGGCCGACCGGCTGCACAACATGCGCACGCTGCGGTTCCTGCCGCCGCACAAGCAGGAGCAGAAGGCCCGCGAGGTGCTGGAGGTGCTCGCCCCGCTGGCCCACCGGCTGGGCATGAACACGATCAAGTGGGAGCTGGAGGACCTCGGCTTCGCCACGCTGTACCCGAAGATGTACGACGAGATCGTCAAGCTGGTGGCCGAGCGGGCGCCCGAGCGGGACGTCTACCTCGACCAGTGCGTGAACGTGGTCGGCGCCGAACTGCGGACGGCCCGGGTCAAGGCCACCGTGTCCGGCAGGCCCAAGCACTACTACTCGATCTACCAGAAGATGATCGTCCGCGGCCGGGACTTCACCGATATCTACGACCTGGTCGGCATCCGGGTGCTGGTCGATACCGTCCGGGACTGCTACGCGGCGCTGGGCATCATCCACGCGACGTGGCAGCCGGTGCCGGGCCGGTTCAAGGACTACATCGCCATGCCGAAGTTCAACATGTACCAGTCCCTGCACACCACCGTGATCGGTCCGGGCGGCAAGCCGGTGGAGCTGCAGATCCGGTCGTACGCGATGCACCGCACGGCGGAGTACGGCATCGCGGCGCACTGGAAGTACAAGGAGCAGAAGGACGCCCCGATCTCCGGGCCGATCGCCCAGGACGAGATGGCGTGGCTGCGGCAGTTGCTGGACTGGCAGCGGGAGACCCAGGAGCCAGGGGAGTTCCTGGACTCGCTGCGGTTCGACCTCGGCGCCCGCGAGGTGTTCGTCTTCACCCCGAAGGGCGACGTCATCCCGCTGCCGGCCGGCTCCACACCGGTGGACTTCGCGTACGCGATCCACACCGACGTGGGACACCGCTGCGTCGGCGCCCGGGTGAACAAGAGGCTGGTGGCGCTGGAGAGCAAGCTGGAGAACGGCGACACGGTCGAGATCTTCACCTCCAAGTCGGAGACCGCGGGGCCGTCCCGGGACTGGCTGGCGTTCGTCAAGAGCCCGCGGGCGAAGAACAAGATCCGGCAGTGGTTCGCCAAGGAGCGCCGCGAGGACGCGATCGAGGCCGGCAAGGACGCGATCAGCCGGGCGGTGCGCAAGCAGGGCCTGCCGCTGCAGCGGCTGCTGGGCGGCGACGCGCTGGCCACCCTGGCCAAGGACATGCGGTACCCGGACGTGTCCGCGCTGTACGCCGCGGTGGGGGAGAGCCAGGTCTCGGCGCAGGCGGTCGTGCACCGGCTGATGGCGGCCCTGGGCGGTCCCGAGGGCGCGGTCGAGGACATCGCCGAGACCGCCATCCCGACCCGCGTCCAGCGCCGGATGACCGCCGACCCGGGCGTCGTGGTGGAGGGCACCGCGGACGTGTGGGTGAAGCTGGCCAAGTGCTGCACGCCGGTGCCCGGCGACGACATCCTCGGCTTCGTCACCCGCGGCGGCGGGGTGTCGGTGCACCGCAAGGCGTGTACCAACGCGGCGGCGCTGGTGCAGCAGGCCGAGCGGCTGGTGGACGTGGCATGGCGGCCGTCCACCGACTCGGTGTTCCTGGTGGCCATCCAGGTGGAGGCACTCGACCGGCACCGGCTGCTGTCGGACATCACCCGGGTGCTGTCCGACGAGCGGGTGAACATCCTGTCCGCCACGGTGTCCACCACCCGGGACCGGGTGGCGATCAGCCGGTTCACCTTCGAGCTCGGCGACCCCAAGCACCTCGGTCACGTGCTGCGTACCGTGCGCGGCATCGAGGGCGTCTACGACGTGTACCGGGTGTCCTCAGCGTCCTGACCCGGCGACCAGCTGCCCTGTCAGCCGGCCGATCCGGCGGGCCGTCCCGACCGCGGGGGTTGGTGTTGTCGGTACGTCGACATATCGACGTACCGACCAGTTGACGTAGCGACAGGTGGACACATCGACCCGGCGGTGGCTCAGGTGATGCGGGCGGTCTGGATCATCACCCCGAGGACCGGCTTGCCGTCCCCGGCGCCGTTGCTGTCGTCCGTCCCGCCCTTGCCGATCTTGTCCAGCACGTCCAGCCCGGCGGTCAGGGTGCCGATCGGGGTGTAGTTCGGCGGGAGCTGGGAGTCCTTGTACACCAGGAAGAACTGGCTGCCGTTGGTGTTCGGCCCGCCGTTCGCCATGGCCACCGTGCCGCGCTTGTACGTCGCGCCCTTCAGCCCCTCGTCCTTGATCTGGTATGTCGGCCCGCCCTGCCCGGTACCGGACGGGTCGCCGCACTGCAGCACGGCCAGCGTCTCGCCGGTGGTCAGCCGGTGGCAGTACGTCCCGTCGAAGAACTTCTTCCCGGTCAGGAACACGAAGCTCTGCACCGTGCACGGCGCCCTGGCCGGGTCCAGCCTGGCCGTGAGCTCGCCCTGGTTGGTGGTCAGCGCGAACGTCCGGCTGCCGGTCTTCGGGGTGCGGGCCGGGTCGGGTGGCAGGCCCACGTCCTTGGTGTACTGCGAGGAGAGCGTTTGGCTGGTCTCGTTGTACCTGCACGGCCCGGAGGTCTTAGCCGCGGCGCGCTTGTTCTTCGCGAACGTCGCGGTCGGCACCGGCGCGGCGGCGTGGGCGGACGCGGACGCGGTAGGGGTCGCGGACGCCTGGGCGGCGGGGGTGGCCGGCTTCTTGTTGCCGGTCTTGGCGGCCACCAGCCACACCCCGCCGACGACGAGCAGCACCGCGGCGACCGCGCCGATGACCTGGTTGCGGGTCCGGCGGCGCCTGGCGGTCTGGGCGCGCCGTTCGAGCTGACGCTCCAGGCGGCGACGGGCGGTCTGTCGCCGCTGCTTCGTGGTCGGCACCGGGGCTCCTCCTCGGACGTGCTCCAGCCGGGCTCAGGCCGGACAGCTTATCGGGCGCACCGCCCGGCAACGGAGGGTACGTGGGTTTCCGCCGTGTGTCCGCTCCCCGTCAGGGGTTGCCAGCAATCCGTGACCCCCGTACCGTGCGGCCGGATCGACGGCGCCGACGGCGAGGCGCCGACGGAGGAGCGATGATCGAGACAACGGAACGCGGCGGCCCTGCCCTGTGGCCGACCGAGCCGGTCAGACATGCCCGGCCCGGCTTGTCCACGGTCTGCTCACTGCTGGCGATCCTGTCCGCGGTGCCGCTCGCGGTGGTGGTCCTGGCGGACCGGCTGGCCCCGGTGCTGCACAGCGTGGTGGCCGAACTGCCGCTGCGGCCCGAGGCCGACCGGCTCGGCCGGGTCCTGCTGCTGGCCGGCGCGGCGGCCTGCCTGGCCGCTCCGGTGGCGGCCTGGCTGGCCCGGGTGCTGCCGCCGTGGGTGGTGCTGCTGACCGGGCTGCTCACGGTGACGCTCGGGTACTGGCGTGGCGAGCAGGCGGCCTCCCTCGGCGACATCGACCTGGCCCGGATCCTGCACGGCGTGGGCGCGGGCTGCCTGCTGGCCGCCACTGCGGCGCTGGTCGGGGCGGCGTCGGCACGGATGCGCCCGCTGCTGGCCGGCGCGTGGGCGGCCGCTCTCGTGGGCACCGTCGCGGTCGGGCCGTGGTTGGTGCTTACCGGCCTGGGTCCCTACACCGACTGGCAAGACCGGTTGCGGCCGTACCCCTGGCTGCTCGCGTTGGCCGCCGCCTGCGGCCTGGCCCTGGCCGCGGCCAGCGTGGCCGACCACCGGCCGCGGCTGCACCCGCGCTGGATCGACCTGGCGGCGCTGCTGCCGCTGGTGGCCGGCGTCCCGGCGGCGCTGGTCGCGCTGTCGATGCCGCGGCTGCCCGGCTCCGCCGCGGTGCTGTCGGTGGCGGTGCTCCTCGGCGCGCTGGTGGGCATCGCCGCGGTGGCGTTCCTGCTGGCCGGCGGTGCCGGGCTGGGCGGGCCCGCCTGGTCGGTGGACGGCCGCGGCGCGGTGGGTGCGGCGACCGCCGCCGTGGCGTTCGTGACCGCGGTCGCGGTGGGTCCGACGGTGGCCGGGCTGGCGCTCGTCCGGCAGTACGCCATGGGCGCGGTGCCGGTCACGACCATCCCCCGCGGCACCGGCTGGCTGTTCGGCACCGCGGCCGCCGCCGGTGTGCTGGCGGCGGTGGCCGGTGCGGTGCTGCCGGAGGTCCGGCGCCGGGCGGTGATCGTCGCCGGCCTGCTGGTCGCCGCGCTGGGTGCGCTGGCACTGCTGCCGGCGAGCGCGGGGACCTGGGCTTCGGTGCCGGGGCTGGTCGCGCTCACCGCCGGCTGCGGCCTGGCGCTCGGCTCGGTACTGCGGTCGGTCGGCCCGCTGGCCACCGCGGTGGCCGGTGCGCTGGTCGCGGTTGCGCTGCCGGCCGGCGCTGTCACCCGCGCGGCACTGCAGTCCTGGCAGTCCGCCGTGGTGGGGCAGCGGCTGTGGCTGGCCTTACTGGCGGCCCTGCTGCTGGGCGGCGCGGCGGTTGCCGCGGTCGCACTGGCGATATCCCGGTCCCGGTCGACCGGGCACGCTGGGTAGCCTGGACCGGACGTCCCGACGTACGGATGAGGTGCCGCCCGTGCTGGTCACCCAATTCCTGGCCGGCCCGACGAACTGCTACGTGGTAGCGCCGGGGGCCGGCGAGCAGTGCGTGGTGATCGACCCAGGGATGGGCGCGGTCGGGCCGCTGGAGGAGGTGCTGGCCACCCACCGGCTGCACCCGGTGGCGGTGATCCTCACCCACGGGCACTTCGACCACACGTTCTCGGTGCTGCCGGTCTGCGACGCGAAGGATGTGCCGGCGTACATCCACCCGGCCGACCGGCACCAGCTCGCCGACCCGTGGAGCGGCATCGGCGCGCCGCGGGGCACGCCGCTGTTCGGGCGGGTGACCTTCGCCGAGCCGTCCGACGTTATCGAGCTCGCCGACGGCCAGCGGCTGGAACTGGCCGGCCTGGAGCTGACCGTGCGGCTCGCCCCGGGCCACACCCCCGGCAGTGTCGTGTTCGGGCTGTCCGGTGCGGACGAGCCGGTGCTGTTCTCCGGCGACCTGCTGTTCGAGGGCTCGATCGGCCGGGTGGACCTGCCCGGCGGCAGCGAGGACGCCATGTTCGACTCGCTCGCCCGGGTGATCCTGCCGATGGACGACGCGACCGTGGTCCACCCCGGCCACGGGAACTCGACGACCGTCGGCCGCGAGCGCGGCACCAACCCGTACCTGCGCCTCGCCGCGCGCACCGCACCGAGGACGGGCCTGTGAGCGAGCCTGCGAGCGAACCAATGAGCGCAGCAGCGTCCGCGAACGTCGTCGCCGAGCGCAGCGAGGTGGCGACGTGAGCGAGCGCAGCAGTACGGGTTTCACCGCTCCGAAGGGCACCTTCGACACGCTGCCGCCTGGGTCGGCGACGTTCCTGGCCGTCCGCGACGCGATAACCCGCACGCTGCGGCTGGCCGGCTACGGCTACATCGAGACCCCGGTCTTCGAGGACACCGCACTGTTCCAGCGCGGGGTCGGCGAGTCCACCGACGTCGTGACGAAGGAGATGTACACCTTCACCGACAAGGGCGGCCGGTCGCTGACGCTGCGGCCGGAGCTGACCGCCGGGCTGATCCGGGCCGCCATCGAGCACAACCTGTACGCCGGGCAGCTGCCGGTGAAGCTGTACAGCGTGGGGCCGAACTTCCGGTACGAGCAGCCGCAGGCCGGCCGGTTCCGGCACTTCACCCAGGTGGACGCCGAGGCGCTCGGGCTGGACGACCCGACGCTGGACGCCGAGGTGGTGGCGCTCGGGGTGCAGGCGTTCGACGCGGTGGGCCTGACCGACTACAGCACCCAGCTCAACACCCTCGGCGACCGCACCTGCCGGCCGGCGTACCGCGAGAAGCTGGTGCAGTTCCTGCGCGGGCTGAAGCTGGACCCCGACACCCGCCGCCGGGTGGAGCTCAACCCGCTGCGGGTGCTGGACGACAAGCGGCCCGAGGTCGCCGCGCAGCTCCTCGACGCGCCGCTGATGGCCGACTTCCTGTGCGAGGACTGCCGCCGGCACTACGACTCGGTGCGCGAGCAGCTCGCGGTCCTCGGCGTGTCCTGGGTGGAGAACCCGAAGCTGGTCCGCGGCCTGGACTACTACACCCGGACCACGTTCGAGTACGTGCACCACCGGCTGGGCGCGCAGGCCTCCATCGGCGGCGGCGGGCGGTACGACGGGCTTGCCGCGGACCTCGGCGGCCCGGACGTGTCCGGCATCGGCTGGGCGATCGGGGTGGACCGCACCCTGCTCGCGCTGGCCGCCGAGGAGCTCACCCCGAAGCAGACGCCGCGGGTGGCCGTGTTCGTGGTACCGCTCGGCGACCAGGCGCGCAGCCGCGCGCTGCCACTGGCCACCGAGCTGCGGCGGGCCGGGGTTGCCACCGACCTGGTGTTCGGCAGCAAGGGGTTGAAGGGGGCCATGAAGGCGGCCGACCGGTCCGGCGCCCGGTACGCGGTGATCTTCGGCGAGCGAGATATCGCCGACGGCGTGGCGCAGCTGAAGGACCTCACCTCCGGCGAGCAGCACGCCGTCCCGCTGGCCCGTCTCGCCCGCACCATCGAGGAGAAGCTCTCATGATCCGCACCCACACCGCCGGCTCGCTGCGCGCCGACCACGCCGGCCAGCAGGTCACCCTGGCCGGCTGGGTGGCCCGCCGGCGCGACCACGGCGGGGTCATCTTCATCGACCTGCGCGACGCCTCGGGCTACGTGCAGGTGGTGTTCCGCCAGGAGCAGGCGCACCACCTGCGCGCCGAGTACTGCGTCCGGGTCGAGGGCACGGTCACCCCCCGGCCGCCCGGCAACGAGAACCCGGACCTGCCCACCGGCGATGTCGAGGTGACCGCGTCGGCGCTCACCGTGCTGTCCGAGGCGGCGCCGCTGCCGTTCCCGGTGGACGGCGGGGGCGGCGAGGGCGGCGAGGACGTGCGCTTGAAGTACCGGTACCTCGACCTGCGCCGGGCCGGCCCGGGCAACGCGCTGCGGCTGCGGTCGGAGGCCAGCCGGATCGCCCGCCTGGTGCTGGACGAGCGGGAGTTCGTCGAGATCGAGACGCCGTACCTGACCCGCTCCACCCCGGAGGGCGCCCGCGACTTCCTGGTGCCGGTGCGGCTGCAGCCGGGGAGCTGGTACGCCCTGCCGCAGTCGCCGCAGCTTTTCAAGCAGCTGCTGATGGTCGCCGGCATGGAGCGGTACTACCAGCTCGCCCGCTGCTTCCGGGACGAGGACTTCCGGGCCGACCGGCAGCCCGAGTTCACCCAGCTCGATGTGGAGATGTCGTTCGTCGAGCAGGCGGACGTGATCGAGCTCGGGGAGGCCATCGCGGCGGCGCTGTGGCTTGAGCTGGCCGGGTACGACCTGCCCCGCCCGCTGCCGCGGCTGACGTTCCGCGACGCGATGGACCGGTACGGCACCGACAAGCCGGACCTGCGGTTCGATTGCGAGCTGGTCGAGCTGACGGAGTACTTCGCCGGGACCACGTTCCGGATCTTCCAGGCGCGCTACGTCGGCGCGGTGGTGATGCCCGGCGGGGGGGACCAGCCGCGCAAGGCGTTCGACGCGTGGCAGGGCTGGGCGCGCTCGCGGGGCGCGAAGGGCCTGGCGTACGTGACGGTGGCCGAGGACGGCACGCTGGGCGGCCCGGTGGCGAAGAACCTGTCCGCGGCCGAACGCGCGGGGCTGGCCGCGGCGGTGGGCGCCAACCCGGGCGACGCGGTGTTCTTCGCGGCCGGGCCGCGGGCCGCGTCGCAGGCGCTGCTCGGCGCTGTGCGGCTGGAGATCGGCGAGCGCTGCGGGCTGATCGACCCCGAGGAGTGGGCGTTCTGCTGGGTCGTCGACGCGCCGATGTTCGAGCCGGCGGAGGAGGCCGGCGGCTGGACCGCGGTGCACCACCCGTTCACCGCGCCGGCCCGTGAGTGGGCGGACCGGTTCCACGAGGAGCCGGAGCTGGCCCTGGCGCAGGCGTACGACCTGGTCTGCAACGGCAACGAGATCGCCGGCGGCTCGGTCCGTATCCACTCCGGCGAGATGCAGCAGCGGGTGTTCGACGTGATCGGGCTGACCAAGGCGGAGGCGGAGAGCAAGTTCGGCTTCCTGCTGGAGGCCTTCGACTACGGCCCGCCGCCGCACGGCGGGATCGCCTTCGGCTGGGACCGGGTCTGCGCGCTGCTGGCCGGCACGGAGTCGATCCGTGAGGTGATCGCGTTCCCGAAGACCGGCGCCGGGTACGACCCGCTGACCGGCGCGCCCACCCCGATCACCCCCGAGCAGCGGCGCGAGGCCGGCGTGGACGTCACTCAGCGGCCGACGCACGGGGAGGACCCGGGCACCCCGCGCGGCGTGGTCAGGCACACCTGAGCGGGGAGCCGGACCGCGGGGGTCTGGTCGGTTGCAGGCCGGCCGCGGTGCGGCCGGGTCCTGTATGCCGCGTGGCCCGGACGGTTACGCTGCGGGCGACGTTGCGGGTGTGATCGGAGGCGGACGATGGCAGACGCGGCTCTCTGGGCGAAGATCCACGACCAGCGGCGGGACGTGGCCGACTTTCTCGCCGAACTCCAGCCGCAGCAGTGGGACGCCGAGTCGCTGTGCGCCGGCTGGCGGGTCCGGGACGTGGTGGCGCACATGATCGCCACCGCCCGGACCACGCAGGGCCGGTTCTTCCGCGACTTCGCCGGCGCCGGTTTCCGGTTCAACGCGTTCGCCGCGAAGAATGTGGCCCGCTACGCCGGGATGTCGCCGGAGGAACTGGTCGCGGAGGTGCGCAACACGGCCGGGCTGACCGGTGCGCCGCCCGGGCCGGCGCAGACACCGCTGTCCGAGGTTGTCCTGCACAGCCTGGACATCAGCCGGGCGCTCGGGGTCAAGCGCGAGATCCCGGCCGACGTGCTGGTGACCGTGGCCGACTTCTACAAGAACACCCAGGTGCTGATCGGCGCGAAGAAGCGGATCGCCGGGCTGCGGCTGCGCGCCACCGACGTGGACTGGCAGACCGGCGACGGCCCCGAGGTGGCCGGCCCGGCGGGCTCGCTGCTGCTGGCCATGGCCGGGCGCCGCCAGGCGGTCGAGGACCTGACCGGCCCCGGCGTCGAGCAGCTCTCCGCGCGGATGTAGCCGACCTCTTGGCCGCGGTCGGGTCAGCCGCGGTGGTCGGGTCAGCCGCGGTGGTCGGAACAGCCGCGGTCGGGTCAGCCGCGGTCGGGTCAGCCGCGGTCGGGTCAGCCGCGGTCGGGTCAGCCGCGGCGGCCGGGCGGACGGCGGCAGTCCCGCCGCCAGGCGGTACGCCGGTGCCGGCCGAACCGGGCGGGCATCTGGGTGCGCACGGCAACCTCCGTTCACCGGCCCGTCCGCCGCCGCGGCGCGGGCGGCGGCGGACGGGGAGGGCGTCAGGCGTCGATCTGGCGGCGCTCGCCGCCGCCGGTGACGGAGATCCGGCGCGGCTTGGCCTGCTCGGCGACCGGGATGCGCAGGGTCAGCACACCGTCGGTGTACTCCGCGGCGATGTGCTCGGTGTCCAGCGTGTCGCCGAGGAAGAGCTGCCGGGTGAACACACCGGCCGGCCGCTCGGCCACCACCAGCTCGCGCTTCTCGTCCGGGCCGCTGTTGACCGCGGGCCGCTCCGCCCGGATGGTCAGCACGTTGCGCTCCACCTGCAGGTCGATCGACTCGGGACGGACGCCGGGTAGGTCGAAGTGGGCGACGAACGTCTCGCCGTCGCGGTACGCGTCCATCGGCATCACGGCCGGTCGCGCGGCGGTGCCGAAGACCTGCTCCGCGAGGCGGTCGAACTCCCGGAACGGGTCGGTGCGCATCAGCATGGGGATCCCTCCTTCGTCCAGGTGTCTGCTCAGCCGATGCAGCAGAAAATATAAGTCAGCGGAGGTAGATTTTCTAGTCCTCCGGATGGAGTATTTCGCAGGGGAGGTGCTGAGGATGGCGGAGCCGCCGGACCCCGCGCGCGGGGTGTACGGCATCTCGGTGGCCGCCGAGCTGGTGAGCATGGCGCCCCAGGCGCTGCGGCTGTACGAGACCAGGGGGCTGGTCGAGCCGGCGCGCACCGACGGCGGCACCCGCCGCTACAGCGAGCGTGACCTGGAGCGGCTCCGCCGGATCGGGCAGCTCCTCGGCGCCGGGCTGAACCTGGCCGGCGTGGCGCGGGTGCTCGAACTCGAGGCCGAGAACGAAGCGCTGCGCGCCGAGCTGAAGGGGGACGTGGACGGGGCCGGGCGGGCGGCGGGTGGCCGGACCGCCGCCGCGGCGGACGGTTCGCGGCGCGCAGGCGGGCCGACCTGAGCCGCGACGTGTGCCGCGGCCGCAAGCCGTGGCCGGGGCCATGACGAATGACGACCTGCGGCGGGAGCCGGGGGCGGAGAGGCGCCGGCCGGCCCGCCGGAACCTCAGGCCGCCGGGGTGTCCGGCGTTGCCTGCCGGGAGTTCAGGCCGCCGGGGTGTCCGGCGTTGCCCGCCGGGGAGTTCAGGCCGCCGCGGTGTTTGGCTGTTGCGCGGCGCCGCGGATGCAGTCCAGCGGCGGGCCGTCCACCGGGCAGGTGAGCCGGCGCTCCGGCCGGCTGTCGCTCGGTAGGGCCGGGTTGCGGATGGTGGCCCAGGCCAGCAGGCTGCCCGCGGCGAGCAGCGCGGCGCACTGCAGCATCGCCGACCGAAAGCCCGCGGTGAACGCCGCCGGATCGCGGTAATCCGCGCCGGCCAGCCCCGAGGTCAGCGGCAGGACGGCCACCGCCAGCAGCCCGGCCGCCCGCGCCACCGCGTTGTTGACCCCGCTGGCGATGCCGGCCCGGTGCTCGTCGGCGGCGTTCAGTACGGTGGCGGTCAGCGGCGCCACCGCGGTCGCCAGGCCGAGCCCGAACAGCGCCACCGCGGGCAGCACGTCCACCAGGTACGACGACCCGCGGCCGATGCGGGACATCAGCAGCACCCCGGCGGCGCAGAGCAGCGGGCCGAGCGCCATCTGCAGCCGCGGGCCGATCCGCTGCGACAGCGCCGCCGACCGCGAGGACAGCAGCAACATCAGCGCGGTGACCGGCAGCAGCGCGCTGCCGGCCCCGATCGGCGAGAGGCCGACCACCACCTGCAGGTACACCACCAGCAGGAACAGCACCCCGGACAGCGCCCCGTACATCACGAAGGTCACCATGTTGGCCGCGGTGAACTGCCGGGAGGCGAACAGCGAGAACGGCAGCATGGGGTGCGCGACCCGCCGCTCCCACAGCACGAACGCGGCCAGCCCGAGCAGGCCCGTGCCGAGGGCCGCCAGGGTGCCGCCGGTCCAGCCCACGTCGCCGGCCCGCACCAGCGCCCCGGTCAGCCCGGCCAGCCCGACCGCGCCGAGCACCGCCCCGGAGATGTCGAACCGCCCGGTCGCGCCCGGGTCCCGGGTCTCCGGCAGGTGCCGGGCGGCCACCGCGAGCACCAGCGCCGCCATCGGGATGTTCACCAGGAACACCAGCCGCCAGGTCACCTCCAGCAGCCAGCCGCCGACGAACGGCCCCACCGCCGCGGCGATCCCGCCCAGCCCGGACCACGCGCCCACCGCCCGCGCCCGGTCGCCCGCCACGAAGCTGGCCTGCATGATCGCCAGGCTGCCCGGGGTGAGCAGCGCGCCGCCGACGCCCTGCAGCATCCGGGCCGCCACCAGGGTCGGAAGGTTCGGCGCCAGCCCGCACAGCAGCGAGGCCAGCGCGAACCAGGTCACGCCGATCATGAACACCCGCCGTCGGCCGTACCGGTCGCCGAGCGAGCCGCCGAGCAGGATGAGGCTGGCCAGGGTCAGCGTGTACCCGTTCACCGTCCACTGCAGCCCGGACAGGGTGGCGCCGAAGTCGCGGCCGAGCGCCGGCAGGGCAACGTTCACCACCGTGGCGTCCAACATCGCCATGCCGGAACCGAGCACCGCGGCGAACAGCACCCACCGCCCGCGCGCCTCGGACAGCCGGACCAGGGCGGGCTCGACGGACGCAGTCGTCATGCCCCGCAGCCTAGTTCGGCCCGCCGGACCGGACGGTAGGGTCGCGGCATGGCGATCCTCGAGCGGCACCTGTTCGGCACGGGACCCGGCAACGGACCCGGCGACCCGTACCCCGAGGCGGTGCCGGCGCGGTTCGGCCAGCGCGTGCCGGGCGCCCGCAGAGGCTGAGCGGATGGGTTCGCTGACCGACGCGCTGCGGGCCCTCGACGGCTGGCCGGTGCCGGCCGCGGCGGCCGGGGTGGTCGGCCCGGACGGCGTGCTCGAAGCGCACGGGCCGACCGACCGGATCTTCCAGCTCGCCTCGGTCACCAAGCCGCTGGCCGCGCTCGCCGTCCTGGTCGCCGTCGAGGAGGGCGCGGTGGAGTTGGACGCCCCGGCCGGGCCGCCCGGTTCGACGCTGCGGCACCTGCTGGCGCACAGCTCCGGGCTGACCTTCGACGGGGCGCCCGCGCCGCGCCGCGCACTATCCCGGCCGGGCGTCACCCGGATCTACTCCAACGCCGGGTTCGAGGTGCTGGGGGAGTACGTCGAGGCGGCCACCGGGATCCCGTTCGGCCAGTACTTCGAGCAGGCGGTGTGCCGGCCGCTGGGGCTGCGGCACACCGTGCTGTACGGCTCGCCGGCGTACGCGGCCACGTCCACGGTGGACGACCTGGCCGTGGTGACCCGCGAGCTGCTGGTGCCCACCCTGCTGCACCCGGAGACGCTGGCCGAGGCGACGACGGTGCAGTTCCCCGGGCTGGCCGGGGTGGTGCCCGGGTTCGGACGCCAGAGGCCGTGCGACTGGGGACTCGGGTTCGAGCTGCGGGGCGGCAAGACGCCGCACTGGACCGGCCACGCGAACAGCCCCGGCACCTTCGGCCACTTCGGCCGGGCCGGCACCTTCCTGTGGGTGGACCCGGTGGCCAGGTTGGCCACCGTGGTGCTCACCGACCGGGAGTTCGGCCAGTGGGCGGTCCAGCTGTGGCCGCCGTTCTCCGACTCGGTGCTCGCCGCGGCCGGCTGACCCGGTTCCACGCCGGCAGCCGCGGGGAGCCGGCAGCCGCGGGGAGCTGACGGCGGCGGGGAGCCGGCGGCGGGGAGCCGGCGGCGGGGAGCCGGCGGCTACCTCGCCGCCCTGCCGCGGACGGTGGTGTGGGCGGTGGTGTGTGTGGTGATCCGGGTCGGCGTGGCTGCCACGGTCGGCGCCGTCTCGTGGGGCGCCGCCGTGGTGACGCGCGGCGCGGTGGTCGACCGGTGGGCAGTGGTGCTCCGCGGCCGGGGTGCGATCGCGTCCGGTTCCCGGGTGGGGCCGGGGCGGGCCGCCGGCAGCGGCGCGACCCGGTACGGCACGGCGGAGGTCTCCCGCAGCTGGGCCGCGGCGAGGTCGGTACCCGGGCTGGTACCCCCGGACGTGGTGCCGCTCCGGTCGGGCACCGCCAGGGTCACCGCGGCGACGGTGACGAGCACCGCGGCGGCCCCCTGCGCCAGCCGCCAGCCGACCCGCTGCCCGGGCCGGCCGAGGTAGACCGCCGTCGCCACCCGGGCGGCCCGGAAACCGGGGCCTGGCGCCTGGTCTGGGTGCACCGGCGCGGGCGGCGCCGGCCGGTCCAGCGTATGCAGCCGGCACTCGGTGACCAGGTCGGCCAGCAGGCGGCGCAGGTCGCCGCGGTGGCGGGCGACGGCCAGTTCGAGGGTCAGCCGGACCGCGGCGGCGTCCTGGGACCGGCACAACAGCCCGGAGATCTTCTTCCGGCCGCCCACGTGCAGCAGCGACACCGGCCGCTGCTGGGCGTGCTCCACCCGCAGCAGGGCGTCGAACGGCCACTCGGCGAGTTGCTTCGGTCCGTGGAAGACGGCCCGCCCGTCGGTCACCGTGACGGGGCCGTGGCCGAGCACCCGCTGCGACTCGGCCGGTGGATGGGGCAGCCGGTGCCGCAGCCGGATCGCGGTCCGCGCGCTGTACCCGCCGTACTCCGCGCGGAGCTTGCCGGGCGGGCGGGACACCTCCACCAGGGTGAGCGCCGGGATCACCGCAAGCACCCGCTCGTCCGGGCGCAGCTCCAGCGGCGGGCCGGCCGGGCGGGCGGGGGCGGGCCGGGAGCACCACTCCCGGGCGGTGCGCTCGGCCAGTGCGAGCTGCGCGTCGACCTGCCGCCAGTGCGCCAGCCGCACGGCGTACCCCGCCTGGCGGGCCTCGTTCTGCTGCTGCGCCCAGCGAGCCTGCCTGCTCGGCGCCGGCATCCCTTCGGATGGCATGACTTCCCCCCTAGCGGTTCCCGAATCTAGGCAGGGTCGGCACCCCGGCGCAGGGCATTCGGCGAAACTAACCCCAACGGGTAGGCATCTGACCCGGTCGGTTGGGCCATGCGGCGCTCAGCGCGGGCATCCGATCCCGTCGTGATTCGGGTCGAGGCGGTGCGGATCGGGGCTCAGTACCCGGAAGTTGGTGTAAGGGATGTCCCGGCAATCCAGGTCGGGCGGCGGCGGCGGGATGCAGACGTCGGGGTACGAGGGGTCGCAACCGCGGGCCGGTGGCGCCGCGGTCGTGGTCGGCGCCGGCGTGGGCCGCGGGGTGGTGGGTGGCACGGTGGTGGGCGCCGGCAGTGGCGGCGCGGTGGTGCCGGGCGCGGTGGCGCGCGGGGCCGTGGTGTGCGGCGCCGTGCTGGCCGGGCCGGCGACCGTTGCCGGACCCGAGGTCACCGCGATCGAGGACGCGGTCGGAGCCGGCCCGCCGGGCATGAGCTGGCTCAGGATGGCCAACGTGACCGCGCCGGCCGCGACGCCCTGGGCCACCCTCCACCTCGTCGGCTGGCCGGGGGCGCCGATGTACGCGATCTTCGCCCAGCGCAGCGCGGTCCGGGCGGCGCCGGGTGCGTCCTCGGGGAGGGCCAGGGGCGGCGGCGGGGGTTCGGCGGCGGCGTGCCGGGCGCGTTCGTCGGCGCGCGCCATCACGAACTGGCCGACCTGGTCGAGGTGGTGCGCGAGGGCCAGTTCGAGCATGAACCGCAGTCGCGGCAGGTCCGCGGCCGTGCAGGTCAGCCCGGACAGCCTCCTGCGGTTGCTGACGTGTAACAGGGTGACCGGCTGGTCCGCGGCGTGCTCGACCGCGATCAGCTTGCCGAACGCCCACTCCCGGTCCCGCTCCGCGCCGTGGAACACCAGCCGCTGGTCGGTGACCGTCGCCGAGCCCGGTCCGAGCAACCGCAACTCGGCCGGCGCGCCCGCAGGCCCGGGCGGGCGGTGCCGGGCGCTGGCCAGGGCCGAGTACCCGCCGTAGCCGGGTGCCGACGAGCCGGGCGGCCGGCTCACCTCGACCAGCGTCACCCCGGCCAGGTGGGCGAACACCCGTTCGGTGCGGCGTACCACCAGGTGCGGGGCATCCGCCGACCGCTCACCGGGCGCGCCGCCGATGAACGTGCGCGCGGTCTCCTCGGCCAGGCACAGCTCCGCCTGCAGCGCCTGCCACCAGTGGTAGCGCTCGGCGTAGGCGGCCTGCCGCCGCGCGTTCTCACCGGCCGCCCAGCGCTCGCGACGGCTCGCCGCGCCGGGTCTGTCCGAAAAAGCCATCGTTCCCCCATGTGACCGCGAGGACCGCGGTTGCCGACTGTAGGGGATCCGGGCCACGGCCGGGGGCGCAGGTGCCGAACGAGGTAGTCACATCGGGCCCAAGCACTAGGGTGTGTCCTGTAGATCTTGGTGGATGCGGGCGCCGCTGAAGATCTACGGGACACGCCCTAACCTCGACATGTGAGTGAGGGGCCGACGTTGTTCGACGAGCAGGCCGAGCAGGCGGCAGCGGCGGCAGCGCCGCTGGCGGTGCGGATGCGTCCCGGCACGCTGGATGAGATGGTCGGGCAGGAGCACCTGCTCGCGGCGGGCAGCCCGCTGCGCCGGCTGGTAGAGGGCGACGCGCCGATCTCGCTGATCCTCTGGGGGCCGCCGGGCACCGGGAAGACCACGATCGCGCACGTGGTCTCGCACGCCACCCGGCGTCGGTTCGTCCCGCTGTCCGCGCTGAACGCGGGCGTCAAGGACGTGCGGGCGGTGATCGAGGAGGCGCGCCGCGAGCTCGGCTTCGGCGGCCGGCAGACCGTGCTGTTCATCGACGAGGTGCACCGGTTCTCCAAGACCCAGCAGGACTCCCTGCTCGGCGCGGTGGAGGACCGGATCGTCACCCTGGTCGCGGCCACCACGGAGAACCCGTACTTCTCGATCGTCTCGCCGCTGCTGTCCCGGTCGATCGTGCTCACCCTGCACCCGCTGTCCGATGACGACGTGCGCGGGCTGGTGCACCGGGCGCTGGCCGCCGAGCGCGGCCTGGCCGGCGCGGTGAGCCTGGACGCCGAGGCCGAGGACCACCTGGTGCGGATGGCCGCCGGGGACGCCCGCAAGGCCCTCACCGCGCTGGAGGCGGCCGCCGGGTCCGCGCAGGCGGCCGGCGGCGACCGGGTCACCCTGGCCATCCTGGAGAAGGCGATCGACACCGCCGCGGTGCGCTACGACCGGGACGGCGACCAGCACTACGACGTGGCCAGCGCGCTGATCAAGTCGATCCGCGGCTCGGACGTGGACGCCGCGCTGCACTACCTGGCCCGGATGATCGAGGCCGGCGAGGACCCGCGGTTCATCGTCCGCCGGCTGGTCATCCTGGCCAGCGAGGACATCGGGATGGCCGACCCGACCGCGCTGACGACCGCGGTGGCGGCCATGCACGCGGTGCAGTTCATCGGGATGCCCGAGGCGGCGCTCACCCTGTCGCACGCGGTCATCCACCTGGCCACCGCGCCGAAGTCCAACGCCGCCACCGCCGCGATCGGCGCCGCCATGGCGGATGTGCGTGCCGGGCTGGCCGGGCCGGTGCCGGCGCACCTGCGGGACGCGCACTACCGCAGCGCGGCGAAGCTCGGGCACGGCGCCGGGTACCGGTACTCCCACGACGCGCCCGGTGGGGTGGCCACCCAGCAGTACGCACCGGACGCGGTACACGGCCGGGACTACTACACCCCGTCCGGGTACGGCGCCGAGCGGCCGCTGGTCGAGCGGGTGGCCAGGCTGCGCCGCATCCTGCGCGGCGAGGCCGAGCGCGGAAACGACGGGCGCTCCGACGGCGGGCCGAGCCCGGCAGCGGACGACGGGCGCTCCGACGACGGGCGCTCCGACGGCGGGCCGAGCCCGGCAGCGGACGGCCCGCGCGGGCAGGACCCCGAGGAGTGACCGAGCAGTTGGCCGGCGGGCCGGCCTGGCGGTGGCCGCGATGGGCCCGGGCGGCCGGCACCGTCGCTGTGGTGGCGGTGGTGGGCGTCGGCGGCCGGCGGACCGGCCACGCGAAGCCGACGGCGCCCGGCCGCACCGGTCTCGTGGCCCACCTGGTGGCGGCCCGCTGATGGCCGGGCGGCGGTGGACCGGGACCGCGGCGGTGCTCGCCGTGGCCGCGCTGGTCGCCGCCGGCGGCTGGCAGGCGAGCCGGGCGAAGCCGAGCCCGACCCGGTCGGCGAGCCCGCCGCCGCGCCCGGGACCGATCCGGCCGCCGGCCGACTTCGCCCGGCTGCCACCGGCCGGCCCGACCGGCATCCGGTTGCTGGTGGCCGGCCAGCGGGTCACCGAGCTTGACCTGGACAGCGGCGTGGCCCGGCCGGTCACCGGCATCCCCGGCTCCACGCTCGGCTACACCCTGCGCCGCACCGACGGCGGCGCGGTCATCGTGCAGCCGCTGCGCGGGTGCCCGGTCTGCACCGGAACGCCGTACCTGGTGCCCGCCGGGTCGCTGGCGGCCACCCGCCTGGACGGGTACGACACCGTGGTGCCGGCCGCCGAGCCGGGGATGCTGTGGGGGTACCGCCCGGCCGGCGCTGACGGGCGGGCCGGCACCGTCCGGCAGATCGACTACGCCGGCCGCCCGCACGGCCCGGCGTACCCGCTGCCGCCCGGCCGCCGGGTGGAGCGCGGCACCACCGCCGGGCTGCTCACCCTGCCCTGCTGCGACGCGACCTTCGAGCTGTGGGACCCGCGGGCCGACCGGGTGGTGCGCCCGCTCGGCGTGGTGCTGGCCGCCTCCGCCACCAGGGTCGCGTGGGCCGACCGGTCCTGCGTGCTGGACTGCCCGGTCCGGCTCACCGACCTGGCCACCGGCGCCGACCGGGTGATACCGGTGCACGGGGACGGGCTGGCCCGGCTCGAGATCCAGACGGAGGACCGGTCGGTGGTGGGCGGGGCGTTCAGCCCGGACGGCAGCGTGCTGGCCGTGGCGGTGCCGCGCCGACCGACCGCCGGCAGCACCGGGCCGACCCAGGACGTCGTGCTGCTGACCGCTGCCGGGAGCACCCCGGTCGCGTCCAGCACGATGGCCGCCGACGTGTCGCCGGCCATGATGTGGGTCGGCGCGCGGCTCGTGCTGGCGCTCAGCCGGGCCGCGTCCAGCGTGGAGCAGCCGATGCTGTCGCTGGCCACCGCCACCCTCGCCGAGCCGGAGCTGCGCCGGATCCCCGCCGCCGGCCTGCTCGGGTACGCCGTGGTGGGGCGCTGACGCCCGCCGCCGGCTGGACGAGGGCGGCTCAGCGCCAGGACAGCCGGGCCAGCCTGACAACGACCGCTACCACCGTGTCCCGCGCTGACCCGGCGGCGGCTCAGCGCCAGGGCAGCCAGGCCTGCCTGGCCAGGGTGCCGAGGTCGTTGGCCTGCAGGCCGCCGTCGGTGAGCGTCCACAGGGTGTCGCCGATGACCAGCGAGCGCCGCGTGCCGGACCACGGCTGCCCGCCGGCCGCGCGCACGGTGCCCACCTCGGTCAGCCCGCCGTCGTGCACCCGCAGCACCAGGGCCCCGCTGCCGGCGGCCGCGGATATCGGAACCACCAGCGTGCCGGTGGCCGGCCAGTACAGGAACGCGTGCGGGTCGGCGTCCGCCTGCGACCAGCCGGAGCCCACGAGGTACTGCGCGATGCGGGTGGGCCGGGCCGGGTCGGCCACGTCGAACAGCGACACCTGCGCGCCCTGTTGCCGGCCGTTGGCGTCCGCGTCCTGCCCGACGCCGATGAGCCTGTCGCCGTCGATCGGGTGCAGATACGCCGAGTACCCGGTGATCTTCAGCTCGCCGGCCACCCGCGGGTGGGCCGGGTCGCGCAGGTCCACCGTGTACAGCGGATCGGTCTGCCGGAACGTCACCACGTACCCGACCGGCCCGACGAACCGCACCGCGTAGATCTGCTCGCCCTTGCCGAGCCCGCCGACGGTGCCGGTGACCGCCAGCCGGTCGCCCTGCCGGGCCAGGACCGACACCGCGCTCTCGGTCTTCTTCCGACCCTCCTGCCACGGCTGGCCCGAGGTGGTGGCCACACGCAGGTGTCCGTCGTACTCCGACAGCGAGTACTGGTTCAGCAGCCAGCCGGACACCGCGCCGGAGGCGACGAACCGCGGCCGCCCCTCCCCGGAGATGTCGAACTGGTACAGCTCGGTCCGTACCGCCGTGTCCCGGGCCGGCGCCCCTCTGGCCAGCCGGGCCGGCCAGAACCGCCAGCGCTGGTCGTTGGCCACGTACAGGCTGCCGGGGGTGGCGTACACGGTGCCCCCGTCCGCGGCCACCGACACCGGGTCGCCGCTGCCCAGCGGGCCGGCGAGGTCCAGTGTCAGCACGGTCAGCATCGAGCTGCCGGAGTACGTCGTCGGGGTGCTCACCGCGCCGCAGTCAACCCGCCCGGTGGTGGTGTGCCCGTCCCGCCGCAGGGTGTACCGGGGCAGCCACGCGTCGATGCCGGCCCGGTCGATGACCTTCCGGTTGGCCGCCACCCGCTGCTCGTCGGTCTGGCGCCGCGGCTGGTACGGGAAGTCCAGCCGCGGCGTGGAGCTGAGCACCACGCGCACCGTCGTGCCGACCATCCGCGCGTCCACGTACCGGCCGTCATAGCTCAGCGTGCCGACCACCCGGGGCGCCGCGCCGGCCAGGTCGACCAGGGTGAGCTGCTGGCCGGCGGCCTCCGGCACCGGGGGCAGCGGGCCGGCGTGGTAGCCGTACCGCCCGTCCTGCACCAGCAGCGCACGGTCACCGGCCAGCAGCAGCTCGGTCGGGCCGTAGTAGCCCTTCTGCCCGCGGCCAAGGGCCAGCGTCCCGGTGACTCGGCGGGTTGCCGCGTCCACCACCCGGAGCGTCCCGCCGGCCACCGTGACGATGCGGCGCCCGTCGGTCTTGACCAGGTCGGGCTCGTCCACGCCGGCCTCGTGCACGTTCGTGGTCGAGTGCTCCTGCGGCTGCGCGCCGGGAGCCACCGGCGCGGCCGCGCGGTCCTCGGCAACCCCGGGCAGGCCCAGCGGCACCACCAGGTCGCCGTTCCAGAACCCGTACGGGCCGACCGAGTCCTTCGCCGCGTCCCGCAGCCCGCGCAGCAGGTCGCCGCAGGAGGAGAAGGACACCAGCCGGTACGGTGCCGCCAGCGGGGCCGGGCCGGGACCGCCACCCGGCTCGGGCGGCTGTGCCGGCGTCCCGGCCGTACACCCCGACACCGTCAGAACGAAACCTGCCGCAAGCAGCCCGGAACGTCGCATGAGCTGTAGACACGACCGCCTGCCGGGAGGTTGCCTGGCACCACCGGGAACTCAGCCGGCGAGCACCGGGGCGAGCGCCGCGGCGGGCATCGACGCGGGCATCGCGGCGGGCACCGCGGCCAGCACCGCGGCGGATATCGACGCGGGCACCGCGGCGGGCATCTGGCCGGGCGCCGGGACGGGCATCGCGGCGGGCATCGACCGCGACAGCTCCGCCACGGTGTCGTACCAGTACGCGATCGGGTCCGCGCCGGGCCGCACCAGCCGGTCGTGCGCCGCGGCCAGCAGTTCGGCCAGCCGGCCGGCCGTGGTGGCCTGCCACGCCGCGGCCAGCTCCGACAGCCGCGCGTACGCCAGCGAGCCCAGCCCGTAGGACCGGTCCAGGTCGTGGGTCAGCGGGGTGACCGCGCCGTGGTCGTCGACCAGCAGCACCGGCACCAGGTCGGCCAGCGGGCCGTCCGGGTCGGCCACCAGCTCCGCCCGGTGCGCGGCGAGCTGCCCGGTGGTGGCCGCGTCCAGCCGCAGCTCCAGCCCCGGGTACAGCCGCTGCAGCCGGTCCAGCTCCGCCAGCGCGGCCAGCAGCTCGGTCGCGTCCGGCCCGGCCGCCGGCAGGTCGGTGCGGGCCCGGCCGATCTGGGTCAGCGGGTGCACCTGCACCAGCCCGGCGCCCTGTTCGGCGGCGAACGACACCAGCCACTCGAGCTGGTCCGCGTTGTACCGGGTCAGCGTGAAGATCACCCCGAACGGCACGCCGGCGGCCCGCACCGCGGGCAGGTAGCGCAGCATCCGCTCGAACGCCGCGGGGTCGCGCCGCATCAGGTTGTGCTCGGCTGGCGGGCCGTCGACCGACACGGCCAGCAGGTCCAGGTACGGCACCACCGGGTCCAGCCGCCGGGGCGAGAGCAGCATTCCGTTGGTGGTGACCGTGTTCGCCATCCCGGCGGCGCGGCCGGCCCGCAGCAGCTCGGCCAGCGGGCCGTACAGGAACGGCTCGCCGCCGGACACCGAGAGCTGCCGGTAGCCCAGCGCGGCGGCGTCGGCCACCGCGCCGGCCAGCACCCGCACGTCCAGCTCGGCCCGCTGGTCCGGGCCGGAGGAGGAGTAGCAGTGCGCGCAGGCCAGGTTGCAGCGCCGGGTGGGGTGGACCTGCAGGACGGCTCGGCGGCCCGCCAGCCCGGACATCAGCCCAGCTGCCGCTCGATGCCGGGCTCCTCCAGCGCCGCCGGCTGCTCGACCTGGCCGAAGTCCAGCCGCATGCGCAGGATCTCCGGCCACGGCGTGCCGTTGATGATGATGCGCGGCGGCTTCACCACGCCGCCGTGCTGCTGGTGCCACTTCAGCCAGAACAGGATGTCGTTGCCGCACCAGGGCACGTCGTCGCCGTCGTACCGCAACGTGACCGACATGCCGGACGGCTCGCCGCCGCCGTGCAGCTCGACGCCCTCGACGACCGCGGGCGAGCTGTCGAACGCCTTGGCGACCTCGTTGACCGTGTCCTCGGACAGCTTCCGTGCCTGCCAGGCGGCGCGGAGCTTGTCGGAGCCTCGAATCTCACCCATGCCAGGTCCCCCCAGTCATGCGACACCGGGCCGATCCCGGCGCACTGCGCAACTGGAGGGCGGCCGCGGCGGCCAGATACAGCCCGTCGCGGCGATGGCGGTAGGGTCGCCCCAGACTCGGCCGACCCCTCTTGACCAGCCCCTGGGAGTGTTGCGTGTCCGGTGGAGAGATCGCCGCCCTCATCGCGGCGGTGGCGTTCGTACTGCTCGTGGGCCTGCTCGCGGTGCCGATCCTCAAGCTCGGCCGCACGCTGGACGAGGCGACGCTGGCCATCCGCAAGGCGCACGAGGGCGCCCAGCCGATCCTCACCAACGCCAACGACACGGTCACCCACGTGAACAGCCAGCTCGTCCGGGTCGAGGACATCACCGCCAACGCGCAGGCCGTCTCGAGCAACGCGGCGGCGCTCACCTCGTTGTTCGCCACGACGCTCGGCGGTCCGGTGGTGAAGGTGGCGGCGTTCTCCTACGGCGTCCGGCAGGCCACCGCGAAACGGCGGAAGGCGGACGTGGCCAAGCGGGTACGGGACGAGATGCGGGCCGACCGCCGGGCGCGCCGCGGCGGTGCGGCGTGACCCGCGGGGTGCAGGTGCGGAGCGAGCGCGGAGTGGAGCAATGAAAAGGCTGTTCTGGGTGCTGCTGGGCGCGATCCTGGGGATCGTGGCGTTCCGCAAGGCGACCAGGAAAGCGGAGGCGTTCACCCCGTCCGGTATTGCATCCTCGGTAGGGAACCTGGCGGAGTCGGTACGCGACTTCGCCGACGACATCCGGGACGCGATGACCCGGCGCGAACACGAGCTGCGCGAGGGCACTGGCCTGGACGGCAGGCTCGGCGCAAAGCCCGAGGACTTCAAGTAGCCACGAGGACGACGAGCAACCGTGAAGACAGAGGACATCCGGCAGCGTTTCCTGCGCCACTTCCAGGCGACCGGGCACACCCTGGTGCCCAGCGCACCGCTGCCGTCCGACGACCCGACCCTGCTGTTCGTCAACGCCGGGATGGTGCCGTTCAAGCCGTACTTCGCGGGCCAGCTCACCCCGCCCTGGCGGCGCGCCACCAGCGTGCAGAAGGTGCTGCGCACCATCGACATCGACGAGGTCGGGCGGACCAGCCGGCACTGCTCGTTCTTCCAGATGAACGGCAACTTCAGCTTCGGCGACTACTTCAAGCGGGAGGCGATCCGGTACGCCTGGGACCTGCTGACCAGGCCGGTGTCCGAGGGCGGCCTGGCGCTGCCCGAGTCGAAGCTGTGGGCCACCGTCTACCTCGACGACGACGAGGCGGAGCAGCTCTGGCGCGCCGAGGCGGGCCTGCCCGCGGAGCGGATCCAGCGCCGCGGCAAGGCGGACAACTACTGGTCCATGGGGGTGCCCGGCCCGTGCGGCCCGTGCTCGGAGATCTACTTCGACCGCGGCCCGGAGTACGGCGCCGAGGGTGGCCCGGTCGCCGACGAGGACCGGTACATGGAGGTCTGGAACCTGGTCTTCATGCAGTACGAGCGCGGCCCGGGCACCGGCAAGGACGACTACCCGATCCTGCGTGAGCTGCCGGCGAAGAACATCGACACCGGCATGGGCCTGGAGCGGATGGCCACCGTGCTGCAGGGCGTGGACAGCATCTACGACATCGACATCTCCCTGCCGCTGCTGGAGCGCACCGCGGAGCTGACCGGGAAGAAGTACGGCGACGACCACCGCACCGACGTGTCGCTGCGCATCGTGACCGACCACCTCAAGGCGGCCACGATGGTGATCGCCGACGGGGTGACGCCGTCCAACGAGGGCCGCGGGTACGTGCTGCGCCGGCTGCTGCGCCGCGCGATCCGCAACATCCGACTGCTCGGCCACCCCCAGGCGAGCCTGCCGACGCTGCTGCCCGTGGTGCGGGACATGCTCGGTCCGAGCTACCCCGAGCTGATCACCGGCTGGGACCGGATCACCTCCTACGCGTTCGCCGAGGAGGAGTCCTTCCTGACCACGCTGGCCAAGGGCACCACCATCTTCGAGGGTGCGGCGGCGGCGGCCCGGGCCGGCGGCGGCACCGTGCTGGGCGGCCGGCAGGCGTTCGAGCTGCACGACACCTACGGCTTCCCGATCGACCTCACCCTGGAGATGGCGGCCGAGCAGGGGCTGCGGGTGGACGAGGACGGGTTCCGCCGGCTGATGGCCGAGCAGCGGTCCCGGGCGAAGGCGGACGCGGCGGCGCGCAAGACCGGCGCGGCCGACGTCTCGGCGTATCGCTCGGTGCTCGACCGGCACGGCGAGTCGCAGTTCACCGGGTACGCCGAGGTGTCCCGGGACGCCACCGTGCGCGGCGTGCTCGGCGCGGCCGGGGTGCTGACCGGCGCGGGCGAGGGCGACGAGATCGAGGTGGTGCTCGACGCGACGCCGTTCTACGCCGAGGGCGGCGGCCAGCAGCCGGACACCGGGCTGATCACCGCCTCCGGCGGCGAACTGGAGGTGTACGACGTGCAGACCCCGGTGCCCGGCCTGATCGTGCACCGGGCGCGGGTGCTGCGCGGCGAGGTGCGCCCCGGCGACGCCGCGCACGCGCGCATCGACGTGGCGCGCCGGCGGGCCATCTCGCGCGCGCACACCGCGACGCACCTGATCCACACCGCGATGCGCGGCGCGCTGGGCGAGCACGCCACCCAGGCCGGGTCGCTGAACGCGCCCGGCCGGCTGCGGTTCGACTTCAACACCACGGCGGCGGTGCCCGACAGCGTGATCGGCGACGTGGAGGACGAGATCAACGCGGTCCTGCTGGACGACCTGGAGGTGCGCGCGTTCGTCACCTCGATGGAGGAGGCGCGGCGGCTCGGCGCGATGGCGCTGTTCGGGGAGAAGTACGGCGACGCGGTGCGGGTGGTCGAGGTCGGCGACTACGCGCGGGAGCTGTGCGGCGGCACGCATGCGGCGCGGTCCGGGCAGCTCGGCGTGATCAAGATCCTGTCCGAGGCGTCGATCGGCTCCGGAGTGCGCCGGGTGGAGGCGCTGGTCGGGCTGGACGCGTTCCGGTTCCTGGCCAGGGAGCACCTGCTGGTGTCGCAGCTCGCCGAGACGTTCAAGGCGCAGCCGGAGGAGATACCGGAGCGGGTGCGCGGCGTGATCGAGCGGCTGCGCGCCGCCGAGAAGGAGCTGGAGAAGGTACGGGCCGCCGCGGTGCTGGCCGGCGCCGGGCAGCTCGCCGCCGGGGCGACCGACGTGCACGGCGTCGCGGTGGTGGCCACCCGGGCGCCGGACGGCGTGGGCGGCAGCGACCTGCGCAAGCTGGCCGCCGACGTGCGCGGCCGGCTCGACCCGGGCCGCCCCGGTGTGGTGGTGCTGCTCGCGGCGGCCGACGGGCGGGCCGCGTTCGTGGTCACCGTCAACGACGCGGCGCGCTCGGCCGGGCTGTCCGCGAACGACCTGGTGCGTGCGCTGGCGCCCGCGGTGGACGGCCGCGGCGGCGGCAAGGACGACTTCGCGCAGGGCGCCGGCGGCAACCCGGGCGGGATCCCGGCCGCGCTGGACCTGGCCCGGCAGGCCGTCGCGCGGGCCGCCAGGTGAGCCCTCTGGGCCGCCGGCTCGGGGTGGACGTCGGCTCGGTACGGGTCGGCGTTGCCATCAGCGATCCGGACGGCATCCTGGCAACGCCGCTGGTCACCCTGCGCCGGGACCTCGACGGCGGCGCCGACCTTGCCGAGCTGGCCGCCCTGGTGCGCGAGCACGGGGTGGTCGAGGTCGTGGTCGGGCTGCCCCGCTCGCTGTCCGGGCGGGCCGGTGCGGCCGCCGGTCTGGCGCAGGCGTATGCCGGGCAGCTCAGCGACCGGGTGTCACCCGTGCCGGTGCGGCTGGCCGACGAGCGGCTGACCACCGTGGTCGCCTCGCGTACGCTCAGCCAACGGGGAGTGAAGGGAAAGCGGCACCGGGCGGTCGTCGACCAGGCCGCGGCCGTGCTCATCCTGCAGGACTGGCTCGACGCGAACCGCGCGGGCGCGACTGGAGAGGTCCCGTGAGCAAGCGCAGCGAGCGAACGAACAGGTACGGCAGCGAGCGAAGCGAGCGAACGCACAGGTACGGCAGCGTGGTCGCGAACGCGGCCGGCGAGCGTAGCGAGGCGGGCAAGTGAGTGACCTTTCGATCCTCGGCGTGATGGACGACGACGGAGATCACGGGCACCGCGGCCGCGGTGGTCGCCGGCACCACGACCGCCGACGCGGCTCCGGGCGGCGCGGCGGGGTGATCGCGCTGGCGGTCGTCCTGGTGCTGGCCGCGGCGATCGTGTTCGGCGGCAAGGTGCTGTTGGGCAAGGCGTTCACCACGCCGGACTACCGCGGCGAGGGCACCGGAACGGTGGACGTACAGGTCAAGCCCGGCGACACCTCGCGGGACATCGCGGTGACGCTCACCAGGCTCGGCGTGGTCAAGAGCGAGCGCGCGTTCAACAAGGCGGCCTCGGCGGACCCGGCGTCCCGGTCGATCCGGCCCGGGTACTACCGCCTGCACAAGCAGATGAGCGCCGCCTCGGCGTTGGCGTTGCTGCTGGAGCCGTCGTCCCGGCTGAACACCAGGGTGACCATCCCGGAGGGGCTGTCCGCCCGGGAGGTCTTCGCCGCGCTGGCGAAGAAGACGCGGGTGCCGGTGCAGCAGTTCGTGGCCGCGGCGCGCAACCCGCAGGCGCTCGGCGCGCCGGCCGGGGTGCGCAGCGTGGAGGGCCTGCTGTTCCCGGCGACGTACGACTTCGACCCGGGCACGCCGGCCGCGGACATGCTCAAGGAGATGGTGAGCACCTTCAACGCGCGGGTCGACCTGCCGACGTTGACCGCGGCGGGGCACGCCAAGGGGCTGAACTGGTACCAGGTGCTGACGGTCGCCTCGCTGCTGGAGGAGGAGGCGATCACCGACGACTTCGGTAAGGTCGCCACCGTGATCGAGAACCGGCTGGCGGCCGGGCAGCGCCTCGGCATGGACTCCACCATCAACTACGCCCTCGGCCGGTCCCGGATCCGGGTCTCCGAGCAGGAAACGTTCATCGCCTCGCCGTACAACACCTACCGGCGGGCCGGGCTCACCCCGACGCCGATCTCCAACCCGGGGCTGAACGCGATTAAGGCCGCGACGAGGCCGACACCCGGCCCGTGGCTGTACTTCGTGAAGATCAACAAGGACGGCCACTCGTACTTCACCGCCGACTACAACGACTTCCTCGCGCACAAGCAGCAGGCACAAGCGAACGGGATCTACTGAGGTGCCACGAGCAGCCGTCCTCGGTTCGCCGATCGGGCACTCGCTCCTGCCGACGGTGCACCTGGCCGCGTACGACGCGCTGGACCTGCCGGACTGGCGGTACCAGGCGGTGGACTGCGACGAGCACCGGCTGCGCCCGTTCCTGGCCGCGATGGACGAGGAGTGGGTGGGCCTGTCGCTGACCATGCCGCTCAAGCGCCTGGCGCTGGAGGTTGCCGACGAGGTGTCGCCGCTGGCCGCCGCGGTGGGCGCCGCGAACACGCTGCTGCGCCGGAACGGCTGCTGGTTCGCCGCCAACACCGACGTGGGCGGCGTGGTGGACGCGCTGCGCGAGGCAGGTGTGGAGCGGCCGACCAGCGCGGTGATCCTGGGCGCGGGCGGCACCGCGCAGGCCGCCCTGGCGGCGCTGCGCGAGTTCGGGGTGACCGAGCCGGTGGTGTTCGTGCGTGACCCGCACCGGGCCGGCGACCTGCGGGCGGCGGCCGGCCGGCTGGACGTCACCCCGCAGATCCGCCCCGGGCTCGGCGCCGGGCCGGCCGATCCGGCGGCGTACCGCGCGGACGTGCTCATCTCCACCGTGCCGAAGGGCGCCGCGGACCCGCTCGCCGCCAACCCGCGGTGGCACGACAAGGGCACCGTGCTGGACGTGGTGTACGACCCGTGGCCCACCCCGGTGGCGGTCAGCGCGGCCGCATTCGGCTGGCGGATCGCCAGCGGGCTGGACATGCTGCTGCACCAGGCCGCCCGGCAGGTGTCGCTGATGACCGGGCTCAACCCGCCGGTGGGCGCCATGCGGGACGCTCTGCACGCTGCGGCCGCCGCTCTCTGAATGCACCCCATCGCCGGCCTGGTCGCCGCCACACTGGGCGCGCTGGCCGGGCCGTTCCTGGCCGGGCTGACCGTGCGGGTGCCGGACGCCGCTCAGCGGCTGCCCGCCGGTCGGCTGCCGGCCGGTCGGCTGCCCGCCGATCGGTGGCGCGGCGGTCGGTGGCGCGGCGGTCGGTGGCGCGGCGGTCGGTGGCGCGGCGACTGGTGGCGCGGCGACTGGTGGCGCGGCGGTCGGTGGCCCGCCGGCTGGTGGCGCGGGGCGGACGCCGGCCCGCGGCGCCGCCTGGTGCTCGGCGCGCTGGCCGCGCTCGGCTGTGGGTTGGCCGGGCTGGGGATAGGACCGCACCCGGCGCTGCCGGCGTACCTGTGGTTCGGGCTGGCCGCGGCCGCGCTCACCGTGATCGACGTGGAGCATCACCGGCTGCCGAACCGGATCGTCTACCCGACGTACGCCGCCGGACTGCTGCTGCTCGGGCTGGCCGCCGCGGTGGGTTCCGACGGCCCGGCGTACCTGCGCGGGCTGCTCGCCATGGCGGCGCTGTACGGGCTGTTCCTGTTGCTGGCGCTGCTGTCCCCGGGCGCCCTGGGGCTGGGCGACGTCAAGCTGGCCGGGCTGCTCGGGCTGTACCTGGGGTTCCTCGGGGCCGGCCGGCTGGCCCTCGGCATGGCAGTCGGGGTGGCGCTGGGCGCGGTGGCGGCGGTCGCGCTGCTGGCCGCCCGGCGGGCCGGGTGGCGCAGCGAACTGGCCTACGGCCCGGCACTGTTGGCCGGCTCCGTGCTGGCCGTCGGCATCGGCCAGCCGCTGCTGGACGCCTACCTCGGCGCGGCCGGCCTGAGCTGACGGCCGGCTTCTGCGGTGGAGCCTCCCGTTGTCGATGGCAGCGGCGGGAGTGGCGTGGGCGGTCGGAATGGGCCTTGATCATCAAGCGCAGGCCCACAGAACGTCGGTCGGCAGGAATCGTTTTGGGCCTCGGTTGGGCGGGTGGTTGCGTTTTGAGCTGCTGCCGCGCCTACCGCCTCGCTGACGCTCGGCGGCAGGCTTGCCAACGGAGAAATGCATAAATGACAAGTTGGTCCGGTCCCCGACCAGAATGGTGACGCCGGTCGGGGTCCGTCGCCTTCTCACCGGTGCGGGTCGGTGGTGCAGAAAATGGTCGGATAAAGAGCGGGAGAATGGTGACATGGGGTCGGTGGTCCGGTAGAATCGAACACATGAGCGGCGACACGTCCACTATCGGGTACACCCACCCGATCGTGAACGCCGTCGCCGACCTGGAAGCCATTCTCGATGGCTGCGCCGATGCCCGGTTGTGGTCGCTGTCGGTGAAGGAACTCGACGACCTACTCCCCCGGGCGCACGCGCTGCTGGCCCGGATCACCGGCACGCTGGTACTGCCGCTGATCCGGGAAGCCGACGGCCGCGGCGCCCACCGGGAATACGACGCGGCCAGCACCGCCGACTGGGTCCGGTACCTGCTGCGGATCCCTGCCCGCCACGCCAAACAACTCATCGGGCTCGCCCGGGCGGTGGACGGCGATCTGCCCGCCACCGGCGCGGCGCTGGCCGCCGGGCGGATCAGCGTCGAGCACGCCCAGGTCATC
>WNGA01001007.1_pt1 | contig 54218 bp, 55 predicted proteins | sample 5400061 | NCBI WGS metagenome assembly WNGA01 (sample SAMN13153366, study PRJNA577476) | soil metagenome | isolation source: 100 cm soil or saprolite under grassland replicate 2 | place: USA:California | collected 2016-06-15
GCAGGTGCAACGGTTCAACGACGAGCCGCTGCAGGACGTGACGCAGGCCAGCACGTTCATCGCCTATTTGCGGGCGGAGTCGGCTGCCGACCGCCGACGGCACTGGGCCATCACACTCGACGGGTCGGTGGTGGGACTGGTCGGCCTGCTCAGCACCGACCATCCGTAACACGGCCGGCGCGACACAGCAGCTCGCGGAGCCCGCCACAGCCTCACGCCCGTCGGGTCTACGGATCTCGGGGCGACGTCACGTTGGGGGTGGTGGGGCGGGCTGCAGCTCCCAGCGGACCTCGCCGTCGAGGAGGTGTCCGGTTGGGCGGAGTCCCGCTGCGTGGGCTACTCGTTGGGAGGCGAGGTGCTCGGGATGGATGTGGGCTATGACGACCCAACCGGCATCCCGGAGGTGGCCGACGAGGCTGGTCGCCGCCTCGCGGGCGTAGCCGTGGCCTTGTGCGGTGCGGGCGAGCACCCAGGCGACCTCGGCGGGACCGGATTCCGGCCCGCCGGCTGGCAGCGTCGCCTGCACGGTGCCCACCGCGGCGCCGGTGGCGCGGTCGCGGAGCACCCAGTTGCCCCACAGTTGGCCGCCGTCGGATGAGCGGCGGGCCTCCAGTCGGGTGTAACGATCCACCAGCGCCGGCAACGGCAACGGCGAGCCGCCGATGAACCCGTGCAGGTGCGGGTCGTTCAATCCCTCGAACAGCTCCGCGGCGTGCGCGCGGGTCAGCGGTTCGAGCGTCAGGCGGTCCGTTGACCAGCCTTCCTCGGGGGCGACCACAGCTCCGACCGTAGCTAACGCACACCGGACCGAACACGAGCCGACCGGCGGCATGGGACGTTTCGCTGGCCGTAGGTGTCGGCGGGCCCGCGGTACAGGCCGTGGCCAGGTTGGGTAGGAGCCCTAGGACCGCGCCAGATGCCCACCCTGGCCCACGTTGTAGGCCTCGCGAACCCATCCGGCGAACTCCTCGTCCATCTGCTCACGGGCGGTGATCCGGAAGTGGTGCACGAACAAGCGTTTGGTGTAGGGCACCGCACTCAGGATCCGAGGGTCATCGACCAGCCGCTGCAGATCCAGATACCCGACCAGCCCACGCGCGGTGGGCCGGGCACCGGCGAACCCCCGCCTGCTGCCCTTGAACGTGATCGTGGTCTTGGCCACGGCGTAGGTGAACGGCCCGCACGCCCCGACAAGCTGCACGAACCGCTCGTAGAGCTCCACGAAGCCGGGCGGCTTGTCACGTAGGTGGTCTTCCACGGTCCAGTCGCTGTGCTCCATGTGTCAGAACGTAGCCGGAGGGTCCGACAAGACGCTCGGGGCGTCTGGTCGGCAGGGTCAGGCGCGGCGTGGTCGGCGGGCCCGGGCGGCGTCCAGCTCAGTGCAGGCCGTGGCGGCCGACCAGCCGTACGCCCGGGTGAGCTCGCCCGGCGTCGCCTCGACCATGGTGTCCAGGAAGCGCTCGGCCGCGTAAGGGTAGTCAAGCCCTCCGCCGACATCGAAGAGCCGGCAGGTCAGCTCGATGACGGTGGCTGGCCAGCCGGTGCGGTGCGCGCGCACCCCGGCCGAGGTCACCAGCAGATGACGCTGCAGCGCCACCATCGCCCGGTCGTAGCGGCCGCGGTCGCCGATGATCTCGCGCAGCGCGGCTGAGGGCAGCGGGTCGATCATCAGCGCCTCAGCGATGCGGTGCGCCTCCTCGGGCAGCGCGAATGCCTCGTGGTCGGTGGGCTCACCGGCACCGGCGTACAAGGCGGCCAACAACCGCGGCGACAGCAGTGAGGCCCGGTTGTAGACAAACCTGCCGTACCAGGCCAGCCCGGCCAAGGGCAGTTCGTCCTTCCAGGTCCACAGTTTGGTCTCGGCCGGCCCCATGCCATCGGCAAACGGGATGGCGTCCTGGCCGGCCACGGCCTCCCACAGCGACGGTGCGTCGGCCCGGGTGGCCGGGAACAGCAGAGCGAAGCCGACGTCGTCGACGTAGCCCGCCGCCGCATTGATCGACGATACGGGCCGCTCCGGCAGCCAACGATCGCCGCGCACCCGGCCGAGCGCGACCCCGCTTTCGCACCCGCTCGCCGCTCCCCTTCGGTCGCGCTCCATGCCGCCACCGTATTCCGCACCGTGCGGCCGCTCCGGCGCCACCGCCTGAGACACCTGCACATGGCGCGAGTCGGTGGTCTGGTCGGCTGTTCGCGGCCTATGGCATCTCGATCGCCAGGAAGGGGCGTGCGTCAGGTGCCCGTGAACGGTACGAGCAGGTGGGTGAAGTCCCAGGTGTTCTGCACGATCCCGGAGCAGTCGTTCGATCCGGTGCTGCCCGGGCAGCCTCCATTGTCGCGCTGGATCGCCCACATCGACAGCAGGCTGATCCCGTTCGCCCGGGCGAAGTCCAGCAGCCGTTGCGCGTCGGCGAGGTAGGTGACCTCGGTCCTGCGCGGATAGTCGTCGAGACCCGGCATGATCGTATTGCCCTGCATGGCCCACAGCTCGGCGGGAGTCTTGGCGGGGTAGAGGCCGTGGAGTTGGTCGAACAGGCCCTGGGCTGCGCTGATCGCCGCCGCGCCCATGTCGGTGGTCACCCGGTCGTAGTAGTCGAACGTCATGATGTTCACGATGTCGACCCGCACGCCGTTTGCGATCGCGTTCTGCAGCACGGCCAGCCCGGATGCCTCCAGCCCGGACGCCGAGGTGGGCAGCGTGTAAACGATCTGCACGGTGCGGCCCTGAGCCGCCGCCCAGTCCTGCAGCAGCTTGATCGCTTTGTTCCGCCGGTCGATGCCGTCGGTCCTGGTCAGCGACCGGCCTTCGATGTCCATATCCAGCCGGGTGACATCGTAGGTGGTGATCACCGACTCGTACGCGGCGGCGATCGCGTTGACGTCCTTGCACGAGTCGCCGATCTCGGTGCCGCCTTGGTCGGCACTCCAGCCGCCGAACGACGGCACCACGTCGCCACCCATGACGCGCAGCGCGGCGATGTCGGACAGGTACCGGCCGCTGGCCAGCGTCTGACTCTTGTCACCGTTCCAGGCCAGCGTGCACGAGCTCTTGCCCAGTGTCTCGAGGAAGGCGAGGGTGAAGTAGCGCGCTCCGGACTGCTGGGCGAGGGTGGAGATGCTGTCGGTCGTCCAGGTCTCGAAGTACGGCGCGAACGCGTGCGCTGGCAGTGGCACGCCGCCGGCCGCTGACGCGGAGCCGCCGCCGACCAGAGCGATCGGCAGTCCAGCGGCGGCCACGACGATGGCGGCGAGACAAGCGCGGAGCCGTGATGACAGCACGAGGCTCACGTCCTTCGTCCGTGGAACGGGGAAGCCGCCGCGGTCGCGGGTCCGTCCGTCCCGGCCCCTCAACGGTTAGGAAACTTCCTTACTCATTCGAGCCGACACGTTAGGCTCGTGTCCGTTCGGCGTCAAGGGACAGCCTGATCCGCCGGCCGTACGGTCGGCGCCGCGCCCGCACGGAGCGCGGCGTGACCGTGTAACGGTATGCGGCCATGCCAGCTCCGCGACATGGATGCGCGCCGTTTCGGCAGCCGGCCTGCCGAGGCCTGGTCATCGAGGCGCGGCTGCCGCTGCTGCGACTCCGGTCCGTCGGACATGGTGAGACGTGCCCACCGCTGCGAGGGCAAGTTGTGCGCTCGTTCACTTTCCGGTCTGCAGCCAGGCCATCAGGTCCAGGGCCTTCCAGCGGCCGCCGTCCGCGGGCAGGGTGAGCCGGTCCGCCTGTGTTCCCGGGAACCCGAGCAGCCTGCCGCCGGCGACGACCACCAGAAGGTCGGTCGGGTGGGTTGTCAGCGCCTGTTGCCAGCGGGCGTAGTCGTCCTGCCCGATCGTCGCCTCGATGGTCCACAGGTGCGGCTGGTCGGTGGAGTGCGCGGGGCCGACCACGAACTCCCGCACCCGGGTGAGCGCGAAGATCTGCGGCCCTGTCCGGCTGGGGGCGGTCGATCTACCTCGCCCGGGTGCCGGTCGGCAAACTCACCACACTGGCCGCCTGGCATTACCGCACCACCCGCGGATGGAGCGCCGGCCGGTGGGTGGCCGTCACCCGGCCGAACGACTTCCTCGGTGATCACCTCAGCGCGTTCACCGCCGGCGCGCCCTGGGGGCCATGGTCCGAGCGCCGACTGTTCGCCGACCCGGCGCAGCCTGGCCAGATCCGGTACGCGGCCCTGGCCCATCGCACGCTCCCGAACGGCGACCTCCTGATCACGGTGTGCACTAACTACCGGGACACAACCCAGTTTCGCGAACACCAGAAGGAACCACCCGATCGGGTGGATCGGAGCGGGCCCACCCGCCTATCCCGGGTCCGGGGTGGGTCATGCGGAGCGTGTCGGCCTGGGTGGTCGTGCCGCATGACCGCGCAGCCTGTCAGTGGGTCATCCGGTCCGGTTATCCTCGGATGTATATGTCCGGCATATGGGTGGTGACCTCGCCGGTTACTACCGTGGGGTGGTGAACACGGAGCGGTCCATACCGAGGTTCGACCCGGAGTGGTTGGAAGATCCGCGGTTGCGGGCGAGCCTGGCGGTTCAGGATGTGCAGGCGTTGTTTCGCTGGTTGCAGGCGCGCGGGTGGAGTCAGGTGCAGATCGGTGCGGCGACGGGGCAGTCGCAGCCGGAGGTGTCGGCGATCCTGAAAGGCCGTCGGGTCACGGCGCATGCGTTGCTGCTGCGCATCGCCCAGGGTCTGGGGATCCCGGCGGGTTACCTGCGGCTCGGTAGCTGCATCGCGTGTGACGGTGACGGCGGCTCACACGCCAGCAGCTACCACCTGGAGGGAGATGACCCGGTGTTCCGACGGCAGTTCCTGGCCGCCGCAGGTGCGATCGCAGCCGGCGGCGCCATGGACGGCGTGAGCCGCCTATTCCCCAGCCCGGTGCCTCCGGTGCAGGCCGTGCCGGAGCGGGTCGGCGCCGCGGAGGTAGCCCAGGTCCGGGTCACCACCGCCCAGTTGCGGGCCCTGGACTACCGGTTCGGGTTCGGCGCGAGCCTGGACGCGGCGCGGGGATTCGCCGGCTGGGCGCATGGGATGCTCAGCTCCCGGCAGAGCCAGGTAGTCGCCCGGGACCTACGCATCGCGCTGGCCGACCTGCATGTGATGATCGCCTGGTCCTACAACGAAGGCGGCCGGCCGACCGGCGCACGACGGCACCACGTGCAGGCGCTTGCGCTGGCCCGCGACGCCGACGAGCCAGCAATGATTGGAGCGATCCTCGGCGACATGGCGCGCGTCAGCGTCTACCACGGCGACCCACCCGAAGGGACTCGCCTGGCGGGCTTCGGCCTGCTGGCCGCCGAAGTCGACGGCATCCCACCCGCCGTCCGCGCCGCCCTGTACCTGGAAGATGCCCTCGCCCGGGCCTGCCTCGCCGATGAGCGCGGCGTCTTGGATTCTCTGTCCCGAGCTGCGGACACCCTCGCGCGCACCGACCCCGCCACCGTCCCGGCATGGGCATCCACGGCGTCGAGGCTGGTCAACGAACCCGGCGCACACGCCGGAATCCGGGGACAGGTCTACCAGGAACTGGTCCGCACCCCCGCCTACCGACGCTACGCACAGACCGCCGTCGAAGACGCCGAGGACGCCATCGCCGCCAACAACGGCCAGCGGCATCGGACTGGCCACGTCCTGGACCGGATCTCCGTCGCCACCGGTTTGCTCCGCGCCGGCGAACGGGACATGGGGATGACCGCCGCCAACACTGCTCTCGACCAGGCCACCGCACTCCGGGGCTCCACCCGGGCCCGCGCCCTGCTGAGTGACATCTCCGCCGCTGCCCGCGACTACGCCGGTCACCCAGACGCCGACGACCTCCGCGCCCGTATCGCCGCCCTCACCGCCGCCTGACCGACTCGCCAACACGCACGCGCCCGCCCGCGCACACCCCTGTTGACGCGATGCGTGGCCGAATTGGGCTTGTATCAGATCAAGGCCGCCGCCTGCGGCGACGGCGCGGGCGCGGCAATCCGCGGACCGTCGCCGCTCGCTGGCGCTCGCGCTCCGGCCGCGTCGCCCGCCCGCCGTCCGCGTAGTCATCCGGTCAACTTGGCGGTGTCGGATCATCGACACGGCTGATTGGGTGGTCTTACTCCGGCAGGAAACCGTGTGCGGGCGCTGAACCGCGCACAGATGAGTTGGCGGCTCGTCAGTCCGGTTACGAGTCGAAGGTTCGCGCCGCTCATGTCCGCGCCGTGCAGGTTCGCACCGGCTATGTTCGCCTGGGTCAGATCCGCGCCCCTCAGGTCCGCGCCGGTCAGGTTCGCGCCGCCGGTCAGCTTCGTGCCGACCAAGTCCGCGTCCTTCAAGGTCGCGCGGGTAAGATCCGCGCCGAACAGGTCCGCCCGTGTCAGGTCGGCGCCCCTCAGGTCCGCGTGGGTCAAGTCCGTTATCGTCTCGCACCGACCGCCTAGCTCGCTTGCCGAGGACCCTGCCGCCGCAGCGAGGCTGTGGTAGCCGCACGCACCCCGAGGTGCTACCTCTCCGTCTTCTCCCCTGGCCATCCCATCCGGCAGCCCTCTCGGCGCCCACTCCGGCGACCCGGACGACCACCTTCCTACCAGCAAACAACCGCAACCAACGATCACCATGAAACACAGAAACCGATGAAGCAGTCATGCCTCTATTGTGCTCTTCGCGAGACTGGACTACCGCCGCGGTGCTGGCAGATCCGGCGATGTACCGTCCCACTTGGCACCAGGTGACCATCTGATGATCGCGATGTCGGTGCAGGATGGGGCGAGGCCACCAGCGCCGGGACGCCCGCTCCGCGGAGGCGGCAGCGGCCGGCCTGATACGTGACAACGCTCATGGCCGGTGAACTTGACATTCTCCGGCTGTTCTACTGGCGCGAGAAACTACGCATTTCAACGGGTCGGTGGCCGTCCGGCGCGGCTCTCTGCGCCCTGCGGGTGGGGTCGCATCATCCGCGCGGATGACGGCGACGCGAGCAGGTCGGGACCGGAGGCTACGCGGCACCCACCAGGGGTGGACCGCCGAATTCGGCAGCGCGGATGATGACGGCAGTATTCCCCGCTACCTAGTCTTGGTGCTGTCGGGGAGCAGATGAGGCACGCACTCGTGCCCAGTGAAAGGAAATCATGAATCGCGCGCTTATCGTGGCCAGGATCGCGCCGGACGCGCAGGGCGAAGTGGCCCGTATCTTCGGCGAGTCCGATGCCACCAGCCTGCCGCGGGAGCTGGGAGTCATGGAGCGGAGCCTCTACGTGCTGGGCGACGTGTACGTCCACGCAGTGACGTTCGACCGGGACGTCGATGAGGCCATGGCCGTGGCGCGCGGGCATGAGGGATTCGCGGAGATCAGCGACCAACTGCGCCCGCACATCGCGCCTTACGATCCAGAGAATTGGCGTTCGGCCCGGGACGCAATGGCGCAGCGCTTCTACCACTGGGAAGTCGCAACTCGGCGTCGAGTTTCTTAACGCGTATCCGGCCGCCGCCCGTCGCGGGCGGCACAGCGTTCTGCCGGTGCGAGAACGGCGCCGCCGCGTTGTCCGCGGGCGGCCCGGCAGCCCGCCAAACACGCTCTCCGGCCAGTCGCCGGGGTCTCCACATCGTCTCGCCTGACCGCGTCGCAGTAGTCGGTCGCGGCCTGATCGGAAAGGTTGGCGCATGCATATCGTGAAGCGGCAGGTCCAGGCCGGCAGGGGCACGGCCGACTGGGTACGGTGCCCGGCCTGCAGTCGGCCGCTCTACGCCAAGCGGTACGCGCGCAACAACAAGGTCTGCCCCGAGTGTGGCCACCCGGGCCGGCTCTCGGCGCGGGAACGCATCGCGCTGCTCGCCGACCCGGGAAGCTTCACCGAGCTGGACACCGACGTCACCGCCGCCGACCCGCTGGACTTCGCCGACCTGCGCCCCTACCGCGACCGGCTGCGGGACGCGGCCGCGGCCACCGGCGCGCGGGACGCGGTCGTGTACGGCACGGCGGAGCTGCACGGCAATCCGGTCGTCCTGCTCGCCATGGAGTTCGGCTTCATGGGCGGCAGCATGGGCGCGGTCGTCGGCGATGCGGTGGCCGCCGCGGCCGAGCTCGCCGCGGACACCGCCCGCCCGCTGATCTACGTCTGCGCCTCTGGCGGGGCCAGGATGCAGGAGGGCGTCATCTCCCTGCTGCAGATGGCCAAGACCAGCCAGGCGCTGGCCCGGCTGCACGAGGCGGGCGTGCTGTCGATCGGCGTTCTCACCGACCCGACGTTCGGCGGGGTGACCGCGTCGTTCGCCATGCTGGGCAGCGTCGTCGTGGCCGAGACCGGGGCGACGGTCGGGTTCGCCGGCCGGCGGGTGATCGCACAGACCATCCGCGCGGAGCTGCCGGCTGACTTCCAGACCAGCGGCTTCCTGATGCGGCACGGGCTGATCGACCGGGTGGAGAGCCGGGACGCCCTGCGCCCGCAGCTCGCCCGGCTGGTCGCGCTGCACCGGCCGCAACGGGGACACGCACAACGGGGACACGACTGGCCCGAGCCCGGCCAGGCCACCGCACCAGTGCGCCACCAGCCGCTGCACCGGACCGGCGGCCGGGACGCCTGGGAGGTGGTCCGGGCATCTCGGCACATCGGCCGGCCCACCACGCTGGACTATCTGAGCGGGGCGTTCGACGACTTCGTCGAGCTGCACGGTGACCGTGCGTTCGCCGACGACCCGGCCATCGTGGGCGGCGTCGCCTCGATCGGCGGCCGCTCGGTGGTCGTGGTCGGGCACCAGAAGGGGCACGACACCAAGGAACTGGTCGCCCGCAACTTCGGCATGGCCCACCCGGAGGGGTACCGCAAGGCGCTGCGGCTGTTCGAGCACGCGGAGCGGTGCGGTCTGCCCGTGGTCACCCTGATCGACACCCCGGGCGCCTATCCGGGCATCGAGGCCGAGGAGCGCGGCCAGTCCGGTGCCATCGCGGAGCTGATCATGCGCTCCTGCCGGCTGCGGGTTCCCATCGTCTCGGTCATCACCGGCGAGGGCGGCAGCGGCGGAGCGCTCGCGCTCGGTGCCGGCGACGTGCTGCTGATGCTGGAGAACAGCACCTACTCGGTGATCAGCCCGGAAGGCTGCGCCGCGATCTTGTGGCGGGACGGCACGCACGCACCGCAGGCCGCCAGGGCGCTGCGGATCACCGCCTCGGATGTGCTCGAGCTGGGCGTCGCGGACGGGGTGGTGTCAGAACCGCCGGGTGGCGCGCACCGCGACCCCGTGGCCGCGAGCGCATCGCTACGCAGCGCCGTCATCGGCGCGCTGGACCGGCTGCTCCCGCTCGGCCCGGCGGAGCTGCTCTGCGCCCGCTACGCCCGCTTCCGCGCGGTCGGCTCGGCCGCCGACGCCCTGCCCGAGGCGGTCAGCCGATGACCGGTGAGCCGCAGCGGTTGAGCATGGCAGGGCCGCACCAGGCGCCGGTCACGGCCGGCCGGGACGGCGCAGTGCGCGGAGCCGAGCGGACCGGCACGGCGGTGCAGCCCAGCGTGCCGATGCAGCCCAGCGTGCCGATGCAGCCCAGCGTGCCGATGCAGCCCAGCGTGCCGGTGCAGCCCAGCGTGCCGGTGCAGCCCAGCGTGCCGGTGCAGCCCAGCACGGCGGAGCCGCTGCGGGAGCTGTGCGAGCAGGCCGCCGCCCTGGTCGGCAGCCTGCCCGGGCCGATGCGCCGGGTCAGCCTGCGGTCGGTGAACCACGCGGTCGAGATCGAGTGGCCCGAGCCGGAGGCCGCCGCCGTGTATCCCGGCGCCCGGCCGGACCACAACGAGCCCGACCGCACCGGGTCGGCCGACACCGGGTCGGCCGACGTCGAGCCGGCCGACACCGCGGACGTGGTGCGCACGCCGGTGGTCGGCACGTTCCACCACGCGCCAGCGCCCGGCGCGGAGCCATTCGTGACGGTCGGCAGCGTGGTCGAGGCCGGTCAGACGCTCGGCATCGTCGAGGCGATGAAGCTGCTCAACGACGTCGTCGCCGAGCGGCCCGGCCTAGTGGTCGAGATCTGCGTAGGCAACGGCCAGCCGGTTGAGTTCGGCCAGCCGCTGATGCGGATCGAACCGATCGACCGATACGCCGTGGCGGTGGCCCGGTGAGCGCCGGGGACCGGGCAACGCCGCCGATGTTCGGCAAGCTGCTGATCGCCAACCGCGGCGAGATCGCGGTCCGCGTCGCCCGGGCCTGCCGCGAGCTTGGCGTCGGCGTGGTCGCCGCCTACTCCACCGCGGACCGGGACAGCACGGTGGTGCGGATGGCCGACGAGGCGGTGCACATCGGTCCGCCCGCCCCCAAGGACAGCTACCTCAACATCCCCAACATCATCGAGGCGGCGCTGCAGACCGGTGCGCAGGCGATCCACCCGGGTTACGGCTTCCTGTCCGAGGACCCGGACTTCGCCGAGATCTGCGCCAAGGAAGGGCTGGTATTCGTCGGGCCGCGGCCGGAGGTGATGGCGCAACTGGGCGACAAGGCGCAGGCCCGGGCGTTGATGGCCCGGGCCGGGCTGCCACTGCTGCCCGGCACCGTCGATCCGGTCGGCACCGTGCGCGAGGGCGAGCGGGTTGCCGGGGAGATCGGCTACCCGGTGGTCATCAAGGCGACGGCCGGCGGCGGCGGTAGGGGCGTAACCGTGGTGACCGACCCGGCGGACTTCGCCGCGGCGTACCAGGGCACCCGGCAGACCGCCCGCGCGGTCTTCGGTGACCCGTCGGTGTATGTCGAGCGGTTCCTGACCAGCGCCCGGCACGTCGAGGTGCAGGTGCTCGCCGACGGACACGGGAACGCGGTGCACCTCGGCGAACGCGACTGCTCGGTCCAACGCCGGCACCAGAAGCTGCTGGAGGAGGCGCCGTCCAGCCGGCTCGACCCGGCGCAACGCGATCGGCTCGGCGAACTCGCCGTGCGCGGCACGCTGGCGGTCGGTTATACCGGGGCGGGCACCCTCGAGTTCCTGCTCGACGACGACCGGCGCTGCTACTTCATGGAGATGAACGCCCGGATCCAGGTCGAGCACCCGGTCACCGAGATGATCACCGGGGTGGACCTGGTCCAGGAACAGATCCGGATCGCCGCCGGGCAGCCGCTGTCGGTGGCGCAGCAGGACATCAACCCGTCCGGCGCGGCGATCGAGTGCCGGATCAACGCCGAGGACCCGGCCCGCGGCTTCGCGCCGACGCCGGGCGTGCTCAGTGAGTTCCGCCCACCGGCCGGCCCATGGACCAGGGTCGACTCCGGCTACCGGCAGGGAGCCACGGTGCCCCCGAACTACGACTCGCTGCTGGCCAAGGTGGTGGTGTGGGCCCCGGACCGGGCTGGCGCGTTGGCCCGGATGGAACGGGCGCTCGCCGAGTTCGAGGTCTCCGGGCCGGGCATCGCCACCACCGCCGCGTTCCACCGCGCGATCCTGCGCGACCCGCGCTTTCGCGCCGGCGAGCACGACCTGAGCTTCATCGATCAGTTCACCGCAACCCAGACAGGAGAACGGCAATGCCCGAACGGCGCTTCGACGTGACCGTGCTGATGGACATCCTGGTCCACAAGGCCGGGCTGCCGCCCGAGGACCGCACCGACGACCCGGCCGCCACGCTCGACGACGTGGGCCTGGACTCGCTGGCCTTCCTGCAGCTACAGGCGGAGCTGCAGGAGTGGTACGGCTTCGAGCTGGCCGACGACCGTCCACAGCAGACGTTCGGCGAGATCGTCGCCCAGGTCGAGGCCCGACGCGCCGCCAACGCGGCGGAGGTGGCCCAGTGAGCGCGCCCCGCACCAGCGGCCCCGGACACACCGACAACTCCGTGCGCATCGACGCCGACCCGGACCTGGTGTGGGACCTGACCAACGACGTCGAGCGGTGGCCGGAGCTGTTCACCGAGTACGCCAGGGCGGAGATCCTGCACCGGGACGGCGACACCGTCCGGTTCCGGCTGACCATGCACCCGGACGAGAAGGGCAACGCCTGGAGCTGGGTGTCGGAGCGGATCGCGGACCGGGCCGCCCGCCGGGTCACCGCGCGGCGGATCGAGCCCGGCTGGTTCGAGTTCATGAACATCGAGTGGACGTACCAGCCGGACGGGGCCGGCACCCGGATGCGCTGGGTGCAGGACTTCACCATGCGGCCCGACTCGCCGCTGGACGACGCGGCGATGACCGCGCGGATCAACGCCAACACCCTCGTCCAGATGGACGCCATCAAGAAGAAGGTCGAACTCGCCGCCGCCACGGCCGCCCGAACCTGAGCCACCCAAGGAGAAGACCGTGACCGCAACAGCCCATCCGCGGATCGCCGCAGCGGCGGTACGCCTGATGTCCGGCCAGGACGTGCCCGCCAACCGGCGGCGAGGCGGCGACATCCGGACCCTGCTCTCACCGGCCACGGTCGGTGCCACCTCGGGGTTCTTCGGCACCCTGACCCTCGAACCGGGCGAGGTTGTCACCGAGCACTGGCACCCGTACTCGGAGGAGTTCCTGTACTGCGTACGCGGCCGCGTCACGCTGCGGCTGGACGGGGAGCAGCACATCCTCGGCTCGGATCAGGGCGTGCTCATCCCGATCGGGATGCGGCACCGGTTGCTCAACGACGGCCCGGACACCGCGTTCTGCGTCTTCCAGCTGGCCCCGCTCGCGCCGCGCCCTGATCTCGGGCACGTGGACACCGAGCCGCTACCCACGGAGCAGACCTGATGGGCGGCCGCAGGACCGTGATCACCGGGATCGGCGTGGTGGCGCCGGGTGGCGGCACCCGCAAGGAGTTCTGGCAGCTGCTGACCGACGGGCGGACCGCCACCCGGCGGATCTCGCTGTTCGACCCGGCGGACTTCCGTTCCCAGATCGCGGCGGAGTGCGACTTCGACCCGGCCGCCGCCGGCCTCACCCCGCAGGAGATCCACCGCAACGACCGGTACGTCCAGTTCGCCCTGGTGGCCGCCGACGAGGCGGTCGCCGACGCCGGGCTGATGCTGGCCGGGCCGGACAGCGCCGTGGACCACGACCGGATCGCGGTCAGCCTGGGCAGCGCGGTCGGCGCCACCACCCGGCTGGAGGACGAGTACGTGGTGCTCAGCGACCGCGGCCGGCACTGGACCGTCAACCCGCGGTACGCCACGAACTTCCTGTACCACGCGCTGGTGCCCAGCGGCCTGGCCGCGGAGGTGGCCTGCCGGTACCGGGCGCACGGGCCGGCCGCGGTGGTGTCCACCGGCTGCACCTCCGGCATCGACGCGCTCGGCTACGGTCACCAGCTCATCGCCGACGGCGACGCGGACATCGTGATCAGCGGCGCCTCCGACGCGCCGATCTCGCCGATCTCGATGGCCTGCTTCGACGCGATCCGGGCCACCTCGGCCCGCAACGACGACCCGGCCCACGCGTCCCGGCCGTTCGACGCCAGCCGGGACGGCTTCGTCATGGGCGAGGGCGCCGCGGTGCTGGTGCTGGAGGAGTACCACCACGCGGTGCGCCGCGGCGCGCACGTGTACGGCGAGGTGGTCGGGTACGCCAACCGCTGCAACGCCTACCACATGACCGGCCTGCGCCCGGACGGGGTGGAGATGGCCGAGGCGATCAGCAACGCGCTGGACCAGGCCCGGCTGGACCCGGCCGCGGTGGACTACGTGAACGCGCACGGCTCGGGCACCAAGCAGAACGACCGGCACGAGACGGCGGCGGTCAAGCGCAGCCTGGGCTACCACGCGTACCAGGTCCCGATGAGCTCGATCAAGTCGATGATCGGCCACTCGCTGGGGGCCATCGGCGCGCTGGAGGTCGCCGCCTGCGCGCTGGCCATCGAGCACAACGTGGTGCCGCCGACCGCGAACTGGACCACCCGCGACCCGGAGTGCGACCTGGACTACGTGCCCAACGTGGCCCGGGACCAACGGGTCGATGCGGCGCTGTCGGTAGGCAGCGGGTTCGGCGGGTTCCAGTCGGCCATCGTCCTGGCCCGGCCCGGCGCGGCGGCCGGCCGATGAGCGGGCGCAGCGAGCGAACCAATGGGCGCAGCAGCGGCATCGCGGTGGTGACCGGGATCGGAGTGGTCGCGCCGACCGGCATCGGCACCGAGGAGCACTGGGCGACCACGCTGCGCGGTGAGCTGCGGGTCAGCCCTATCGAGGAGTTCGACGCCGACCCGTACCGGACCACGCTGGCCGGCCGGGTGCCGGAGTTCACCGCGGCCGGTCACGTCGAGGACCGGTTGGCCGTGCAGACCGACCGGTGGACCCACCTGGCGCTGGCCGCCGCCCGGTTCGCGCTGGCGGACGCCGGCTATGACCCCGCCGGCCGGGACCCGTACGACACCGCGGTCGTCCTGGCCAGCGGGTCGGGCGGCAATGAGTTCGGTCAGCGGGAGATCCAGGCGCTGTGGGGAAGGGGGCGTCGCGCGGTCGGCGCCTACCAGTCGATCGCCTGGTTCTACGCGGCCAGCACCGGCCAGATCTCCATCCGGCACCAGACCAAGGGACCGTCCGGCGTGCTGGTCTCGGAGGGGGCCGGCGGCCTGGACAGCCTGGGCCAGGCCCGTCGGGTGGTCCGCCGCGGCACCCCGGCGGTGCTGGCCGGCGGCACCGAGGCGCCGCTGTCGCCGTACGCGCTGGCCTGCCAGGCGACCAACGGCAGGCTGTCCACCCGGCGGGACCCGCGGGCGGCGTACAAGCCGTTCGACCGGCAGGCGTGCGGGCACGTCCCCGGCGAGGGCGGCGCGGTGCTGCTGGTGGAGGACCTCGGCCGGGCCAGGGCGCGCGGCGCGGCCCGGGTGTACGGCGAGATCGCCGGGTACGGCGCCACCCACGACGCGCACCACCCGCAGGACGCGCCGCCGGACTGCACCCAGTACGCCAGGGCGATGTCACTGGCGCTGGCCGATGCCGGCATCGCCCCGTCCGCCGTCGATCTGGTGGTGGCCGACGGCGCCGGCAGCCCGGCGCTGGACCGGCTCGAGGCGCAGGCCATCACCCGGGTCTTCGGCCCGCGGGCGGTGCCGGTCACCACGCCGGCCGGCCTGGTCGGCCGGCTGTGCTCCGGCGGTGCCGCGCTGAACGTCGCGACCGCGCTGCTGGCGATGCGGGACGGCGTCGTGCCGGCCGTCGGCAACCTGGACGACCCGGTCGCCGAGTACGGCCTGGACCTGGTCTGCGGCGCTCCCCGCCAGCTACCGGTCCGGGTGGTGCTGGTCGGCGCCCGCGGCCAGGGCGGTTTCAACAGCGCGCTGGTGTTGCGCGCAACCGAGGGGAGAACGGCATGAACGTCCGCCGGCTGATCGAGTTCGTCCTGGAAGGGCTGGCGGCGATACAGGCGGCCGTGCCCGGCGGCCACCTGTTGCCACCGCCCATGCCCGGCGGCCACCTGTTGCCACCGCCCGAGAAGACCATCCCGAGCAACCCCGAGAGGGAACTGTCATGGACCGTTACGCGCTGACCTTCCGGATCAAGCCGGCCTCGCACAACGCGGTGGCGGAACTGCTGGCCGACTACCGGGCACCCCGGCTGGAGATCGACGACGACACCCGGCTGCTGGGCACCGCGGTGTTCGCCTCCGGCGACGTCGTGGTCCGGGCAGTGGAGGTGCTCGGCGACCTGGCCAAGGTGGCACCGCACCTGTCCCGGGATCCGGCCATCCAGCAGGTGGAGAGGGCGCTCGTCCCGCACCTGGCCGATCCGTACGACCCGGCCGACCCGGCCGCCCGCGGGCGCTTCTTCGCCCAGCGGCTGATGGAGCGGGTGACCCACCGGGAGAACGAGGTGCCCGGCGATTGGCCGACCCGGACCCGGCACGCGCTGAAGTACCCGATCCAGCCGGGCAAGGAGGAGATCGCCACCCGGGTGATGCGGATGGCGGCCGACCCGCCGCTGCGGATGGGCGGCACGACGCTGCTGTCCACCTCGGTGTTCCGCAAGGAGCACACCATCGTGCGGATCTTCGAGATCGACGGCACCGTGCCGGAGCTGGTCGCCGGCCTGTCCGAGTCGGTGGAGGTGGCCGACGTCGGCCGGGCGATGGCCAACCTGTTTGCCGGCCCGTATGAGTTCACCACCCGGGACGGCCTGGACCGGTTCTTCACCGACAACCTGATGACCACCCTGACCGACCGCACCGCGCCGGCGCCCGAGGCGGTGATACGTACGCGGGCCGCGGCAAGCCGGGCCCGCCACGTGGTCGGGTTCAGAACCTCCGCTGGTAGCCACCCGGGGGAACGGCCATGAGCGGGCGCGTCGCGGTCGTCGGCACCGGGACCATGGGCCGGCCGATCGCCGAGCGGCTGGCCGAGCGGGGCCACCGGGTGACCGTGTGGAACCGCACCGCGGCCCGCGCCGAGTTCGGCCAGCCGGGCGTGCAGGCGTGTCGGCGGGTGGCCGACTGCGTGCGCGGTGCCACCCACGTGCTGCTCGTCCTCGCCGACGACGCCGCGCTCACCGAGGTACTGCTCGGCGCCGAGCACCGGCTGGTCGACGAACTGGTCGCCGGGCAGGTCGTGCTCGCCCTCGGCACGGTGCGGCCGGAGACGGTCCGCTCGCTCGCCGGACCGGTGACCGGGCGCGGCGCTGCGCTGCTGGATGTCGGGATGCTGGGCAACGGCCGGCACGCACGCGGCGGCGAGCTGCGGCTGTACGCCGGCGGCGAGCAGGCCGAGCTGGCCGTCGCGCAGCCGGTCCTGGCGGACATCGGCAAGGAGATCCGGTACGTCGGCGAGCTCGGCGCCGGGATGGGCGTCAAGCTGGCGCTGAACCTGCTGATGGGCCTGCAGATGCAGGCGCTGGCCGAGGTCGGCGCGCTGGCCGAGGCCCGCGGCCTGGACCGCGGCACCGTGCTGGAGATCGCCACCGGCAGCGGCTTCGGCTCGCCGGTGATGGCGTTCAAGAGCCGCCGGATGGCGGGCCGCCGCTACCAGGAGCCGGACTTCCGGCTGGCGCTGATGACCAAGGACCTCGGCCTGGCCCGGCAGGCCGCGGCCGCGGGCGGCCGGGACCTGCCGATGACGACTGCAGCGTATGAGTCCCACGAGTCGGCCTGCGCCGCCGGCCTCGGCGACCTGGACTGCGCGGCGATCGCCGACGCGCTGCCGGGCGGGCGGCCCGCGGAGGTCGGCTCGTGATCATCGACGTACACGCACACCTGTCCCCGCCGTCCTCCGCGCAGCGCTACCCGATGCCGGCCTCGCTCACCGATGTGGACGCCATGCTGGCCGCGCGGGCCGAGGCCGGGATCGACCTGACCGTGATCGGCAGCCCGGTCGGCGCCGGCGCCATGATGCGGGTCCCCGGGGTGGACAACTACGCCCAGTCGCGCGACCGGCTCCGTGCCTTCCACGACTGGATGGCCGGGCTGATCGGCCGGTTCCCCGACCAGCTCCGCGGCTACGTGTACGCCAACCCGCTGGGCGACGAGAATCACCTGGATGGCGTCCGGGAGACGCTGGACAACCCGGCGTTCGCCGGGTTCGTCATCAACTCCAGCGTGCGCGGCAGATTCCTTGACGACCCCGCGGCCGACGCGTTCTTCGCGATGGCCGCGGAGTCGGGCCGGCCGGTGCTGGTGCACCCGCCGGCAGAGCCGGCCGGTGCCGCGGCCGTGGCCGACCTGCGGTTCGTCGAGCAGGTCAGCCGGTTCTGCGACGTGACCGCAGGGCTGGCCATGCTGGCCTTCGCCGGCTGGCTGGACCGGTACCCGGAGCTGACCGTGATCGGGGCCACCGGGGGCGGCGCGATTGCGGCGCTGCCGGAGAAGCTCGACCTGGCCGCCGCGCCCCGGCCCGGTGCCACCGCCGGCCCCCCGCCCGGTGTCACCGCCGGCCCCCGGCCCGGTGTCGCCGCCGGCTCCCGGCCCGGTGCCGCTGCCGCCCCGCGGCCCGGTGCCGCTGCCGCCCCGCGGCCCGGTGCCGCTGCCGCCCCGCGGCCGGGCGCCGCGGCCCGCCGGCTGTTCGTGGACACCGCCACCCCCAGCGCGGCCCACCTGCGGATGAACGTCGCGGTGCTCGGCGCCGGCCAGGTGCTGCTCGGCACCGACTCGCCGCCGGTGCCGGTGCCGCCTGCCGCGGCGGTGGCCCGGGTCCGCGCGCTGCCGATCGACCCCGCTGAGGTCGAGGCGATCCTGGGCGGCACCGCGGCGCGGCTGTTCGGGTTGCAGCCCGCCGTCCCGGGCGGTGTCCGGTGAGCGAGCTTGCGAGCGAGCCCATGAGGCTTGCGAGCGAGCCCATGAGCACAGCAGCCCCGGCGAACGGTTTCGACGAGCGCAGCGATGAGAGCCCGGTGAGCCGCGGCCGGGTGGTGTTCCTGATCCGGGTTCCGCAGGACCGGCAGCCGGCGTTCCTCGCCGCGTACGAGGAGATCCGGCACCTGGTCGCCGCCGGCGTGCCCGGACACCTGGTGGACCAGGTGTGCCGGTCCGACGACGACCCCGAGCAGTGGCTGATCACCAGCGAGTGGGCGGACCTGGCGGCGTTCCGCGCCTGGGAGCGGTCCGCCGAGCACCGGGAGCTGGTAGCGCCGCTACGGGCCTGCATCACCGAGGCCCGGTCGTTGAAGTTCGTCGTCGTCGCGCAGACCGAGGCGGTCAGGACATGACGCCGGCAGACACAGGAGGTGCGCGGGTGGAAACCGAGGATCGGGTTATCGTGGTCGGCGCCGGGATCGGTGGCCTGGCCAGTGCGAACGCGCTGCAGGCCGCCGGCATCCCGGCACTGGTGCTGGAGCGGGCCGCCGAGCTGCGCGAGATCGGGGCCGCGATCGGAGTGCAGACCAACGCGGTCCGGGCGCTGCGCCGCGTCGGGCTGGCCGAGGAGCTGATCGCCCGGGGGGTGCCGATCGAGTTCTACGAGTACCTGTCCTGGGCCGGCCGGCGGCTGGCCCGCTGGCCGCAGGGCGAGATCGGCCGCCGGCTCGGCGAGCCCACCGTGGTGGTGCATCGGGCGGACCTGCAGGAGGTGCTGCTGTCCGGGCTGGCTCCCGGCGTGGTCCGGCTCGGTGCCACCTGCGAGTCCTACGCGGAGGACGCCACCGGGGTGACGGTCCGGCTGACCACGGGCGAGGACGTGCGCGGTCGGTTCCTGATCGCCGCGGACGGGCTGCGGTCGACGGTCCGTCCCCGGCTCGTCGGCCCGGACCCGCTGCGGTACTCGGGCTGGGCCGCGTACCGCGGTATCGCCCACTTCGCCGACGGTCGGTTCCCGCTCGGGTACGCCCGACAGATCCTGGGCGCCGGGCGCAGCTTCGGGATGTGGCACATCCGCGACGGCCGGGTCTACTGGGTGGCGACGGTCCGCCAGCCCGCCGACTCCACCGCCGACCAGGCCGGCCGCCGGGCCTACATCCTGGACGGGTTCCGCGGCGCGCCCGCGCCGGTCGCCGACCTGGTCGAGAAGACCGACGAGGCCGCGATCCTGCGCAACGAGGTGTACGACCGGGCGCCGGTGACCTCGTGGGGCACCGCCCGGGTGGTGCTGCTCGGGGACGCGGCGCACCCGACCACCCCGGTGACCGGCCAGGGCGGCGGGCAGGCAATCATCGACGGGTCGGTCCTGGTCGCGGAGCTCGCCACCTCCGGGCTCACCGACACCGAGCGACTGCATGCCGCCCTGCGAGGCTACGAGCGGCGCCGGATGCCGGTCACCACCGGCATCACCAACGAAGCGTGGCGCATCGCGGCGATGCACCACCTGGTCAACCCGATCGCGGTCCGCGGCCGGGACCTGTCGCTGCGGCTGACCCCCGCCCGGGTCTGGAACAAGCGGATGGAGGCCCGGCTGGGGTTCTGACCCCTACCCGGCGGCCAGCCGCCCGGTCAGCCCGCCCGGTCAGCCCGTCCGGTCGGCCCGCCCGGCGCGGACGCCGTCCCGGATCCGGCGCAGGCCGTCCCGCAGCCGGACGAGCTCGGCGTCCGGAACGCCCCGGGTGCCAGGCAGGTCGCCAAAGAGCAGCGCCTCGAACCGCTTCCGGGCCGTCCGGCCCTGCCTGGTGATCCGGATCTGCTTGACCCGCCGGTCCCCCGGGTCGGGCTGCCGCTCCACCAGGCCCAGCGACTCCAACTGGTCGACGATGCCGGTCACGTAGGAGGCGTCGCACTCCAGCGCGACGGCCAGCTCGCGCATCGGCCGCGGGGTCTCCAGCAGCCGCAGCGTCTTGGCCTGGACCGGCGACACCCCGACCGCGGCGGCGCTGGCCGCGAAGTGGCCGCGGAGCGGGCCGAACAGGTCGAAGAACAGGTCGAACAGCTCCTCGTTCAGCACCGACCGGGTCGGAGCGGGAGCCGGCACACGGGTGCGCGGAGGCATAGCCATTGACTGTAACAGATGTCCACCCAATCAAGTGACCAGCTAAAAGGTTGACTAGCTAAAGTATCTGGCGCTACGGTTCGACTGCCCGGGCGGATCCGCCGAGGGGCCCAGCCGGAGCGCCGGGGAAAAGGAGACCACCATGGGTTCGACCGCTCGCTCCGGCGCCGGTCCGTGCATCGAGGCCGCCGGGCTGGTCCGCCAGTTCGGCAAGGACATCCGCGCCGTGGACGGTATCGACCTGAGCATCGGGTACGGCGAGATCTACGGCTTCCTCGGCCCGAACGGCGCCGGCAAGTCCACCACGGTCCACCTGCTCACCACCCTGCTGCCGCCCACCTCCGGCCGGGCGTCGGTGGCCGGGCACGACGTGTCGACCCGGGCCGGCGCGGTCCGGCAGGCCATCGGCGTGGCCATGCAGGAGGTCGCGCTCGACCCGGTGCTGTCCGGGCGGGAGCACGTGCTGCTGCAGGGCGCGTTGCACGGGCTGCGCCGGTCCGAGCGGGTCCGGCGCGGCGGCGAACTGCTCGAGGCGTTCGGGCTGGCCGCCGCCGCGGACCGCAAGGTCGGCGCCTACTCCGGCGGCATGAAGCGCCGCCTCGACCTGGTGCTGGCGCTACTGCACCGGCCGTCGGTGCTGTTCCTCGACGAGCCGACGAACGGCCTGGACGTGCCCAGCAGGGAGGCGCTGTGGCATCAGGTCCGCCGGCTGGCCCGCGAGGACGGCGTCGGCGTCTTCCTGACGACGCAGTATCTGGAGGAGGCGGACGCGCTGGCCGACCGGGTCGGGATCATCGACCTGGGCCGGATCGTCGCCGAGGCGCCACCGGGCCAGCTCAAGGCGGAGATCGGCCGGCCCACCATCGAGGTGACCGCGGCGGAGCCGGCCGAGGAGATGGCGGTGGCCGCCACCCTCGCCCTGTTCGGCAGCGCAGTGCCGGCCCGCCCTGGTGCGCTGGCCATCCGGGTCGAGGACGCCACCTCCGGCCTGGTGGAGATCATGCGGGCGCTGGCCGCCAACGGCCTGGCGCTCGGCCACGTCGAGGTGCGCCAGCCCAGCCTGAACGACGTGTTCCTCGCCAAGACCGGCCGGTCGCTGGAAGGCGCCACCGAGCAGGCGGAGCGGGTGGGGGCATGAGGCGCTCGCTGATCCAGCTCCGCTGGCTGGCCCGCCGCTCGGCGCTGCGGACGCTGCGCCGGCCGGCCGCGTTCTACCCCTCGCTGCTCTTCCCGCTGGTGCTGTTGGTGATCACCACCGGGGGCCTGCACCTGTCGGAGCACGTGCCGGGCTTCCCGGCGACGTCGTACTTCGCGTTCGCCCTCGCCGGCGCGTTCGTCCAGGGCGCGCTGGTCGGCGGAGTGAACGCCGGGGTGGACCTGGCCACCGACATGCAGACCGGCTTCCTGAACCGGCTGTCGCTGACGCCGACCCCGCGGCGGCTGGTTATCCTCGGCGAGCTCGCCGGTGCCGTGGTGCTCGCGCTGTCCCAGGCGGCGCTGTACCTGATCATCGCGGTGGCCAGCGGTGTGCGGCTGGCCAGCGGCCCCGGCGGCGCCGCGGTGGTACTGGCACTGACGGTGCTGATGAGCCTCGCGTTCAGCTCCTTCGGGGCGTTCCTGGCGCTGCGCACCCGGTCCAGCGAGGCGGTGCTCGGCACGTTCCCGCTGACCTTCGTGCTCCTGCTGTTCAGCTCGTTCTTCATGCCGCGCGCGCTGATGCACCGCGGCTGGTTCGCAACGGTGGCCGCATGGAACCCGGTGTCGTACCTGATCGAGGCGGTCCGCGGGCTGGTGATCACCGGCTGGGACACCGGCGCGCTGGCCCGCGGGTTCGCGGTGGCCGGCGGCCTGGCCGGGCTCGCCGTCGCGCTGACCGCCCTCACCCTCCGTACCAGGAGCGTGGCCGCATGACCGCCCCCGTGCAGTCGCACCCACCGCTGCGGCACGCCGCGCTGGCCGCCGCCGGCATCGCCCGGCGCAACCTGCGGACGGCGCTCACCACACCGTCGCTGCTGCTGCCCCCGCTGATCGCGCCGCTGGTGTTCTTCGCCGCCTTCTGCGGCGGGCTGTCGGTGCTGGCCGACGCGCCGGGCTTCCAGTTCACGCCGGGGTACGTCGCGTTCGAGTTCGTGTTCGTGGTCGTGCAGGGCGCCGTGTTCACCGGCATCTTCAGCGGCCTGACCCTGGCCCGGGACTTCGAGAGCGGCATGGCCCGCCGCGCTCTGGTGGCGGTGGCCGACCGGCGCGCCATCGTGGGCGGGTACGTGCTGACCGCCCTCGGTCGGGCGCCGGTCACCGCCGCGGCGCTGTACCTGGCCGGGTTGGCCGCCGGGATGCCGGCCGGCGGGGTCATCGACATGCTGGTGCTGTTCGCGGTCACCGAACTGCTGGCCGCCATCGGCGCGCTGTGGGCGTCCGGCATCGCGCTGCGGATCAGGTCGGTCCAGGGCGCCCCGATGATGCAGATGCCGGCCTTCCTCGGGCTGTACCTGGCGCCGGCGTTCGTCCCGTTGGGCCTGCTGACCGGCTGGCTGCACGGCGCCGCGGCGGTCAACCCGTTCTCGCTCTACCTGGAGTCCGGCCGCGGCCTGGTCGCCGGCCATCCGGTCCGGACCGCCGAGACCCTGGCGGTCAGCGCGGTGCTGATCGCCCTGCTCACCCTGTGGGCGTTGCGCGGACTGCGCCGCGCAACCGCCCAGGCGTCCTGACTCCGACCAACACCCATGACCCAGACACACCCTGAAAGGCTCGCGATGAACGAGACTCTCGCCACCTCGGCGCCGACCCCGGCGCTGGCCCACCCCCGGCGCTGGTCGATCCTGATCCTGCTCTGCCTGGTGGAGTTCATGCTGCTGCTGGACGACACCGTGGTGAACGTCGCACTGCCGCGGATCAAGGAGGATCTGGGCTTCTCACTGGCCAACCTGGCCTGGGTGGTCAACGCGTACGTGCTGGTGTTCGGCGGGTTCCTGCTGCTCGGCGGTCGGCTGGCCGACCTGTACGGCCGCCGCCGCATCTTCCTGCTCGGCACCGGCCTGTTCGCGCTGGCCTCGCTAGCCAACGGGCTGGCCCAGAACCAGGCGATGCTGGTCGGCTCGCGGGCGGTCCAGGGCCTCGGCGCGGCGCTGGCCGCTCCCGCGGCGCTGTCCATGATCGCGGTCCTGTTCACCGACCCGAAGGAGCGGTCCCGGGCGCTCGGCCTGTGGGGCTCGCTGACCGCGCTGGGCGGCACCACCGGGGTCGTGCTCAGCGGCGTCCTCACTGACATGGCGAACTGGCGGTGGATCTTCCTGATCAACCTGCCGGTCGCGGCGGTACCCCTGCTGCTGGTGCCGCGGCTGGCCCCGGAGAGCCGCCGGACCACGCAGCACGGATTCGACCTGCCCGGCGCGGTCACCGTCACCGCCGGCACCAGCGCGCTGGTGTACGGGCTGCTGTCGACGGTCGAGCACGGCTGGGGCGCGCCCGCCACGGTGACCGCGTTGGCCGCGGCGGCCGCGCTGCTGGCCGCGTTCCTCATCATCGAGACCCGGGCGGCGCACCCGCTGGTGCCGCTGCGGTTCTTCCGCCGTCGCCGGCCGGCCACCGCGAATGGGCTGCAGCTGCTGATGGCCTCGGCCAACTTCGGCACGTTCTTCCTGCTGACCCTTTACATCCAGCAGGTGCTGGGCTACTCCCCGCTCAAGGCTGGCCTGTGCTACGCCGGCTTCTTCGTCGGGATCTTCCTCGGCTTCGGCACCGGCTCCCCGCTGGTGCCGAGGATCGGGGTGCGGCCGTTCATGGTGGGCGGGTTCGCCCTCCTCGCCGCGGGCATGTTCTGGTTCGCCCAGGTGCCGGCCGACGGCCGGTACTGGCAGGACATCTTCCCCGGCTTCATGCTGATGTCGGTCGGCATCGCGTGGACGGCCCTGACGGTGACCATCGCCGGGATGACCGACGTCCCGGAGAGCGAGACGGGCCTGGCCTCCGGCCTGCTGAACGCGAGCGCCCAGGTCGGCGGGGCGGTCGGCCTGGCTGTGCTGGTGACCATCGCCTCCCGACGGGCGGGGCACCTGGCCGCCGCCGGGAAGGACGCGCTGGCCGCCCAGCTCGGCGGCACCCACCTGGCGTTCTTCGTCGGCGGCGTGCTGCTCGTCCTCGCCGCGGTGGTGGCCGCGGTCTTCATCGGCCGGCTGAAGCCGACCGAGCTGCCGCCGATGGTCATCCTGGAGGAGCACGAGGACGTCCGGGTGACGGCGCGATGAGCACCGCGTCCAGCTCAGTGCCTGGGCCCGCGCTGGAGCGCCTGACCGCGCGGCTGGACCCGGCCGGCTGCACATCGAGATCGACGCGGCCTTCGACCGCTGCTGACGACAACACAACAGGAGAACGAGATGACCGCGACCCCGACCAAGCCGATCACCGCGGCGCACCGCCCGGCTCCGCCGGCGGCGCCGCCCGGCCCGCCACCGGCGGCCTCGATGCGGTTGCTGGAGATGCTCACCGCGCCGTGGATCGCCCAGGCCATGTACGTGGTAGCCAGGTTCGACATCGCCGACCGGCTGGCGGACGGGCCGCGCAGCGCCGAGAGCCTGGCGGCCGAGACCGGGCTGCATGCGGACACCCTGTTCCGGATGCTGCGCACGCTGGCGTCCGTCGGGGTGTTCACCGAGACCCGACCGCGCCATTTCGGTCTCGGTGAGACCGGGCAGTACCTGCGGGGTGACGTGCAGGCCAGCCAGAAGTATTCGGCCCTGCTGTTCGGGGCCGAGACATTCCGCTCCTGGGCCGAGGTGCTGCACACCGCCCGCACCGGCGAGCCGGCGTTCGACAAGGTTTTCGGCCGGTCGTTCTACAGCTATCTCGAGGACCATTCGGAAGCCAGCGAGCTGTTCAACCGGGTAATGGCCGTCGCCGGCGTCGTGCCGCCGGTCACCAGGGCATTCGATTTTACGCCGCACCGGCACGTGGTGGATGTCGGCGGCGGGAGCGGGGCGGTCATCGCGGCCATTCTGGCCGGTAATCCGGAAATGCGGGGGACGCTTGTCGACCTGCCCGAGGCGGTGGCCGGCGCGGAGCCGGCGCTGAGCGCGGCCGGCGTGTCGGACCGGTGCGCGAGGGTGGCTGGCAGCTTCTTCGAGCCGCTGCCGGAAGGCGCCGACCTGTACCTGCTCTCGCGGGTCCTGCACAACTGGTCAGACGCCGACGCGGTGCGCATCCTGCGCAACGTGCGGGCCGCAGTCCCGGCGCACGGCCGGCTGCTGGTGTGCGAGAGGTTCCTGCCCGACGGCGACGAGTACCACATCGGGAAGGTCTTCGACCTCGTCATGCTGGTCATGCTCGGCGGCCGCGACCGCAGCGCGGCGGAGTACCGCGACCTGCTCGGCACCGCGGGCTTCGAGGTCACGGGGCAGGAGCCGGGGCCGGCCGGGGTGGGGATGCTGGTGGCCAGGCCGGCCGGCTGAGCCGCCGGGGCTCACCCCTCGCCGCCGAGCCCGCACTGCTCGGCCCGCCGGTGCGCGAAGACCACCAGCTGGGTGCGGTCGCGCAGCTCGAGCTTCCGCAACAGGGCGGAGACGTGGCTCTTCACCGTCGCCTCGCTGACGTGCAGCCGCCGCGCCACCTCGGTGTTCGACAGGCCGTTGGCGACCAGCCGGAACACCTCGACCTGACGATCGGTCAGGCCGCCTATCTTGGCCGCGAGCACGAGGTCCGGAGGGGCTGCCGGCGGGCTGCCGGGACGCGCGCCAAGCTCCCGGGCAACCGGGCCGGCGAGAACAGCGATGCCGTGGAACACCAGCCGCACCGCCGCGGCGAGCTGGGCAGCCGACATGTCGCGGAGCAGGTACGCGCCAGCGCCATTCCGGATAACCTCGGCGGCCTCGTCGGCATCCGGATTGGCGGCAACGGTCATTGTCCGCGCACCGCATTGAACGGCCGTTCGGATGACTTCGAGCGCTCCCCCACCGGCCAGCTGAAAGTCGACCACCACGACGTCGGGTCGTACCCGACAGATCACTTCGACGGCACCGCTGACATTGGCGGCATCCGCGACGACCATTATATCCGATACCTGCCCGAGTAGGGATCTGATGCCGGCCCGGTAGAGCTCGCTCGCGTCGCACAGCAGCACCCGAATGGGCGGCGTCACGGCAGTGCCCCGGCCGTCGTTGCGTACCGCAACCCCCGTTTTCGGGCCGAGCGGCATTCCCGCCTTCTCATGCCGGTCTCCACCTTCCTGGCGGGTAGTCAAGTGGGTCCCGTTCGCGCTCGACATGTGCCCATTCGAGTACATTTACGGTGTCGCCCCCCGTGTCCAGCGCAATCTTGACATATCCATTATCGGGGCCGGGAACGCCCTAGATGGCCGCCCAAACGGCCTAACCCGCCGTCACCTTGGTGCAATTGCGGAGCACAATCCGGTACCTGCGGCGGCCGCGCGGCCCGCCACCGACTTCCGACCGGCACCGCCTACGTGTCAGGGTGGTAAGGGGGCATCGCGGCACCATCAACGGCAGACCTGACGAGCGTCGCCCGCAACAGGTGCCGAGGTCGATCCAGCGAGCCATGCGCCCCCACTCCCGCACAATCTCCGCAGCTCATCTGGTTGAGCGGCCAGTGAACGCGCAGATACACCGGGTCCATTACGACCTACGCCACGCGGCCACCGGGCTCGGGGTGGCGGTGGCGGTGGCCTCGGCGTCAGGCAGGCCGACCGCCGAGGTGGGCAATCGCCGCGGCCACGTTCTTCTCGTGCGGACCGGTCGTGTCGATCACCAGGGCGTCCGGCTCCCAGGGCACGAACGCGGCCACGCGGCCCGGACGGTGGTGCGTTGCCAGGGTGCATGACTGGCCGGATGGAGCCGGACAGTCACGGCTGGTGGGCGATCGGCTCGGCGTGAGCCGGTCACTTGCCGACCAGATGTCCGTTCTGCACGGCGAAATACACCCAGCGGATGTCCTGCGAGTGCTCGGAGTTGATCTGAACGCCGGCGGTCCAGTCCGCGTCGTCCCAGCCGTCGAGGTACGGCTCGTACACCGCCTCGTACTCGTGGCCCGGCTCGACATCGTGGTCGCCGGGCATCGCGATCGTGTCGGTCCGGGTGTGCTGGCCCTGCTTGTACAGGTGCACCAGGTCCTTCAACGACTGCCGGACGATCGTCGCCTGGCCGGCGTTGCGCACGTTGTACCGCACGGACCCGTCGGTGAACGCCGGCTCGGCGGTGAATTCGACGCTCGCCGGCCCGGCGGCCGCCGCCGGGTCGAGGTGGTCGGGGTGGGTGCTCTCACCCAACCCGCCGGGCGCCTGGCCGGCGTGCATCTTCATGTCCTGCACGTAGAACGGCACCCAGACGACGTCGTTGTGCTGCTCGGCGTTGATCTGGACCCCCGCGCTCCAGACCGCGTCGTCCCAGCCGTCGAGGTAGACCTCGTAGCTGGCGTCGGCTTCGTGGCCGGGTTCGATGTCGGACTCCGGCACCATCACCGTGTCGGTTCGGGTGTGCTCGCCACGTTTGTACAGGTGCACGTGGTCGGTGACGCTGTGCCGGCCGATGGTCGACTCGCCGACGTTCTTGATGCGGTACCGGATCACCCCGTCGGAGAACTGAGGCTCGCCGGCCAACTCAACGCTGATCGCCTCGGACATGAGGGGGAGTGTAGGAGCGGCGGGCCAGGCACGCAGCGGGCGGGAGGGTTCCCGCGCGGGCAGCAGCGGACGCCCTTGCGGGCAAGCGCCCTTCGCGACGCGGACGCCGTGGCAGTAGGTTCCACTGTGGACAGACAGGCAGGGACTTCGCGAATGGGCGATACCGATCCTCGCCGGACCGTGCTCGGCCGGTGTTCGGTGGCTGGCTTTTGGCCGCGCCGCACGGGAGGGCCTGTTCGACGTCGTCACCGACATCGTGGAGCGGATCGGCGGCCGCCAGCCCACCACGGTCGCCGATTCGCCCACCGCCCGCTGCTCCTCGCAGCCCGACGCATGCCATGAACTGGTAGCTCGACTGTCCACGTCATTGGCTCATTGGCTGGCACGCACGGCCCGCCGAGTACCGCTGGTAGGTCGCCGTTCAGCCGGGCTGGCGGTACCGGTTGAGTATCGCTCGGGCCTGTGCGGTCATCTCGGCGACCACGGTGGCGGCGGGCTGCACCGTGTTTACCAGTCCGACGCCCTGGCCGGCGAGCAGGGCCATCTCCTCCAGGTCGCCGGTAGTACGCTCGCGCATCGGTACCAGGTAGGAGAACTTGTGCATCTCCACCCGCTGGCCGTCGAGGTCCATGTGGCCGATGACCGGCAGCCCGGAGGTGTCGGCCGGAACCTCCTCCATCCGGTCCTGCCATTCCCGGACCACCCGGTTCCGCAGCACCCGCATCGGGTTGAACTGCGGGTACTCCGGTCCGAACATGCCGGTGCGCACGGTTTCGGTGGCCTGCGCCGCGACCACCCGGGACTTGTACCCCTCGTGCGCCTCGGACTCGGTGGTCGCCACGAACCGGGTGCCGACCCAGGCGCCGTCGGCGCCGAGCATCAGCGCGGCGGCCAGCCCGCGGCCGTCGGCGATCCCGCCGGCGGCCAGTACCAGCGCCGGCGCCACCGCGTCGGCCACCAGCGGCACCAACGCGAACGTCGGCAGGGTGGAGTAGTTGTGGCCGCCGGCCTCCTGTCCCTGCGCCACCACCACGTCCACGCCGTCGTCCGCTGCGCGCTTGGCTGCCTCGACCGATCCGACCTGTTCGAACACGCCGACGCCGGCGGCGTGCAACTGCTCGATCCATGCCCGGGGCGGGTGGCCCCAGTGGAATGAGGCCACCGCAACCCCGGCCGCGCAGACGGCATCGATGTGCGTCTGCTCGGCGAAGATCGTGATGAAGTTGACGTTGAACGGCTGCGCGGTGCCGGCCCGGATGGCGGCGATGGTCTTGGTCAACGCCGGCGCGGGCATCAGCCCGACGCCCAGGCAGCCCAGCGCGCCGGCGTTGCTCACCGCGATCGCCAGGTCCGGGGTCATGCCGACGAACGCCATGCCGGCCTGGGCGATCGGCGTGGACAGTCCGTACGCTTCGGTGAAGCGGGTCTGCAGCGTCATGGCCACATGGTGCCGGATCCCTACCGTGTCTGTGTTGCGTCGCGCGCACATGCGGGTTTGCATTGCGTGCAACGCCTCGCCGGCTGACACGAGAGGGTCCATGGCTAGCCACCCAGGTCGGCCCGTTCGATGTGGCCTGCGACCGGGTGCGCCAGGCTTGATCCGTACGCATCCGAGGACCCCGCCGCTGCCGGTGGCAGTAACTTAGGGGGCCGCCGCGGCGGCTTCGGCGTAGCGGGTCAGGCCCTTGTTCCGGCCGTCCGGGGAGTTCACCGCGTCGCGGATCTGCTCGGCGCGGTCACCGTGCGGTTCCAGGTGCCGGTGGGTGAGGGCCGGCAACTCCACGCCACCCGGACAGCCGGGATACGGCTGCGGCTGCCATCTCGGTCGCCGGACCGGGCGGTCCGGCCGCCGCGGTGCTGCATGTGCGGACCGTCCGGTCCGCACCGAGGGTGCGGGGCTCACCGCTGACGACGCGGCGGGCCCAGGCCATCCGTCGGGCGGCACAGTCCGGGTGTTCGCCGTACTCCTCGGCGACGAGGTCGGCGCAACCGCGGCTGCCGTGGCGCCGGATCGCGTCCCGGACCGCCAACCGGACGTCATCCGGGTTCGGCGAATCGGACGGCTGCAGGTGCGAGGCGAACAGGGCCGCCACCCGCACGGTGGTCAGGTTCAGAGCAGTCATGGTGATCATCTCCCGGGACCGACTCCTGCCAGCCAGGTCTGCCTCATGTCGGTCGGCTGGCTAGCCTGCCAATAGGAAGCTTTCCTGTCTTGATAGTCACACCGGCGAACGCCGGCGGCATGTCCCGGTTGTGGGATGGTCCCGCCGGCGGCCTCCGGCCGGGGTTGGTGGGCTAGCGCTTGAAGATGCCGTGGTACGTGTGGCTCAGGTGCCGGTCGCCGCCGAGCGGGTGGCAGTCGCGGCGGCAGGTGCCAGACCGCGGACACCAGCGCGGATGGCAATAGTCCAATATGGTATTGATCAGAATATAAGCCGATACTCGGCGAACTCATCATCATGCCACGGGCTATCGTGCCGTCACGGGCCGAACCAGGGCCGGTAGTCAGCCAGAAGATCATTTGGACGAACTTAGGTAAACCATGAACACCCGGCGGCTGGGTGAGGACACTGGCTCCCACGACGACGAAAGGACCCCGCATGCGAGCGGTAAGACTGGGAATGGCGGCGGCCGCGTTGGTGGTCGCGGCGCTGGGGATGACCGGCGGTACGGCCTGGGCGCAGGCGCAGCCGAGCACCACGACCGAGCACCACGCGACAGAGACGTTCCATGACGAGCTCCCGTGCGTCGGCCCGGCGACCATCACTCTCACTTACAACGAGGTGGAGCACACCACCACCACGGCCACCGGGTTCCACGAGACGTTCACCCAGACCGGCACCTTCTCCGCCGTCCTGGACGACGGCAGCGGAACCGCCACCGGAAAGTTCACCATCTGGGACGGCTTCAACACCGCTGACGGAGTGAACGGCGAGGGCACCTTCACCTTCAGCGGACACGTGAACACCGGTCCCGGAGCGGGCACGAACTGGCACGAGACCGCCCACTTCACCGGCCCGCTGGCCGAGGGGGCGAATCCGAAGGTGGCCTTCGACAGGTTCCGTTGCTTCTGACCCGGCCCGCGAATAGCACAACCGCAAAGGCCCGTAGAAAATGCACCGTGGGCCCGTCGGCGGCGACGGGCCCACGTTTCCTACCGGAATACCGAACTACCGGAATACCGAACTACCGGTCAGCCGGTGCAGGTCACCGAGACCTGCGCGGCGGCGAGGTGCGCGTAGGTCTTGGTGTCGCCCACCCAGTCCAGGCCGCGGTTGACGAGCTTGACGATGAGTTGGCCGCGCGTCACCGGGAACGTGCCGGCGCCCACCCAGTGCCCGCGATGCGCGGTCTGGTCGATGGAGAAGCTGGCGATGCGGTGGGCCGAGGGGTCGGTGAAGGAGTTGTACACGAAGTACACCGCCGGGCGGCCGCCGTTGTGCTGGATGTTGGTGTCGGACGGGTCGAACACCGAGACGCTGCAGTGCCCGCTGATGACCGGCCCGGTGCTGAACTTCCACACCGCGTAGGCGGACGGGTCGTCCTTGGTGGCGGAGCCGGACATCGGCATTGCGTCGAAGGCTCCGGTGCACCCGCTGCCCTTGTAGCCGCCGCTGGACACGCTGATCCAGCCGGCGCGGCCGTCGGTGTACCGGCCGACCTCGTGGTAGTTGGCCGCCGCGGTGTTGGTGCAGTGGTAGCCGGCGACGGCGTGGAAGGTGGGACGGGGTGCGGTGGGTGCCGTGCTGGCGCGGGTCTGCGGGCGCGTGGTGGTCGTGGTGCTGCGGGTTGCCGGCGCCGTGCTGGCTGCGGGACGGCTGGTGCCGCCCGCGGGCCAGCCGCCGCCCCCGGTCTGGGGGGCCGGGTCGCCGCCGGCCGGCCGGCCCTGGTCGGGGCCGGGGCCGGTGGCGCTGCGGGGGCGCGGGTGCGGCAGCCCGGACGTGCTGCCCGACCGCCCGAGTGCCGTGCCGCGGGTGGCCGCCGGGGTCGGGGTGGGCGAGGTGCTCACCGGAACGCCTGCCGCGGTGGCATGGGCGGCACCGGCGGAGTTGTGGGAGGAGAACACGCCGACGACAACCGCGCCGGCGACGACCAGCGCGACCACCAGGCCGGCGCCGAGCAGCCGGGAGCCGGTCGAGGACCAGCCGCCCCGCAGCCGGACCCGTTCGACGAACGCCTCGACGAACCGCTGGCGTCCATGGTGTTGCGGCGGATGGGGATTCGACTGGTGCGGCACGGCGTGGTCTCCTTGCTGGCGGGGCCGCGTCCGGCAGACGCGGGGGCGGTGGTGGGCGGCGGTCGGGTGGCCGGCAGCTGGGCGGGCTCAGAGGTGGTGGCCCAGCCGGACCAGCGGGTCCAGCACGCCGAGGGCGACCACCGCGGCGGGCACGGCGAGGACAAGGCATGCGGTCGTCGCCCGGGCAACGAACTGGGAGGCCGCGACGGGCGCCTCCCGGGGGCTGCGGACAGCCAGTGCGAGCGCGACGGCGGCGAGCGCGACGCCGGCACCGAGCGCCGGCAGGACGGCGTGCGCGTCGGCCGGTGCGAGCGCGGCCGGGGCCGCCGTGAGGATGGCGAACGCCGCGGCGCCGGCGGTCAGGTACGCCGGTACGGCGGCGGCCAGGTGGGTGGCGGTCCGGGCGGTGAGCGCCGCGGCGGTCCCCAGCGCCGCGACGAGGAGCAGCTCCACCGGCCGGTGCCGCGTCGCCAGCACGACGAACGTGCCCACCAGGACGGCGTGGACGGCGACCTCCCAGGTGATGGCGAGCAGGAAGGCGCGCCGGATCGGTACCGCCGCCAGCTCATCGGCGGACGCGGTCGAGCCGGTGGGCGCGGGGATGAGGGTGGCCACCGCCGCCGCCGCTGCCGGCACCGCGGGGAGCAGCCAGCCGGCGAGGACGGCGACGGCGATGGCCAGCGGCACCAGCGAGCTGCCGGCGGCCGCCGCCGTCCCGGTGGCCACGCCGAGGGGCACGACCACGCCGGCCAGCCCGATGGTGGGCAGGCCGGGGGCGGCGCACAGGGCCACCAGGGCGCCGAGCACGGCACCGACGGAGGCGGCCAGCACGGCCGGGCGACCGCCGCTGTCCAGGCACCAGCCGGCCGCGGTCGCCGCGGGCACCGCCAGCGCGGCGAGGATGCCGGTGACGGCCGGCGGCACCGGCCACCGGCGCTGCCGGACCAGCCAGGCGGCGGTGACGAGCAGGATCGGGCAGAACGCCGCGACCGCGGACCCGCCCGGCGCGCGTCCGGTGCCGGTGACCGCGAGCAGCACCGGTAGCGCCGCCAGCCAGACCCCGGCCGTCACCAGCAGGCCGGCGGCGTGCGCGCGCGAGTCGCACCGCGGCGCGCTCTCCCGGTCGATGATCTCGGCGATGTCGTGCACCGCCGCGTCCTCGACGCCGTCGGCGATGTCGCGCAGGTGCAGGACCTGCCCGTCGACCACGCCCGCCTCGCCCAGCGACTGCTCGGGCCGCAGCACCGGGTGCCCGACCAGCGCCAGGCTCCACGCCGCGGGCAGGGTGTCGTCCAGCGGCTGCCCGCACATCCGCACCAGTTGCGGCACGTACTCGGCGATCGGGTCGCCCGCCGGCAGTGCCAGGTCCACCCGCCGCCGGTCGCCGACGACGGTGACCCGGCACAGGGTGTCAGCCATGCCCGTGGCCGTGCCCGTGCCCGTGCACGCCGCCGCGGAAGTTCGAGGCGTTGGTCGCCTCGGTGTTCGAGGCGTTCTGCCAGACCTGCTCCAGCGCCGTCGAGATGTCGCCGAGGACGCCGTTCTCGATGGAGACCAGGTTGTTCTCGGCGACGTGCCATTCGCCGTGCAGCTCGGCGAAGTTCAGGTGCGCCGCGCCCCGCCAGGTGGCCTGGAGCTCCTCGATCCACCCCCTCAGGTTCTGAAGCTCTCGCTCCATCTCACCGGCCATGCCCTGCACCGTCGCCCGCCCGCTCTCGAGCATGAGCGTGTACTGAATCATCGGCGTTGCCATGCGGAGCTCCTGTTCGTGGGCCGGGCGTCAGGACAGGTTCGCCTGCGGAGCCAGCGACACCAGCTTGGTGTTGGCGTGTTCATTGGCTTCGTAGTTGGCGGCTGTCGCCGCGAGACCGTGGCTGATGTTGTGCAGGGCCAAGGTCATCTGGTCGGCTTTCCGGTCGAACTCGCCCATCGTGAGGCCGAAGTTTGCGGCGGCGGTGCCGTGCCATTCGCCGAGCAGGCTGTGCACGTACCGCTTCAGCGCCCGAGCCTGCTCCTCCAGCTCCAGCGCGGTGGACCGCGCCTTGGCCGCGGTGTCCTCGACATGCTCGGTGCGGACGTTGAACAGCGTGTCGGTGCCGATCGACGGGTCGGTCATCTGTTGACTCCTGAGGCGGTCGGTGTCGGGCGCCAGGTCCGACGGTGGGTAGGCGTGCCGGGTGCGGCGCCTTCGCCGGGCACCCGGCACGCCGTGAGGTCAAGGCTGGCCGGCCCGGTGGGCGCGGCGGAAGTTCCGCGAATCGGGATCCCTGTTGGGGGTCCCGGTGCTGTGCCGGTTCCGGGGCGGCCCGGCGACCTCCTGCGGGGGCAGCGGCATGGCCGGCCGCGCCGTAGCGTCGGACCCGGATCCGGATCGGGAGGCACCGACGTGACGATGGGCGCAGTGACCGGCCGCAGCCGGGTCTCCGGGCGCGGCTGGGGGGCGCACCGGACGATCGGCGAGGCGATCCGGGACGCTCGCGCGGGCACCGCGGTGCTGATCCAGCCGGGGGTCTACCGCGAGAGCCTGGTGCTGGACCGGCCGATCACGCTGGTGGGCGAGGGCGGGCCGGGGTCGGTACGGCTGGCCGGCGCGCTCGGCACGCTGCTGACGGTCCGGGCCGACGGCGTGGTGCTGCGGGGCCTCACGCTCGAGGTGGCCGGAGCCGGCGAGGTCGCCCTCACCGTGGAGGCCGGCGACGCGGTGGTGGAGGACTGCTCGATCGCCGGCGGCCGGGTGGAGGTCACCGGCCGGGCCACGCCGACGCTGCGCCGCTGCACCATCGCCTCGGCCGGGAAGGCCGGGCTGCTGCTCGCCGGGGACAGCCGCACCCGGGCAGAGGACCTGACGATCAGCGGCGTGGCCGGGATCGGGGTGGTGGTCGGCGACCGCGCGGCGGCCACGCTCACCGGCGTGCAGGTGAGCGACGCGCAGGTGTGCGGGATCCGCCTCGCCGCGACGTGCACCGCGTCGCTGTCCCGGTGCACGGTGACCGGCGGCCAGGGACCGGGCATCGTCATCGACACCGCCGGCACGGTGACCATCGACGGCCTGGTGGTGCGGGAGGCGCAAGCGGCCGGCGTGCAGGTCACCGCGCCCGGCTCGGCCACGCCGGACACCTCGGTCACCATCACCGGCAGCCGGATCGAGGACTGCGCGGGCGTGGGCGTCACCGTTGCCGGGCATCCGGCGGTGACGGCGACCGGGCTGGCCGTGCTGAACCCCACCGGCTCCGGCCTGGTGCTGCACGACCGGGCCGTTGCCACCGTCGCCGACCTCGATATCCGCAAGCCCGGCGGCAACGGCGTCCTCGCCTCGGGGCAGGCGCGCCTGGACGCCGAGCGGCTCACCATCTCCGGCTCGGCCTACAGCGCGGTGCACCTGGCCGACCATGCGCGGATGCTGGTGCGCACCGCACGGATCACCGGCACGGCCGAGCACGGGGTGCGACTCGCCGGCTCAGCCGTGTTCGATGCCCATGACCTGGTGGTGGACAAGACCGGCCTGGTCGCCGTCGCGGTCGAGGAGGACGCCGACGCCACGCTGACCGACTGCACCCTGCGCGAGGTCCCGGCCGGGCTGCTGCTGCGCACCGGCCGCCGGCCGGTGGTGCGCGGGTGCACGATCGCCGACGTGGCGGGCGTCGGGATCGAGATCGGCCCCGGTTGCGAGCCACTGATCGAGCGGTGCGCGGTGCACCGGACCGGCTCGGCCGGGGTCGTGGTGGATCGCGACGCGCGGCCGAGGCTGGAGGGCTGCACGTTCCGCGACATCCGCGGGACCGCGATCGTGGTCGCGGCGGGCGCCGACCCGCAGATCCGGGACACGGTCGTCGGCGCTGCCGCGAAGAACGGCGTCTACGTCGACGGCGGGGCCGGCGTCCTGGTCGACTGCGAGATCACCGCGACGACGCTGCCCGCCGTGTACGTCGGGGCAGGCGCCCGGCCCCGCTTCCGCCGGTGCCACCTGCACGACCTCGACCAGGACCTGGTCGCGGCGGACGGCGCCGAGCCGGCCTTCGCCGACTGCACCAACGACCGGGTGGCGACCTCGCTGGCCGCGTCGTACGCCGGCGCGCCGACCCCGCTGCCGGCCGGCGCCGGCGCGCCCGCCGAGGCGGCCACGGCCACGGCCGCGGCCGCCCAGCCGGCCGGGTCCGCCCAGCCGGCTGCCGCCGCCCAGCCGGGCGAGGGGGCCGCCACCGGCGACGGGGCGGACCTGGAGCAGTTGCTCGACGAACTGCACGACCTCGTCGGTCTCACCCGGGTCAAGCAGGACGTGGACACGCTGGTCACCCTCGCGCAACTGGTTCGGCGGCGGGTCGCGGCCGGCCTGCCGCCGCCGCCGCTGAGCCGGCACCTGGTCTTCGCCGGCAACCCGGGCACCGGCAAGACCACGGTGGCCCGCACCTACGGCCGCATCCTCGCCAGCCTCGGCCTGCTGCGCAGCGGCCACCTCGTCGAGGCCGACCGGGGGAGCCTGGTCGGCGAGTACGTCGGGCACACCGCGCCGAAGACCGCGGCGATGTTCCGCAGGGCGCTCGGCGGCGTGCTGTTCATCGACGAGGCGTACTCGCTGGCTCCGCAGGGACACGGCAACGACTTCGGGCAGGAGGCGGTCGCCACCCTGGTGAAGCTGATGGAGGACCACCGCGACGACGTGGTGGTGATCGTCGCCGGCTACCCGCAGGACATGCACCGGTTCGTCGAGACCAATCCGGGGCTGTCGTCCAGGTTCACCCGCACCCTGCTGTTCGACGACTACACAAGCGCGGAGTTGGCCCGCATCGTCGAGCACCAGGCGGCCGGGGTGGAGTACCGGTTCGACGACGAGGCCCGCCGCGCGCTGGTGGACCTGTTCGACGTCCTGCCGCGGGACGAGCACTTCGGCAACGGCCGCGCCGCCCGGCAGGTCTTCCAGCGGATCACCGAGCGGCACGCCGGCCGGACCGCGCACCTGCCCGACCCGTCCATCGACGACCTCAGCACCATCCTCGCCGCCGACCTGCCGAGCCCGGTGGACGGGTAGCCCGGCTTGCGATCCTTGCGGCCGGCTTGCGGTTGCCTGAACGAACCGTGAATCCGCAGGTCAGCGGGGTAGTAAGCGCTCGCGCGGAAGGATGACCGCCGCCGCCGGGGCGTGCTTGACTCAGGCCAGCGGCAGCCCCGGCCGCGGCGTGGAGGCGAGCGAGATGGACGGCACCGGACGGTCATCGCAGCGATTGATCACGGTCGGCGTGCGGACCGAACACACCATCCTGCGGTACGGGCTGGAGGCGATGCTGCGTACCCACCCCGACGTCGTGGTGGTGGAGCACGCCGTCGGCGGCACCGAGGAAGTGGTGGTCTGCGCCCCCCGCGGCAGCGACTGGTCCGCCGCCGACGTGAGTGCGGGCCCGCCGAGCTGGGTGCTGGTGATCGACCCTGCCGCCCCGCCCGGGATGCTGCTGGCGGCCATGCGGGCCGGCGTCCGCGGTCTGGTCAGCATCTGCGCCAACGGCGCCGAACTGCTCGCCGCGGTCAAGGCCGTGCACGGGGGTGCGTTCTACCTCTCACCCGGGCTCGCGCCGGGACTGCACGCGGCCCTGGAGCGGGAGGCGGACGGCGCCAACCCGACGGTGACCGCGCCGCCACGGCAGGTGCCCGGCCAGGCGTCGCTGACCGCCCGGGAGGTCGCGACGCTGCGGCTGGTCGCGCAGGGGCTGACGCACCGCCAGGTGGGCCGGCGGCTCTCGCTCACCGAGACGACCGTAGACACCTACGTCAAGCGGATCCGCGCCAAGCTCAGCGTCGGCAACAAGGCCGACCTGACCCGCAAGGCGATCGCGCTCGGTCTGGTGAGCCTGTCCGCCGCCGTCGACGGCTACCCGCTGCGGGACTCCGCCTGACGGGCGCACCGGCCGGATCTCCCGGCCGGTCCCCGATTGCGCGATCGGCCCGGTGTCCCGGAACCAGGACGGTCGGCCGGTAACGGGATCTGGGCGCGGCCGCCCGGCACCGCCAGGCTGGAGGCGGTTGTGCGAGCCATCAGTCAGGAGGACCACCCCGATGATCCGACTCTCCTTCCACCGCCCGGCCCGGATCGTCCCGCCCGCGCTGCCGCAAGGTGTGATCACCGTGCCCGCGCCGCGGAAGGAGGACCCGGCCGGAGCGGGTGCGGGCGGCTCCGGCTGGATGAGCCTGTTCTACCCACTGATGAGCAGCGTGAGCCTGGCCGGCTACATGATCATCGGGCACCAGCCGGTGCTGATGGCGCTCGGGGTCGGGTTCGTCACGCTGTCGGTGGTGGTGGTGTTCACCATGCGCTGGCAGTCGTGGAGCAGGAAGCGGCAAGCGGACCAGAAGCGGCAGCGCCGCTACCGCGACCACCTGGCCAGGACCTGGCGCCAGGCGCGTGAGGTGCGTGCCGTGCAGCGGCGGGCCAGCGGGTGGACCTACCCGTCCCCGGAACGGCTGTGGGGCATCGCGAACACCTGGCGCCGGGTCTGGGAACGCCGCCCCGCGGACGCCGACTTCCTCCGGGTGCGGCTGGGCACCGGGGTCGCGCCGCTGGTGACGCCGCTGCAACTGGAGGCCCCCGACGAGCCGGACGTGGAGTACGACCACAGGGCGCTGTCCGCCGCGAAGGCGCTGGTGGCCGGCGAGTCGGGCGTGCCGGGCCAGCCGCTGCTGTGCGACCTGGCGCAGACCGGCATCGTCACCATGGTCGGCCCGCCCGAGCGGACGGCCGGCCTGGCCCGCGCGGTGCTGCTGGACATCGCGGTCCTGCACGCGCCCGAGGACGTCCTGGTCGCCGTGGTCGCCCCGGACCGCCCCGGCGACTGGAAGTGGGCCAAGTGGCTCCCGCACACCCACGACCCGGACCGGACCTGCCCCACCGGGCCGGCGCCACTGGTCACCGGCGACGTCGCGTTCCTGGAGGAGTTCCTGCAGGGCGAGATCGCCCGGGCGGCCGGCGAGCAGGAGGCGCGCCGGCGGGCCGCGGCGCGCGAGGCGGGCCGGTCCGGTCGGCGCCTGGTCGTGGTCCTGCAGGGCTACGACCCCGGCCGGGACTGGACCAGGTCGCCCGCCGTCACCGGGCTGCTGGAGGCGGCCGACCCGGGGCTGGGCCTGCACGTCATCTGCCTCACCGACAGGGACGCGCACGAGCCGACCCGCAGCGACCTGCGGGTCGGCGTGGACGGGGCGGGGTCGGTCACGGTCACCGGCCGGCGCGCCTCGGTCTGCTCCCCGGTGACCGGCGTGCGCATGCTCGAACCGCCGCTCGCCCTGTGCGAGGCCACCGCCCGGGCGCTGGCCCCGCTGCGGCTGTCGGAGGAGCGGGAGGAGGCGCTGGCCCGCACGATCAACCTGCCGGCGATGCTCGGCGTGGACGACCTCGCCGGCTTCGACCCGGCCCGCACCTGGCTGCCCCCGGACTCGCCGAACCTGCTGCGGGTGCCGATCGGGCTGGACGCGGCGTCCGAGGATGTGCTGCTCGACCTGAAGGAGTCGGCGCAGGGCGGCATGGGGCCGCACGGCCTGATCGTGGGCGCCACCGGGTCGGGCAAGAGCGAGCTGCTGCGGACCCTGCTCACCGGCCTGGCCGTCCGGCACCCCCCGGAGCTGCTCAGCCTGGTGCTGGTGGACTTCAAGGGCGGCGCCACCTTCGCCGGCGTGACCGAACTGCCGCACGTCGCCGGCCTGATCACCAACCTCGCCGACGACCTGCACCTGGTGGACCGGGTCCAGGCCGCGCTGCACGGGGAGCAGCAGCGCCGGCAGCGGCTGCTGCGGGAGGCCGGCAACGTGGACTCCATCCGCGACTACCAGCTCAAGCGCGCCGCCGGGCACACCGACGCGCACGGCCGGCCGCTGCCGCCGCTGCCGTACATGCTGGTGATCGTCGATGAGTTCGGCGAGCTGCTCACCCAGCGGCCCGACTTCGTCGACCTGTTCGTGCAGATCGGCCGGGTCGGCCGCAGCCTGGGCATCCACCTGCTGCTGGCCACCCAGCGGCTGGAGGAGGGCCGGCTGCGCGGGCTGGAGTCGCACCTGTCGTACCGGATCTGCCTGCGCACCTTTTCCGCGGCCGAGAGCCGCGCGGTGCTCGGCACCCCCGACGCCTACCAACTGCCCACCCTGCCCGGCTCGGCGTACCTGAAGGTGGACGAGTCGGTGTACAGCCGGTTCCGGGTCGCCCACGTCTCTGCACCGGCGCTCAGCGGCACCCAGGTGAGCACCGGGCGCCCGGCCATCGGGCCGCTGGAGTTCACCCTCCGCACCGCCGCCGCCGTCCCGGCGGACGACGACGCCGAAACCGCGCCGCTGGCCACGCCGGACGGGCCCACCCAGATGCAGCTCCTGGTGCACCGGCTGATGCAGTTCGGCCAGCCGACCCACCAGGTGTGGCTCCCGCCGCTGCCGCCGGCGATCCCGCTGGACGCCCTGCTCGGCCCGATCGCGATCGACCCGGTCCGCGGCATGCAGGCCGAGACCGGCGCCGCCGCGCAGCACGGGCCGGTGATCCCGGTCGGCGTGCTCGACCTGCCCGCCCGGCAGCAGCAGCGCCCGCTGGTGCTCGACCCCACCAGCACGCACGGCCACCTCGCGCTGGTCGGCGCCTCCCAGTCGGGCAAGACCACGCTGCTGCGGACCATGCTGCTCGCCGCCATGCTCGGCAACTCCCCGGACCAGGCGCAGTTCTACTGCCTGGACTTCGGCGGCGGCGGGCTGACCGGGTTCGAGCAGGCGCCGCACGTGGCCGGGGTGGCCGGGCGCGGCGACCCGGAACGGGCCCGGCGGGCGCTGTGGGAGGTGCGCCGGCTGGTCGAGGAACGGGAGGCGCTGTTCCGCTCCCTCGGGATCGACTCGGTGGCCACGTTCCGCCGCCGGCACCGGGCCGGGAGCCTGCCGGCGGAGGTCCGGGCGGCCGAGGTGTTCCTGATCCTGGACAACTGGGCCAGCATCCGGGCCGAACTGGAGGAGGCCGAGGACGCGGTGCTCACCATCGCGGCCCGCGGCCTCGGCGTCGGCGTGCACGTGATCGTGACCGCGCACCGCTGGGCCGACATCCGGATGAACCTGCGCGACCTGCTCACCGCCCGGCTGGAGCTGTGCCTGAACGACCCGGCCGAGTCCGAGGTGAGCCGGGCCGAGGCGCGGCACCTCCGCGCTGGCGCGCCCGGGCGGGGCATCGCGCCGCCGGGCCTGCTGTTCCAGGCGGCGCTGCCCCGGCTGGACGGCCGGGAGACCGACGAGCACCTGGCCGAGGCGCAGGAGGAGGCAATCGCCAAGATCGCGGCGGCCTGGACCGGCCGGCCTGCCCCCGAGCTGCGCACCCTGCCAGGCACGGTGCACGTCTCAGAACTGGCCGACGCCGACGCCGACGCCGACCGCCCCGGCACGCCGATCGGCCTGGCCGAGGTGGACCTGGGCACCGCCTGGCTGGACCTGGACGAGGAGGACCCGCACCTGATCGTCTTCGGCGACGCCGGTTCCGGCAAGTCCACGTTCCTGCGCACCTGGATGACCGGCCTGGCGGCGCGCACCTCGCCGGACGACGTCCGCTTCGTCGTCCTCGACTACCGGCGCAGCCTGCTCGGCGTGGCCGACGGCCCGCACCTGGGCGGCTACGCCGGCGAGGGCGCCACCGCCGCCGCGTACCTCCAGCAACTCGGCGAGGTGCTGGCCGGACGCCTGCCGCCGGCCGGGCTGAGCGTGGAGGAGCTGGCCGCCCGGGACTGGTGGGACGGCCCCGAGATCCACCTGGTCGTCGACGACTACGACCTGCTCGGCAACACCCGACCGCACCCGCTCGCCCCGCTGGCCGACTTCGTGCCGCAGGCCCGGGACATCGGCCTGCACATCGTCCTGGCCCGCCGGGTCACCGGCCTGAGCCGCACCGCGATGTCCGACCCGCTGCTGACGATCATGCGCGACCTGGGCACCGGCGGCCTGCTGCTGTCCGGCGACCCCCGCGAGGGCGTCATCATCGGCGAGCACCGCGCCACCCAGCGCCCCGCCGGCCGCGGCCTGCTCCTGCGCCGCTCCCAGCCGCCCACCGTCGTCCAGGTCGCCGTCCCGGACTGACCTCGAGCTAGGGAGTCGGGCTGAGGGGTGGTGGTACCGCGGTGAACGTCACGGGCAGGGTCGCCGGGCCGCGCAGGTACAGGCTGCGCCGCCAGGTGAGGGCTGCGGGGTCCACCGCCAGGGCCAGCCGGTCGCAGTGGTCGAGCAGTGCGGTGAAGGCGACGTGCGCCTCCATCCGGGCCAGCGGGGCGCCGAGGCAGTAGTGGATGCCGTGGCCGAAGCCCAGATGGCTGGAGGGTGCCCGCAAGATGTCGAACGCCTCCGGGTCGGCGAACCGGGCCGGGTCCCGGCCGGTAGAGGCCACCGAGACCAGGACCGGCTCGCCGCCGCCGGGGATCGTGGTGCCGCCGATCGTGACGTCCTCCTCGCGGGTGAAGCGCATGATGACGCACTCGATCGGCCCGTCGTAGCGCAGGAACTCCTCGATCGCCGGGCCGAGCAGGGTGCGGTCTGCGCGCAGCGCGGCGAGCTGGTCGGGGTTGCGCAGCAGGGCGAGCGCACCGTTGGCGATCAGGTCCACGGTGGTCACGTGGCCCGCGCTGAACAGCAGGAACACCATGGAGACCAGCTCGTCCTGGCTGAGCCGGTCCCCCTCGTCCCGGGCGGCGAGCAGCGCGCCGAGCAGGTCGCGGCCCTCCAGATCGTCCTGCACCGGCTCCTGGCTGCGCCGCGCCACCTGCGCGGCCAGGTAGTCCCGGATGTTCACGAACCCGGCGAGCGCCTGCGCCGCCTGCTCCGGTCCCGGCGCGACGGTCGCCTCGATCCAGCCGACGAACTGCCGCCGGTCCGCGGTCGGCAGCCCGAGCAACTCCATGATCACGATGGCCGGCAGCGGCAGCGCGAAGTCCTCGATCAGGTCCGCCCTGCCCGCCGGCAGGACCTCGGCGAGCAGCTCCGTGGCGATCTGCCGGGCCCGCGGCCGCAGCGCCTCGATCCGCCGCACCGTGAACGCCTTGGCGACCAGCCGGCGCAGCCGGGAGTGGTCGGGCGGGTCGGACCGGAGCATGTGCCGGTCCATGCCGATCACCGCCTCCGAGCGCACGAACGGGTGCGTGGCGACGGCCGGGCTCGCGCTGCGGATGTCGCTGGACAGGCCCGGGTGGGGCAGCGCCTGCCTGACCGCGTCGTACCCGGTGACCAGCCACGCTGACAGCCCCCGCACCCGCACCCGCCGCACCGGCGTGACCCCGCGCAGCGCCGCGTACAGAGGATGAGGATCCGCGGAGAACCCGGGCTCCAGCGAGTCGAGGTCGATCACGTCGCCGGGGGTGTCGCCGACGAACTCAAAGTCGGTCACCGTCTTCCCTTCCCACCGCCAGTACGACCCAGACGGCCCGGACGTCCCGGCCACAAGCCGACCCTTCCCACCGCCAGTACGACCCAGACGGCCCGGACGTCCCGGCCACAAGCCGATGGACGGTCATCCTGCCCCGGACATTGCGGCGCTCAGGGGGTCTTTGGGCTTCCGGTTGGGGTGTGAAGCGTATCGGGAGTTCGGCTGGTCCCCGTAGGTGCGTTCCCCGGACATGGCGTCCGCTCCGGGGTTCAGAGGGCGGCCCGGCCGTCCCATCAGCCGCCGTAACCTCCTGGCACAACGACGCCGGGCAGGCCCGCGGGCAGCGGGCGGGCCCGGCGTCGCCGGCCGGTCGCGGGTCAGTCGGCGCAGTCCAGGCTAGGGAAGATCGACTGGGCGTCGGCGTGGGCGTAGTCCTGCAGCGTCGCGTTGATCGCGTCGCTGTAGGCGCCGAGGGCCACGCCCGCGTCGGCGGCGTCTTTCAGGACGCCCTCCTCACCCTGCGAGAACGCGTTGTAGGCCTTCTGCGCGAGCGCATCCTGACCAACGGCGGCGCCGGCCACACCGCGATCGTGCACAGTGCAGACTCCGAGCGGTGCATGCGTTTCGTCAGGCGGGTCAGCGCGAGCCGGGTCCTGGTCAACGCCCCGGGTGCGCAGGGGTGCATCGGCATCGGCAACAGCCTCGCGCCGTCGCTGACCCTGGGGTGCGGCACCTGGGGTGGCGGCCTGGTGACGGACAACGTGAACTACACCCACCTGTTCAACATCAAGAGGATGGCCGCGTGACCGGGAGTCGCGATGCGACAGTCGACAGTGGACAGAGCGCGGGATGACCGGGCCCGGGGACTTCGAGCTCGCCGCGCTGGAGCCGGGGTTCACCCGGGACCCCTACCCTGACCTTGCCCGGTTGCGCGCGCAGTCCCCGGCGTGCCGCGTGGTGATCCAGGGCCTGCCGGTCTGGCTGATCACCCGGTACGACGACGTGCGCCGGGGGCTGGCCGACCCGCGGTTCAGCAGCGACCCGGACTTCGCCGGCGAGCCGGCTCGCGCCACCCCGTGGGCCGCCGCCTCGAAGTCGAAGCTGTCGCGGCACCTGGGCCGGGCCGACCCGCCGGAGCACACCCGGCTGCGTCGACTGGTCGCGCAGGCGTTCACCCCGCGCCGGGTCGAGGCGCTGCGGCCGCGGGTGCGGGAGCTCGCGGACGAACTGCTGGCCGGCATCCTTCCCCGCGGGCAGGCCGACCTGGTCGCGGACTTCGCGCAGCCGCTGCCCGTCACGGTCATCGCCGAACTGCTGGGCGTGCCGGTCGCCGACCGGCACGAGTTCGTCCGATGGATCGACATCTACGTCGGGATGAACGAAGGCGACGCGGCGCGGATCCCGCAGGCGGTGGCGGCCATCAGCGACTACCTCGGCGCATTGATCGACAGCCGGAGACGACTCCCACCGGGCGACACCGAGGGCGGAACCCTGCTCGACGGCCTGATCGCGGCGCGGGACGAGGGCGGCCGCCTGGAGGAGGACGAGCTGCTGGCGATGATCTTCGTGCTGATGGCCGCCGGATACGAGACCATCGTCAACCTGATCGCCAACGGCACCCTGGCCCTGCTGCGCAACCCCGACCAGCTCGCCGCGTTGCGCGCCGACCCGAGCCTGCTCCGGCCGGCGATCGAGGAGTTGCTGCGCTACGACGGCCCGATGAAGCTGGGCCCGGCGCTGCGGTTCGCCACCCAGGACGTGCCCGTCGGCGATGTCGTCGTGCCCGCAGGAGAACCCGTGTTCTTCGCCCTGGCCGCCGCCCACCGCGACCCGGCCCGGTTCGCCGAGCCCGACCGGCTGGACATCCGGCGGCCCGACGCCGGTCACCTCGCCTTCGGCAACGGCGTGCACTACTGCCTGGGCGCACCGCTCGCCCGGATGGAAGCCGAGGTCGCCTTTCCTGCGCTGCTGCGACACTGCCCGGACCTCGCCCTGGCCGCCGACCCCGACCGACTCGCCTGGCGTTCCAGCCGGATGATGCGCGGCCTGAAGCGGCTGCCCCTGACATTCACGCCGACTCGCTCCAGGTCGGGCGGCTGAGCCGGGTCGGCCGGGTCACCAGGTGACCGGCAGCGCGCGCAGGCCACGGACGACGCGGCCCTCGGTCCACTCCAGCTCATCCAGCGCCACGGCCGGCCGCAGGGTCGGGAAACGAGTCAGCAGCCCGCCGACGGCTGCCTGCAACTCGGTGCGCGCCAGCGGCGCCCCGACGCAGTAGTGGATGCCGTACCCGAACGCCACGTGGGCGCCGGCGTCCGGCCGGTCAATCTGGAAGTCGTCCGGCCGGTCGAACACGCGCGAGTCCCGGTTCGCCGAGTGGTTGACCGGGAAGACCGCCTCGCCGGCCCGGATCGTCACCCCGCCCAACTCCACGTCCTCGGTGGCGATCCGCGCGAACATGGTGGCGATGAAACGCACGTACCGCAGCAGTTCCTCGACGGCTGCCGGAATCAGGTCCGGTTGGACGACCAGCCGCGCGAGCTGGTCGGGGTGCCGGAAGAGCGTCACCATCGAGTTCGCCAACTGGTTCATGGTGGTGTCCTGACCCGCGCCGAACAGGGCCAGGGTCGTCCAGAGCAGCTCGCTCCCGGTCAGCCGGTCGGTGCCGTCGTGCGCCTCGACCAGAGCCGTGAGCAGGTCCTGCTCCGGCCTGCGGCGCTTGCGCTCGAACAGTTCGAGGAGATATCCCGCCACATTGTCGAAGGCGTGTGCCACTGCCGCGGGGGGCAGTTCGGCCGCCGTCATCCCGATGTCGACCCAGGTGAACAGCCGGTCCTGCTCGTGGATCGGGACGCCCAGCACCGTACACATGACAGTGGCCGGCAGCGGTTTGGCGAGGCTGGCGATCAGGTCGACCGGCGGCCGCTGCGCGGCCATCCGGTCGATCAGACCATCGACGATGCCGGCTATCCGGGGCCGCAGCCGGTCCACGGTACGGACGGTGAACGCCTTGCCGATCAGGCGCCGCACCCTGGTGTGGTGCGGCGGATCCATGTTCGCGATCATGTCCGGCGAGGGCATGTTCGGCAGCAGCTGCGGCGAACCTGCCGCGGTGTTCGCAGCCCGGCTGAAGCGAGAGTCCGACACCACCTGCCGGACGTCGTCGTACCGGGTAGCGAGCCAGACCGCCTGCCCGGTCGCCAGCCGCACCCTGGCCACCGGCTGCGCCTCCCGCAGCCGCGCCAGGTCGGGTTCCCCGTCCGCAGCGGGCGGTGTCGGGAACGGAAACAGCGGGAGCAGGCTCCCGGTGGCTGACATCTGCTCGGACACGGTTCCTCCCGATCAGGCCGGCTCGCCCGCGCGGGGCGATCATCGCCCGATTCATGATTAAGGTAAGCGGCGGGGTAAAGAAGTCCGTGAACAGGTGTCGCCGAACAGGGACACAAGGCCCGGTTGCCGGCGAACGGCCGCGGCCGGTCAGCCAGTCATCACCGACTCCAGGGGCAACTCCGGCAACTGGCCGGTCCCTCGAAAGGGACTTACCAGCCTGGTGAGCCAGATCGTAGTCTTGAACCCAGGGTACCCCGGCCAGCGCCGCATGAACTCTTCAGCTCCGGCTGGAGCGTTGGACAGCCACACGCTCCCTGGACCGGCCTCCGTTCCCTCCACAAGAATGCGATTTTACGGGGGTATAGCCGATGTCCAACGACGCATGCGCCGTACTTGAGGAGGCTCTGGGCGCTTTCACTGTGGGCGATGTGGAGCCCTTGGTGCGCATATTCGCCCCCGACGGTGTCTGGTACCTCGGTTGTCACGGCGATGTCGGACAACTCGGCCACGACGCGATCCGGACGGTCCTGCACGATGTTTTCGACTCGTGGGGCGGAACGCTCGTCGCAGACATCCACGATACCTTCATCAGCGATCAACACGTTGTGGTGTTGCTGTCCGAGACCGGCCACAAGTTCGGCGACCCACAGCAGTACAGCGCGGTGCATATTTTCCACATCGTTGTCGACGATGTTGGCAACTGGTGGGTGGATCGCGCCTATTCCGGTCCCATGCCGTTGCCGCTCGAGAGCGCTACGCCGGTGCGTTACGGGCCAGCCCGCTCAGCTTGAGTCCACGAGTCCACCAACGATCCATCGGGGGCAGTCGTCCAGCGGTGGGTATCCGTGAACAGGTTGTCCACAGTGGACTCTGCGACCGGAGTTGTGCGGAAGGTGTTCGCCTACGCGGCGAGTGAGCCGACCGGCAACCCGGCTGCGCGGTCACACTGGACCGTGATCTGAGCCTGCCGGCTCCCGCCGCGCGGCTCCACCAGATGCGGGCGGACCGGCGGGGTGACCGGATAGAGCGCGGCGACGCGCTGCAGCGCCCAACGCACCCGGCGCGCCGCCAGCTCGGGGCAGTCTCCGTACTGCTGTGCGAGCGCCGCCGCGCAGCCTCCGGTGCCGCCGTGAATGCGCACGGTGGTGCGGATAGCCGCATCCGCCGTCGCACGGTCCACCGCCTCCACGGCCGACAGGGTGGAGACAGCGAGGGCCCGAGTGCGGGCGACTTCCAGGATCTTCCGAGACATGGTGCTCCTCCGGCGGCCGATAGGGAGGGGATGAGCCCCGCGCCGAACTTCTGATAGGAAACCTTACTGATAGTTCGCTCACTGTCTCGGCGCGCATAAGGCTGGCGCGCTGGGCGGTCAGGTTTCTGCGCTGATCGGCAGGATCCGGGGTTGCGGTGCGCGCCGTGGCCGCACCCCGGATGCCGGGCGAACACGCGGGCCACGCGGGCGCTGCGATGGCTCAACCTCGAGGCGATGCTTGACACCCGCCCCGACATCGTCCTGGTTGACCACGCCGCCGCTGGCGGGACCGCGGACGTGGTGGTGTTCGCCCCGGACGCTGACGCACCGCCAGGCGCTCTCGCTCACCGAAACGACGGTCGACACCTACGTCAAGCGGATCCGCGCAAAGCTGTGCGTCGGTAACAAGGCCGACCTGACCCGCAAAGGCGATCGCCCTCGGCCTGGTGAGCCTGTCCGCCACCGCCGAACACCACCCGCTACGACACGCCGCGTGACCACGGTCTGCCTATCCGGGCGGACGCGGCGGCTGTCCGCGGCCCGCCGCCCAGACAGGAGGAGGCGTTCAGAGGCGCCGCGTTCCCCCTGCGTCGGTCGGGTTAGGCCAGCCGGCGGCGGGTCCACCAGAAGCAGAACCAGGTCAGCAGGCCGGAGAGTGCGAGGAACAGCGCCGTCTCGGCCCACTGGAGGGGCCAGAAGCGGCTGGCGGGCTGGTAGACGACCAGCTGCCGGTAGCCGAGGTCGCCGAGTCTCCAGTCACCCCGGTTACCGGTGGTCACGGCCAGCCGCATAGGCCCGCCGGGGCCGGACATCTCGATCGAGGTGAGGTTGTCCCCGATCGTGACGGTCTGCCGGGCGGGCGGGAGGAGGTGCGGCCGAACCCACAGCGGCACGGCGACCTGGACGAGGGTGAAGACGGCGAGGGTGACGGCCATGGCGGGCAGAGTGCGGCGCAGGAGGAGCCCGACGGCGACGCCGAGGACGAGCGCGAAGACGGCGTAGGCGACGGGTGCGACACCGCGCATGGCGAAGGCCACCGGTGTCAGGCGTGCGGGCAGCTCGCCGTGGTTTTTGCCGGTGGTTCCGTCCAGCGGCCCGGCCCACCAGGTGACCGCCAGGGTGAGCACCCCGACGGCGGCCGCGGTGGCCAGAGCGGTGACGCCGAGCTTGGTCGCGAGCCAGCGGGTGCGGGTGACGGTCTGGTTCCACGCCAGCCGGTGCGTGCCGGCCTCCAGCTCGCGGGCGACCATCGGCGCGCCCCAGAAGGCGCCGATGACCGCGGGTGCGACGGCCAGCACCACCAGCCCGGCGTTGTAGAGGTTCCGGTCGGTCCTGGTGAGCTGGTCGAACAGGGCGTTCGGGTAGGCCCTGGACAGGTGCAGCAGCCGCGGTCCGGTGATCGCGAGGACGACCGCAAAGGCGGCGACGGCGGCGTACACCGTGGTGGCCTGGGCGCGGAACTGGCGCCAGGTCAGCCAGATCATCGAAGGACCTCCAATGCGGGCCGGTGGCCGCGGTCGGCGTCGGCGGGCGGGCTCATGTATTCCAGGACGAGGTCCTCGAGGCTGAGCCGGCCGACCGTCCAGGCGGGGTCGTGGATCGGGCCGCCGGTACGGACGACGAGGGTGGTCTGCCGGTCGGTGTGGCTGGCGGAGATGACGTGCTGGTCCGCGGGGAGGGTGGCGGGATCGCGGCGGGGCCCGGTGAGTCGGTGGTGGGTGGCCAGCAGCGCCTCGACCTCGCCGGCCACCCGCACGTGGGAGTCGACGAGCACCACGAGGTGGTCGCAGACCCGCTCCAGGTCGGTGACGAGGTGGGAGGAGAGCACGACGCTGAGCTCGTGCTCGGCGACTGCCTCCATCAGGTTCTGCAGGAACTCCCGGCGGGCGAGCGGGTCGAGGCTGGCGATCGGTTCGTCGAGGATGAGCAGCTCGGGTCGTTTGGCCAGGCCCAGGGTGAGGGCGAGCTGGGCGCGCTGCCCGCCGGACAGCTTCCCGGCGCGCTGGGCGGGGTCGAGGCCGAGCCGATCGATCCGGACCCGTGCCAGGGCGTCGTCCCACCGGGGGTTGAGCCGGGCGCCCAACCGCAGGTGGTCGGCGACGCTCAGTCCGGGATAGGTGGGGGTGTCCTGGGCGACGAAGCCGACCTTGGCCAGTTGCCTCGCGCCGCTGGCGGGACGGCCGCCGCACACCTCGATCGTGCCCGACGTCGGCGTCAGCAGGCCGACGGCCAGGCTCAGCAGCGTGGTCTTGCCGGCTCCGTTGGGACCGACCAGCCCGGTCACATGCCCGGCCGGGATGTCCAGCGTGCAGTCCGACAGCGCCCACCGCCGCCGATATCTCTTGCCCAGTGCCCGGGCCCGCAGGACGGCGGTCACGCTATGTCCTGCTCAGCCGCGGCCCGAAAGGTGCTCAGGAACAGGGCCTCGATGCTCTCCTCGTCCAGCCCTGCCCGGCGGGCCGTGGCCAGCCAGCGCCGCAGGTCCTTTCGCAACGGCTCGTGCGCGGCGAGCGAGGCGTCGGTCAGCGCCCGGGTCACGAACGTCCCGATGCCCGGGCGGGCGGCCACGAGCCCGTCGCGTTCCAGCTCCCGGTACGCCTTGAGCACCGTGTTGGGGTTTATCGCCAGCCGGGCCACCACGTCCTTGACCGTCGGAAGCTGGTCACCCTCCCGCAGCAGGCCCAGCCGCAGCGCGTGCCGTACCTGCTGGACCACCTGCAGGTACGGCGAGACGCCGGATCGGCCGTCCAGAGAGAACTCGATCACCCTGACTCCATTCATCTAGTAGCCTAGTACTCTAGGACTCTAGAAACAGGCTCGTCAACCAGCTCCCGCGACCGCGTGATCGCGCCCGCTGGCGGGTCCGGGACCGCGTCAGCCTGCCCGGCGCCGACCCGTCGTCGTCCCAGCGCGCGAGCAAGACGGTCGTTCTGAAGGGACGTCGTTGTGTGGTGCATGACGGGTGGTGGCTGCTGGGTTTCGGCGCTGGTTACCGCCCCCCGGCTGAGTGCCCTGCTGGCCCGGTTGCGGATGGTCAGGTGGGGGTAGGTCCTGTCCGCGGCGCTCGGGGACGGCGCCGGTGGGAGGCGGCGTGGGCAGCGGTCGACGTATCCGGCCCGTGCTCTGGGTGATCTTCGGCGCGGCAGGGCTGCTGGTCGGCCTGGGGATGGCAATCTCCGCATTGGCCGCGGCCACCAGGGCCGGCGGTGTTGACAGCCCGCCGGTATGCCGCACGGACTTCGCCTCGCAGTGCACCACCGAACGGGCGGCCGTGCTGGAGCGTCGCGGCTACGTGCGCGGTTCCTGGTTCACTCGGGAGCAGAAGTGGCTGGTGCGGGTGCCCGAGGGTGCGCCGCGCCTGAAGGATGGACAGCTGCTGAGTCTCCAGGTGCCGCGGCAGGACGGCCACGAGGGGCTGACCGAGGGGGCGGAGGTGACCCTCATCTACTACGGCCAGGCTCCCGCGTGGATCCGGCTGGCCTCGGGGAGGGTGCTGGAGACCGGCGACCATCCCCGCCGGTCGGCTCCGATGCTGGGGTGGTTGGCGCTGTTCGCCGCCTGCGGCGGCATCTTCGGGATCCAGACTGGACTCAGGTCGGGGCGCCGGGAAGGCGGCTGGCTGCGGCGCACCCCGGCGCACATCCTTGTCGGGATCGCGGGTGTGCTGGCTATCGCCGGTATGTTCGGCGCGGTCGGCCAGACGGTCGCCGGCGGCACCATCTGGCCCGGGGTTGCGGGCGGGCTGATCGGCCTCTGGGTGGGTGCCCTGTCGTGGCGCCGGTCACGTCGCCGCGAATCCGCCTTCCTGGCCGGGCGCTGACCGCCGGGTGGTGGCGTAGTGGTCGCGTAGGGCGATGATCCGGGTCCGGCGTGCGGAGGTCAGGTAGCGGGGTGAGCCCAGGTTGATGGTGCCGTATTGGCTGGGGTCGGCGCCGATGGCGCGCAGCATGGGCGCGCTGCGCTGGGAGAGGCTGCCCTTGCGGATGTCGAAGTGAGCGAGGAGGTCTTTGACCAGCAGGCCGCGTTCGCCCGCGCCTGGTTCGAACAGTTTGTTGGCTTTGCCGATCGTCCAGCAGATGGCGGCGGCGGCGGTCGCGGCCCGGCCGTGGCGACGGAATATCTCCGGGTCCCCCGCCGAGGCGTCAGCGAGGAACCGGCGGCAGGCGGTCCGGTACTCCGCGTCGAGGAGTTCATCGCAGCAGCGGTCGATGAGGGTGAGCACCTCGCTTACCCGGTTGTGGATGTCGGCCGGGATCGCGTCCCAGGCGAACGGCTCGTCGGGTAGCGGGACCGGCTGGAGGCTGTCCAGCGCGTCCTGACCGCCGACCGCGCGGCGCAGGGTGTCGAGCATGATCGTCGGAATGTCGGCCGGGGTGTTGCCGGGTAGCGACCACGGGCTGTCGTCGTCGAATGCGCCCACCTTCGGTCGCGCGGCGCGGGGCTGATCTCGTCCCGGTACCCGCGTCTTCAGGCGGTGTCGGCTTCTCGGTGTCGGTTGTAGGAGGGCTATTCACAGAGTAATTGATCGCCATTCTCCCGGCGTGTCTACGTAAGGGACCGCTTCCGAAGAGAATTGGGTTACCACACTCAGTCTCGAAGAACCGACCGCCGGGGTGAGGCGTTCGGGGTGTCGCAGCCGACGAGCAGCCGGGCTGTGGCCGGACGGAAGTGCGGCGGCCGACGAATGGCGAGGGTGAGCACACCGTGGTTACCCCTCCGTTTGGAGGTCTCCAACGGCAGCTACCGAACGTTATCGGAAAGTTGCAAGGTGATTACGGCCCGGCCCCACCCGACTGCGGGCCGATCGAGCTATTCCTGGACGTCCGCGTCCAGGCCGGACGCAGCACCCCCGGGCCTGCGTCCGCCTCAAGCCACCGTGGCCCGCCGGGCTGCCGGCCGCCGCACCCGCATCAGGCCCCAACCCGACCGGCCCCCGACCGTGGCGGTCAGTCCCAGGCAAAGGAGCCGGACAGACCATGACTGCGCTGCTGCCCCACACCACCTTCCACGACCCGCTGCCCGCCGGGGTGGCCCGGCCGGCGGTCAGCGACACCGATCCGGTGCTGCGCGTGCCCGGTGCACTGGTCGATCCGCGCGACCCGAACATCGTGCGACTGGCTGCCGATCTCGTGGCCACCATGCGGGCCTCGCCTGGGTGCGTCGGCCTCGCCGCACCGCAGGTCGGGGTGTCGGCCCGGGTGCTCGCCGTCGAGGTCAGCGGCCACCCGCTGGCACGCACCAGCCACGGGACCGTCGTGCTCTGCAACGCGCGGCTGATCGCGGCCAGCCGCTGGCGCAAGGGTCGGGAGGGATGCCTGTCGGTGCCAGACCGCACCGGCGATGTCAAGCGCGCCGGTCGGGTCGTGGTGGCCGGTCAACTGCCCGGGTCCGGCGAGGAGATCGAACCGGCCGCCGACAGCCTGGAGGCACGGGCCTTCCAGCATGAGATCGACCACTGTGCCGGGTTGCTGTTCCTCGACCGGGTCGACGGCGCCCACGCGGTGCACGCTCGCCGGGAGGGCCCCGCGGCGTTGGCCACCCGGCAGGCTGAACGCCGCGCGTCCACATGTCCACCCCCCACATGTCCACCCCGACCCGGCGATGACCGATGCGCTCTGCCTATTTGCGCACAGCGTGAACCCCACCCGCCGGGGGTTCCGTATCAGGGGCGCCGGTGACCATCCGGCACCAGGAACTACCAGACAGGGAGCGAACAGATCATGAGTCGAGCACGTCGCATTGCGGTCGGCGTCGCCGTCGCGGCCTTCGCCGTGGCCGGTGCGGGAGTGGCAGCGGTTCCGGCCGGGGCCGCGCCGCAGGTGTTCCGCACGCTGAGCGCGGACCAGTACCAGGCGTCGGACCAGTACGGGGTGCCGGAGCAGATCCGGGTGCCGGAGGGCAACACGCGCATCGCCGTGATGTCGGCTCGCGGGGTGCAGACCTACCAGTGCACCAACGCTGCCTGGACCTTCCTGCAGCCGGACGCGATCCTGCAGTCCGATTGGCGACCGCAGGTGCTGCATACCCGCGGTCCGGTGTGGACCTCCGTGATCGACGGCAGTTCGGTGACCGCCGCGGTCGTGGCGAGCGCGCCGGTGCCGAACGCCATCCCGGAGCTGCTGCTGAGCGCGACCGCACACCGCGGGCCCGGCCTGCTGGCCGCTGTCACCTATGTGCAGCGGCTGG
>WNGA01001357.1_pt1 | contig 54194 bp, 59 predicted proteins | sample 5400061 | NCBI WGS metagenome assembly WNGA01 (sample SAMN13153366, study PRJNA577476) | soil metagenome | isolation source: 100 cm soil or saprolite under grassland replicate 2 | place: USA:California | collected 2016-06-15
GAGCAGGATCGTGCCTGATCGTCTGCGCCGGGCGCTTGAGGTGCGCGACCGATTCTGTCGTTTCCCCGGTTGTTCCGTCCCGGCGCACCGCGCGCAGGCACATCACCACCAGCACTGGGCTGATGGAGGCGCCACCACGCTCGACAACACCCTTCTGCTTTGTGGTTTTCATCACCGCAGGCACCACTATGGCGGCTATCGAATCCGGAAGCTGCCGGGCGGTGAACTGCGATTCGAAACCGACGACGGCCACCTGATCGGGCCTGCGACTCGCGATCCGGTCATGGGTCTTCTCGAAGATGATTTTGGCGATGCCGCCAGGGCGCAGTGGGGCGGTGAGCACATGGACTTCGATCACACCATGTTCGTTCTCGCCCACAACTCCGAGCTGGCCGAGGCGCGCGCCGCACAGATGAGCTAGGAACCCGGCGGGTTCCTCGTCATACCTCCAGGACTTCCGCTTCCTTTCGCGCGGCGAGGGCGTCCACCCTCTCGACCTGCGATTCGGTCACTTTCTGCAGCCGCACATTGGCCCGTTTAGCATCGTCGGCAGCCACCTCGCCCTGCTTTTCGAGCTGGTCGACGCGGTGAATCTCTTCACGCCGCACGTTGCGGATCGCCACCCGCGCGTCCTCCGCCTTCTGGCGCACGAGCTTGACGTACTCGCGACGACGCTCCTCGGTCAGCGGCGGTATCGGGACGCGGATGACCTGGCCGTCGCTCGCCGGGTTCAAGCCCTGCTCGCTCGTCCGCAGAGCCTTCTCGATGGCGCCGATCTGGCTCTTGTCGTAGACCTGCACCACGAGCAGGCGTGGTTCGGGAGCGCTGATCTGTGCAATCTGGTTGAGTGGAGTGGGCGTGCCGTAGTAAGGCACCATGACCTTGTCGATCAATGCGGGGTTGGCGCGCCCGGTTCGGATCGTCGCCAGCTCGGATGCGAAATGATCGACCGACTTGGACATCTTCGTCTCCGCATCACGAAGGATGGGATCGATCATCCCAACGCCCCGACCAGCGTGCCGATCTCCTCACCGAGAACCACTCGTTCGATGTTGCCGGGCTCGAGCAGGTTGAACACCACTATGGGCACGTTATTGTCCATGCACAGGGTGAGGGCGGTGTTGTCCATCACCTCGATGCCGCGGTTGAGCACCTCTAGATAGTCGAGATGCTCGAGCTTGACCGCTTTCGGGTCGAGCTTGGGATCAGCGGTGTAGACGCCGTCGACCTTGGTCGCCTTCAGGATGACGTCCGCCTCGATCTCGACCGCGCGTAGAGCGGCGGTGGTGTCCGTCGTGAAATAAGGGTTGCCGGTGCCGGCGGCCAGGATCACGACCCTTCCCTTCTCGAGGTGACGTACGGCACGCCGGCGGATGTACGGCTCGGCGACCTGCGGCATCTGGATCGCGGTCATGGTGCGGGCCGGGATCCCGGTGCGCTCGAGAGCGTCCTGCAGCGCAAGAGCGTTGATGACGGTCGCCAGCATCCCCATGTAATCGCCTGTGGCGCGGTCGAAACCTCGCTCGCTGGCGGCCAGGCCGCGAAAGATGTTGCCGCCGCCGATGACCAGTGCGATCTGCACGCCCATCTCATGCACTCGCTTGACCTGGCCGGCGATCGTCTGCACGACGGCGAGATCGATGCCGTAGTCGCGTGCGCCGCCGAGCGCTTCCCCGCTCAGCTTGAGCAGGATGCGGTTGTACTTCGGGGTGCGGTCGCCCACCCCTAGTGTCTCGTCCTCGCGGTCCTTGACAGATTTCGCGGCATCGGCGGCCGGAGCCAAGAACAGGGTGGCACAGCTAGGAGCGCATCGCTAGATGCGTGACGACGCGGTGCCGGGCCCCTTGACGCAGGCTTCAGCGCCGAAGGCGCCCGGCCGCCTAGGACGCGAAGCTGCAAGGATCGTCGGGGGCGGGACACTACAAATTAAGCCTCGCGGACGTTGAACCGTGCGAAGCGGCGCACGGTGATGTTCTCCTGCAGCTTCGAGATGTTCTCCGCGATCAGGTCTTTGACCGTGTGCTTGGGCTCGCGGAAGTAGGGCTGCTCGAGAAGGCAGTTTTCCTGGATGAACTTCTCCACCTGGCCCTCCACGATCTTGGGGATCGCCTGCTCGGGCTTGCCGTCCTGCTCCGCCTTCCGCCCGTACAGGTTTCGCTCCTCGATGAGCACCTCGTCCGGGATGTCGTCGCGCGACAGCCAGCGCGGGCTGGTGGCGGCGACCTGCAAGGCCAGCTCTTTGGCCAGCTTGCGAAAATCCTCGCCCTTGGCGACGAAGTCGGTCTCGCAGTCGACCTCCACGAGCACGCCCACCTGGGGCGGGTAGTCCGGCGTCGTGCGATGCAGGTATGCCTCGACAACTCCCTGGCCGGTGGCGCGGCCGGCGCGCTTGGCCGCCTTTGCGATCCCCTTCTCGCGCAGGATCGTGTAGGCCTTCTCGACATCTCCACCGGCCTCTTCCAGGGCGTGCTTGCAGTCCATCATGCCCGCGCCCGAGAGCTCGCGCAGCTGCCTGATGAGCTCCTTCGAGATATCTGCCATCAACGGGACTCCTCGTCCTCCACCGTCCGCCCGATGAACTCTTCTTCGGACACGGTCGGCAGATAGTCCTCCTCGTCCTCGAGGTACTCCTCGATCTCCTCGTAGCGCGGCGTCTCGAGAAACTCGCGGTCCTCGACCTCGGGAAGGATCTCGCCGCGAGCCTGGGCTTCCTGGCGTCCTTCCTGGCAGGCGTCGGCGATCTTACCGGTGAGCAGCTTGACGGCGCGGATCGCGTCGTCGTTGCCCGGGATCACGAAGGTGATCAGGTCAGGGTCGCAGTTGGAGTCTGTGATCGCGACCACCGGGATCTTCAGCCGGTTGGCCTCGGTGACGGCGATGTGCTCCTTGCGAGGGTCGACCACGTAGAGCGCGCCCGGCAGCCGCTTCATGTCGGCGATGCCGTCGAAGTGGAACATCAGCCGGTCGAGCTCGTCCTGGAGGTGCTTGGCCTCCTTCTTCGGCATCGACTCGAACTGGCCTTCCTGCTGCATCTTTCGCAGCTCCTGGAGGCGCTCGATCCTCTTTTTTACTGTGCTGAAGTTGGTGAGCATCCCGCCCATCCAGCGGCGGTTGACGAAGTACATGCCGCAGCGCGCCGCTTCGGTCTGGATCGTTTCCTGTGCCTGCTTCTTGGTGCCCACGAACAGCACCGGCCGGCCGCTCGCCGCGACGCCGCGCACGAAATCCCACGCATCGTCGAGGAGCCGCACCGTCTTCTGCAGGTCGATGATGTGGATGCCATTGCGCGCAGTGAAGATGTAGGTGCGCATCTTCGGGTTCCACCGGCTGGTCTGGTGCCCGAAGTGGACACCCGCCTCCAGCAGCTGTTTCAAGGTCACCTGGGCCACGCGATTCTCCTCCCCGTTCAACTTCCGCCCGGTTCTGGCCTTTGGCAGGACAGGGGTTTGCCCCGGGCGTGCTAACTCAGTCGTAGGGACTGGCGCTCGTGAGTATACCCATCGACTGAAATTCGAATCGAACGCTGGTCAGACGGCCGCTTTCTTGACCGCTTTCGGCCCAGGGCACTTCGGGTAGTCAGAGCAGGACTTGAAGGGCCCGTATCGGCCGCGGCGTTCGACCAGCGGCTTGCCGCAAATCGGACAGGGCTCGTCCAGGACCTTCGGGCCCTGCCGAGGCTTGCCGTCCTTGCCCATGTTGGCCCGGTAGGTGCAATCGGGGTAGCGAGAGCAGGCGACGAAGGGACCATATCGGCCGGTTCGCTCCACGAGCTGCCCCTCCCCACACTGCGGGCATTTCTCCCCCGTCAGCTTGGATTCCGCCTGTGCCGCGTCGCGCTTGATGTACTTGCAATCGGGATAACCGGAACAGCCGACGAACTCTCCGTAGCGGCCCACACGGAGCTGGAGCGGCCGGCCGCACACCGGGCACGGCTCGTCGAGCAGCTTGGGCTCGGGCACCTCGCCGTTGGGAGTCATCGCGCGGCGGAACTTGCACTTCGGATAGCGGGAGCAGCCCATGAACGGGCCGAAGCGGCTGGCCTTGAGCACCAGGTGCCCCTCGTGGCAAAGCGGGCACTCTTCGTCCGTGTCCGCCGGCATCGCCTTCTCCGCCGCCAACAGCATCTTCTGCAGCGGCCCGTAGAAGTCGCTGACCACGGGCACCCACTCCTGCGTGCCGCGCTCGACCTCGTCCAGGCGCCGCTCGAGCGTGGCCGTGTAGTCGTCGTCGGAGATGACCTTGAAGTGGTCGACCATGATCGCGTTCACGGCCTCGCCGATACGGGTCGGGTGAAGGCGCCGCTCCTTGAGCTCGACATAGCCGTGGTCTTTGATCGTCTCGACGATCGGCGCATAGGTTGACGGCCGGCCGATGCCACGCTGCTCGAGCTCCTTGATCAGGGTTGCCTCCGAGTAGCGCGGAGGCGGCTGGCTGAAATGCTGCTCCGGCTTGATGCCGTGGTAGTCGAGACCTTCGCCATCGCTAAGCTCCGGCAGGTCGGTCTCGCCGTTTTCGTCGCGTTCCCAGACCTTGTAAAAGCCGTCGAAGGCAAGCACCGATCCCGTGGCGCGGAAGATGTAGTCGCCCCCCTCGATCTCGACCTGAGTCTGGTCGTACACCGCCGGCGCCATGCGGCTGGCAACGAAGCGCCGCCAGATGAGGTCGTAAAGCTTGAACTGATCCGCGCTCAGATAGCGGCGGATCGACTCCGGGGTGCGGTTCACCTCGGTCGGACGAATCGCTTCGTGGGCGTCTTGCGCGCCCGGGCTCGACTTGGCTGTGCGCGGGCCGCCGATGTACTGCTCTCCGTGCTGTGCCTTGATCCAGGCCTTGACCCTGGCTTCGGCCTCGGCCGAGATCCGGGTCGAGTCCGTGCGCATGTAGGTGATCAGGCCCGTCGCGCCCTCGTCGCCCAGCTCGATTCCCTCGTAGAGCTGCTGGGCGATGCGCATGGTGTTGCGGGGCCGGAAGCGCAGGCGGCTGGATCCGTCCTGCTGCAGCGTCGACGTGATGTACGGCAGATAGGAGCTCTTGGTGCGGCGCTTCTTCTCGACGCCCAAGACCCTGTAGCTCGCACCTTCGAGAGCCCGGACGATGGCGTCAGCCTCGGCCTGGGTCTTGACCTCGAGCTTCGCGTCCGTACCGCCGTCGGCTGCGCCACGCGGGCGGTTGAGCCTGGCGAGGAAGCGCTGCTCCTGGCCGGCCCTGGAGAGCTCGGCGTCGATCGTCCACGACTCGACCGGGACGAACTTGCGTATCTCTTCCTCGCGGTCGCAAACCAGGCGCAGCGCGACCGATGACACCCTCCCGGCGCCGATCCCCTTCTGGACCTTGCTCCACAGGAACGGGCTCAGCCGGTAGCCGACCAGGCGATCGACCACGCGGCGGGCCTGCTGCGCGTTGACGAGCCGCATGTCGATTTCGCGCGGTGACTCCAGTGCCCGGCGGACGGCGTCCGCGGTGATCTCGTGGAACTCGATGCGCTTGGGGGAAGGCAGCTTGAGCACCTCCGCCAGGTGCCAGGCGATCGCCTCTCCCTCCCGGTCGGGGTCGGAGGCCAGGATCACATGCTCCCGGTCCTTCTTGGCCGCGGAGGTCAGCTCACCGATCGTCTTGCGCCGGCTTTCGACCACCTCGTAGCGGGGCTTGAACCCCGACTCCACGTCGACCGCGATCTCCTTTTCGGGCAGGTCGCGGACGTGGCCCATCGAGGCACGGACGTCGAAGCGATCCCCCAGGAAACGCTTCAGGGTCCTCGCCTTGGCGGGCGACTCGACGATGATCAAACCTTCCGGCACGGCGCTCCTTGTTATTCCCAACCAGCCGCGTTTAGTCCCTTCCGGCTCTGGGCGGGCAATCCTACGCCCGTTGTTTGCCGCGACGCAATGCCCTTACGAAGCCGGCATCGTGACGGCGCACAGCGCCGTCCAGCTCCAGGGCGGTCAGTCGGCCGAGCACCTCGGCAACCGGGAGGCCCAGCTTTCGAGCCAGCTCGGCGGCGCTCACGGCCAGCACGTCGGAGAGGTGGATCAGCAGTCCGTCGCGATCTGGCGGAAGGGCAAAACCGAGCCGCGGTGGAGTCGCCAGGGGGTCGTCCAGGACCTCTTTGGAGTCGCCCAGGGCCGCCAGCACGTCACGGGCGTTCTGAACCAGAGCGGCACCGTCCCGGATCAGGCCGTGGGTGCCCACCGAGAGCGGCGAGAAGATGCTGCCAGGCACCGCCATTACCTCTTTATGTAGGTGGAGCGCCGCCTCGGCGGTGATCAACGCCCCCGAGCCCTGCCCGGCCTCCACGACCACGACCGCGTCGGACAGCGCGGCCATGGTCCAGTTTCGCGCCGGAAAGTGTTGCCGGCGCGGGGTTGTCCCGGCCGGAAACTGGCTGACCAGCGCGCCGCCGGCGGCGAGTATCTCTTCGGCCAGCCGGCCATGGGCCGCCGGATAGACAAGGTCGACGCCCGTCCCCATCACCGCGACCGTGATGCCGCCTCCGTTGAGCGCGCCTCAATGCGCTGCAGCGTCGACGCCCAACGCCAGGCCGCTGATCACAATCACCCCGGCCCAGGCCAAATCGACGGCCAGCTGCTCGGCAGCTGCTTCGCCGTAAGGCGACGGGCGCCGGGAGCCGACGACGGCCACGCGATGGCCAGCCGGCAGCGGCCACGTCCCCCTCGCGTGAAGGGCCGCCTCCCCGGCGCCGGACTCAGGCCGCGATGTCATGGAGCCGGTAGCCGAGCGCCTCGAAGATGTGGCCGTCGCCGATCGGCACCTCGCCCTCGAGATCCGCCGCCGTGCGCGCCACTCGCCAGGCGCGGTGAAACCCGCGCGCGGTCAGGCCTTTCTGTTCCGCCCATCTCTCCAGCGTCGACCGCGAGCCAGGTTCCAGGTTGGAGAGCTGCCTGAGCTTTTTCGGCTTCAGCTGGGCGTTCAGGCAACCCTGGCGCTCGAGCTGGCGGCGCCTGGCGGCGAGCACGCGCTGCCGCACCGCCTCCGACGGTTCACCACAGGGCTCGCCGGCCAGCGAAGCCAAAGGCACCCTGTGGACGGCAACCTGCAGGTCAATTCGATCCAGCAGCGGCCCTGACAGCCTTCGCCTGTAGGTGTCAATCATTCCCGGAGTGCAGCGGCAGCTCCCCCGCGCGTCACCCGCCCAGCCGCACGGGCAGGGGTTGGTTGCGCCGACGAGCGTGAACCTCGCCGGGTACGCGACGGAGCCGCCCGACCTCGTGATCGTGACGAGGCCCATCTCCAGCGGCTGGCGAAGGGCCTGGAGCACCGGGGCCTGGAATTCCGCCAGCTCGTCGAGGAACAGCACGCCCAGGTGCGCCCTGGAGATCTCGCCAGGGAGCGCGTACCCCGTGCCCCCACCGATCAGGCCCGCCATCGACACGCCGTGGTGGGGCGCGCGGAACGGTCGCGCCCAGTCGATCGGACAGCCTGGCGGAAGATCGCCGAGCAGGCTGCGGATCTGGGCCACCTCGAACGCCTCCTCCAGGTCGAGAGGCGGAAGGATGCCGGGCAGGCAGCGGGCCAGCATGGTCTTGCCGGCGCCGGGCGGCCCGGTCAAGAGCAGGTGGTGCCCGCCGGCTGCCGCCACCTCGAGGGCACGGCGGGCCTCTTCCTGGCCGTGGACCTCGACCAGGTCGTGTTCGGGCGTCTCGGTCGGCGATTCGGTTCCGGGTTGTGACCGCTGGTGAGGCGCGATCGTGTCGCCGCCCGCAAGGTGCGCGACCACGCCGGCGAGGTCGGTGCAAGGCACGACCTCGAGACCGTCGACGAGCGCCGCCTCGCCGGCATCGCTTGCCGGCACGAAGAGACGTTGGTAGCCCGCTTTCTTCAGGCACCGAGCAGCCACGAGCACGCCATCGACGTGTCTGACCGTGCCGTCGAGCGCGAGCTCGCCCAGGAACGCGGTACGCCGCGGGGATTTGCGTCCAGACTCCGCGAGCGAGATTGAGACCGCGATCGGCAGGTCGAGGGCCGTGCCCTGCTTGCGGACCTCTGCGGGCGCCAGGTTGACGGTCAGCCGCTTGCCTGGGAAGGGCAGGCCGCTGTTCTTGATCGCCGACCGCACGCGCTCCCGCGCCTCCTTGACCGACGTCGCAGCCAGGCCCACCAGGTAGAACTTGGCCTCGCCGTTCGAGCTGTCGGCCTGGACCTCAACAAGCCGCGCCTCAAGGCCCGCGAGCACGCATGAGTCAACCGATGCCAGCACGCACGCAGGCTAATCAGAGAGCCCGACGATGCCAGCCCTGGTTGTTAACGATTCCAGGGGAAGGTGCGGCGTTACCAGGCCAGGCGTGGCTCTGGTCGCCATCGGCCGCCTTCTTCGAGATAGCCGGCGGGCTGGTCGGGCTCGTGGCTCAGCACCAGCAGCCAGCGGTGCTTCTCGGCCTCGTCCAGCAGGCGCGCCTTCTCCTCCAGCAGCCTCAGCGGCTCGATGTCGGCTGACATCGTCCAGGGAACACGGAGGTGCGGCGTCTGGCAAACGAGGTCTCCGGTCACGGCGCATGCGAGCTCCCCTGACCGCAGCACAACGACCTGGCTCCCAGGCGTGTGGCCGCCCACGTGGCGCACGTGGACGCCCGGCAGCACCTCGGCATCGCCGGTCAGGAACTCCACCAGCTGGTTTCCATCCGCCAGCGGGGTGAAGTCGTCGGGGATGTAGCCCGATTGGCTGCGAACGTCGGGGTGGAGCGCGAAATCCCATTCGCTGCGCTGGATGAAGTGGCGAGCCTTGGGGAACGTGAGCTCGAGACAGCCGCCCTCGAGACGGGTCAGGCCGCCGGCGTGATCCCAATGCAGGTGGGTCGTGACAACGGCGTCCACCTCGTCGGGTCGGATGCCAAGGCGCTTGAGCGAATGAAGCAGGCCTTCAGGCTCGCGAAGCGCGACCTGCCGCGCGCGCTTCTCGCTGAGCTTGGTGCCGATTCCGGTCTCGCACACGACGACCTTGCCGTTGACGCGAGCGATCAGGCCGACGCAGGCGCAGTCGATCATGTTGTTGCCGTCGGCAGGCTTCTGCTTCTCCCACAGGACCTTCGGCACGACTCCGAACATCAGGCCCCCGTCGGCCTTCCAGTGCCCGGCGATCAAGATGTACAGCTCGAGGTCGCCAAGCCGCATAGCTCACTAATATGCAGCGGCAGTGGCTGTCGCTGCGATCCGCGCCTCAAAGCTGTCCAAGGATTACGGCCTCGGCCGCGGGCTCTTCGAGCTGGACCTCGAAGTCGCTCCGCAGGAGATGTTCGGCTTCCTCGGCCCAAACGGCGCGGGCAAGAGCACGACGATTCGCTGCTTGATGGGACTGATCCGCCCCACAGCCGGTTCCGCGCAGATCTTCGGGCTCGACTGCCTCCACGACTCCGTGGCCGTGAAGCGGAAGGTCGGCTACGTCCCCGGCGAGATGCCCCAGTTCGGAAGCCTGCGCGGCAGTGAGGTGGTGGCCTACCTGGGTGGGCTTCGCGGCGGCGCCGACCCCAAGGTCGTAAGGGCGCTGGCCGAGCGCTTCAACCTCGACCTCAGCCGGCGCTACCGCGAATACTCCAGCGGCAACAAGCAGAAGCTGGGCATCGTTCTCGCCTTCATGCACAGGCCGCAGCTGCTCATCCTTGACGAGCCGACGATCGGACTGGACCCGCTCAACCAGCAGGAGTTCTACAAACTTCTGCATGAAGCGGAAGACGCCGGCGCGACCGTGTTCCTGTCCTCGCACATCCTTTCTGAGGTCGAGCGCGCCTGCGACCGCGTGGGTATCATCCGCTCAGGCCGTCTGGTGAGGGTCGCGCGGCTAGAAGAGCTCCACCACATACGCCTGCATCACGTAGAGCTCGAGTTCGCTCCCGAGTCCGAAGTCCCTGCGGCTGCGATCCGCTCGGCTGCCGGCGTCGAGGACGTCGCCGTCAATGATCACGTGGTGACGTGCGTCGTCAGGGGCAGCTTCGAGGCGTTGCTCAAAGCGATCGATGGCGCGACGGTGACCAACCTCGTGAGCCACGAGCCAAGCCTGGAGGAGATCTTCCTCACCTACTATCGCGAGGGCCCCGCCGAACCAGCGATCCGATGAGCACGATGCTCCGGCTTTCTTTGCGCCTCGGCCGCTGGGGAATCATCGGTTTCGGAGCGATCGCTTTCATAAACACGCTTCTACAAGCCGTCGCGTTCTATCAGATTGCCGGGACGACACCCGCCGAGCGCGCGAAGTTCGGCCAGTCGATGTCCATACTCGCCCAGCAGTTCTCGGTTCTCGTCGCGCCTCCCATTCGCCTCGACACCGTCGGCGGCTATGTGCAGTGGCGGGCCTTCGGTTTTTTCGCCATCCTCTTTGCGATCTGGGCGCTGGTGTCAGCGACCGGCGCAGCACGCGGGGACGAGGAGCACGGAATCGTCGAGGTCGTGCTGGCCACCGGTCTCTCGCGAGCGCGGATGATTGCAGCTCGACTCATCGCTTTTGCCCTTGGCAGCGTGGTTGCGGCCCTCGCGGCGAGCATCGCGCTGCTCATCAGCGTCGCGGCAGGCCATGAATCCATCGGCACCCTCCCCGCGGTTGAAGCCGCGATGCCGCTGGCGGCTCTCGCCATCTGCTGCTATGGCCTCACGCTGCTCATCTCGCAGCTCACCAGCGCTCGCGGCGCCATCACTGTGGCCGGCGTCGTGCTCCTTGGCCTGTTCATGTTGAACAGCCTGGGCCGCACATTCGATGGCGTCGACGATCTTCCTGCTTGCTGCGGGCGCCGCTGCTGGAGCGCTGGCTGGCCTCGCTTTCATCTTTCGCGACCTGGGGTCACCGCTGGTGCGCCTGCCGGCTTCGTCGCATCCAGCGAGCTTTGATGTCGCCTCCACGCCCATGCTGCGGATCCCGATCGTTCGCGACCTTTACAACGGGCGCGTCAGCCTGGCGCTGTGGTGCGTCGGGATGTCGGTGCTGGGCATTGTCTTCGTGGTGCTCACCAAGACGATCGTCGAGCCGCTGCTGGCGATCCCCGCGCTCAAGCCTTATTTCGACGCCTTCCTGCACGGAGCTGTCTATCCGTCGTTCCTGGGCTTCGTCTGGCTCAGCGTCGCCCAGCTGCTGATGGCTGGATTTGCGATCGCCCATGTCGGGCGATGGGCGGCCGAGGATACGAACGGCCGCCTGGAACTCATCCTCAGCAATCCGATTTCGCGCGGCCGCGTCATCATCGAGCGTGCCGTAGTTCTCACCATCGAAGCGCTGGTAATCGCCGGCACCAGCGGTGTCGCGGTGGGGTTCGAGTCGCACTACTCCTCGTGCCGTTCACGCTGATCTTCGCCGCGGTGGGTGCGCTGCTCGCCGCCCGTGCTCCGCGCGCCACGGTCGGCATCCTCGGGGCTTTCACCTTCGCGAGCTACCTGCTCACGCAGCTGGGCCCGATCTTCAAGCTGCCCGAGTGGACCCTGAACGCCTCCGCGTTCAAGCTCTACGGTCAACCGCTGGCGCAAGGAGTGGACCAAACTGGTCTTGTGATCATGCTGGGCATCGTCGTGGCCGGATTCGCTGCGTCGGTGATCGCCGCGCAACGCCGCGACGTTGGAGCCTGAAACCCGAATTGGTCATCAGCAAGCTGCCTACGGAAAGTAGCCAGAATCGAAACTAAGAGGTAAACTGCCTCGCCATGCCGCGATCGATGTGGAAAGGCGTCGTTTCGTTCGGAATGGTCTCCATCCCTATCCGCCTCTACAACGCCACCGAGTCCAGCGCAAAGGTCTCATTCCGCCAGCTCTGCCCGGACCACCGCTCCCCCATCAACTACAAGCGCTGGTGCGCGGAGGGCGATCATGAGGTGGGCTACGGCGAGATCCTGAAAGGCTATGAAGTCGGCAAGGATCGCTACGTCATCATCGACGACAAGGACCTGGACAACCTCCCGCTGGCGACCGCCCACAGCATCGACATCCACGAGTTCGTGCCGGTCGACGACATAGAGCCCGGCCTTTATTACAACAACGCGTACTACGTCGAGCCCGAAGAGCTCGGCAAGAAGCCATACCACCTCCTGCGCAAAGCCCTGGAGGCAACCGGGCGGCTCGCCGTGGCCAAGATCGCGCTGCGCGACCGAGAGCATCTGTGCGCGCTGCATCCGACCGACGGTGCCCTGATGATGAACACGCTCCACTGGCCGGACGAGATTCGTTCCACAGAGGGCCTCAAGGGCCTGGACGGCGACGTCAAGATCAACCCCAAGGAGCTCGAGATGGCGAAGGCTTTGATCGAAAGCCTCGCCGACACCTTCGACCCTGGTCGGTACAAGGACGAGTACCGCGAGGCGGTGATGCGCGTGGTGCAGGCAAAGATCGACGGCGAGGTCATCGAGGCTCCTCCCGTGCCGCAGACCGCCAAGGTCATGGACCTCATGGAAGCCCTGCGCGCATCTGTCGAGGCGGCCAAGAAATCCCGCTCGACTCGCGAAAAGGCGCAGCCCGCAGAGGCCAAGAAGGCCCGCCGGAAAGCTTCATAGCGGTCAGCGCCTAATCTGGGGCTATGGATTCGGACCAGCTCCAGATCGAGCTGGACAGCTTTCCGACTGAGCTGCGGCCGATGCAGGCCGCCTCGGCGGAGGCGCCATTCAGCTCGCCCGACTACCTCTTCGAGGTCAAGTGGGACGGGCTGCGCTGCATCGTCTTTCGCGACCCGGAAGGCAGAGTCCACGTCCACGATCGAGGCCTCAACGACCTGACCCACGACGTGCCGGAGGTGACGGCGGCCGCTGCGCGCATCCCTCCCGGCAGCGTCATCGATGGTGAGCTGGTGGCGACCGATGCCGACGGCCGGCCGGACTACACGCGCCTGCGCGAGCGGTTGGCGCGCGGCCTTGCCCTCAAAGAGGAGATCCCGGTCGCCTACCTCGCCTTCGATGCGCTCTACATGGAGGGAAAGCCACTGCTGCGCCAGCCGGCCGCCCGACGTCGAGCTCGCTTGCGCAAGAGTGTCGAGGCAGGCGGCCACATGTTCGTGCCGGATCACATCGAGCAGGACGGCGTGGAGCTGTTCGAAGCGTGCCTCGAACGCGGCCTGGAGGGGGTCGTCGCCAAGCACAAGCAGAGCCAGTACGTGCCCGGCCAGCGCAGCCCGTTCTGGCTCAAGGTCAAAGCGGTCAAGTCGGATGACTTCGTCGTCATCGGCTGGACAGGCGAGAAACCCTTCGACGCGCTTGTGGTCGGCTACCACGAAGACGGCCGGCTGCTGCCTTGTGGCTCGGTTGGGGGCGGCTTCGACGAGGCGACGGCTCAAGCGCTCCGCGACAGGCTCGCGGCGATCGCAACCGATTCGTCGCCGCTGGATCCGCCGCCGGTCATGACCAGGCCGGTGCACTGGGTGCGTCCCGAGCTCGTGGTCAGCGTGCGCTATTCGGAGTGGTCGCCGGACGGCACCCTGCGGTTCCCGATCTTCAACGGCCCCCGGCCAGAGGTGCATCCGGCCGAAGCGGTCAGGCACCGGCCGCGAGTCTTCATGTCAGGGCATGTCAAGCCCGGCTCGCCGGCCTACGACCTGACGCGTTTTCCGTTCTGATGGGCAGCGATCTCGACGCGGTGACGGGCGCCTTCAGCTACACGGGCGGCTTCATCGCCCGCAAGCTGCTGAGCGCCGGCCGGCGCGTGCGCACTCTGACCAACCACCCGCACAGGCCCGGAGCGGAGTCACTCGACGTCGAGATCGCGCCGCTTCGCTTCTCCGAACGTGCGGTGCTCGTCGAAAGCCTGCGCGGTGTGGACGTCCTCTACAACACGTACTGGGTCCGCTTTCCGCATGCCGGGACCGGGTTCGGCGACGCGATCGCGAACACACGGCTGCTCGTCGGGGCCGCAGCCGAGGCCGGCGTGCGCAAGATCGTCCACATCAGCGTGAGCAACGCCTCGCCCGATTCGCACCTCGACTACTACGCGGGAAAGGCGCGAACGGAAGCCATCGTCCAGTCATCGGGGCTGGAGTGGGCGGTGGTGCGGCCGACGCTGGTCTTCGGTGAGGGCGACATCCTGATCAACAACATCGCCTGGCTGCTCAGGCGAATGCCCGCCTTCCTGGTCCCCGGCTCTGGGGCTTACCGCGTGCAGCCGGTTTCCGGTGACGACGTTGCGGACATCGCGATCGCGGCGGCCGACGAGGCGGCCAACGTGACCGTCGACGCAGCGGGACCTGAAGTTCTTACTTATCTCGAGCTGGTCCATGCCATCGCGATCGCCATCGAGCGCGAGCCGCGGGTCGTGCATGTGCCTCCCGCGATCACGCTCTTGGCGGGCGACATGGTGGGGCGGTACGTACGAGACATCATCCTCACCCGTCAGGAGCTGGAGGGATTGATGGAGGAGCTCCTCGTATCGAAGGAGGAGCCGCGCGGGCACGAGCGGATCGATGCCTGGCTGCTGCGCAACGCCGACAAGGTGGGACGCAGCTACCACTCCGAGCTGGGACGCCACTGGCGCTAACTATTCAAAAGGGTCTTCTGTCAGGTCGGCGTCGAACCCGCCATCCGGCCTCAGCATCACGCCCACGACCGCGTATCGGATCGGCCCTCGCCAGCCCGCCAGCAGCCGATATTCAGCCGCGGCGGCGACCAGGGCACGGCGCTTGCGGCGGTTGACAGCTTCCAGCGGTGTGCCGAAGGTATTGCTGCTCCGCGTCTTGACCTCGACCACGATCAGGTCTCGACCGCGGCGGCAGATGAGGTCGATCTCACCCCGGCGCGCGGTGAAACCCGCGCCGACGACCTCGTAGCCTCGGCGCCTCATGAGCTCGGCGGCCGCCTTCTCACCGGCCCGGCCGAGTTCTACCGAGGGGCTGCGACGGCCGAATGATTCGCGGATCGCGGCAGGCGCCTTATCTGGGCGCCGTTCAGGGCGCCGAGACGAAGGAAGGGGTGGCACTAGAAGGAGCGCATTGTCGAATGCGCGACGCCGAAGTGCCGGGCCCCCTGACGCACGGATCGGTGTCCTGAGCCGATGAGACGCGGATCAGGCGCGCCGGCGCAGTCCATCTACTTCTGCGAACTCTCGGAACGGTGCCCACGATGTGCGGTGAATCGGGCTCGGTCCCAGGCGCCGGATCGCCGCTCTGTGGGCGGGCGTGGCATAGCCCTTGTGCCCGGCGAAGCCGTACCCGGGATACATCCGGTCGTACTCGATCATGGCGCGATCACGAGCCACCTTGGCGACGATGCTCGCGGCCATGATCGATGCGCAGGTGCGATCCCCCCTGACCACCGCCATCTGTGGAAGGGGCGCCTCGGGCACGTCCCACGCGTCCACCAAGAGGTACTCGGCGTGCAGCGCCAGCCCGGCGACAGCGCCGGCCGTCGCGAGGTGGCGCGCCCGGATCAGGCCCAGGCTGTCGACCTGCGCATGGTCGACCGCGCAGATCGAGACCGCCAGAGCCCGGCGCCTGATGATCCGATCCACACGCTCGCGCTCATCCGCAGTGAGCAGCTTTGAATCGTCCAGTCCGGGGATCCTCGCGCCGATGGGCAGGACCACGGCGCCGCCGACCACGGGGCCGGCGAGCGGCCCCATGCCGACCTCATCAACCCCGGCGACGACGGTGTAGCCCATGGCGTTGGCCATGCGCTCGTAACGCCACAGCATCGGCCTCATCGTGGGGACCCCGACTCGAGCACGATCCGAGATTACCCAGCCCCGGTCACGGATGCCAGTGTCTTAACAGCCGCTATTCCTCAGATTCTTCCTCGCCGCCGTCGGGGCCTTCTGCTTCCGTCTCGGCCTCTGCCTCGCGAATGAGGCTGCGGCGCTCGCGGATGCGGGCCGCCTTGCCCACCTTGCCGCGCAGGTAATAGAGCCGGCCCTGGCGCACGTCGCCGTGCCTCAGCACGTCGATGCGGTCGATTCGAGGCGAGTGGATCATGAAGGTGCGCTCGACGCCGACTCCGTGCGTCACGCGCCTCACGGTGAAGTTCTGGCGCAGGCCACCGCCGCTGACCCTGATCACGATGCCTTCGAAGATCTGGATGCGCTCGCGAGTGCCCTCTACGACCTTCGCGTGCACCTTGACTGTGTCGCCGGCCCTGAGCGCTGGGACCTTCTCTTTCTGCTGCTCCTTCTCGAGCTGCTGGATGACGTTCATGTCTTCTTCAACTCCTTGGTACGTGGGCCATGTCTTTGAGCCGCTTGCTCGCGGCGCCATTTTTCAATCCGGGCATGGTCGCCCGAAAGGAGCACGTCGGGTACGCCGAGCCCGCGGTACTCGGCCGGTCGGGTGAACTGCGGCCAGCCGGCTGCGCTCGTGGAAAAGCTGTCCTGCGCCAGAGAGCCAGGATCGCCGACCACGCCCGGCACCAGCCGCGCCACCGCGTCGATCAACACCATCGCGGGGATCTCGCCACCGCTGAGAACGTAATCGCCGATCGAGATCTCGCGGCTCGCCAGGGCGGTGCGCACACGATCGTCGATGCCCTCGTACCGGCCGCAGACCACGATCAGCCCCGGCTCTGCCGCAAGCTCCTCGGCAAGCCGCTGGTCGAGACGTTCCCCCCAAGGCTCCATCAGCACCACCGGTCCCGAGTTCTGCGGGCGGATCGACTCCACGGCCTCGAACACCGGCTCCGGCTTGAGCACCATCCCCGGTCCGCCACCGAACGGCATGTCGTCGACCTGCTCGATCGCTCGACCGACCACGCCCGCAGCAAAGACCGGGCCGAACATCGCAGGGAAGATCGTCACGACGTCGAATCTCATCTGCGGTCAGGCATCCTCGATCTCTATCAGCCAGTCGGCGACCACGACACGCCTCGCCTCGAGGTTCACGTCGACCACCGCATCTCGCGTGGCCGGGATCAGATGCTCGAACTTGCCTTCACGGCTCACCCAGACGTCGTTGGCCGGACGCTCCAGCACCTCGGCGATGGTGCCCAGCCGCTGGCCGGAGGCGGTCTCGACCGTGAGCCCGACCAGCTGGTGGTGGTAGAAGCGGCCCGCGGGAAGCGGCCGCGCGGTTTCCTCCGGAACCTCCAGGTAGCGCCCGCGGAAGAGCTCCGCCATGGTTCGGTTCTCGATGCCCTGCAGCTTCACGACCAGGCCTGACTGGCCGGTGCGGCTCCACTCCACACGCCGCTCGGTGCCGTCTAGCAGGACAAATGACCCTGGATCGAAGCGATCCCGAAAGTCTGTCAATGGCAAAACCTTTACAGCTCCCTCGACTCCGTAGGCACCGCTGACCTGACCCACTCGGATCATGCCGACGAGCTCCCCCGGTGCTCTCTGCCGCGTCCGCCATGAGGTGAATGGTCGGCCAACGACGGATTGGCCAGATCGACGAACACACGCTTGCGGTCGCGCTGCGAAGCCACGCGCACCAGCGTCCGGATGGCTTCGATGTTCCGCCCGGCCTTGCCGATGAACCGTCCCACGTCGCCCTCCGCTAGCTTGACCTTGATCGCCACCGTGCCGCCACCGCGCTCGAACGCCTCGACCATGACCTCGTCCGGCTTCTCGGCCAGGGACTTGGCCACGTACTCGACGAGCGCCCGATAGTCGACGCCCGGACCGGGTGGGCCCGAGGGTCCCTCGCGCCGATATCCGCGGTTGTATCCGCCGCGCCCGCCGTCACGCCGAGGCGGTCGACTTCCGTGTCTCTGAAAGTCGCTCAAGAATCCCCTCCCGCTTCAACAGGCTCCTTGCGGCATCGCTCGGCTGAGCGCCCTGGTGGAGCCAGCGCACCACTTTTTCGACATCGATCTTGACCTGAACTGGGTCGGTCATCGGATCGTAGTACCCAAGGTGTTCGATGAACCGGCCGTCGCGCGGCGAGCGCGCGTCCGCGACCACGAGGCGGTAGAAGGGATGCTTCTTGCCCCCCATGCGCCTCAGCCTGATCTTGACCAACCTCTGCCTCCTTGTCCGAACAGCCGGGCGAGCCCGGCCTTGCCTCCGCCGTCTCCGAACTGCCTGGCGAGCTTTTGCATCGCCTCCCTCGCCTTGAGGACCCGATTGACGTCCGCAGGCTGGAGCCCGCTCCCACGAGCGATGCGCCGCTTGCGCGCCCCGTCGATGAGCTCGGGGTGGGCTCGCTCGCTCGGAGTCATCGAGAGGATGACCGCCTCCATGCGGCGCACCTCACCCTCGGTGTCCACGCCCGCGACCTGACCCTTCAAGGAGGCGCCGCCTGGAACCATCTCCAGGATCCCCTCCAGCGACCCCATCTTGCGCAGCTGTCTTATCTGCACCAGGAAGTCGTCGAACGTGACATGGCCCGCCTGCAGATGGCGCTCGACCTGTTTGGCCTCGGCCCGATCGAGCGACAGCTCAGCGCGCTCGATCAGGCTCAGGACATCGCCCATGCCCAGGATCCGCGACGCCATCCGTTCCGCGTGGAAAACCTCGAGGTCCTGCGGCCGCTCGCCAGTCCCGGCGAAACGGATGCGCTGACCGGTCGCGACCCTTAGGGAGAGGGCCGCCCCGCCGCGTGCATCACCGTCCAGCTTGGTCAGGATCACCCCGTCCACACCGACTGCGCTGGCAAACGCCTCCCCTACCTTCACCGCCTCCTGCCCGGTCATGGAGTCGGCCACGAGCAGCGTCTCCGTCACCGGCACCGCCGCCTTGAGCCGTTTCAGCTCATCCATCAGCCCGGCGTCGACATGCAGACGGCCCGCGGTGTCGAGGATCACGACGTCATTCCCTTCGCGCACAGCCTCGCGCACCGCGCTGGCGGCAATCTCCTCGACCGACCCGGCGCCCGACTGGAACGCGATCTGGTCGCGCTCCGCCAGGCTTCGCAGCTGCTCGATCGCGGCCGGCCGCCGCAGGTCCAGCGCAACCAGCATCGGCCTGTGACTCTCGCGCCGTGCCAGCAGCGCGAGCTTGACGGCGGTGGTGGTCTTGCCTGAGCCCTGCAGCCCGACCAGCATGATGACCGTGGGCGGTAAGGGCGCGTAGCGAAGGCTCTCCGCGTTGCCGCCCAGCAGCTCGACCAGCTCGGCGTTGACAGCCTTAACCACGTGCTGTGGCGCTGTAAGCCCAGGCGCCACCTCTACGCCCGCAAGGCGTCCCCGCACCCGCTCGACGAACTGCCTGACGACCTTGAAGTTGACGTCCGCCTCGAGGAGCGCCAGGCGCACCTCGCGTAGGCCGGCGTCGACGTCCTCGGGTCGGAGCACACCGCGCCCCGAGACCTTCTTCAGGACCGAAGCCAGCCTGTCGCCGAGAACCTCGAACATCTAGATGACCTCCAGCTCGGCCACGCGCTTTTTCAGGCCTACCAGCTCCCGCTCGAGAGAGGCGATCTTTCGCTTACGCCGACCGGCTTCGGCGAGCAAGCCGAGGCGTTGTTCGAACTCCGCGAGCGAGCGCATCGAGCGTCGAACGATGTCGTGCACGGCAGAACGCGACGTTCCTTCGTGAGAGGCGATCTCGGCGAGCGACCAGTCGCTCCTCATGTACAGATCGAGAACGGCACGTTGATGCTCCGTGAGGAGGGCGCCATACCGTTCGAACAGCGCAAGCGACCGGCTCCGAGTCTGGAGACTGTCAAGGCGCATACCTTGACAGTTTACCAGCAATAGAATGGTGACCACCTTGGGACCAACTGTGCTGGAGGCGTACCGCTATCACGCATGGGCGAATCGGAAGCTGCTCGATGCCCTCGAGAACCTGAGCGATGAGCAGCTCCAGCTGACGACTCCAGGGACCTACGGCACTATCGCCGACACCCTTCAGCATCTGGTCGGCGCCGAGCAGCGCTACGTCACACGAGTGAGCGGCGGCACGCCGCGTGCGGCCGAGAAGGATGAGTTCCCTGGCGTCGCAACGCTACGCGAGCGTCTCGCCAAGAGCGACGCCGACCTGCTTGAGATCGTGGAGCGAATCCAGGCGGACCAATGGATCGAGGGTTTTGACGGCGGGCGCAACCGCGGCCAGGCAGGCGTGGTCTTGATCCAGGCTTTGCATCACGGCAATGACCACCGCACGCACGTCTGCAGCATCCTCGGCGCCCACGGCATCGACTATCCCGAGATGGACGTGTGGGCCTATGGATCGGAAAAAGGCTTCTTCGTTCCCGTCGAGTAGACTCGGCGCTGTGCTGACCGCGGTCATCCTCGTCAAGTCAACGCGCGAGGCACTGACCAACCTGGGTCCAAAGCTTGCGGACGTGCCCGGCGTCTCGGAGGTCTACACCGTGACCGGTGAGTGGGACTTCGTCGCGATCGTGCGCGTGCGTGAGCACGACGAGCTGGCGGAAGTGGTCACCAAGCGCCTGACCAAGCTCGACGGCATCGAGCGCACACACACCATGGTCGCCTTCCAGCAGTTCTCGGCACACGACCTGGAAGCGATGTTCGGCCTCGGCCTCGAGGACAGGGGAGCCTAGGCAGCGGTTCTATAACGTGCCGCGCGCCCGCCTGAGGGGAAGATCGACCATCGCGCGCCACTGCTGGCGGATGGCGATGCCGAGCGGGACGGGACGGCGCGAGCCGCGCCTGGGCCGAGTGGTCCGCTCCAGGACAGCGCTGCGAAAGTCGCCCTCGTAATCGGTCACCACGCGCCCCAGATCGTTGGCGCCGAAGTGGCTGTCGCTCCCACCTACGGGCGCCCCCAGCCGTTCGCGATGCTGCCGGTAGAACTCCAAGAGAAGCCTCCGCCGCCGTGCGCCCATGGGTACTGTCGATTCCACCTCCATGCCCTCGACCGCATGCTTCTCGAGCAATGTCAGCAGCATGCCCGGCTGGATCGAACCGAAATAGAAGGGCATGAAGGGATGCGGAAGGATCGCCAGCCCACCCTGTTCGTGGATCGCATCGACCGTGTCGCCCAGCGTCATTCCTCTTTTGATCGGCTTCTCCAGGAACCAGCCCATCACGTGGGTCTGGGCCGGCCATTTCGTCGTCACCTCCTGCCCGGCTACGACGGAAAGCCCGGCGGCCTCGCCCCGCTCTTTCGCCTCCCGGACGGCCGACATGGTGTCGTGGTCGGTGACCGCGATCAGGTCGAGACCGGCCTCGATCGCGCCGTCGACGAGCTGTGCAGCAGTGACCATTCCGTCGGAGGCGAGCGTGTGACAGTGCGGGTCAGCGACCGGCATCGACATCAAACATCGCATGCACGAATGCCTCGGGGTCGAACGGCATCAGGTCGTTCATGCCCTCTCCGACGCCCGCGAGCTTGACCGGCACGCCGAGCTCCGACTCGATGGCAATGACTGCGCCGCCCTTGGCGGTCGCATCGAGCTTCGCAAGCACGAGTCCAGTGATAGGTACGGCCACATGGAACTCGCGTGCTTGCACCAGGCTCGACAGGCCGAGTACCGCATCGACCACGAGCAGGGACTCGAACCGCCCGCCGTCGAGGGCCTTGGTCGTGACGCGCCCGACCTTCGCCAGCTCCTGCAGGAGGTTGCGCTGTGTCTGGAGCCGCCCGGCGGTGTCGACGAGGACCACGCCGTGGCCGCGGCTTCGCGCATGGCGCACGCCGTCGAAGACCACCGCGGCCGGGTCCGCGCCCGGCGTACCGGCAAAGCTCGCCGCTCCGGCCCGATCGGCCCACGAGACCATCTGCTCGATGCCAGCGGCGCGATAGGTGTCCGCAGCCACCACAAGCGGTCTGCGGCCCTCGACCTGGAGCATGTGCGCGAGCTTGCCGATGGTCGTCGTCTTGCCGGCGCCGTTGACGCCGTAGAGCAGCACACATGCCGGTTCGCCTGATAGGTCGAGACCCCGCGCTCGATCCGACATCAGCGATCCGGCTGCTCGCGCCAGGGCGCTTTCGGCTTCCTGCGGGGTTCGAGGCGAGCTCGTGCGCACGTCGGCTGTCAGCCGAGCTGCCATGGACGGCCCGAGGTCAGCCGACAGCAGCACCTCCTCCAGCTCGTCGTAATACCCGGCCGCAAGCGGCGGGCTGAGCGATCTCAGGCCAGCGGCGACGAGCTTGCGCGTGCGAGCGCCGACTCGGTTCCAAACGCTCCCGCTCAGGGGTTCAGCCAGCCCGGGCGGTCGTCCGGGTGGCGGAGGTGGGCTTCCGGATGTCTTCCAGCCGGACCGACACGAGGTGGGAGGAACCGCTCTCGTCGAGGTGGATTCCGTAGAGGCTCGAGGCGTGCGACATGGTCACATGGTTGTGGGTGATGACGAGGAACTGTCGCTGCGCGCCCAGGCGGGCGAGCATCTCACCGAAACGGCCGACATTGGCGTCGTCGAGCGCGGCGTCGACCTCGTCGAGGATTGTGAACGGGCTCGGATTCACCTCATCAAGCGCCAGCACCAGCGCGAGCGCTGCGAGGGATCGCTCGCCCGACGACAGCAGCGTCACGTTCTGCTGGCGTTTGCGCGGCGGCTGGACCAGGATCTCGACGCCAGATCGAGGCCCCTCGTCACCGTCGGCGTGCCGCAGAGTGGCGCGGCCGCCTGGCGCCAGCTGACAGAAGTACTCGTGAAAGTTGGCGGCGACCGCCCCGAAGACCGCTTCGTAACGCGACTCCTCTTCCTCACGCAGCTTGGCGATGAGCTGATCGAGGTCTGACCGCGCCGCGGTGATGTCGTCCAGCTGCGACCGGAGCGTGTCGAAGCGCTCCTCGAGCTCGCGGCACTCCGCCTCGGCCAGGGCGTTGGTCGGCCCGATCTCCTCCAGCCTGCGCTCCAGCGCGCGCATCTCTTTCTCGCGCGCCTTGCCGCCCGGAATCTCCTCCGGGGCCACCCCATCAGGCATTCGCGAGCGGATCTCTTCCATCCGCGCCTGGAGAAGCTCCGCTTCGCGTGCGATCAAGCCCAGGTTGCCCTCCAGCGTGCCCGCCTTGAGCCGTGCGTCGATGCGAGCCTCTTCGAGGGCGACCAGCCGTCGCGCGCCCTCGGCCATCTCCGCATCCTCCTCGGGCGACTCCTGCTCGACGGCGGCGAGGCCTTGCCTCGCGGTCTCGAGCGCGGCGGCGAGAGCCGGCAGCGTCCCTTGCTCCGCTTCGGCTGCACTCATCGCTTCGGCCAGGCGCGCTGACCGCTCGGCCACAGACCGGCGAAGCGCGGCCAGGTCTTCTTCAACCGCCTTCATCTGGCGCGCCAGGTCCTCGGCCCGTTGTCGCCATCGCGCCCGATCCTGCTCAGCGTCGTGCACCGCGGTTCGATGCCGGCTCGCGGCGTCGAGGTGGTGCTGATGGTGGCTCGCCGCATCGGCCGCCGCCTGATCAGCCGCGAGGGCCGCCCGCTCCAGCTCAGGCAGCCGGCCCGCCTCGCCTTCCTCGGCGGCAATGGCGGCATCCAGCAGCCGTCGCGACTCATCGAGGCGGGGCGCGCCGCCAGCCTGCGTACGCAGGTCGCCCAGGTGCGCCTCAGCCCGCTTGACCTGGGTGACCGCCGCTTCCGCCTTCACGGCCAGCGGTTCCAGTGCATCGATCTGCTGACGCAGCCGCGAGCGCCGCGCGTCGATATCGAACCTGGGATCGCTCCCGGCCCGGATGAGGCCTGCCTCGCGATAGACACCCTCGAGGGTCACGTCTCGGCCCACCACGACGTGGCCGAGGAGGCGCCGCGCGATGCGCTCATAGCCCTTGCGGCAGCGAACGTGATCAAGCAGCGCGCCCGACACGGGGGCAGCGCCTTCGCCGAGCGGATAGAGAATGGTGTGCTGGCCACCAGGCGAGCTCGCCGCCTGTAAGGCCGCGCTCTCATCGGCAGCAACGGCAGCCTCTGAGAGCGGACCCAGTACTGCCGCCAGCGCGGACTCGTAGCCCGGCTCGGGCGTGAGCACGTCTGAAAGGCGCTCCATACCGGGGGTCGAAGCAGGACGCAGGGCGTCCAGGCCATCGAGCTCGGAGCGCAGCCGGGCGATAGAAACGGCGGCTGATTCGGCGGCTTCTGCCTCGCGCTTCGCCACGTTGACCTCTGCCTCCGCCGCGGGTATTCGCTCCGCGGCAGCCGCCACCTTCTCCATGCGGGCCGCCTGTTCTTCCAGGAACTCACGTCGCGTGCGCAGCCCGGCGAGAACCGAGGTGGCTGCGCCCAGGGCGCGCCTCGCCTGGTCTGCTTCCCGGTGCGCGCGCGTGAGGTCGGCAATATCCGCCGTGGGCGGGGGAGGCCCAAGATCGGCGATCGCCTCCAGGGCAGACGTGGCGGCGGCCACGTCGGCCGCCAGCTGGGCGCGAAGCGCCGCGGCGGCACCAGCCTGCCTTTCACTGTCGGCCAGCTCCCGTCGCGCGGCCTCTGCCAGCGCCACCTGGCCGTGACTGCGCTCCTGCGCCAGCTGAAGCGAATGCTCGGCGGCGGCCAGCTCCAGCCTCAGGCGGCCGAGCGCCCGCTGCCGGCTAAGGCGGCGATCTTGTGCCGCATGCACCTCCGCCCGCCACGATTGGAACTCGGCCTCCGCGGCGTCGGCCTGGCCACGGGCCTCGGCCAGCCTGCGCTCGAGCGTCTGCACCTGTGAGGCCGCGCGCCGGTGCGCGTCGCGGGCCTCTCTCCACTCCTCCCAGACGATGCTCCCGCGCAGCAGGTCGAGCCGGGCAGTCGCCTCCGCGACCTCACGAGCTGCCGCGGCCTGAGCGCGAACTGCTTCGAGCCTCGGCTCGATCTCGGACCGCAGGTCCTCGAGCCGGAGGAGGTTCTGAGCCAGCTCGCTCAGGCGTTGGCCCGCCTCCTGCCGGCGCGCCTTGACGCCTCGTACCTGCGCCGCCTCCTCGACCAGCGCTCGCCTTTCCGCGGGCGAGCAGACCACGATCGTTTCGATGTCGCGCTGGTCGATGATGGCGTACGAATCCACCGTGAGGCCGGTGGAAGCGAGCACATGGATCAGGTCGCGGCGGCGCACACGCGCGCCGTTGAGGAAGTAGTCGCTCTCCCCATCGCGCTCCACTCGACGCCGGATGGCGACCTCGTGGTAGTCGAGCGGCAGCCTGCCCGCCGTGTTGTCGAAGACGATCGTGACCTCGGCGAACGCGGCCCGCGACCGCCGCTCGCCACCGGCGTAGATGACCTCTTCCATCTTCCGGCCGCGCAGGTCCCTGGCCTGGCCGGAGCCCAGCACCCACTTGAAGGCGTCGACGATGTTGGTCTTGCCGGACCCGTTGGGGCCCACGATCGCCGTCACGCCGCCTTCGAAATGGATCTCGGTCGGCCGGGCAAAGGTTTTGAAGCCCAGCAGGCTCAGCGAGCGCAGAAACAAGTTCGCACCAAGGTAGCAGATGTGGTAGCCATTTGGCTCCAGGACACAATATGTGGAAAGGGGCTAGTGTTTCGTTCCTCGGGAACGGGACACTTTAGTCGATCTCTCCAAACTGGCGGCTGCGGCGGGGCTCGGGAGGGGCGGTCTCAGCCGCTTCTGTCGCTGGGCCCGGATCAGGTAGGACCGTGAGCGGCGTGATGACCGCCGCTGGACCCGCTTCGGATTCTGGGAGCGCCGCAGAGCGGCTTCGCGGGGCCCGCGGGGTGCGAGCGCGTGGCGGCGCCTTGGTCGTCGCCGTGCTGATTACGGGCGCGACCGAGGGCGCCGCAAGCGCCTGCAGCGCCGCTCGAGCGGCATCCTGCTCGGCCTCCTGCTTGGTGGCGCCATGCCCGGTGCCGAGGGGCTCTGCCCCTGCGAACACGACCGACGTGTATTCGCGGCGGTTGCCGACGCGCGCGCCTTCGCTGTCGTAGAACGGCGTCTGGCCGAATCGCTCCTGCGCCAATTGCTGCAGGCGGCCCTTGAAGTTCTCGTCCTTTGCGGGCACGGGGAGAGACCGGTAGCGGTTGAGGTAGTAGTGGTAGGCGGCGTCATAGCCGGCATCGAGAAACACGGCTCCGAGCACCGCCTCGAATGCGTTCGCGAGAAGTGACTTGAGGTTTCGGCCGCCGCCCTTGGCGATGCCCTTGCCGAGGTAGAGATAGCTGCCGAGATCGAGCTGCTCGGCGAGCTGCGCCAAGGTGTTCGTGTTGACCATCGCGGATCGCGTCTGCGTCAGCTCGCCCTCCGTGGCTCCGGGATGATGCTTGTACAGGTACTCGGCCGTGATCAGCTGCAGCACGGCGTCGCCGAGGTACTCCAGGCGCTCGTTGTCGCGCGGAGAAAGGTTTGGGCTTTCGTTCGCGAACGAGCTGTGGGTTACGGCCTCGAGGAGAAGGCTGGGGTCACGGAAATGAATCCCGATCTTCTGTTGGAGCTGCTGTAACGACTGGGCGAGAGGAGCGGCGGTGGTTGCTATGAGCCGGCCTTCTCCTGTATGTACTCCCAGGCCTGGCCGACAGTCGTGATCTTCTCCGCGTCCTCATCCGGAATTTCGAGTCCGGTGTTTTCCTCGAACGCGTAGATCAGCTCCACGAGATCCAGTGAGTCAGCATTGAGATCCTCCTGGAAGGAGGCGTCCATCGTCACCTGCTCGGGTTCGCAGCCGAGACGCTCGACCACGATGTTCTTGAAGTCTTCGAAGCTTAGTTTCTGAGTCTCCACTCTCGCCTCCAGCGCGACATCGCTTAGGGGGATCGGTGAACTACTCTACCAAGTTCTCGCCGGGGCCCGGGCTCCACGCGCCCGGGCCCCCAACCACGCGACCTATGCCCTCGACTTCGCGCCCGCCGGAGTGGGTGCCATGCCGAGCTGGGTCATCACGTCGACCTGGTCGTACACGAGGTGGTTCCTCTTCACCAGGCCACGGTCGATCTCGAAGACCTGTATGAACTCGCCGACCAGCTTCTTGCCGGTGGGAGGAACCTCACCCATCGGTGTCCGGAGCGGTCCATCGTGCGTGCCTGTAAAGACTCCCTCCACGACCACCGTGCTGCCCTGGGTGATGATGCTCTTGGCCTCGACACGAGCATCCGGGAACGCCCTGAGCCAGGTCTGGTTGAACTCCTTGGCGGCCTGCGTCCCCTTGGCTTTGATGCCGCCGGTTGCCTCGAGCACAACGTCGGCGGCGGTATCTCGCGCCACCGCCTCGAGGTCGTGCGCGTTGAAGGCCTTGATGCCCCGCTCGACGACCGCCCTGGCTTCCATCTGCGTGGACGCAGCGATCTCAAACAGCTCGCGTTTCGGCTCCACCGCTGTGCTGAGGTATTTCTTGAACGACTCGACCAGCTTCTCAGCCTTGGGTGCGAACGACTTCGCGGAGGCCTCGTCGTCATAGATTCCAATCGAGATCGACTCGCCGCTATCTCGATCGACCAACAGCGTGCCCGACCGGTTTCCTTTGTGAGTCGCAAGGGCGGGAAGAGCCGCCTCTTTGTACTCCTTGATCGCCTGATCGATGTCGGATTTCTTGTATTTCGCTCTGATCACGCCTGCGTACATGTCTCACCTCCGTGAGGACAGGAATAGCCTTCGGCTTGCGTGGTCGGCGAGGGCCCTGGCGGGACCAGACCATGCTCAAGCGGCACCTCTCTTCCACCCAAGTCACGAGAGGCCGTCTACGTCTCGGATTCTGCTCCCAGCCTTGAGTGTCGAGTCAAGGCACTACGTCGCGGGTAGGCAACCCATGGTTGCCTCCTCAGACGGAGAGCTGCAGCGCCTCGCAGGCGGCCGGCGTACCGACCGCGATCGCAGTCTTGCCCTGGGCGAGCTCGCGCATCATGCCCACGAGCGAACGTTTGGGGCCGACTTCGATGAACGTGTCGTAGCCAGACTCCACGAGCGCAGCGATGCACGACGCCCACCGCACAGGCGATCGGAGCTGCATCTCCATGACGTGGGGGATCCGGTCGCCTCCCTGGTGTGGGCGCCCGGTCAGGTTCGCCATCACGGGAATGCGGGGCGATCGCCATTCGATGCGGTCGAGAGCGGCCCGGAGGCGTTCGGCGGCGGGGACCATCAGAGGTGTGTGGAAGGCCGCGCTCACGTTGAGCGGCAGCACGCGCTTCGCGCCGGCGGCTTGTAGGCGACCGGTCGCTTCCGCGAGGCCGGCGGTGGTGCCTGCGACCACGGTCTGGGTCGGTGTGTTGTAGTTCGCGGGCCATGCTTCGTCCATGCCGGCGAGCGCAGCCTCGACGGCGTGCGCCTCGAGACCAAGCACCGCCGCCATCGAGCTGGTCCCGGCCGGTGCCGCTTCAGCCATGGCTCTGCCGCGCTCGACCACGGCCTTAGTCACGTCGCGGGCTCCAACCGCGCCCGACGCAGCGAGAGCCGCGTACTCCCCCACGGAGTGGCCGGCCGCCCCTTCGGGCTCGACTCCTCTTCGTCGCAGCAACAGCGTCAAGCCGAGGCCCACGAAGCACAGCGCAGGCTGCGCATTCTGTGTCAGCCTGAGCTCTTCATCGTCGGCCGCCGTGAGCAGGTGGCGCAGGTCGACGCCGCCAGCGCTCGAGCACTGGTCGCACAGCTCGGAGACTTCGTGGTCGGTGAGGAGCTCGGTGCCCATCGCGGCTTGCTGAGAGCCCTGGCCTGGGTAGAGAAATGCAACTTTCATCGCGTCAACAGGCTAGTGCGCGCTCCCCCCACCTGACCTCGCCCTGCCAGGGGGAGTCAGCAGCACGAGCTGTGTTGGGACCTACTCGGTCTTCAGCACCTCTCGCCCCGCGTAGTAACCGCAGTTCGGGCAGATCGCGTGCGGTCGCTTCGGCTTCTTGCAATTGGGGCAGGGCTGGATCTGGACCAGAGCCAGCGCGAGGTGCGATCGGCGGCGGCCCTTCTTCGATTTGGAGAGCTTGACCTTCGGCAGAGCCATGGCCGCCGAATTCTACCGGAGACTCTTATTGACTCGCTGTGGTGGCCTGGTCGCCGGACTCCTCGGCGGGAACGCTCGACTGCAGCGCCTCGACGCCGCGCCTCACGGTCGCCAGCGTGCGCCCGAGATGCGCCTCGAGCTGCTTGAGCTGGTCGAGCGCATACGACTCTGCCTGGCGGACGATCTCATCGTGCCTCGCCTGCGCGTCCTTGACGACCTGAGCGCCGTGCCGTTCAGCTCGGCGCAGAACCTCATGCTCGGATGCTGTCTCTTCAGCGCGCTCGTTGGCGCGCGACATTATGCGGGCGGCTTCAGCGTGGGCCTCGGTGATGATCCGCTGCTGCTCTGACACGGTCCAGTTGGCCTGCTTGATCTCATCTGGCAGGTTGAACCGCAGCTGATCGACCAGCTCCATGACCTCGTCTTCGTTGACCATGACCTGGGTCGAAAGCGGAACGTGGCGTGCGTTTTGGATCAGGTACTCGATGCGGTCAAGGAGCTCGTCGACCTTTATCGGAATTTCTCCTTCAACGCCTTGCCAACAGGGGCCGGCACCAGGTCGGACACGTTCCCGCCGTAGCTCGCGATGTCCTTCAAGATACTTGACGAAACGTAGATGTGGGCGAAGCTCGACATGAGAAAGACGGTGTGGATGTCGGGGGCCAGCTTCCGGTTCATCAGCGCCTGCTGCAGCTCGGCATCGAAGTCCGAGTAGGCGCGCAAACCCTTCACCAGGGTGTTCGCACCTAGCGAGCGCGCGTACTCGACCGTGAGCCCCGTGTAGCTCGCCACCTCGACCCGATCACGACCCACGAGCGAGTCCGATATGAGCCGCACGCGCTCCTCCACCGTGAAGAGCGGCTGGCGCTTGTCGGGATTGGCGGCCACGGCCACGATCAGCCGATCGAAGATGCCAAGCGCACGGTCGACGACATCGAGATGACCGTTGGTGAAGGGGTCGAAGCTGCCGGGATAGACGGCGGTCTTGCTGCTCAAGGCGTGCGCAGCACACTGACCATCGTGTCGCCATAGCGCCGCTGGCGGTCGACCTGTAGGCGAGCCAGCGCGGGCAGCGCCTGGCGCCGCGAATGCTCGGCCACCACAGTCGCGTCATCCAGAACCTTGTCGAGAGCATGGAGAGCGCGGTCGAGGACCACGTCGTCGTACGGCGGGTCGAGAAATACCACGCTTGCACGCGTGACCTCGTCCGACGAGGCTTCGAGCCAGCGGACGACGTCGGCGCGCATGACGCGGGCGCGGTCCTTGAGCTCGAGCGCGTTCAAGTTCTGGCGCAGGATAGCAAGACCGCGTTCCTGGCGGTCTACAAACGTCACCGTCGCGGCGCCCCGCGACAGCGCTTCAATGCCAAGCGCCCCCGATCCCGCAAACAGGTCGAGCACGTGAGCGCCTTCGATCCTTGGCCCCACCAGGTTGAAGATCGCGGCCTTGACCAGGCCCTGGGTCGGCCGTATGCCTTTGGGCATCTTGAGCCGCCTGCCCCGAGCCTGACCTCCCCCGACCCGAAGCGGCGACATCGCGCTACTTGAGGGGAGGTCGGCGGCGGCTCCACGGCCGGGCTTGCTCGAGCTGGGCCGCCAGCTCGAGGATCACGGCCTCGCCGCGTGGGGGACCGACGAGCTGCACTCCGATCGGCAACCCCGCCGAGTCCGTGCCGAGTGGGAGCGAGATCGCCGGCTGCCCGGTGCAGTTGTAGGGAAAGGTGAATGTGACGAAGTCCATGTACTCGTCACCCGCGGTCGACAGATCGGCTCCGAGCGTGTTAAGAAGGGGCACCGTCCTCGGGAGCGTGGGCGTGATCAGCACGTCGTGTGAGTCCCAGAACGCGACCACCTGACGGCTGTGCATGCGGATGGCGTCCACGGAACGCACGTAATCGACGGCGGTCAGCTGCTTGGCGAGCGCGATCCCCAACGCGTTGAAGGGCTCGAGCAGGCTTTCGTCCCCGATCGGCAAGGAGCCGAGGCCCGAAACCACGATGAGCTGCATCGGCGTTCGGAACGGCTCGGTGTCCGGGCCGCCCTCGGTCACCCGATGGCCGAGCCCCTCGAGCAACCGCGCCACCTCCCGGACACAGCTCGCGACCTGGTCCTCCACCTTGGTGCTCGATCGGACGGTGAATCCGATGCGCAGCTTGCGATCGGCCGGCCGAGCCGCGTCGACAAATCGTCCGTCGAGCTCGGCCCAGTACGCATCGCCGGGCAGGTGGCCGGCCATCGCGTCGAGGCCCGCCGCAGCATCGGCGACGGTCCGGGCGATGGAACCGTCTGTGGAAAGGCCGGCCCAGTGCTCGCCGAACAGCGGACCGGGCGATATGCGGCCGCGCGAAGGCTTGAGGCCAACCGTTCCGCAGCAACTGGACGGAATCCGTACCGAGCCGCCGCCGTCGGAGCCGTGCGCGAAAGCACACAGCCCCGCGGCCACCGCCGCGGCCGCCCCGCCACTGGAGCCGCCCGGCGAGTAGTCGAGGTTCCAGGGGTTGTGGGTGGCCCCGAAGAGGCCGTGCTCGGTAGTCGGCCGGGTACCGAACTCGGACAGGTTGGTCTTGCCGAGGATCGGGCAGCCCTCCTCCTTGAGGCGGGCCACCGGGAAGAAATCGACTGGGAAGGTTTGATCCGCAAAGGCTCTGGATCCAAACGTCATCGGATATCCCGCGACAGAGACCAGGTCCTTGATCGAAACCGGCACCCCTCGCAGCGGATAGCCGATGTTGGCTGCGTCCGCCGCCTTCGCCTGCTCGAGGGCGAGCTCGGGGGTGGTCAGGACGAATGCGTTGAGCTTTGGGTTGAGCTTCTCGATTCGAGACAGGTAGGCCTCGGTGATCTCCTTCGAAGAGACCTGCCGGTGGCGGATCGCTGCCGCCTGCTCAAGCGCGGATGCGAATGGATCCATGCCCGTTAATGGTGCCGATTCTCGCCGGCGGATAGGGAGATGCCGCCAGCGCTGCTTCGAACCGCGCGGCTGCTTCGGGTGGGATCGCGACCAGAAGGCCGCCGCTGGTCTGAGCGTCGCACAGGATCATCTGGTCGAGCTCATCGGTGCCTCCCCAGTCGACCTGCTCTCGATAGGCCTCGTAATTGCGCCGGCTGCCGCTTGGAAACAGGTCGCGCTCCGCCAGTGCGCGTACACCATCCAGGACCGGGACCGCGCGCCGCTCGACGTCTGCCCCGCCCACGATGTTGACGAGGTGCCCGATCAGGCCAAATCCGGTGACGTCGGTGGCTGCGGTCGCGCCCGCAGACACCATCGCCTCGGCCGCCGCGCGATTGAGAGCAGACATGACTGCAATCGCCTCCCGCATCAGCGCCGGCGGACACAGACCGCGCTTGATTGCAGTCGCCACCAGACCTGAGCCCAGCGGCTTCGTGAGAAAAAGGACGTCGCCGGTTCGCGCACCCTTGTGGTTGATGAGGCGATCGGGATGGCCCTCGCCGACGACGGCATAGCCGAACTTGGGTTCCGCATCGTCCACGGAATGGCCGCCGACCACTGCGATCCCCGCCTCGGCCATCTTCGCCGCACCCCCCGCGACGATCTTTTCAAGCAGCCCGGCGGTGAGCTTGTCGCGCGGGAATGCCGTGATGCCGAGCGCGAACAGGGGGCGCGCGCCGACCGCGTACACGTCGCTGACAGCGTTGGCGGCGGCGATGGCGCCGAAATCCGCCGGGTCGTCGACGATGGGCGTGAAGAAGTCGACGGTTGCGACCAGGGCGCGATCGGGCGCGATGCGGTAGACCGCCGCGTCGTCGCGGTCGGCCGGGCTCGTCAGCACATTGGGGTCGACGATCGGGGGCAAAGCCCCCAGCACCTGCCCTAGCTCCACCGGGCTGAGCTTGCAGGCTCAACCAGCTCCGTGGCTGTACTCCGTCAATCGCAGCGGTGACTCCATTGGTGATAAGTATCACAACCATGGGCTTGGTCTTTGCCGCGATCGCGCCTCACGGCGGCATCGCCATCGCCGAGGCCTGCGAGCCACATGAGGTCGATCTCGCGGCAGTGACACGCGCGGGAATGGAGGAGCTCGGCCGGGCCTTCGTGGCCTCGAAGCCGGACGTCGTCGTCATCGCAAGCCCGCACAACGTGCACATCTCTGGTGCAATCGGCGTGATCGTCGCAGCGCGGATGTCGGGACATCTGCCCGACGGCCACGAATCCGTAGCGCTCGACGTCGCCTGTGATGCGAGCCTGGCCTGGCTGATGCTCGAGACAATGACCGCTGAAGGGCTGAGTGCTGTCGGCGTGAGCTTCGGCGCCAACGATCCTGCGACTGCGGTCGCGCCTATGGACTGGGGTGTCCTGATTCCGCTCTGGTTCATGGGCGGACGCATGGATCCTGCCGTTCCAGTGGTGGTGGTCGCGCCTTCTCGCGACCTGCCGGGTGAGGCCCACGTACGCGCCGGGGCCGCAATCGCCAGGGCCGCCGTCGCATCAGGCAAGCGCGTGGCATTCATCGCCAGCGCCGACCACGGCCACGCGCATCGCGCGGACGGCCCGTATGGGCACCACCCGGGCGCGAAGGCGTACGACGAGCTCGTGTGCAGGCTCGTCCGCACCAACCGACTGGACGAGCTGAGCACGATTCCCGTCGAGCTCGTCGAAACCGCCAAGGCCGATAGCTGGTGGCAGATGCTGATGCTCAGCGGCGCCACGGGCGATGGCTGGACCGGTCGCTTGATCAGCTACGAGGCGCCGACCTACTTCGGCATGCTGACCGCCGTCTATCAGCCGGCTACCGGCGCCCGTACCGCATCACTGCCTCGTAGACGCACTCGGCGCCGAACTCGAGCGCTCTGACCGGCACCCGCTCATCCGCGGCGTGGATGGTCGACGCGGAGTTGAAGTCGGCGGGCACGTTGAGGGGAAGGAATCCGTAGGTCCTTATGCCGAGGCGCGCGAAATGCCGCGCGTCGGTGCCTCCGGTGACGAGGGACGGGATCGGCACACATCCCGGATCGGCTTCCTTCAGGACGGAGGCGAAGAGATCGAACTGAGAGAGGTCGATCTCCGGCTGCGCCGGCCCGACCAGCAAGACCTCGAGCTCTGGATCGGGCCCGACCACGCCGCGCAGCTCGTGAAGCATGTCATCCGGTCCGAACCCAGGCAGCAGGCGCCCGTCGAGCTGGACCTTGACCTCGCTCGGGATGACGTTGATCTTCAAACCTCCGCTGACGATGGTGGCGTTGACGGTGTTGTGCAGCGCGGCGTCCAGTCCCCGGCTTAGCGGACCGAGCCCGCCAAGCGCTTCGTCGGTGCGCGGGGGATCCAGCAGTGCGGCGACACCGCTCTTCAGCGGCTCATCAAGCGCATCACGGATCGCTTCCAGTGAGCGGCGGACAGGCAGCGTGATGTGGACTGGAAGGCGCCTGCCGTCAAGAAGAATGAGCAGCTCGCCCAGCTTCGCCATTGCGCCACCACGCATCGGTATAGATCCGTGTCCGCCTGGTCCGTGCAGGGTGACCTGGACCTGACAGCCGCGCTTCTCGGCGACCATGACGGGGTAGAAGCGACGGCCGCCGAGGTGCAGCGCGACCCCGCCCGATTCGCCAATCGCATGCTGGACCCCGGCAAATACCTCTGGGTGTGATTCGACGATCCATTTCGCGCCGTAATTGCCGCCAGCCTCCTCGTCTGCAAGGACGGCGAGTATCAGGTCGCCTGCAGCACCGCCTTCTGCATGCGCGCGCATGAGGGCGCTGACCATCATCGCCACGCCGCCTTTCATGTCCAGGGCTCCGCGGCCCCACAGGTAGCCGTCGATGATGTCGCCGCCGAATGGCGGGTGCTTCCAGCTCTGGTTGACGGTGGTGACCACATCCACGTGGCCTTGCAGCAGCAGCGGGGGCGCTTCGCCCCGGCCTTTCACTCGCGCGATGAGGTTGGGGCGTGCGCGCTCAGATCCGTAACGTGTGGAGGCGATTCCTAAGTCGCCGAGCACACGCTCGATGAGGTCGACGGCGATGTGCTCTTCGCCGGGAGGATTGGTGGTGTCGAGGCGGATCAGGTCGCGCGTCAGCTCGACCACCATCGGCAGCGCCGCCACGCTAGTGGTGAGTCCGGGAAACCGCTCGCCAATGCATCGGCCCATTCCCGCCGAGCGCCCTGCGGGCGCTGACGCCGTCGTTAGGGGGCCCGGCTCTTGTCGTCACACATCTACGCGATGTGCTCCTCCTCGCGCCACCCCTGCCTTGGCGTCGGCGGTCTGGGCCGCGCCTTGTCGAGCTAATTCCCAGACACACCAGTGCCAGGCTAACTGATCGAGACTTGCTCCAGCCGCCGATCGATCGCGGCCTTCAACGCCGGGTGATGATCGAAGCCCGGATCCTCTTCGCGAATGCGGTTGACCTCGGCCTGGATCTCGCTGATGAGCACCGGTTGCCCAAGTGCCTGCATCGCCTCGTCCGACATCCCGTGCTGCCGCGCGCCCAGGAGCTCGCCCATGCCGCGAAGCCTCATGTCCTCCTCGGCGAGCTTGAACCCGTCTCGGATCCGGGTCACGAGGTTCAGCCGCTCCAGGCTCGTCTCGGAAGGGTCGTCGGCAAGGAGCAGGCAGAAGGCCAGGTCCGCGCCGCGACCGACGCGACCCCTGAACTGGTGGAGCTGAGCAAGACCGAAACGATCGGCGCCCTCGACCATCATCACGGTGGCGTTCGGCACGTCGACGCCGACTTCGACGACGGCCGTCGCCACCAGCACCTGCGTCTCGCCTGCGGCGAACCGGGCCATCACCGCGTCCTTGTCCTTCAGCCGACCGTGGATCAAATCCATCCGCAGGTCGGGGAACACGTCCTTGCGAAGCCGCTCGAACTCAGTCGTCACGGAGCGGACAGCCAGCTTGTCCGACTCCTCGATCAGCGGGCAGATCACGAACGCCTGGCGGCCGAGTCGCACCTGCGATCGCACGAGCTCATACGCTCGGTTCCGCTCGTCCGGCGGCACCACCTGTGTCTCGACCGGCGTGCGACCGGGTGGCAGCTCGTCGATCACAGACACCGACATCTCGCCGTACAGCGCAAGGGCGAGGGTGCGCGGAATCGGAGTCGCGGTCATGGCCAGGAAATGCGGCCGGCCGCGGCCTTTCCCACGGAGCAGCTCGCGCTGCCGGGTGCCGAAACGATGCTGCTCGTCCACAACGGCAAGGCCCAGGTTTGCGAACTCAACGTCCTCTTCGATCAGGGCATGAGTGCCCACGACCAGCGCGCAATGCCCGCTTGCCACCGCCGTGCGCACGCGCCGGCGCTCCGGCGCGCTCTGGCTGCTGACCAGCAGCTCCACGGTCAGGCCCGGAAAGCTCCCTTCGAGGTGCGAACGGAACTTGTGCAGGTGCTGCCGTGCAAGGATCTCCGTAGGCGCCATCACCACCGACTGGTAGCCGGCGGCATGAGCCATCGCCGCGCACGCGGCAGCGACCACCGTCTTGCCCGATCCCACATCGCCGTTGAGGAGACGGTTCATGGGCGTGGCCTTGCCCATGTCCTGGAACGCCTCCCACATCGAGCGTCGCTGCGCGCGGGTGAGCTCGAAGGGAAGCCCGGCTTTGAACTCGTCGATCACATCCTGTCGGTACGGCACCGGTGCCGCCGGCTCGGCGGCTAGCCTCGAGCGCAGCAATGCGAACACCGCCTGGAGCTGGAAAAGCTCGGCGAATGCCATCCGGCGGCGGGCCTCAAACCAGTCGCGCTCGGTTTCGGGTTGATGCCCGCGTCGCACGGCTTCCGCAATGGGCAGAAGGCGATGGCGCTCGCGTACGTCCTGGGGGAGGTCGTCCTCGAGCTCGCCGGCGACCGGCAGCGCGTCAGTGACCCATTCCGACACCTTCTTGGAGCTGAGGCCCTTGACCAGGTGGTACCTGGGCATCAGCCCCCGAATCCTGGCCGGCCGGGCATCATGCCCGTCCGACAGCTTCTCGTGGTGCGGGTTGCGCATCTCCATCGTGCCGCCGTAACCAGTCCGCGTCAGGCCGGCGACAGCCACGCGATCGCCTTTGGCCAGCTGCTTGGCCACCCACGGTTGGTTGAACCACACCAGCCGCAGCGCCTCGCCATGCTCGTCGACCAACGTGGCCTGCGTCAGCTTCATCCTCTTGCGAAGGCTGATCCGCGGAGCGACCGCTGAGATGGTTCCGACGACGGCGGCACTCATCCCCGGTAAGAGGTCGGCGACCGCCCTCGGCTGGCCGAAGGATTCCCATCCGTAGGGCAGCACGAGCAGCAGGTCGCGAATCGTGCGTATGCCGAGAGCCGCGAGATTCCTGGAGTCCGAGAGCCTGACTCTCGGGAGTGCGCTGACCGGCGCATCGAGCCTCACCGGGAATCTGACCACCATCATCATGCTGCCCGATGGTTATAGCAGCAGGCCCAGCGACCGAACGTGCGCTCAGGCAGAGCCACGCGCCCGCGTAACGGGTTACAGTGCACGGAACCATGAGCACCAACCCGCCTGGCCCGCCCAGCCCGCCGCCCCCTGGGGAGACTCCGCCGGCATACCCGCCGCCACCCGCTTCCTCGCCACCTGCTTACTCCCCGCCGCCGGCCTATCCACCGCCGGCGGACCCTGCGGCTGCGCCGCAATACCCGGGAGCGCCGGGGTATCCAACGCCTGGTTATGGGATCCCACCGCCGGCTGCGGGCGGACCTTCGCATCGCACTCGAAACGTCATCGCCGTGCTGCTGGTGGTCGTGCTCGTGGTCGTCGCCGTCATTGGGTACGGGATTGCTGGGTTTGCGTTCGCCTCGAGCCGGATCGAAAGCGCGCGGACCGCGTACAACGAGGTGATCGGGCGCCAGAACTCGCTGGCTGACACTTTCAACACCTTCTCAACCCAGGTCCAGGCGACCAAGGTCAACAACGTGACCACCGCCGACCTGAAGCAGGCACAGGGCGTGTGGGATCAGCTGGTCAGCAAATCCCAAGCCGCCGCACCGACGCTGGCCGCCGATGAGGCCACGCTCGCCAGCGCGCAGGCGAAGCTGAAGGACAACGAGTGGCTGACCGTTTTCAGCCGCTCCCGGCTCGATCAGACCTCGACCCGCATCGAGCACGAGCGCAAAGCTCTTGCGGCAGCGAAGACGATCACGGCCGACTTCGTTCAGATCGGCACCTTCTACCACTCCTTCTTCGACGCCGAGGTCGATCTCGAGACACTCGCGACCAAAGCCCAGGCTACCGACATCTCGGGATCGGTTGCAGCGGACGCGTCGCTGAAGGCCGACATCACCAAGACCCTGCCCCTGGCCAGCGCACCGGGGCTGCCGGCCGACGTGCACCAGTACCTCCTCGATCTTCAGTCTCTGGCGGTTGACTTTGGGAAGCTGCTGGATGCCGCTCAGGCGGGCGACGCGGCCGGGGCTCAAGCCGCCCTCAAATTGATCACCGCGGACGCCAACAAGCTGGACACATACGACTGGACCAAGATCGGGGCCGCAATCGAGAGCTTCTACAAGCCGCTGATCGACACCTTCAACTCGGAGGTCACCAAGGCCAACAACTCATAAGGTCGGGGTAAAGTGAATTCGTCGTGACCGAATCTCCGGGTTACGTGCCGCCACCTCGCGCGGACCCCCCGCCGGCCACGTCTCCGATCTACGCACCGCCGGCCTACCCCCAGGCGGCTCCGGTGCAGTACGCGCCGGCCGGCGCCTACCAGATCTCCGGCGGCCTGCGCGCCACCATCGCGGCGGTCATCGCGATCGTCGCCCTCCTGGCCGGATTGAGCGTCTATACGATTGCGGGCGTCGCCGTCGCCGCGAGCCGGATCTCGACCGCGGACCGTGCGCTCTACACCGCCATCGCACACCACGACGACCTCAGCAAGACCCTTGACACCTTGGGCGGCCAGCTGCAGTCGGCGATCGGCGACAACTACGACCCGATGCAGGCGCGCCGCCTCATGGCTCAGTTCGTCACGACATCGAAGTCAGCAGGCGGGACCGTCGATGGCGACGACGCTGCACTCGCATCAGCGGGCAGCAAGCTCAATGATCATCAGTGGCTGACCGTGTTCAGCCGCGGGCGGCTCGATCACGAGGCCGATCGCATCTCGCATGCGCGCAAAGCGCTCGAGAACGCGCGGATCCTGACGTCCGATTACGTCCTGGTCGGCCAGTTCTTTCAAGCCTATGCCGAGGTGGTGATCGATTACGTAACGCTGATCGGGTCCTACCAGGACCAGGACTACACGGGCGCCAGCACCGCGGACTCCTCGCTGCGCTCGCACGTCGACCAGGCGCTCAGTCAGTCGGGAGCGCCGGGCCTGCCGGCCGTGATGCACGATTTCCTGGTCGACTTCAAGGTGCTGGCCGTCGATATCGGCAAGCTAATCGACGCCGTCAAGGGTCGCGATCAGGCGGCCTTCGACGCCGCTTTGACCAAGGTCAAGGCCGACAACGCCAAGCTGGACAGCTACGACTTCAGCCTGACCGGCGCGCAGCTGCGAGCGTATTACCAGCCTCTCAGAGACAAGTTCGACGCGGAGATGGACAAGGCAACTCGCTAGCACATGGTTCAATGACGGCGTGGGCCCAGGGGTCTACGCCGAGGACTCCATAACCAGACGCATCAACCGGGAGAACATCCTCCTGCTCGGCGGCGGGCGCGCGCTCCTCATGCAGCTGGCACATCCGCTCGTGGCTGCTGGGGTCGACGCCCATACCGACTTCCGGACGCATCCGATCCGCCGGCTGCGTCGCACGGTGCGCATGACCATGGCGATCGTCTTCGGAGAGCGGGAGACCGCCCTCGCGGCAGCTCGGGCCGTCAACCAGGCGCATGCGCATGTTCGTGGACCCGGCTATCGGGCCCTCGATCCCGACCTTTTGCTGTGGGTGCACGCAACGCTCGTCGACTCGGCGCTGATCACATACGAGACGTTCGTCAAGCAGCTGACGAGCTCGGAGCGCGACGACTTCTACGCCGAGTCCAAGGTTCTGGGCGAGCTGCTCGGCATACCCCCGGACCGTTTCCCCGCGACCCTCAGCGACTTCGACGCCTATGTCAGCCGAATGATTTTCGAAGGGCCTGTGCGCGTGACCGATCGGGCGCGAGACCTGGCGCGATTGGTGCTGCGCCCACCGATCCGGCTGCTCCCGGGGCCGGTGATGATTCCATTCGAGGTGATCACATCCGGCCTGCTGCCGGCCTCGCTCCGCGACGAGTACGGCCTTTCGTGGGGCGCGGCACAAAGGCGGGCGTTCGCGCTGGCCACGCGCGCCGTGCCTCGGATCGTGGCCTTGACTCCGCCGGTGCTGCGTGTGTGGCCGCTGCCGGGCCACGTGGTGAAGCTGGCGCTTACTTCCTGAGAGGGCTACTCGACAGAGAGGATGAAGGGGTAGTGCTCCTGTCCACCCTGCTGCACCTCGACCTCGAGGCCCGGGAAGCTTGACCTGATCGCCGACTCGACGTCCGCCAGCTCGGCGTCGCTGGCGCCCCGTCCGCGGTACACGGTGACCAGCTCATACGAGTCCGGGCCGAGCTTTCCGATCGCCTTGCTGACAATTTCGGCGTAGTCGCCGCCGGCGAACTCCAGCCGGTCGTTGATGAGCCCGATGACGTCGCCCTTCTTCACCTTGAGCCGGTTGGACCGAGTGTCCCGGACGGCGTGCGTGACCTCTATCGTCTGCACGCGCTCGGCCTCATCCTTCATCGCGGCAAGGTTCTCCGCAGCGCTTCGATCCGGGCGGAAGGCGACGACTGCAGCGACACCCTGGGGGACGCTGCGGGTCTCGATCACGTGCACGTTCTTTTTTGTCAGTGACGGGACCTGCTTCGCGGCCAGGATGACGTTTCCGTTGTTGGGCAGCAGCACAACGTCTTCGTAAGGAACCGACTCGATGGCGTTGAGCATGTCCTGCGTGCTGGGATTCATGGTCTGTCCACCTTCCACGATCGCATCGACGCCGAGACCGCGAAAGATGTCGACCAGGCCGCTGCCGGCGACCACCGCCGCCAGACCAACACCGTTCTGTCGCGGAGTCCGCGGCTCGCCGCCCGCCGTGTCGAGGATGCGTTTGTGCTGTGTCGACATGTCACCGACGTTGAGCTTGAGCAGCTTCCCGTATCCACCGGCGAGGTTGATCACGCGCGTGGGCTCGTCCGTGTGGACGTGCACCTTCACCAGCTCGGGCTCACCGACCACGAGCACCGAGTTGCCGAGGGCCTCAATCTCGTCGCGGATGACGTCGACGTCAAGGTCGGTGCCTTCGATCAGGAATTCCGTGCAGTAGCCCCAGCCGCCCTCGGGCAGCTCGAGCGCGGTTTGCGCTGCCCTCGGTTTTGCCGCCGTGAGCTCTACGGACAAGGCCGTGGCCTCTTCCATCGTTTTGAGCATCCCTTCGAGGATGATCTGCAGCCCGAAGCCGCCGGCGTCGACCACTCCCGCGTCACGCAGGATCTGCAGCTGGCTCGGTGTTTTCAAGACGGCCGCCCTCGCGCCCGCCGCAGCGGCGGCGATTACGCTGGGCACTGTCGCTTCGGGATCGCTGGCCGCGGCTGAAGCTGACCGCCCCGCCTCGCGCGCGACGGTCAGGATCGTGCCCTCGGTCGGCCTGTTGACCGCGCGGTAGGCGGCGTTGGCGGCTTCCTCGAGCGCGCCCGCGACCTCCCTTGGGGTGAGCGAGCTCTTGCCTTCGACCGCGCGCGCGAAGCCGCGAAAGATCTGCGAAAGGATCACGCCAGAGTTGCCGCGCGCGCCCATGAGGCTTCCGTGGGAGGCCAGCTTGGCGATCTTGCTCACCTCGGCGGCATTGGACTCCTTGACGTCCTCCACCGCGGACTGCAGCGTGAGCAGCATGTTCGTGCCGGTGTCGCCGTCCGGAACCGGGAACACATTGAGGCGGTTCACCTCTTCGTGGTTGGCCGCGAGCCACTTGAGGCTGCCCAGGAGGGCCTGCTTGAAGAGGGGGCCGTCCACTCCGGTCGATCTACGAGCAGTCATGCTCATGGACGCTCTTCCCGGACGCCTTGAACGTTCACGTTGACCTCCACCACCGGAACGTTTACCGCACGCTCGACCTCGAACTTGACGGTTTCCTGCAGGTTGTGCGCCACCTCCGAGATGCGCATCCCGTACTGCACGATCACATAGAGGTCGATCGCGAGCCCACCCTGGACCTCGACAACCTCGACGCCGCGATCGACGCTTTCCCGCCGCAGCAGCTCGGCGACCCCGTCGCGGAGCCCGCGAGCGGCCATGCCGCTGATGCCGTAACAGCCGAGGGCGGCGTGGCCCGCGATCGCAGCGACGGCTGAGGGAAAGACCTCGATCCGGCCCCAGCGCTGGGCCTGGCCTAGTGCCGTGGAGGTCTTCGAAGCCATGGAAAGACCCATGGTACAATTCGTTCCCGCCTCTCGTACCTCGAGGCGTTCGGATCTCTGAATTCCCCTCTGAAGGTGACTCATGGCCAAGCGTTGCGCGATCTGCGGTAAAGAGCCGCAGTATGGACATCACGTCAGTCACGCCAAGAACCGGGTCAATCGGCGGTTCGAACCCAACCTCCAGATGGGTCGCGTGACGGTGGCGGGCCGCTCGTTCCGCGCGCGCGTCTGCACTCGCTGCTTGCGTACGTACTCGGCCTGAGCGACAGCGCTTATCTCATCGTCGGCCTCGCCGTTTTTCTGCTTGCGCTCGCTGTTCAGTACTACCTCTACCACGCATTTCTGCGCGGGCCGCTGCGCAGCGGCAGCCCAGAGGGGGCGCGTCCTGCGGTCAAGCGCTGGCTGACGCTGGTGTTCTTATGGCAGGTGATCGTTGTGGGTGTTGCTGCCGCCTATGTCGCGGTGCTGGCGTCGACCCACATCCGAGGCTACGCATGGATCGCGCCTCCGCTGGCCGCCGTGTTCGGGACCGCGATGCCCCTGCAGGTCGCAGTGATCGCGATCCTGCGCGCCAACCGGCGTTCCTAACAGCTCACGAAAACTCGATGCCGTGAACCTCGCCGAGTCGGCGCAGATCTCGGTGCAGCGCCGCCCACACCCGCTCTTGAGCCTCTGCGCCCGGGATCGCGTCGGCCGCGTCGTTGATGCCGGCGGCCAGCTCCGGATGCTCGACCATCTCGGCAAAGAACAACGTCCACGCGCGCGGCACCACCTCGCGGATCGCGTAGCCCCCGCCGCCCAACGCCAGCCACCGTCCCTCGCAGAGCTCATGCGCAAGCTCGTGGAACATCCTCCCCACCCGCGGCCAGATGCGAGTCGTCGCCGCCAGGTGCGCAAGTGGGTCGAGGTAGTGGGTGTCGCATCCATCCTGGGTGACGAGCACGGTCGGCTTGAAGCGCCGCAGGAGCGCCGGCACGACCTTCTCGAACGCCTGCAGCCACGGCTCGTCCCACGTAAACGGGATGAACGGGAGGTTGGCGGCGGCCCCTCGCCCCGCCCCCACACCACAGTCTTCTGGAAAGCCCGTGCCCGGAAACAGGTACCGGCCGCTCTCGTGCAGGCTGATGGTCAGCACATCGGGGTCGGAGTAGAAGATGTCCTCCACCCCGTCGCCGTGATGGACGTCCACGTCGACATAGGCGACGCGATGTCCATGGTCCTTGAGCCAGCGGCACGCGATTGCAGGGTCGTCATACGTGCAGAAGCCGGAAGCCCGGTCGCGATGCGCGTGATGCAGGCCTCCCGATGGGCTGAAGGCGTGCAGCGCGGCGCCACTCTCTACAGCCTCCGCACCGATGAGGCTCGCGCCGACCACCAACGATGTTCCGTCATGGAGCTCGTCGGAGATGGGGTTGTCGGCGGATGCAAAACCGGCCGCCTCCACAAGCTCGCGAGGCACCCCACGGCGCTGCTCGGGATCGCTCAGCCTCTGCACGAGGTCCACGTAGTCGGGCGCATGAACGAGCTCGAGCTCCGCGATGGTCGCCCTTCGGGGAGGAAGCAGGTGGCAGTGCTCGATCAGGCCTGTGCTCTTGATCAGTTCCACGGCCAGCTTGACTCGAATCGGCTGCAGCGGATGTTCGTCCGACAGCCGGTGCTTCATCAGCTCCTCTCCATAGACGAGCGCAACCGGGCCAGACATGGCCGCTTACGCTAGCAGCGCCATGGAGGCGGACAATCTGTTCGAGTCGGTGCCCAACTTCTCCGAGGGCCGGCGCGCCGATGTCATCGAGGCGCTGGCCGGCGCCGCCGACAAGGCACACGTCCTCGACACAGATGCCGATCCAGACCACAACCGCGTCGTGATCTCGATCGCCGCGCGCCCCTCCGAGCTGATCGAGGCTTTGATGGGCTCCGTAAGGGTCGCCGTCGATCGCATCGACCTGCTCCGTCACGAAGGGGCCCATCCTCGTGTCGGCGCGGCGGACGTCATCCCGATCGTGCCGCTTGGATCTTCAACGCTCGCCGGCGCTGTGGAGCTTTCACGGGCCCTCGGTGAGCGCGTCTGGAGCGAGCTCGCCGTCCCCGTCTATTTCTATGGTTACGGAACCAGCCGCCGGCTGGCTGACATCCGGGCGGCGCGTGCACGACCGGACCTGGGCGGCCCGGACCTGCATCCCAGCGCTGGCGCGACCTGCATCGGCGTGCGCGACAAGCTCGTCGCTTTCAACGTGATGCTGCCCGCAATGAGCATGACCGAGGCTCGCCCGCTGGCACGCTCTCTGCGGGAGTCAGACGGCGGCATTCCGGGCGTCCAGTCACTGGTGTTCGAGCTTCCGGGCGGACGCGTTCAGCTCTCGATGAACCTCTTTCGCCTCAGCGAGGCATCCCCCGCCGCGGTGATCGCCGAGCTGGAGCGACGCGGCGTGCAGATCGGCGAGCAGCAGATCGTCGGCCTGTGCCCTGCGGCAGCGGCCAACGTGGCTGCGGCAGGAAAACTTCTTGAAGGACGCCTGGCTGCCGCGGCCGCCCGCGCCGGCGCGCGCCTGTGTGCCCGAATACACGACACCGAGCACACGCGCCTGGCCGCCCGACTGGAACGTGAAGGGGATGACCTCGCTCGCCTCGGGATCGACCAGACGGAGCTTCTGGCGGGAGCAGAACGCGCCGCCGCTTTGGCGCCGGTGCTGCGTGCGGCACAAGCACTCGACAGCGAGCTCGCCTCCATTCTCGGGGTCGCCGCACGCGGCCTGCGCGACGCGATCAGTCCCCAGACTCGCGCCGGGCGGGCGGCTCGCCTGGCCGCGCTCGAGAGCCGGCTGACCGCGATCGATTTGAACCCGGTCTAGCCTAACGAAGCCGCGGCGTCGATGGTCACCGTGCACGCGCCGCCGTTGATTTCGATCTGGTAGCGGTTCGCGGCATTGTCGAAACCGTCCGAGTGCCAGCTCTGGTTGCCGATGCCGCGCTGCCGCTTGCCGTCGGCATCGAGGCTGACCGCGCCGCCCGAAACCTCCACCGACGCCGCGGTGCCTTTGGGGCGATGGATGTTCACCGTGAGCGCACCGCCGTTGAGGGAGACGGGCACGGTGCCGGTGGGCTCCCCGAGCGTGATCACGTTGCGGCTGGCGCCGGTGTTCAGCTCAATCGATTCAATGTTCACGCCGGTGAGGTTGTAGGTGTCAGTCGAGGCTCCGGAGTTGGCGAAGATCCTCCACAGCACCTTCGTGTTGATCTGAAGGTCGAGCGTGAACCGCCGGTTCTGGAAAATGCCGAACGCGCCTGACTGCGAGATGCTGAGGTTGCGACTGGAGCGATCCAGCTTGACTGAGGGCTTGGGGCCTGAATACTCCATGCGCGCCTGGTACAGGTTTGACCCGACCGAGTTGTCACCTCTCACGGTGATGTTTGCCGCACCGAGGTCGATCCTCAGTGTCATGTGGTCCAGCCCCTCGAGCGGCGCTGACGCCTGCAGCGTGCCGGTCGAGATCGCAGGTCCCACCGCCACGTACGCGACAGCGCCGCCTGCGGCCAGCAACACGATGAGGACGGCCGCGACATCAGCTGCTGTTCCCTGCATGCCCCTGCGGACGAGAAGCTCGAGGCCGATGACGACCAGGATCAACGGCCAGAGGTCGACCAGACGGTAGAGTCGGTCGGTCGGGACGAGGCCGGCGTTGACGAGCAAGGCGAAGACGCCGACCACGATCAGGACCCCCGGCCAGACGAAGCTGCGGTAGCGGCCTGGCATCAGCTGGGCTGTCCCGTCACATCGTTCAGGTGTGTGAGCGGCGGACGATCAGCCACGCGCCCAGCGCGATCAGCAGCACGGGCCAGACAATTTCGGGGTGCAGCCAGCCGAGCAGATTCATGTTGCTCAGCAGGAGATACACGCCGATCGCGATCAACACCATCGGCCAGAAGTACTCCCGCCGCCAAAGGTTCATGGCGTGGATTGTGACAGGACGAGCACGGTCAAACCGGAGCCACGATCTCGAACAGTTCCGGGCGTTCCTTCCGCGCCGCCTCGATGAGCTCCGGTCCTGCAACCGTCGCCGAAACCGGGCGGCCTTCGGCCAGGTAGATGCGCGCGATGCGGCGCAGGTCGTCCGCGGTCACGTGAAGGAGACGCTGCTTGAATCTCTCGCGCTCTTCGCGAGTGAAACCGGTGAGCCTGTTGATGGCCTCGCGCCGGCCCTTGATGTCGGGGGACTCGAGCGGATCGACATCGCCACATGCGCCCAGGATGGCCTCCTTCAGAGCCTCGTCGCTGATCTCACCGTCGATCACCCAGCCCGCCGCCTGGTCGAAGACGTCGTATGTCCTGGTGATGTTGGGATCGCGGTACGAGCCCATGTAGAACGTTCCCCCGCCGGTGCTGGCCTGCGCTGAGCCTCCGTACGCTCCGCCCTTCTCACGTAGCTCGCGGTGCAGGAATGTGTCGCGCAGGTAGTTCGCGAGCACGAGGAGCCCTGGTGCATCGGGGTGCGTGTAGCGAACTGTCTTGAAACCGCGAACGTTGAACGCGATCGGCACTGGGGCGGTGCGCGCCTCTGCGAGAACGGCCAGCGGTTTGGGCTGCTCCGCGTGGCCTCCAGCCACCCCATCGGGCAGGGTGTCGACCAGGCGGCCCATGAGCCGAGTGATGGTTGGCACCATCGACTCTTCGCAGGTGACCACGACCTGGATCGAGCTCTTGCGGAAAAGGCTGGTGCGGATCGAGTCGAGGTGGGCGATCACGTCTCCAAGCTCAGATTCACCGAGCTGGGCAAGCCGCCGAATCACGTGCAGCATGCCGATTCCCTGGAGAGCGTCATTGACTGCGCCTTCCGAGCTCAGCATCGACTGCGCGCGGAGCAGAGCGAATTGATAGCCGAGGTTTGCGAGCGAACTTTCAAGGCGCGTGGCGCTCTCAGCGATGATCTCCCTGAGACGGCGAGGCTCGATCTCAAGCCGGGCCACAAGATCCGTCAGAAGCTCGATGAAAGGTCCGACATTTCGATCCAGCGCCCTGCCGGACACCACGAACGACTGCAGGTAGTCCTCGCGGGCGGCCAGCGACTGCACCTGGGCCGCCGCGCCGATGCCACCGGTGTGGGCGGCGATGCGGGTGGCGATCTCGACGTAATCCTGGCCCGCGGCCCCACTTTGCGTCAGCACGCGGCCGAACAGCGGGAGCAGGTCCTTCATCTCGGTCGTCAATGCCGAGAAATCCGAACGGATGTCGATGTACGTGATCCCGTTGGTGGGCAGCGGAAAGAAATCGAGCCTCGCCGGCCCCACGACAGCAGGCTGGTCGACGACTTCCTCGAACTTCATCGGGATGTCGGTCAGCTCAAGCGTGGGCAGAACACTCAGGTCTTGCTTGGCGTCTTGCGCAGCCTTCAGGCGAAGCCCGTCTTCGACAATCCGAGCTCGATCCGATTCGCTGAGTCTCGTCTCGATTGCGGCCAGGCGGTCGAGCTCTGCCCGACGCTTGCGATCTTCGAGTCCGGGGTCGGGCTCGAGCGTCACCAGCACCCGGTGTGCGTTCTCAAGGAGCTCAGCCCTGATGAGGTTTTCAAAGAATCGGCCGTCCTTGCGGGCCCGCTCGAGCTGGTCGAGGTCGGTGTCGAAGTTCAGTGCGCTGTACGGGTCGCCGCTGTAGTAGTACGCGGAAAGGCAGTTGAAGAGAACCTTGAGCGCATATGGAAGTCCGGCATTGGAGCGCTCGCGCTTCTCGAACTCGAGGCGGTGAATAGCCGCGTTGACCTGCGCCAGATCAAGCCCGCCGCCGGCCAGCTTCTCCAGGGTGTCGAGCACGACTCGCTCTACCTTGGGCGCGTCCTCTGACGCGATGTCCTTGAGGCCGGCGCCGAAGACGGTCTCGCGGAAGTCATCCTGCAGCCCGCTCCCATCGGCCATGGCAGTTCCGAGCTTGGAGTCGATCAGGGCCTTGCGGAGGGGCGCGCCCGCGTTGCCGAGCAGGACGTCGGACAGGATTCGCATCGCGAGCAGGCGGCCAGAGTCCCCGGCCGGAACGGAAACCCAGGCGACGAGGGCCTGGGACTTGCGAGAGTGGTCCTCTCCCGGGGTCGCAGGGTATTGCTCGAACGCCTGAATCGGTTTGTGGAAGCGCTCGACGTTCGGAATCGACGTGTCGATCCCGATCCTGTCGAAGCGTGACAGCGCGAGCTCCTCGACCTGGGCGAGCGTGCGCTCCAGGGGCTGATCGCCATACGAATAAAAGTAGGCATTGCTGGGGTGGTAATGGACGGCGTGGAAGTGACGGAGGGCCTCCCAGGTGAGGTCAGGGATGTGCTCGGGGTCACCACCGGACACGTTCGCGTAAGTGAGACCTGGAAACAGTGAGCTCCCAATTGCTCGCTGCATCGCCGCATGTGGAGAAGCGAGCGCGCCCTTCATCTCGTTGAAGACGACACCCTTGTAGCGCAGGCCGCTGCGCGGATCCGCCGGATCCTCGAACTCGTATCGAATTCCTTCCTGCTTGAAGGAGTCCTCCGACAGCTGCGGAAAGAAAGTCGCGTCGAGGTATACGGACAGAAGATTCATGAAGTCCTTCGTGTTGCGGCTGCTGAACGGATACATCGTCCAGTCCGAGCTCGTGAGAGCGTTCATGAACGTGGCCAGCGAGCGGCGCGTCATGCTGAAGAAAGGATCTCGGACTGGGAACCGCTGCGAGCCGGCCAGGACGACGTGCTCGAGGATATGAGCGACGCCGGTGGAATCCTTCGGGACGGTCGGAAAGAAGACCGCGAAGGCGTTGTTGTCATCTGAGCACTCGATGTGGAGATGCCGGGCACCGGTTCGCTCGTGGACCAGCTCGAGATAGGCGCCGTCGAGCCGCTCAAGCGGCTCGCGACGCAAGATCGTGTAGCCGCCAATCGATTCGGCTGCGCCCGTGCGCCGGCGATCCATCCAGCAGTCCCCTCTTCGCGGCGCCGGTGCCGGCGCCAGTTTTCTTGTTTGCTCTTCGAGCTTGAAAAGTCTACGAGCGCGCGGTTGTCCGGCGCGGGCGGCCGTCGCGACTACGATGGTCAGGTGTTCACGCCGAGCGAGCTCGAGTTCTTACGCTCGCAGCGGATCGGCCGCCTCGCAACCGTGGGGCCATCGGGCTGGCCGCACGTCGTGCCCGTGATGGCGACCATCAATGATTCGGGGACCTTCGAGTTCGACGTCGACGGCGTCAAGCTGCGAAACCTCAAGGCGGAGCCACGCGCGGCGCTGGTCTTCGACGGCACGCCCAAGCGCGGAGTGGCGATCCAGGGGCAGGTTGAGCTCATCGGGCCGGAGCGAGCAAAGCTGGTACCCGCTCGCACGTTCAGCTGGGGGCTGTGAGCCGCACGCGTCCAGCCGCTTGCGCACTGGTTGCGGCGCTGATGGCTGCGGGCTGCGGAGGCGGGGCGGGTCCGACCGGGTCGCCGACGCCGCGAGCTTCGGCTGCGCCTACCTCGACCCTGGCCGCGGACTGGACCGAGTATCACGGCGGCCCTGGGCGGAGCGGCCTGGGGCCTTCCTCGCCTGCCCTCGACAATCCGCGCAGGGCGTGGGATTCAGCTGTCGACGGGGCTGTCTATGCTTCCCCGCTGATCGTCGGCGGCCATGTCCTGGTTGCCACCGAGAACAACACCGTCTACTCGCTGGACCTCTTCAGCGGGGCGACCGTGTGGAAGACCCACCTCGGCGAGCCCGTGGCCGCCTCCGCCCTCCCGTGCGGCAACATCACTCCCGTCACCGGGATCACCGGCACGCCCGCCGTGGACACGAGCTCGGGCAGGCTCTATGTGGTCGCTCTCTTGAGTGGTGTGCGCCACGTCCTTTTCACGCTCAAGCTGGTCGACGGCTCTGTGATCGCGCAGCGGGCAATAGATCCTGCCGGCTCCGTGCCGGCAGCCCAGCAGCAGCGAGGCGCGCTCGCCATCGGCTCCGGCTACGTCTACGTGACCTTCGGTGGCCTCTTCGGCGACTGTGGCGACTACCACGGATACGTGCAGGCGGTCCCGCTGGCGGGCGGCCCGACCCTCACGTACCGGACACCCGTCGCACGCGAGGCCGGGATCTGGAGTCCGGCCGGCGCGACCATATCCGCCTCGGGCTCGGTGTATGTGGTCACTGGAAACGGCGAGCCCACCGAGACATTTGGGTACGGCAATGCCGTCATCAAGCTGTCGCCCGATCTGCGTGTGCAGTCGTTTTTTGCGCCGACCAACTGGAAGGAGCTCGACGCGGGCGACGTCGACCTGGGCTCGGTGGGGGCGACTCTGCTGCCATCGCTTGGGGTCGTGGTCGCGATTGGGAAAGAGGGTGTGGCTTACGTGCTCAGAGCCGACCAGCTGGGCGGCATCGGGGGCCAGCGGGCCAGCCGCAGAGTGTGTTCGGGCGCGCTTGGCGGAACGGCTCGGTCAGAGACGGAGTCGATGGTCTGGGTGCCGTGCAATGACGGATTGATCGCGCTGTCGGTGACCGCAAGCTCGATCGCGGTGGCGTGGCGCGCCTCCCGCCCAAGCCTCGGCTCACCGATCGTCGCGGCCGGCGTGATGTGGGCGATCGAGCCGGGCTCGGGGACGCTGTTCGCGCTCAATCCCGCCTCGGGGGCGGTGGTCTACTCGACGAGCCTAGGGTCGGCGCGCCAGTTCAGCACGCCGGCGGCGACGGAGGGCTTCGTGGTCGCCCCTGCCGGCACCCACGTGATCGCCATCTCGACGGCGGGGTAGCGCGACCCCCCTAAAACGCCCTTCTGCGGGCCCTCCCCACCTCCCTGCCGGGCCCTCCCCCACCGGCGCACCAGGCTGCGAACGTACCTGCGAGACGGCAACACCGCAACCCTGCCCGTTAAGGCCTTAACCCTGGATGCCGCGCAGCAGGTTCGCCATCTCGATGGCCGCCTCCGCCGCCTCCGCTCCCTTGTTGTTCTTCGGGCCTGACCGCGCGAGCGCCTGCTCCTTGTCTTCGGTGGTCAGCACCCCGAACGCAACGGGGACGCCGGTGTCGAGCTGGACCTGCATGATGCCTGCCGCCGCCTGGTTAGCGACCACCTCGAAGTGGTAGGTCTCGCCGCGGATCACGCAGCCGAGGCACACGATCGCATCGTGCTGGCCCTTCTCTGCCAGGGCGAGCGCTGTGATCGGAAGCTCGAGCGAACCCGGGACCCAATAGACGTCCGGGTCCTCCACCCCGTGCTCCCCAAGCGCGGCCATCGCTCCCCGCAGCAGGCGCCTGGTCACGTCCTCGTTGAAGCGAGACACGACCACGGCCATGTGCAGGTCGGCTCCGCTCAGGTCGGGCTTGGCGCCTCGCTCCCCCACAGCTCTGCGCTACAGCAGGTGACCGAGCTTGTCTTTCTTTGTCTGCAGGTAGCGCTCGTTGTGTGGATTCGACGGGATCGCGATGGGCACCCGCTCCACCACCTCGAGGCCGAACCCTTCGAGGCCGTAGATCTTCTTGGGGTTGTTAGTGAGCAACCGAATCTTCCGGACACCGAGGTCGTACAGGATCTGGCTGCCAATGCCGTAGTCGCGCTTGTCCGCGGGATGTCCAAGGGCTTCGTTGGCTTCCACCGTGTCCATCCCGTTGTCCTGCAGGTTGTAGGCGTGCAGCTTGTCCAGAAGCCCGATGCCGCGCCCCTCTTGATGCCGTATGTAAAGGATCACGCCCACGCCCTCCGCGGCGATCATCGCCATCGCCACGTGGAGCTGGGCTCCGCAATCACAGCGGAGGCTGCCGAAGATGTCGCCAGTCAGGCATTCGGAGTGCGCTCTCAGCAGAACCGGCTGCTGAGGGTCGATGTCTCCGAGCACCAGAGCCAGATGATTCTCATTGCGCAGCACGTCCTCGTAAGCGAACAGCTTCCACGGCCTCGGGTCGTCGCCGCCGATCGGGATGATGGCCTCCACGCGACGCGCGACGAGCTTCTCGTTGCGCCGACGGTAGGCGATCATCTGCTCGACGGTGATGATCTTGATGTCGTGCTCGTCAGCGAACCGCTCCAGGTCCGGCATGCGCGCCATGGTCCCATCCGACTTCATCAGCTCGGTGATCACACCCGCTGGATAAAGGCCCGCCAGGATGGCCAGGTCGACGGCGGCCTCCGTCTGCCCGGCCCTCGTGAGCACGCCGCCTTCGGCGGCGCGAAGCGGGAACGTGTGACCTGGCATCGAGAAGTCAGAGGCCCTTGCCGCCGGGTCAAGAACCTTTCGGATCGTGGCCGCGCGGTCATAGGCGGAGGCGCCGGTCGTCACATCCTCCTTGGCGTCGATGCTCACGCTGAACGCGGTTCCCAGGCGGCTCGTGTTGTGCTCCACCATTGGCGCGATGCCCAGCTCATTGAGGCGCCTGGCGATGACGGGCATGCAGACCAGGCCTGAGCCGTGGCGAGTCATGAAGCTGATGTGTTCGGGCGTGATCAGCTGGGCCGCCACGACGAGGTCGCCCTCGTTCTCGCGATCCTCGTCGTCGACCACGATGACGAACTTGCCGGCCTCGAAGTCGGCGATCGCCTCGGGAACGGTGGCCAGCCCCACGGTGGCTAGATATTACCGGCGGAGGTTGCGGGCCACGTAGCGGGCGATGACGTCCGCCTCGAGGTTGACGACGGTGCCCTTGCGGTAGCCGCCGGCGATGGTCGCCTTGAGCGTATGCGGGATCAGGGCTACCTTGAACGTGCCGGGAGGCTTTTCCACCTCCGCCACAGTGAGACTGGCACCGTCCACCGCGATCGAACCCTTGGCGGCGACGAACCTGGACAGGGCCGCCGGCAGATCGATGACCACCTCCTTTCCTGACGCAACCCTCAGCACAGATCTGACTTCGGCGGTAGCGTCGATGTGACCCGATACGAGATGACCGTCCAACAGCGAGGCAGCGGTGAGCGGCAGCTCTAGGTTGACCTCGATCCCAGGCGTGAGCGCGCCCAGGTTCGTTCTGCGAAGCGTTTCGGGCACCACGTCGGCGAAAAAGACAGGACCCCGCTTCTTGACCACAGTCAGACAGCAGCCGTTCACCGCCACGCTGCCCCCGACCTTGAGACGGCGGGCGACCCAGGCATGGTCGATGCCGAGGCGGCCGCGGTCGGCCTCGACGACTTTGGAGACCGCGCTAACTATCCCGGTGAACATCCACGTATCCCGTGATCAAGAGGTCGCCGCCGAGGCGAGACGTGTCGACATCGTGCATCCGCACCGCCTCGTCGAGGTGCTCGATGCCCACACCGCCGACGGGTCCGGGGCTGGCGCGGCCGCCTATCACCATGGGGGCGACATACGCGAAGACCTTGTCCACCAATCCCGAGCTGAAGAACGACGCGTGCACCTCGCCCCCGCCCTCCACGAGGACGCTCAACACACCGCGGCGCCCCAGCTCATCGAGAAGACGCTCGAGGTCAACGCGGCCTTCCGGGGTCGCGGCGAACTGCATCGTTTCAGCATCACCGACCTCGCCGGCCCGGGTGGTGGCGATCAAGGTGTTGGGTCCGACGACAGCGGCCGCGTGCGGAGTTCGCAGGTGCGAATCCAGGATCACCCGCAGCGGCTGGCGGGCATCAACCCCATCGAGCCGCGTGGTGAGCTCGGGGTCGTCGGCGATCACCGTGTCGACCCCGACCAGGATGGCGTCGTGGGCGTGTCGAAGCTGGTGGCCGTGCATCCGCGCCTCGGCGCCGCTGATCCAGCGCGACTCGCCCGAGGACGTCGCGATCTTGCCGTCCAGGCTCATGGCGAACTTGGCGCTCACGAACGGGCGACCAGTCAAGCGATGCTTGACGTAGAACTCGTTCAGGCGTTGCGCCTCGTCTTCCTTCACCCCGACGATGGTCTCGACGCGGGCCTCTTTCAGCGCCTGGATGCCGGCGCCACGAATGCGCTCGTCAGGATCGGCCATCGAGATCACCACGCGGCGGAGGCCGGCCTCGATCACGGCTTGCGCGCAGGATGGCTTCCGGTGCGCGTGAGTGCACGGCTCGAGGTTTACGTACAGCGTCCCGCCACGGGCCCTGTCCCCGGCAGCATCCAATGCGACCTGCTCCGCGTGGGGCCTGCCGGGGCGATGGTGGTAACCCTCTCCCGCCACGCTTCCGTTGGCGTCCAGGATCACCGCGCCCACCATCGGGTTGGGGCTGGTTCGGAAATCAGCCTGGCGCGCCAGTTCGAGGGCGCGCGCCGACCACCGCTCGTCTGCGCTCTGGCTCGCCTCGGTTGCCAACGTCCGGCCACTATAGGGCCAGCAAACAAGGCAAGATCCGATCGACAACCGAATTAGGTCTATGAGATTCTCCAGCCTGCTTTATTGCGCTGGATCCGATTTC
>WNGA01000877.1_pt1 | contig 54189 bp, 56 predicted proteins | sample 5400061 | NCBI WGS metagenome assembly WNGA01 (sample SAMN13153366, study PRJNA577476) | soil metagenome | isolation source: 100 cm soil or saprolite under grassland replicate 2 | place: USA:California | collected 2016-06-15
GATTTACGCAGCCATCCCGCAGCACCCCGCCGGCTCCGCGCGGCTGCCGTCGGCGGCCGGTGAAAGCCGCTCCGGCCGCTGGCCGCCGCAAGGAAGGCTCAGTGCCCGCGGCCGGGCCGTCAAGCCGTCAGCGGTGCGGCACGCCGTCCCGCCGCCCGGAATCCGGAAGGTGGTGAATCCGCGGATCGCTCACCATTGAAGGCATGCGCTCGCGCGATCACGTTCGCGGTGCCCTGATGGCTGCCGAGCTCCCTGGCCAGGTCGAACGCCCACGCATGGAGCGCGGCCTTCATCGCCCCGTACGGGCCGCCGCCGCTGCCGCGCAAGGCCGCGACCGAGGAGAGCAGGACGACCCGTCCGGCGCGTGCCGTCAGCTCGGGCCGCAGCGCATCGACCAGCAGGACGGCGCTCAGCACGTTGGATTCAAAGGACGCCTGCCAGTCTTCGCGGATCCCGTCCAGGCCCTCGCCGCCGGACGGGGCGAGGCCGCCGGCCGCGGCAACGACGCCCGTGCCGGCCCGCCTGCGATGAGCGGATCTCTGCCAGCACTGACTCCGCGCCCGCGACCGTGGACACGTCGGCCGGCACGACGGCGATCAGCTCGGATCCCGCCGCCACCTGATCGAGCGGCTCGCGCCGCCGCCCTACCACGGTGACGTGCTGCCCGCGGCCGCGTCGCTGCCATGCCCCATGATCCCAGCTGGCGGCGCGGATCCGCGCCGACCGTGGTCACATGAGTAACGGCTACCGCCGGAGTTACCGTATCGTAATAGGTCCTGACCAGGACAGATAGTGGAGCTAGCGGTTCAGTTGCGAGAGGTCGGCGGCAAGGAAACCGCAATGTCAAAGATTCTGGCGTTCTCGATGCCATCAGGTCTCAATTCCGTTACCGTCCAACGCTGATACCCCGTTGTTGCTGACCCACCACAGGACAGGCAGCAAACCCGCCGAGTCTCTGGCACGCCAGAGAGCCGGGGACCCACGTATCCCCGGGGTGAATCGGCGGGCCGTGCCCGCGCGAGCGGCGTCGGCCCGCTGTAGGGCTCCTCCGGCCCGAACCCGTCAGCTAACCCGGTAGGCGGCCAAGGAGAGGAGTTCGACGTGGAGCGCTCGCCCCACGGCCGGCACACTGCGGGTCAGTCTTGGCAAGTGGTTGCCAGAGCCAGATCACGGAAGAGAAGCAGAGTATCCAGGAACCTCTGGATAGCCGTGTTCGGGGCCGTCACCGCGATGGTGGCGGCCGCGATCACGTTCGGCGGCGGAAAGCAAGCGGCCGTGTTCGCGGCGAACAGCAGCGCCGCTCCGTTGATGGGGGTCTCGGTTTCCAGCGAGGCGGTACTCAAGCAGGACACCGCCGAGTTCGGCCGGCTGGGTATATACCGGGTGTATTACACCGGTTTGCCCAAGGCCAACGCCTGGACCACCGGCCTTCCCGCTGCCAACCACTCAGCGGTCATCGTGAGCTTCAAGGCGCTGCCGAGCGCCATTCTCTCCGGCGCGGACGACGCCGTACTGCGGCACTTCTTCGACACCGCGCCCACCGGGCACACGATCTACTACACCTACTACCACGAGCCAGAGGACAACATCCACGCGGGCCAGTTCACCGCGGCCGCCTACCGGGCAGCCTGGACCCACGTCGTCGCGCTCGCGCGCGGCGCGCACAACCCCTTCCTCCACTCGACGCTGACGCTGATGGCCTATGACCTCAGGCCGGCCTCGCACCGCAACTGGCGGGACTACATGCCGCCCGGCGGGATCATCAGCACCCTGGCCTGGGACGCCTACCCGCCCGGGGCCCGCCAGCTCATGCCGCCCGCGCAGTTCATGGCCCCGGAAATAGCTACGTCCAAGGCAGCCGGAATTCCATTCGGGTTCGCCGAGTTCGGCGTTACTAACCTCAACGGACGTCCCAGCTGGCTGTCCGACGTCGGCAATTACCTGATGAAGAGCGGCGCGCTTTTCGGCACTTTGTTCAATTCCACGCCGCCCGGCGCGCCCCCGCTGATTCTGCACGACCAGGCCTCCATCTCGGCATGGCGGAACATCGTCAGCAAGTCCAACAGCATGAACGGGATCGGGGGCCCGGATCCCGGGCCGAGCCCGGCCCCGACGCCCGCCCCGACGCCGCCCCTCGCGGTCAACTCCCCCCGAGTCAGCGGGCTGGCGCTGAGCCCGGCGGTGATGACGGCGGCCGGCCGGAACCACACCACGATCTCGTTCCGGGTGAATCAGGCCACGGACGTGACCGTTCTCATCCTGGACGGGAAGGGTGCGGTGGTGCGCAGCCTGGCCAGGCCGACCCAGGGCGCGGGCAGGCTCACGCTCCGGTACTTCGGCTACAACGGCGCGGGGCACCGCATTACGGCCGGGACTTACCACGTCCTCGTCGTCGCCAGCAATGCCCACGGCAGCGGAACGGCCGAGTCGGGCCTGACCATCGCCAGACCATGAGATGACCCGCCACCGCCTGCGGCCAAGCTGACCGCAGCGCCGGGAAGATCCCCCCGGACCGGAAGGGGCCGCGCGCAGCCGCGGCCCCTTCTGGCGTCCCGGCTGATCACCGGGCTGGCGGCGACCGCGCCATCGGGTGACGGCTGGCGGGCGTAGCCTCGTTCCGCATCTTCGGCAGTAACCGCCGCTGGCCGGCACACGCGGCCGGGCGGCGCCCGCCGATGCCCGCGCGGCGCGCATAGGATGGCCAGATGCCCGCTGCGGGAAACCTGGCCGCGTTCGCGGTCACGGCATTCGTCATCATCGTGATCCCGGGGCCGAGCGTGCTGTTCGTCGTGGGCCGGGCGCTCGCGCACGGCCGCAGGGTCTCCGTCCTCACCGTCGCCGGGAATACCGCCGGAGAATACGTCCAGGTCGCCGCCGTGGCGTTCGGGGTCGGGCTGCTGGCCGAGCGCTCGGTAGCCGTCTTCACGGTACTGAAGCTGTTCGGCGCGGCCTACCTGGTGTTCCTCGGCGTCAAGACGTTCATCGGCCGGCGGGCGCTCGAGGCGGCGCTGGATCCTGCCCTGGAAGCCCGGCAGCCGGCCCGCCGCTATTTCGCCCAGGGATTCATCGTCGGGATCTCCAACCCCAAGACGGTGATCTTCCTCGTCGCCATCCTTCCCCAGTTCGTCAGCAAGGCCGCCGGGCATGTCCCTGCGCAGATCCTGCTGCTCGGGCTGGTGTTCTCGGCGATAGCGCTGGTGTGCGACACCGGCTGGGGCCTTGCCGCCGGCACCGTCCGGTCGTGGTTCGCCCGGTCGCCCAGGCGGCTGCGCCTGGTCGGCGGCATCGGGGGCTTGTCCATCATCGGCGTCGGCCTCGGCCTGGCCCTGACCGGCCGGAAGGACTGACCAGGCGGCGCCGTCCCTGGCCGGCATGGACAAGGCCGTGATCAAGGCCTCATGCCGGCGCGGCGACCGAGATCGCGCCGTCCGGGCAGCGCGTCCCGCCGACCGCTGGCGCTGCCCGTGCGGCCGGTCATGCGCGCGCTGCTTGCCGTCGGAACGGTTGGCCTCAGCCAGCGACGGCACGCGGGCGCTGCTAGCGTCGCGGATCATGTCAGAGACGGTGTACGTGGGTAACGCGGCGGTAGATGCGCATGCTGACCGGGGCTGGCTGCTCGGGCATTTCCGGCCCGGCGGGGATGTCAGGCACAGTGCCGACGTCGAGGTCAAGTGGGGCGTGCATCGCCCCGGTGACCGGCGTGCTCAGTGGGTCACCGGGGAGACGCGCACCACCATGATCGTGCTCGTCAGCGGCCGGTTCTGCGTGGATCTGCCCGGGCGGCACGTGCTCCTGGCCAGGCAGGGCGACTACGTGGTCTTTCACCGCGTCGATCACTCCTGGCACGCCGAGGAAGCGTCGGTCATCCTGGGCGTCCGCTGGCCTTCGGTTCCCGGCTACGCCGTTCCCGGCGCAGGCACCGGGGCCGGCTAGCTCGCAGCGCGGCCCCGCGGCCCGGCAGCCCGGCGGCGTGCCGCCAGTTCTGACGCTGTCAGGGCTGGTAGGAGCCGGGAACCCAGGCGCGGGTCGTGACCGCGATCGCGTTCCACGCGTTGATCGTCACGATCAGGCTGAGCAGCGCGCTGACCTCGTCCGGCGTGAAATGCGCCGCGACCGCGTCATAGGCCTCGGCCGGCACGTGACTGTCGGCGACCAGCGTGACGACCTCGGTGAACGCCAGGGCCGCCCGCTCGCGGACGCTGAAGTACGGCGTCTCCCGCCAGGCGGGCAGGGCATACAGGCGCTGCTCGGTCTCGTTGATGGCCCGGGCGTCCTTGGTGTGCATGTCAATGCAGTACGCGCAGCCGTTGATCTGCGAGGCGCGGATGCGGACGAGTTCCCGCAGCCGGTGATCGAAATCGACCCGGTCGAGTTCCTTCGTTGCCGCGGTGTCCAGGTGTGCCATCGCTCTGGAGAATGCTGCCGCGCGGGTGTCGAAGTCGAGCCGGACGTCGATCTGGACGGTGCTGTCGGTGGTTGTCATGAGACCTACGCTAGGCGCTGAACGGCCCTGAAATAAGGTCCATTTCTATGGATAAAACATGGGCCACTTTTCGGCTGCGCTCACCGGTACCCGCATCCATGAACCGCGCCAGCCGGGCAGCTCGCCGCCCGCGCGGCACTGCGGCCTGGCTAGCGCAGCCCGGCGAGCGTGGCGCCGAGACGGGCTAGTGCCGCCGTGTACGCATGAGCGGGAGGGGTGCCGTATCCGATGATCAGGGCGGGCGGGCGGGTGCCGTCGAGGGTGCCGTACGCGCCGAGCCCTTCGAGCGCCAGCCCCCTGGTGCGGGCGCGCTCGATGATGTCGTCCTCATCCCATCCCGCGGGCAGCTCGAGCACGGCATGCATGCCCGCCGCGACGCCGGTGACGCGTGCGCGCGGCGCCTGCTCGCGGAGCAGCGCGACGAGCCGGTCGCGCCGTCGCCGGTACATCAGGCGGCACCGCCGGATATGCCGGTCGTAGCCGCCCGATCCGATCAGCTCGGCGAGCGTGAGCTGGTCCAGGGCGCTGGTCTGCCGGTCCGCGAGGGCCTTCGCGGCGGCGAACTCTTCCACCAGATGCGCGGGCAGGACGAGCCATCCCAGGCGCACTCCCGGCGCGAGAGCCTTGCTCGCCGTCCCGGCGTAGGCGACGCAGTGCGGCGCCAGGGCCTGCATCGCGCCGATGGCCTGCCGGTCGTAGCGGAACTCGCCGTCATAGTCATCTTCGATGACGAGCGCGCCGTCACCGGTGCCGCGCGCGGCGCTGGCCCACCGCACTGCCTGGGTCCGGCGTCGCGCCGTCATCGCCATGCCGAGCGGGAACTGGTGGGCGGGCGTGAGCAGGGCGGCGTGCGCGTCGCCGAACTCGTCCACCACGGCGCCGTCCGCGTCGATCGGCGCCTCGCGCACCTCGAGACCCCGCGCGGACGCCAGGCTGCGGTAGCTGCGGTGCCCGTATGCTTCGGCAGCCAGCGTCTTCGCGCCGCGCCCGGCAAGGACTTCGCACATCAGCGACAGCGCCTGGGTGAAGCCGTTGCAGACAACGATGCGTTCCGCGTCGGCGCGCACGCCGCGGGCGCGGGAAAGGTAGCTGGCCAGCGCGTGCCGCAGTTCTGGCCGCCCGCGCGGATCTCCGTAAGCGAGTGCGCTGACGGGAGCGGCGTGCAGCGCCCGCCTGGCCGCGGCAAGCCAGGCCGCTCGGGGAAATGAGGACGGATCCGGGTGACCGGGCCGCAAGTCGTAGCGGATCGCCCGAGGCTCGCGCGGGGGGCCCGGCGCGGCCGCCGGGACGGTCTCGATGACGCGATCGCCGACCCGCGTGCCGGACCCCGTGACCGCGGTGAGCCAGCCCTCCGCGACGAGCTGGCCGTAGGCCTCGACGATCGTGTTCCTGGCGATCCCCAGATCCTGTGCCAGCGCTCGCGATGACGGCAGGCGCGTCCCGGGATGCAGTCTTCCGCTCTGGATCGCTTCCCGGAACGCATGCTCAAGCGCGGCGCGCCTGCGGCCCCCGGCCAGTTCGAGATGGAGGTCAGCTCCAGAAGTGGCCCGCGTTTTCCCCATAGGAATAGATCCTAGCCCTGGGCCGCTTGTCTGCATTCTGCCGTGGGCCGTGAGGTCCTGCCAGATGACCAGAAGAATTCGTCGGTGCACTCTGTGACCAAATATCTGACTGCAGGTCTTCGCTGCTCAGTGCGAGTCACTCAGAGCGCGCTGAATATGTCCAGTTCAAAGACCATATCGGGGCCGCGCGACAGGGCCCGTGCCATAGCCGGCCTACCGGAGCCGACGGCACAAGCTCACAGTGGCTTGCCGGTCAGCTTGCTCAAGAAAACTGCGAACCCGTGTCCGATTGCAGCGAAAATGTGACCAATTCCGCCCAATACAGCAGACACCGGCTGGGGTGCCCGCCACAGCAGGTACACCACTATTGCGACAATGGCCCAAGCAAGAGGGCGACCCATTACCTTCATCGGCTGCTCATCGATCCATGCCTCCGGCCAGTACGTAATAGTGTGAAGTCTTTCTGACCCGACTGTCCATAACGTTCCCCCGTACTTCGCGAATTTAAGCACGGATCCCGGCGCTTGCAGAGGCCGGCACGGCCCCGGCCGGGTCGGCCGGTCAGGCGGCAGCGGTCAGCGCGACTGCCGCCGTCAGCCGCCCGCACCGGAAGCACCCCGTGCCGGTGCCGTCAGCCTCTCTTAGACTGCGGACATGATCCGTCCCTGCAGGGCCGACGACGTCCCCGCCATCTACGGGATGATCCGTGAGCTGGCGGAGTACGAGAACGCCGCGCACAAGATACACAGCACGGAAGAGGAGTTGCGCACCGCGCTGTTCGGTGCGCAACCGGTCGCCTTCGCGCACCTGGCCGAGGACGACGCGACAGGCGGGCTGCTCGGGTTCTCCCTGTGGTACCTGACCTTCTCCACCTGGGAGGGCGTGGGCATCCACCTGGAGGATATCTACGTCCGGCCCGAGGCCCGGAGCACCGGTCTGGGCCAGGCGCTGCTGCGTGAGCTGGCCGCGATCTGCGCGGATCGCGGCTACCGCCGGCTGGAGTGGTGGGTGCTCGACTGGAACGAGCCCTCCATCGGCTTCTTCAAGTCGCTGGGCGCTGCCCCCATCGACGAGCTGATGATCTTCCGGCTTACCGGTGACCCGCTCGCGGATCTCGCCGGGGGACGCCCTGCACCCGATCAATAGAATCTTGTCCTTGGCACAGCTGAGGACGACGAGGCCCGACGTGGCCACCGGCGAGCGGCACGGGGAGAAGCAGAACATGGAATCGGTCGGTGTGCGTTCCTCGGTCCTGGAGGCAATCGGCGGGACCCCGCTGATCCGGCTGCGCCAGGTCGTGCCGGCCGGGGCAGCCGAGATACTGGTCAAGCTGGAGAGCGGCAACCCGACCGGCAGTTACAAGGACCGGATGGCCCTGGCGATGATCGAGGGTGCGGAGCGGCGGGGCGCGCTGCGGCCAGGGCAGCCGGTGGTCGAGTTCACCGGCGGCAGCACCGGCTCCTCCCTCGCCTTTGTCTGCGCCGTCAAGGGCTATCCGCTCTCGCTGGTCTCGTCCGATGCCTTCTCGCCGGAGAAGCTTCGGACCATGCGCGCCTTCGGGGCAGACCTGACGGTCGTGCCGAGCGAGGGCGGCAAGGTCACCCCTGACCTGTTCGTCTGGATGAGGGAAGAGGTAGATCGGATCGTCGAACGCGACGGGGCCTTCTGGACTGACCAGTTTCACAATGACGACGCCCTGGAGGGCTACGCCAGGATGGGACGCGAGATAGTGGCGCAGACCGCCGCGAGCGGTACGTCGATCGACACCTTCTGCGCCGCCGTCGGAACCGCGGGCATGCTGGTCGGGGTTTCGCGGGCATTGCGGGAGGGCGGCCACCCGGCCCGGGTCGTCGCCTTCGAGCCGGCCACCTCGCCGATGCTCACCGCCGGGGTCGGCGGGCCGCACCGGGTGGAAGGCACCGCCGCCGGGATCGTGCCGCCGCTTCTCACCGGGGACGGCTACGACGAGGCGCGGACGGTCGAGGAGGACGAGGCGCGGGAGATGGCAGTGCGGCTTGCGCGCACGGACGGGATTTTCGCCGGGACGTCGTCCGCGCTCAACGTGGTCGGGGCGGTCGCGCTGGCGCGGGAGCTTGGCGCCGGCCGGACAGTCGTGACGGTCGCCGTCGACAGCGGGCTGAAGTACCTGGCCGGCGACCTGTTCGACGCGTGACGGCGGCGCCGGTTCTGCGTCGCCGGGATTATCGCAGGCACCCCGCCTAGCCCGAAGTTCCCCCCAGGCTCATAAGGCCCATCATGTCTGCCCTGGTCATAGAGCTTCAGGTGCCGGACTTACATGCCTACGGTAGTCATGTGCGTCCACGTTCTCCCTGGTGAACAGGGGTGTCAGGTCATCCGCCTGGCCTACCTTGCCGAACTGGGCGCAGGCGTCCTCGTCGTCGCTTACTTCCTCGCCACCCTCTCCAGGTCCAGCAGGATGTCGCTCGCGCCGCCATCGCCGTAAGCCCGGCCGGGGGCGCTCTGCGGGGGCGGCTGACCGGCCGCCGGCGCTCAGTCAGCGGCGGCGGGCCAGCCGCGGGCAAGCTGCTGGATCTTCGCGGCCGTTTCCGCCAGCGGTTCCCCGCGGCCGACCGCTACGCCCAGGAAGTATGCGGTCAGCGGGGCGGCCGGCCGGTCCACCGTATGGGCCACCACCCTGGCCAGGTTCAGCACCGTCTTCTGGCCGGCATCCGCCGGGTCAAGGCCGAGCTCGGCGCATAGCGCGTCCGTCCAGTCATCCAGCGTGCTCATCGTCCTCCATCCGATATCGGCAGACCGGCCGCTCGCGCAGCAGAGCGCGATCGTCAGCCGGCGACTGCCGTGCTTCCGCGCTGCGCGCCGCTGCCCTGGACCTTAATATCAAGATCGCCGAGGCGCGTGAGCGCGGCACGGGCACGGCCGGCCCGCACCCTCATGCGCTATTGCCGAGGCGCGCGTGCCGCGCCTCAGGCTGTCACCGCCCGCCTGAGTCCGGCGGCGCATTCCTGCAGGAGCGGAGCCCGCCCCTCGGCGGCTGCGTATTCCACGAGACTAACTGCCAGGGATACCGCGCAGGCCCGGGCCGCCAGTTCCTGCTCAGCGCTGACCGGCCTGCCATAGGCGGACAGCAGGTCCGCGCGTGCTTCCCCGGCGAATCCGAGGTAGGCGATCGACAGGTCCACCGCGGGGTCGGCCAGGCAAAGGTCGCCCCAGTCGATAACTCCCGTGACGGAGCCGTCCTGGTCGACGAGCAGGTGACGCACGTGCAGGTCGCCGTGCGAGACCACGAGAGGGCCGCGGCTGTGCGCGTCGGCTCCGGCGGCCGGCGGCCCGCCAGGTTTCGCCGCGCCAGCTGGCCTGTCCCCGGACTCCGCTCCGGCTCCCGCCGCTTCGCGCTCGGCCTGGTCAACGAAGCGGCTGACGTCGCTGCCGGCCGGCCAGATCCCGCGGTGCACGAGCCTGTCCAGGACCTCGCGGGCCATGCGGGCCCGAACCGGGGCGCTGGCCCGCCGCATCGGATCCACTGGCAGGCCGGCGTCCTCCACCAAGGCGACGAGTCCGGGCTCGTGCAGCATCCGCAGGAAGTGGCCGACCGCGGCCGCCGCTTTGGCCCGCCCGGAGCCGGACAGCCCGGAATCGGCAAGTTCTCCCCCCGACAGCATCCTGGCCCCGAAGAACGGCCAGGGGTAGCGCGAGGACGGCTGGCCGACGAAATGCGGATCCGGAATCGGCAGCGGCAACCTGGCCGCGAGCCGCGGCAGGACCGCGATCTCGCGGCGCACGCCCGGCACCGCGATCTCGCGGCGGGGGAACCTGAACAGCCACTGGCCTTCTACCAGGAAGGCCGTGTTGTCCCAGCCGGTCGCCAGCACCGTCACGGGCGGGGCTCCGAGGTCAGGGAACTGTTCGCGGATCAGGTCCGCCGCGAGCTGCGGGGTGACCTCTACCTCGGCCGTCCATTGCGACCCGGCAGCAGCCGGCCGCGTCACTGCGTGCTTTCCACCAGTACCTTGCGCAGCAGCCCGATCGCCTGCTCGTCGCCGGTGGTCGTGGTGCCCTCGCCGCCGCGGCTCCACAGCCAGAGCAGCACGTCCGGTGCCGGGCCCTGCACCGTCGCGGCGGGACTGTCCGAGTCGGGCTGCTCCACCCGTACGTCCCTGGTGCCCAGGCGCAGCAGCCACGACCGCTGCGGGGTGGCGATCCGGACCGCGTGGCCACCCGCCGACGAGAGCAACTCGGTGAAGTAGTCCGGCCAGTTGGTCGTGCCGTACTGCACGAACGCCACCAGCAGCTCGTCGATGCCGTCGGCGGCCAGGTCGTCGGGGATCTCCGCGATTGCCGCACCGGCTCCCAGCTCGGCGTCCACCCGGTGGATGACGGTCTCCTGCGCCATCCGCCGGATCCAGAAACCCACGCTCTGGTCAGGGCCGTACCAGGTGTAGGCAGGCTCCTCCGGCTGTCGGGCGGCGAATTCCCCGGTCAGCGCGGAGTAGGAGCGATCGAGCAACTGCAGCGGCGGCTCGTCGTTCAAGCCCTCGGGCGGCCACGGATCAGGGCTCCTGCCCAGCCGCATGCACTCGACTTTTTCCAGGTAGACCTCGCCGACGTGGCGAAGGAGGTCGGCCATCGTCCAGTCAGGACAGCTGGGGACCGCCGCACCGAGGTCCGCGCCGGCCGCGACCTCGCGAAGCCGATGAAAGTCGGTGCCGAGGCAGTCACGTAGTCGTTGGCTCTCCATGTCGCAAGCCTGGCACACACCTCTGACAACTGCTCACGCGCACCGGAACCTCACCACCGACGGGCAATTTCCGCCATGGCACCCTGATGGCCGAAGGCAGTGATGTCGGCAGGCATCAGTCCTTGGCCGCGGTTAGATAGGCGAGCGCGCCGAAGGCGATGAGGCCATCCCCGGCGCCTACGTCAAGCAGTGTGTCGCCGGGCACGAGCCGTGCCTTGTCCGGCACCGTATCCCGCACCGGGTACAGGAACTCGGCCAGATCCTTCTCCCGGTAGGCGGCATCGCCTCCGAATCGCACGTCGAGCAGCCACCGGTGCCAGCGGTCAGGACCAGCCGTCATGCCGCCATTCTGCTCGCCCTGCCTGCCGATTGCGCCGCTGGCATAACGCCGTGCATAAAACGGCGGGCTGGGTGCTGCTGAACGGCCGCCTGCCGCTGGCGGGCGGCGTCCTGCTCGTCAGCGGGCGGCATCGTCCGGGTTTGTCCGGCCGGGGGACCTCTGCGCCCGCGCTGGTACCACCACCGAGCCCGGCTCATGTGAACAGATCGCGAGACACGGGCTGCCCAGTGGCATGGATGTCCGCGCATATGATCTCTGCGTGGCAACCTTCTACGGTGCCGACGGCACGCGGCTTGTCTACCACCGGGCCGGCGAGGGTAACCCGCTGATCTGCCTTCCCGGCGGCCCATGCAGGCCTCGGCATACCTCGGTGACCTGGGCGGGTTGTCCGCGCACTGCTCGCTGGTGTTGCTTGACCTGCGCGAGACCGGGGAATCGGCCGTACCGGCGGACCCGGCGAGTTACCGATGTGATCGGCTGGTCGACGATGTCGAGGCGCTGCGCGCGCATCTCGGGCGGGATCGGATCGATCTGCTGGGACACTCGGCTGGTGGCGCGGTCGCGGTGCTGTACGCCGCCCGCTACCCAGACCGCATCGGCCGTCTCGCGCTGGTCAATCCCAGTCCCCGGGCGGTAGGCCTGGAGATCACCGACTCGGATCGTCGGCAGGTCGCCGAACTGCTCGGCGATACTTGTCTTCCCCGAGCTGGAGGTGCCGTTCAGCAGGATGATCCGTCCTGGTCGGATCGGTGGCATGTGCACGAAGTTGATCGTGTCAGCTCGCATGCGTCTGGCCCTAACGGGCCGGGCGAGTATGCTCCGGCCAGAAGGCCGACAGGCGCTGGACCGGTTGCGGCGCCGGACAAAAGTGGGGTACCGATGCTTGGAGAGCATGTAATCCATCCGGTGTTGCTGGCGACTGATCTTGGCGCCGCTAGAGACTTCTACCACGACCAGCTTGGCCTGGAGATCTTGAACGAGAGTGAGGCGGCCATCGTGTTCCGGTGTGGCGGCGGCACCCAGCTGGCCGTGACTAAGAGCACCACGGGGACGGCGGACACGCAGACGCAGGCATCGTGGCTCGTCAAGGACATACGTGCTGAGGTCGCAGAGCTTCGGTCCCGCGGTGTCAAGGTCGAGGACTACGACATGCCGGGTTTGAAGACCCAGGACGGCGTCGCCGACATCGGGTTCGCCTGGGCAGCGTTCATCATCGACCCGGGGAAGAACGCGCTGGGCATCCTCCAGATCAAGGAGTGAGGGGCGGCCAAGGTGGCTCTCTGACTGCCGTCCCGCCAGTCCGTGAGACAGTTAACCGTTTCCTTATGAGTTCTCGACAATGTGGTCGCTGCGCCGTCAAGCCGAGAATGACCATTGCGTGAGTGCGCTGCCTCATTCGGTGACCACAATGTGGAAATTGCTCAGCCATTGCGTCACCGCTTCCGCATCGGGGGCGAACGGTTCGGCGCTGGGGAGGTACGTCTTGACGAGTAGAGCCCATCCGGGGTGCTGCTTCACGGCTGCTCGTGCGTGAGCCACCTGGCGAAATCGTCGGTGTCGCGAACGTTGTGGTCGAGTACAGCGGTGTAGATGTCCCAGCTGCGCACTGATACCCCGTACTGCGGTCGAGCGCTCCACAACGTCTTGATGCGCAAAATGGCAAGGCGTGCGTCGTCGGTCAGACGTTCGGGCAGCGTACGCAAATGTGCAAGGTCAGGCTGCCGGGCTGGGTCATCGACGAACCACAGGTCGAGCTTCCACTCAGGCAGTACTGCCGGATGGTAACGCAACCCGATATACAGACCGTCCGGGTACTTCTCCGGATCTTGGTTCCAGCGGCCGCTGTCGTCGCGGTACTGCATCGCCTTCACGTCCTGGTGCACGGCCAGCTCGGCGGCGACGGCGACCACCCGTCCCTCGTCGAGCGACGGGCACACGACGGTGATGTCAATATCTCGCCACGCCATCAAGCCGAGCGCAGCGCTTCCGACGAGCACAGGGTTGCCGACGGCACCGAGCACTCGGTCAAGGTCAAGCTGCGCGCGGACGTGCTCCGCCTCCGTTTGCAGTGCTCGCTGCCGGGCCAGGAGTTCCGTTGGCTCGTCGCTGCCGCACTTCGTCACGTCGCTCATAGTGCCTCGACTGATGTCCCGCGCCCACAGTGGCTTCACCTGATGCTGACACCGCCCGCCCGGGCATGCCCCGCCATGACGTTGATCGCGGCAGGGGGTAGCCGGCCCAGGACAAACAGATAGCGATTCGTAGGTGACCCCTGACACTGTGTGCCCATGCCAAAGAACTACTTCGACGAACGGATAGCGGAAAGCTACGAGGCCAAGTGGCCGAACCTGTTCGAGCCAGCGGTCATTGACCCGGTGGTGAGTTTCCTGGCCGAGCTGGCAGGGTCAGGCCCTGCTCTTGAACTCGGCATCGGCACCGGCCGTATCGCGCCGCTCAGCCAGCGGGGTGTCCGCGTGCACGGGATTGATCTGTCCCCGGGCATGATCGCGCAGCTGCGGACAAAACCGGGCGCGGACGGCATCGGCGTCACCATCGGCGACTTCGCCACTACCACGGTGGGCGGGACGTTTAAGCTCGCCTACCTGGTGCGCAACACCATCGAGAACTTGACCACGCAAGACGAACAGGTTGCGTGCTTCCGCAACGTCGCCGCGCAGCTGGAACCCGGCGGGTGCTTCGTCATCGAGGTCGAAGTTCCCGCGCTCCAGCGACTGCCGCCCGGCGAGGCCATCCGGGCGTTCACCGTAACCCCCACCCATCTCGGCTTCGACGAGTACGACATCGCAGCGCAAGGCCTCGTCTCTCACCACTACTGGGTGGACGACGGCCATCTCGAAGTCCTCTCGGCGCCGTTCCGCTACGTCTGGCCATCCGAACTCGACCTGATGGCGCGCCTGGCCGGAATGACCCTGCGTGAACGCTGGAGCGGCTGGAAGCATGAACCGTTCACCAGCGACAGCGCCACCCACGTCTCCGTCTGGGAGAAGAGCACCTAGCGGCCGATCCCGCTGACCACGAAACTGTCTGGAGGGAGAACCACCCGGCTCGGCACAGCAGCCGGACCCTAGAAACCGTCAAGCACCACCCGAAGCCGAACGACGACCAGTTGGACCTAGGCAGTTCATAGATTCGCCCGCCGCTCGACTCGGGGTGGACCTGCCCTCACCACGGCACAGCGGGCACAGCAGGTGTACGGGCACAGTCGCACAGCCGCCCGCCGGACGGCCGGTCGCGTCGCGAATTCGTCCGAACTTCGTCAGGCCAGGAGGCCGAGGCTGGCTGGCCGCAGAAAGTCCACAGCGATTTCGTCCGGGACGTACTGGGGACCCTGATGACCGCCGCGGAACCATCCCATCCGGCAGTCACACCGGCAGCGAGAATGTCAGACCCAAACGTGAACATAAAGCCAGGTCAAACGTGAAGACCACTGCGTGGAGCTAAGGGGACTCGAACCCCTGACCCCCTGCTTGCAAAGCAGGTGCTCTTCCAGCTGAGCTATAGCCCCGTACTGCGGCGCTCCAAGGGTACCCGGCTGGCTGAGTTCTCACCTGTCGCGCGGGCCGCGGCGGCACCGGGGTCACCATCGCCGGCCGGCGGCCGGGCGCCGGCAGCTGGCGCATCCGCGATGCTCCCGGCGGCTAGCAGGTCGGGAAGCTCGGCAACGCTGCCCAGCACGTGAGTCGCGCCCGCCTTGCGGAGCCGTTCCCTGGTGTACGTACCGGTCAGCACGCCGACGACGGCGCCGGCGCCGGACCGGTGCCCGCTCAGCACACCGCTCTCGGTGCCGTGCACGATGACGGCGTCGCGCACGTCATCGACGCCGAGCCGCAGCATCGCCGTGAACATCGGGTCGGGCCACGGGCAGCCCCTGGGCACATCATCGGCGGAGATGGCCAGGTCGATCCGGTGCGACCAGCCGAGGGTGTCGAGCACCAGGTCGAGCAGGCGCCTGGAGAACCCGCTGACCAGGCACACCCGTGCCCCGGTGCCGTGCATCTTGTCGATCGCGAGCTCGGCGCCCGGCATGGCCACGACGCCGGTCCGCGCGACTGCGGCACTGTACGAGCGGTCGAACGCAAGCTGCGCCGCCTGCGCCCTGGCCTGGCTCTCCGGGAACAGGCTGCGCAGGACATCGATGGTCGACTGTCCCCTGGACCGATGCACCCCGGCCATGCACCGCGCGTACGCCGTGGTGCCGGTAACGACACCCTGCGTCGCGATGGCCTCGGCATAAGCGCGCTCGACCATGCCGTTGTCGGTCACCGTCGTCCCGATCAGGCCGCAGCATACGAGCGAGACCGGGCGCGCGTCGCTCACCTGATCGCCTCCATGCATGCCAGACTGACGGGCCGGCGCGAGGGCTAATCGTCGCTCGTGGTCGCTTCGGTCCATAGGTCAAGCTCCGCCCGGTCTGCCTGGACCTTCCGCCAGACAGCTAGCGCGCCGAACCCAACGAGGGCCAAGATGAGCAGCTTCTTCACGGGTGAGCACCCTCCACCTTCTGCCGTGGGGCCCGGCCGGAAGGATGACCGGACTCCCTGGGATGCATGCAGCCTAGCAAGCCGCTGGGTCAGCGCGGCCGGGCTACGCGGGCCTCGTCCCAGACCGGCTCGGTCGCCTCGTAGACTCCGCCGTCCGCACCGAAGATCAGGAACCGGTCGAACGACCGCGCGAACCACCGGTCATGCGTCACCGCGAGCACCGTGCCCGCGTACGACTCCAGGCCCTCCTGCAGCGCCTCGGCGCTGGCCAGGTCGAGGTTGTCGGTCGGCTCGTCGAGCAACAGCAGCGTCGATCCGGCCAGCTCGAGGAGCAGGATCTGCAGCCTGGCCTGCTGGCCCCCGGACAGCGTGCGGAACGGCTGCCGGGCGCAGGACTGCAGTTCGTACCGCGCGAGCGCCGCCATTGCCTCGTTGATGAGCATGGCGTGCTCGAACATGAGGATGTCGAGCGGGCTCCGGCCGTCCAGGTCAGGCCGCGCGTGGGTCTGCGCGAACCAGCCGGGCGTGACCCGCGCGCCGAGCCTGGCCACGCCCGAATGCGCGACCGGATCCCCGGCGAGCAGCCGCAGGAAATGCGACTTGCCGGAGCCGTTGGACCCCAGCACGGCCACCCGCTCCCCGTACCAGACCTCCAGGTCGAACGGGCGCATCAGCCCGGTCAGCTCAAGCTCCTCGCAGATCACGGCGCGCTTGCCGGTCCGGCCGCCGCGCAGCCGCATCCGGACGTTCTGCTCCCTGGGCGCCAGCTCGGGCGGGCCTGCCTCCTCGAACTTGCGCAGCCGGGTCTCGGCGGCATGCAGCCGCGAGGCCATGGCGTCGTTGTAGGACGCCTTCAGCCGGTACATCCGGACCAGCTGCTTCAGCTTCTCGTGCTCCTCATCCCAGCGGCGGCGCAGCTCGTCCAGGCGGTCGATCCGGTCGCGGCGGGCCTGGGCGTAGCTGGCGAACCCGCCGCCGTGCACCCAGATGTTCCCGTCCTCCACCGTGATGATCCGCTCGGCGCAGTTGGCCAGCAGCTCGCGGTCGTGGCTGACCAGCAGCACCGTCTTCTGGGTCGCCGCCAGCTGCTGCTCCAGCCACAGCTTGGCCGGCACATCCAGGTAGTTGTCCGGCTCGTCCAGCAGCAGGACCTCGGCCTTCCCGCGCAGCAGCGACTCAAGGACCAGCCGCTTCTGCTCGCCGCCGGACAACGTGCGGACCTCCCGCCAGCGGCAGCGGTCGAACGGCACTCCCAGCGCCGCGACGGTGCAGGCGTCCCAGTGCACCTCGGCGTCATATCCGCCGGCGTCGCCCCACTCGGCCAGGGCGGCCGCGTACCGTAGCTGGGCAGGCTCGTCGTCACGTTCCATCATCACCAGCTCGGCGGCGTCCAGCCGGTCAGCCGCCGCCCGCACCCGCGGCGGCGCGATCGAGATCAGCAGGTCGCGCACCGTGGACTCGTCCCTTATCCCGCCGACGAACTGGCGCATGACGCCGAGCCCGCCGCTGGAGGTGACCGAGCCGTCCTGCGGGGTCAGGTCGCCGGCGGCCAGCCGCATCAGCGTGGTCTTGCCCGCGCCGTTGGGCCCGATCAGCGCGGCGGTGATGCCGTCGCCCACCCGGAAGGACACGTCATCGAGCAGCTGGCGCCCGTCCGGCAGGGCATGGCTGAGGTGCGCCGCCTCCACATGGCCCACGACATTCCCCGTTTCCCTGACACCCTGCCATGGCAGAGAATATCTGGATGGACCCCGAGGGCTTCAACACAAATTCCCGGCTGCGGGCCTCCGACGCGGACCGCGACCGCGCCGCCTCCGTGCTGAACGAGGCCCTGGCGCAGGGCAGGCTCACCGCGGAGGAGCACTCGGACCGGCTGGACGCGATCTATGCGGCGAAGACCCACGCCGACATCGTCCCGGTCATCGACGACCTGCCAGGCACGTCCGCGCCGGCAGCGGCGCCGGCCGGCGCAGGCTCGCTGACCCCGGCCGCACGGGGGTCGCGGATGACCGCGATCTTCGGCGGGATCAGCAGGAAGGGGCGCTGGCACCCGGAGCCCGCGACCAGGATCCTGGCCGTGTTCGGCGGCGCCGAGCTGGATTTCCGGGAGGCCGATCTGCCCGCCAGGGAGATCACCGTTCACGCGGTGGCCGTGTTCGGCGGGGTCTCGATCACCGTGCCGCCGGAGATGCGGGTGGTCGACACCGGCAGCGCAGTCATGGGCGGCCGGGAGATCACCGGCGAAAGCGCGGAGTCGGCGGCGCCGGATGCGCCGGTTCTCCGGATCACCGGGACCTGCGTGTTCGGCGGCGTCGAGGTCAAGCGCAAGCCGCGCCACTGAAGGCAGCAACCCGTCGGCAACGTCAGCGGGGTAGGCCCGCCCGGTGTGCCGTGAAGCGGGTTCGGCGCGCCCAGGGACCGCGGTCAGGTCCTGCGGCTGGGGCTGACGCCGGACAGCAGCACGCCAGCGGCGTGGACGGGAATCTGCTGTGCCAACAGCGGCGGTGTCGATATGTGCCCTCGAGCTTTCATGATCTTGAGCCGGGCCGGATGGCGTTTTCGCCTGATGGATGTGGCTGCGGTATGCGCCGGCGCATACCAATCCGCCATCCACCATGCGGAACTCCCACCGTGTGCACCATCAGCACCACAGGCGACGCGGGCACCACGAATCATCCAGATCCGGCGCCCCGGCAGCATCCGATGGCATATCGCCGCCTTGACAGCAACAGCAACGTCCCGTTCCTTCTGCTCACCCGGGGAATGGCCGGGCCGGGCGGCTCGGCTTCCGCAGCGCGCTACGCCACCCGGCGTCCCGCGTGCAGCACCCGCCGCCGGACCGGATCGGCGAGCGCGGCCGCCAGGTCGTCCACGGCGGCCAGCGTGTGCCCGCTGACCACCGCGTCGCAGTAGGGCCATGCCGCCGCCATGCCGCCGGCCAGCGGCTGGTAGGCGGCACTCTTGGTCCGCGGGTTCACCCAGATAATTTTGAACGCGACAAGCGACAGCCGTTCCATCTCGCGCCGCACAATGTCCGGGTCGCCGGTGTCCCAGCCGTCCGAGATGATGACGACTACCGCGCCTCGGGCCATGCCGCGGCGGGCGTAGGAGTTGTTGAAGTCCCTGAGCGATTCGCCGATCCTGGTGCCACCCAGCCAGTCCGGCGCCGTCTGCCCGGCGAGCGCCAGCGCGAGGGCAGGCCGGGACTGAGCGAGGGCGAGGGTCAGCCGGGTCAGCCGGGTGGCGAAGCTGAAGACCTCGGCCCGCGCGCCGCCCGCCGCGCAGTACAGCAGCTGGATCATCGCGCGGGCATAGGGCTCCATCGAGCCGGATATGTCGCACAGCACGACCAGCTTGCGCGGCCGGCGGGCCGGCGCCCGCCCGATCAGCCGGACCGGGTCGCCCCCCGTGCGGCGTGCCTGGCGCAGCGTGGACCGCATGTCCATGTGCGGGCCGCGCCGCCGCCGCCGCTGGCGGCGGGACCGGCGCAGCGGAACAGCGAGCGTGATCCGGCGCATCAGGCTGGCCAGGTCCAGCAGCTCCTCCGGGGTCAGCTCGGCGAAGTCCTTGGCCGCCAGCCGCTCCGCGGCGCTGCCGAGGAACCGGTGCTCGATGACTCGCTCTGGCTCTTCGGGGCCGGGCTCTGGCCGCTCGCCGGGCCGGCCGGCCTCCGGCTGGACCCGGACGGCGTGCTCCCTCGCCGCCTTCGCCGCGCTGGCCAGCATGTCTTCCGGCGTCGCGCCGGGCAGGGTGGCGATGTCCGGCTCGCCAGGGGTGCCCGGCGGGCTGGCCAGCCCGCCGAAGACCGCGTTGAAGACCATCTCCAGCGTGGCGATGTGCGCCTGGCTGGACACGAGCGTCGTCGCGGCGCACCAGTACAGCGCGCGCGGCGTCTGCGGGCGGGCCAGCGTCACCGCCGCCGCGAACCGCTCGCAGCGGCCGGGGCCGACCGGCAGGCCAGCCCGCCGCAGGGCAGCGCCGAACCGCGCCGCCACCTCGGCCAGGTCGTCAGCCATCGCGGCCCACGAGCCCGGACGACGGAGCTGCCAGGACCATGCCCAAGGTGATGAATCCCGCGATCGCAGACTTTCCAAGGTGCGCGACCCCGCGATCCATCACCTTGCCGGCCCTGCGGGCCAGGAGGGGAAAGGACGCCATGCGGGGATCACGGGGCCTCGGGAGTCCCGGGGGTCCCGGGGGCCAGGGCCGTCAGCCATCGCGGCCGGCCAGCGCGGTGCCGGGCCGTCAGCCATCGCGGGCCGCCAGCCCGGACGACGGAGCTGCCAGGACCATGCCCAAGGTGATGAATCCGGCGATCGCAGACCTTCCAAGGTGCGCGATCCCGAGATCCATCACCTTGCCGGCCCTGCGGGCCAGGAGAGGACGGGCGCCACGCGGGGGTTCCGGGTGTCTCGGGGCCAGGCCAGGGCCGTCAGCCATCGTTGCCGACCAGCGTGGCGAACCCGGAAGCCCGGGCGGCGTCGAGGTCCTCCGCGTACTTGAGCACGGCGCCCGCCGTCTGCTCGGCCGACGTCTCGTCGAGCTTCTCGGCGCCGAGCATGTGCAGCGCCGCCGTCCAGCTGATCGCCTCGGCAATGCCGGGCGGCTTGGCAAGCTCAAGGCTGCGGAGGCGGGTGACGCTCGCGGCGACCTGCCCGGCGAGGGGTACCGCGGCGGCCGGCACCCGGCGGCGGATGATGGCGGCAACCCGGTCGGTCGCCGGGTAGTCGATCCAGTGGTAGAGGCACCGCCGCTTGAGCGCGTCGTGCAGGTCCCTGGTCCGGTTCGAGGTCAGCACGACGACCGGCGGGATCACGGCGCGCCGGGTGCCGAGCTCGGGGATCGTCACCGCGGACTCGGCGAGCAGCTCGAACAGGAATGCCTCGAACTCGTCGTCGCCGCGGTCCACCTCGTCGATCAGCAGCACGGCGGGACGCGGGCCCGCGTGATCAAGCGCGGCAAGCAGCGGCCGCTCCAGCAGGTACTCCGCGCTGAACAAGTCCGCCTCGCGCAGCGTAGCGCCTTGCGCCTCGGCCAGCCGGATCGCGAGCAACTGGCGCGGGTAGTTCCACTCATACAGGGCCTCCGATGAGGTGAGGCCCTCGTAGCACTGCAGCCGGATCAGCGGCGTCTCCAGCGCCTGGGCAAGCGCCTTCGCCGCCTCGGTCTTGCCGACCCCGGGCTCGCCCTCCAGCAGGATCGGCTGGCCCATCCGCGCCGCCAGGAACAGGCTGGTGCCGAGGGCCTCATCGGCCAGGTAGTCGGCGCTGTCCAGGGCGACGAGCAGGGTGCCGACGTCGGGCAGCCGCTCGGCGAGTCCGCTCATCCCGCGCAGCGCCCATGATCGCGAGCCAACGCCTGACCGCACCCTGGACCGCGCGCAAACCCCATGTGCCCATCATGCAGCAGGCCTCGCACTGCCCGGCCCGGGGTCACGGGATCGCCAGGTCGGTGCGCAGCGGGTGGCCCTGCAGGGTGCTCCACACGTTGGCGGGAGTGAGCGGCATGTCGGCGTGCCGGACCCCGAACGGCGCCAATGCGTCGAGCACCGAGTTGACGACGGCAGCGGGTGACCCGACGGTGGCCGACTCGCCGATGCCCTTGGCCCCGATCGGATGGTGCGGCGACGGCGTGACCGTCGCGCCGAGCTCCCAGGACGGGCACTCCACCGAGGTCGGCAGCAGGTAATCCATGAACGATCCGCCCAGGCAGTTGCCGTTCTCGTCGAAGGCCATGACCTGCATCAGCGCCATGCCGATCCCGTCAGCGAGCCCGCCGTGCACCTGCCCCTCGACGATCATCGGGTTGATCCGGACCCCGCAGTCGTCGACGGCGATGAACCGGCGGACCTTGACCATGCCGGTGCCAGGATCCACGTCGGTGACGCAGATGTAGGCGCCGAACGGGAAGGTCAGGTTCGGCGGGTTGTAGACGGTCTCGGCGTCCAGGTGGCCCTCCACGCTGTCGGGCAGCTCCAGCGCCCCGTGCGCGGCCATCGCGATCTCCGCGATGCCCCTGGCCTTCTCCGGGTCGCCGCGGACCTGCCATTTCCCGTCCGCCCAGATCAGGTCGAGGGGCGACACCTCGAGCATGGCCGCGGCGATGATCCTGGCCCGCTCGCGCACCTTCCTGGCGACCACGGCCGCCGCCGCGCCGGAGACCGGCGTGGAGCGGGAGCCATAGGTCCCGAGGCCGAACGGGGTCCGGTCCGTATCGCCGTGCACGACGTCGACGTCGTCCGGGGACAGGCCGAGTTCCTCGGCGACGATCTGCGCGAAGGTGGTCTCGTGGCCCTGGCCCTGGGTCTGGCAGGACACCGCGAGCACGGCCTTCCCGGTCGGGTGCACCCGCAGGTCGGCGCCATCGGCCATGCCCAGGCCGAGGATGTCCATGTGCTTGCGCGGCCCGGCGCCGACCCCCTCGGTGAAGAAGCTGATCCCGATGCCCATGTACTCGCCGCGCTGCCGTTTCGCCGCCTGCTCCCGGCGCAGCTCGGGGTAGCCGGCGATGTCCATCGCGAGCCGCAGCGCCCGCGGGTAGTCGCCGGAGTCGTACTCCCAGCCGGTCGGGCAGGTATAGGGAAACTGCTCGGGGCGCAGCAGGTTCTTCATCCGCAGCTCGGCCGGATCGGCGCCCAGCTCGCCCGCCAGCAGGTCGACCAGCCGCTCCACCAGGTAGACGGCCTCGGTGATGCGGAACGAGCAGGCGTAGGCGACCCCGCCCGGCGCCTTGTTCGTGTAGACGGCCGTCACCTCGCAGTGCGCGGCGCGCAGGTCATAGGAGCCGGTGAACATGTGGAAGAACCCGGCCGGGAACTTGCTCGGCTGCGCGGTCGAGTTGAACGCGCCGTGGTCGGCCAGCACCCGGGCCCGCAAGGCCAGGATCCGGCCGTCGGCAGTGGCAGCGATCTCGCCGTGCATGTGGTAGTCGCGGGCGAACGTGGTGGACATCAGGTTCTCGGACCGGTCCTCCACCCACTTGACCGGCCGGCCGGTCACGATCGAGCCGACGATGGCGCAGATGTACCCCGGGTAGATGGGCACCTTGTTGCCGAACCCGCCGCCGATGTCCGGCGAGACGATCCGGATCTTGTGCTCGGGCAGGCCGGTGACCAGCGCGTAAAGAGTGCGATGGGCGTGCGGGGCCTGGGTCGTGCACCAGACGGTCAGCCGCCCGCTGACGTCGTCCATGTCGGCCACCGCGCCGCAGGTCTCCAGCGGGGCCGGATGCGAGCGCGGGTACAGCATGTCCTGGGCGACCACGACGTCCGCCGCCGCGAAGGCCGCGTCCGTCGCCGCCTTGTCGCCGGCTTCCCAGTCGAAGATGTGGTTGTCCGACCGGCCGTCCAGGTCGTTGCGGACCAGTGGGGCGCCCGGCTCGAGCGCGCGCCCGGCGTCGACCACCGCGGGCAGCTGCTCGTACTCGACGCTGATCAGCTCCAGCGCGTCCCGCGCCGAGTACCGGTCCGTGGCGACCACGAAGGCCACCTCCTGGCCCTGGAACCGGACCTTGTCCGTGGCCAGGACCGCCTGCACGTCCGCCGAGAGGGTCGGCATCCAGGCCAGGCCGCGCGCGGCCAGCGTCTGGCCGGTGATGACCGCCTCGACCCCGGGGTGCGCCTCGGCTGCCGCGGTGTCGATCGAGACGATCCTGGCATGCGGCAGCGGGCTGCGCAGGACCGCGCCGTGCAGCATCCCCGGTAGCGCGATGTCGTCGACGAAGGTGCCCTTGCCGCGGATGAAACGGGCGTCCTCCTTGCGCAGCCGCGGCCCGTACGCGCCGTCCCGGTGCTGTCCGTCCTGCTGTTGTCCGTCCTGCTGTTGTCCGTCCTGCTGTTGTCCGTCGTGCTGTTGTCCGTCGTGCTGTTGTCCGTCCTGCTGCGCGCCGTGCCGGGGCGCCGCCGGGGCGTTCACGCGGGCACATCCGGCATATGGTCATCATCGCCGGCGCCCGCGGCCTCCCGGTCCGCGGCGCTCTGCTTCTCCCCGTCGTGCTCACTCGCCCACCGGACGGACCTGACGATGTTCTCGTAACCGGTGCACCGGCAGATCTGGCCGGACAGCGCCTCCCTGATCTCCTCGGCGGACGGATCCGGATTCCGGTCAAGCAGCCACCGGGCGGTGAGCATCATGCCCGGCGTGCAGAAACCGCACTGCAGCCCGTGGCACTGCACGAAGCCCTGCTGGACCGGGTCGAGCTGGCCGTCGCGCCCCAGTCCTTCCACCGTGCGCACCCGGTGGCCGTCCGCCATGGCCGCGAGCACCGTGCAGGACTTCACCGGCGTCTCGTCCAGCCACACCACGCAGGCCCCGCAATTCGAGGTGTCGCAGCCCCAGTGCGTGCCGGTCAGCCGCAGCTCATCCCGGAGGAAGTGGACGAGCAGCTGCCGGGGCTCGATCTCCCTGGTGTAGCTGGCGCCGTTCACGCGCATGGTGAGCTTCATGCCGGGCGTCCTGGCGTCATGCCAGCCGGAGCGCCGGGGCGCCGCGCCCGGCGCAGCGCTAGCCGCAGCGCCCGGGTGGTGAGCTCGCTGGCCAGGTGCCGTTTGTAGTCGGCCGGCCCGCGCTGGTCCGAGCTTGGCGTGCAGTGCTCGGCCGCGATCTGGCCGGCCCGGGCGAAGCTCGCCTCGGTGGCCGGCGCCCCGTGCAGGAACTCCTCGGCCTCGGCGGCGGCGAAATGCCGGGCGCCGACGGCAGCGAGGCCGATTCCGGCATCCGCGATGGTGTCGCCGTCCAGCCAGATGGCCGCGCACGCCGCGCCGACCGGCCAGTCGCCGACCCGGCGCGCGACCTTCTGGTAGGCACTGCCGCCACCCGGCCTGATCGCGATCCTGATCTCCGCGAGCAGCTCGGCGGGGCCGACCACGGTCTCGTACGGCCCGGTGTGGAATTCCCTGGCCGGGACCGTCCTGCTGCCGTCCGGGTGCCGGATGACCATGCTGGCCTTCAGCGCGGCGAACGCCGCCGACAGGTCCTCGGACGGGTCCGCCTGGCAGAGCGAGCCGCCGATGGTCCCCCAGTTGCGCACGATCGGGTCGGCGATCACCTTCTCGGCGTCATGCAGGATCGCGAAATGCCGGCCGGCGGCGGGCGACTCCAGCAGCTGCGCGTGCCGGGTCAGCGCGCCTATCCGCAGTTCGCCGCCGGTCTCCGTTATAAAAGAAAGGTCACTGAGCCCGTTAATGTCGATCAGCGTCTCCGGCTGCACGAGCCGTAGCTTCATCATCGGGATCAGGCTGTGCCCGCCGGCCAGGATGCGGGCGTCGGGACCGTACCTGACCAGCAGCGCAAGCGCGTGCTCGACGCTCGTCGCCTTCTCGTACTCGACGTGCGCCGGAACCTGCATGCACCCTCCCCAGAGCTATCCCATGCGTGATGAGTTTACGAGGCGGCCGCGGCGCCTGCGCCGGCCGCCCGCCGGAGCGGCCGGCCGCGCGGCCGGTGCGGGATAATCGAGACTGTCATGACCCTCACGCAGCTGAACGCGTTTGTCCTGGTTGCCCGGCTCGGCTCGGTAACCGCTGCCGCGAACGCACTCGGCGTCAGCGAGCCTGCCGTATCGCAGGCGCTGTCGGCGCTGCGGGTGCACCTGGGCGACCAGCTGGTCAGCCGCGGGCCGGCCGGCATGACCCTGACCGCGGGTGGCTCCCGGCTGCTGGCGACCGCCTCGCAGATCGTCGTGCTCGGCGCCGAGGCGCACGCCGCCGTCCGCGCCGCGCAGGGCGCGCCGGACCAGATCCGCCTGGTCGCCACGCCTGCCATCGCGGAGTTCGTGGTCAGCCCGCTGATGGAGGCGTTCACCCGGCGCTTCGCCGGCTCGGTCGAGGTGTCGGCCGGCGTGGCCGCGAGCAACGAGATGGCTGTGCTGGTCGCCAACCGGCTCGCCGACGTCGCGATCGGCCCTGGGGTGCCCCGCGATCCTGCCCTCCCGGTGGTCACCGAGCCGATCTTCCGGTACCGGCTGGTGGTGGTGACCGCCGGGAAGGCCAGGCCCCGGGGCAGCGCCAGCCAGTGGCGCTGGCTGGTGGATCCGTCCGGCACCGACCCTGGCAGCGACACCGGCCAGCTGCTGGCCCAGCTCCGGATACCGGAGAACCGGATCGGCGTGTTCCCCAACCAGACCGCCGCCTGGGCCGCGGCGGCTGACGGGGCCGGGGTGGCTCCCGCGGTCGAGCACCTGGTCGCTCAGCAGTTGCGCCGCGGCGAGCTCTCACTGGTCGAGCTGCCGGGATCGCCGATGGACGCCTGCTGGCACGTGACCATGCTGGAGCGGCAGCACCGGAGCACGACCGCGAGCGCGCTGCGGCGCTTCCTCGGCACCCCGGAGGCGATGCGGCTGATGCGCTCGCCGGCCGCTGGCGTGCCGCCGTCGCGGTTCCGCCCTCCCGTCTACGTGACGATCTGGAGCTGAGCCGGGGAGCCGAGGCACCCGGAGCCGAGAAAGCGCAGGCCACAGGCTCGTGGAGACCGACTTAAGCAAGAGGTTATTCGCGTGTTGCGGCGCTGTCCGGCCGGGCAGACCATGACGAGTACCGGAGTGACGGTGCCGCCGTGGCCCGTCCGGGCAGGAGCGTGCGCGATGCGGATCGAGTCCAGCGGGCACAGTCGGGGCAATCCGCGCCTGTACGAACTGGTCGAGCACACGCCGAAGACGGGGAAGAGCCCGACCGTCTGGGCCTGGCCCGAGCTGATGGACTACCTCAAGGTCGCCGGGCAGCCGGTGTCCGGGCCATGGCCGCCGCACCAGGAGCCGCGGCCGGACCCGGAGGAGGACGCACTCCCGGTGGCCGTGGCCGACCCCGAATCCTCCCGGCCGCGCCCTGCCCCCTCGCCCGAGCCCCCCGCGGGGGGCTGACCTGCGGTTCAACGTCCAGACAGGACACGGAGGATCGTATGTACCCGTCCCGGTTCCGGTACGAGGCACCGCGTTCGCTCGGCGAGGCGATCAGCCTGCTGCACCAGGCAGGGGACGAGGCGAAAGTGCTGGCCGGCGGCCAGAGCCTGGTCCCGCTGATGAAACTGCGCTTCGCCTCCCCTGAGCTCATCGTCGACATCAACAATCTCCCCGGCCTCGGCTATCACCGCGCGGACCCGGACGGGACCCTGCGCATCGGCGCCCTGTGCCGGCACGTTGACCTGGAGCGTTCAGCGCTGCTGGCAGGGACGCAGCCGACCATGGCGGCCGCCGCGCCGCTGATCGCCGACCCGATCGTGCGCAACCGCGGCACGCTGGTCGGCTCGCTGTGCCACGCCGACCCGCAGGGTGACTGGGCCTCGGTGGTGATGGCGCTCGGCGGCTCCGTGGTGGCGCAGGGACCGGGCGGGCGCCGGACCATCCGGGCCGCCGACTTCGTCACCGGGCCGTTCCAGAACGTGCTCGAGCCGGACGAGATCGCGGTCGAGGCCGTCATCCCGCCGCCGCTGGGGACCAGGGCGGGCGGTTACCTGAAGCTGGAGCGCCGGGTCGGCGACTTCGCGACCGTCGGGGTGGCGGTGGCGGTGGAGACCTCCGGCGGGAGCGTCGCCCGGGCCGGCATCGCGCTGACCGGGGTCGGCGGGTCCACCATCAACGCGGCAGCCGCCGGGGAGGCGCTGACCGGGCGGCCGCTGACCGCGGAGACCATCGAGCAGGCGGCCGGCCTGGCCGCGGACGCGTCCCGGCCGAAGACCGATCATCGCGGCAGCGCGGAGTACAAGCGGCACATGGTGCGCACCTTCGTCACCCGCATCCTGAGCCGTGCTGACGGGACCGCGGAAAGGGCAGCGTGACATGACGACCGTCTTTGACGACACCGGCGATCAGGTCAGCGATATCCCGGCCCGCCGGATCAAGTTCACGATCAACGGCGCGAAGAAGGTCGCCGAGGTGGAGCCGAGGCTGCTGCTGTCCCACCTGATCCGCCGGGGCGCCGGGCTGACCGGCACGCACATGGGCTGCGACACGACCAACTGCGGCGCGTGCACGGTCCTCGTCGACGGGCAGCCGGTGAAGTCCTGCACGATGCTCGCCGTGCAGGCGGACGGGCACGAGATCAGCACCGTGGAGGGCCTGGCGACCGCCAGCGAGCTGCACCCGCTGCAGGAGGGCTTCCGCGAGCAGCACGGCCTGCAGTGCGGTTTCTGCACCCCGGGGATGATGATGGCCGCCAAGGCGCTCCTCGACCGCAATCCGGACCCGACCGAAGACGAGGTGCGCTGGGCGCTGTCCGGCAACCTCTGCCGCTGCACCGGCTACCAGAACATCGTCAAATCGGTCCTGTGGGCCGCCGAGAAGCTCAGGTCCCAATCAGCTGGCTAACACGGTCGCTAGCTGGCCAGACGGGAGACGGAAGTGTCGCAGGCACTAGACGAAATCAAGATCGGCGGGCTGGGAGCAAGCCGCAAGCGGGTCGAGGACAGCCGCTTCATCCGGGGCACCGGCAACTACACCGACGACATCACGCTGCCCGGGATGCTGCACATGGAGATCCTGCGCAGCCCGCTGGCGCACGCGCGGATCAAGTCGATCGACGCCAGCAGGGCATGGCAGATACCGGGCGTGCACCTGGTGCTCACCGGCGAGATGATGGCCACCCGCAACCTGGCCTGGATGCCGACGCTGTCCTATGACACGCAGGCCGTGCTGGCCACCGACAAGGTGCGGTTCCAGGGCCAGGAAGTGGCCTGCGTCATCGCCGACGACCCGTACATCGCGAAGGACGCCTGCGAGCTGATCGACGTCGACTACGAGCCGCTGCCGGCGATCGTCAGCCCGCAGCAGGCCGTCGCCGAGGGCGCGCCGGTGATCAGGGATGACAAGGAGAACCAGCACGACAACGTCATCTACGACTGGGAGGTCGGCGACTCGGCCGGCACCGACCGGGCGTTCGCCCAGGCGGACAAGGTCTCCCGGCTGCGGCTGCACTACCCGCGCTCGCACCCGTCGCCGATCGAGTGCTGCGGGTCCATCGCGGACTACAACCGGTCCACCTCCAAGCTCACGGTGTACATGACGACGCAGGCGCCGCACATCATCCGCGCTGCGGTCGCGCTGGTGGCCGAGCTGCCCGAGCACATGATCCGGATCATCTCGCCGGACATCGGCGGCGGGTTCGGCAACAAGGTGCCGGTCTACCCCGGGTACGTGTGCTCGATCCTTGCTTCCATACTGCTGGAACGCCCTGTGAAGTGGATCGAGGACAAGTCCGGCAACCTGATCTCCACCGGGTTCGCGCGGGACGTGTACCTGGACGGCGAGATGGCGCTGCGCAGCGACGGCAAGATCCTGGCCGTCCGGATGCACACCGACGCCGACCACGGGGCGTTCTTCTCCGACGCGCAGCCGAGCAAGTTCAAGATCGGCCTGATGCACTCGGCGTTCGCCGCGTACGACATCCCGGTCGCGCACCTGACCGCCCGCGGCACCTACAGCAACAAGGCACCGGGCGGCGTCGCGTACCGGTGCTCGTTCCGGGTGACCGAGGCGATGTTCTTCCAGGAACGGATGATGCAGGCGGCGGCCGGCGACCTGGGCATGGACCAGGCGGAGTTCCGCCGGATGAACTTCGTGGCCGACGATCAGTTCCCGCACCGCACGCCCTTCGGCTTCCTGACCGACTCGGGCCAGTACGCCAGGTGCCTGGACGTCGGCCTCAAGGCGGTCGGCTACGAGGACTTCCGCCGGCAGCAGGCCGAGGCGCGCGGCCGGGGCAGGCTGCTCGGCCTCGGCATTTCCACCATGACCGAGCCGCTCGGCGCCGGCAACAGCCGCGAGTACGACATCCTCGGCATCAAGATGTTCGACTCGGCCGAGCTCAAGGTGCACATGACCGGCAAGGCCATCGTCCGGACCGGCGCCCGGGGCCAGGGGCAGGGGCACGAGACGACCTGGGCGCAGATCGTCAGCCACGAGCTCGGCATCCCGGCTGAGGACGTCGTGGTCGAGGAGGGCGATACCGACACTGCACCGTTCGGGATGGGCACCTATGCCTCCCGGAGCACGCCGGTGGCCGGCGCGGCGGTGTCGATGGTCTCCAGGAAGATCCGGGCCAAGGCCAGGAAGCTGGCCGCGCACCTGCTCGAGGTGTCCGAGGAGGACGTCGAGTGGGAGCTTGGCCGGTTCTACATCCGCAGCGCGCCCGACCGGGGCGTGACCATCCAGGAATGCGCGATGGCCGCGTACAGCAACATGCCCGACGGCATGGAGCCCGGCCTGGAGAACACGGCCTACTATGACCCGCCGAATCTCACCTGGCCGTTCGCCGTCTACATCGTCACCGTGGAGGTCGACCCGGAGACCGGGGTATGGGACGTGCTGAACATGGTCGCGGTGGACGACTGCGGCATCCGGATCAACCCGATGATCGTCGAGGGACAGATCATGGGCGGCCTGACCGAGGCCTACGCGATGGCCAACATGCAATTCATCACGTTCGACGCCGAGGGCAACTGCGTGGGCTCCAACTACATGGACTACCTGCTGCCGACCGCCTGGGAGACCCCCGGGTTCGAGCTGCACAGCGAGGTGGTCACGCCCTGCCCGCACCACCCGATCGGCGCCAAGGGGATCGGCGAGTGCGCCGCGGTCGGCGGTCCCGCCGCCTTCGTCAACGCGGTGCTCGACGCGCTGCACGGGACCGGTGTCCGCAACATCGACATGCCGCTGCTGCCGGACCGGGTGTGGGAGGCGATCACCTACCATCGCGACGTTTCCGGCGCGCCGCCCGTGCTCACCGGCGATGACTGACGTGACGCAGCCGATGGACGGCTGGGGCGTCCTGGAGCGGGCCGCCGAGTTGAGGCGGCGCGGGCAGGAGTTCGCGCTGGCCACCGTGGTCTGGCGGCAGGGCCCGTCATCGGGCCAGCAGGGCTCCCGCGCGATCATCACGGCGGACGGCGAGCTGCACGGCTGGATCGGCGGTGCCTGCGCGGAGCCGGTGGTGCTGCGCGAGGCGCGGCAGGTGATCACCGAGGGCGTGCCGCGGCTGCTGCTGCTCGGCAGCCCCGCGCAGTTCGGGGCGGCGGTGCCGGAAGGGATGACCGTGGTGCCGATCGCCTGCCAGAGCGAGGGCGCGCTCGAGGTCTACATCGAGCCCGTGCTGCCGGCGCCGAGGCTGGTGGTCGTCGGCCGCTCGCCGATGGCCCGGACGCTCACCGGCCTCGCCCGGGAGCTCGGCTGGGACGCGCGGCTGGTGGACGGCGCCGGGTTCTCCGCGGCTGACGTGGGCGACCGTGCCATGGTCGTGGTGGCTACCCAGGGCCACGGTGACGAGGAGGCAGTGGAACAGGCTGTCGCCGCTCGGCCCGTTTATCTCGGTCTTGTCGGCTCGCACCGGCGCGGCGCGTCAGTGCTCGGATACCTCGCCGACCGGGGCGTGCCCAGGGAGCAGCTCGACCGGGTCCGGGTGCCGGCCGGCCTTGACCTCGGCCGCACGTCGCACCGGGAAATCGCGGTCGCCGTGCTCGCCGAGCTTGTCCAGCTGCGTGCTTCCGGGGCGCTGTCGGGCGGCGCGGATGCCGCCGGAGCGGGCGCCGCCGGAGCGGGCGCCGCCGGAGCGGGCGCCGCCGCTGGGGCGCGCGCCGCCGCGGGCGGGCCGGGTGCGCCGGCCGAGGCCGTGGATCCGGTCTGCGGGATGACCGTGCCGGCCGGCCCGTCCAGCCTGCCGCTGGAGCACGACGGCGTCACCTACTACTTCTGCGGAGCCGGGTGCCGGCGGGCGTTCGAGCAGGATCCCGCCGCCTACGTGAAGAGAGAGACCCGATGCTGATCAAGAACGATTTCGAGGTCGCCGAGCCGGTCGAGAAGGTGTGGCGGTTCTTCGAGAATATCCCGCAGGTCGCGGCCTGCCTGCCCGGCGCCGAGCTGACCGACGACCTCGGCGGTGACAAGTACAAGGGCGGGGTGGCCGTCCGGATGGGCCCGGTCCGGCTTCGCTTCTTCGGAACCGCGGACATCACCGAGCGCGACGAGGCGGCGAGGCGGATCGTGGTGCACGCCAGCGGCGCCGAGGAAAAGGGCAGGGGCCAGGCCAGCATGACTGTCACGGCGACCCTGGCCAGCTCGGGGCGGGGCACGAAGGTCGGCGTGACCCAGGACCTGCAGCTGTCCGGCGCGGCGGCGCAGTACGGCCGCGGCATGATCTCCGACGTCACCGCCGTGCTCATGCGTGACTTCGCCGTCAACCTGCACGACCGGATCAACCGTGCCGAGCGCGGCGAGTCACCGGAGCAGCTCGCCGCGGCCGCCGCCGAGGCGAAGGGCCTCACGGTCGGCCTGCGCGCCGCGATGATGGCGCTCCGCCGCGTATTCCGCCGGTTCTTCGCCCCCTACCAGGCCGCCAGCTGAGGAGAACGAACCATGGTCCTGTGGTGGATAGGCAACGCCGTCCTGCTGGTCGTGATACTGCCCGTCGTCATCGCGCTGCTCAACCGGGTGCTCGCCGCGGTCGAGCGGATCCGCGGGGCTACCGACGAGATCCTGGCCGGCGGGGTCGCCCTGGTCGGGGAGCTGAACGGCGTCCCCGACGCGCTGGCCACGACCGACCGCACCGTCAATGAGGTTTCCGTCGGCGCCGTCCGGTACGCGGGCTCCGTCGCCAAGCTTCTCGGCTGAGCGAGCTCCTCGGCTGAGCAGGAAGGAGAACGGCCATGCCAGCAGCTGCCTGGGTGACATTGATCATCGCCGCGCTGATCATCGGGATCACCGCGGTGGGCCTGCTCAGGGTCATCCTGCACCTCCGCGCTGTGCGCGCGACGCTGGTCGCGACCACCGGCGGGGTCCAGGCCGTCGCACAGCTGACCAGCACGGTGCCGGACCGGCTTACCTCGGTCAACGCGAGCCTGAAGCCGGTCAGGGATTTCTGCGAATCGGTCTGAGCTAGGGAAGGGAGCCGCTGATGCACGTCATGACCGGAACTGCCCTGGCGCAGGCCGCCGGGAATACCGCCAGCCACACCGGCTGGGTTGTGGGCTACACGATCGGCATCGTGATCGTCCTGGTCGTCGTCGCGCTGGTGGTGCCGATCCTGCTGCTGGCCCGGTCGATCGGCAACGAGGCGCCGAAGATCAATGATGCGCTGACGCAGGCGGTGCACAACACCGCCCCGCTGGGGGCCCTGCGCACCACGATCGAGCACGCCACGATCATCATCGGCGGGCTGCAGCGCGGCCGCGCCCGGCTCGGAGGATAGCGATGCACACCCTGGCCATGTCGTCCAGCGAGCACACCCTGTGGGTGAGCGCGATCATCGTCGGCTTTGTCGTCGTGCTGGCGGTCGCGGCGCTGCTGAGCCTGCTCATCTACCTCGTGAAGATCATCGACCGCCGGGTCGTCGCCGTGCGGGACACGCTGCAGGCCGCGGCGGCGAATACCGCGGACACCGCCCTCATCCCGCAGGTCGCAGACGGCGTGGAGGCGGTCCTGGCGGAAGGCCTCAAGCACCACCTGTTCCTCGGCCGCGTGCTCGGAAAGGTCAAGTCATGACCACGCTGGTCATCCTGACGGTCGTCGACATCCTGCTGCTGGTCGCCGGCCTGGCGTTCTACTTGTACTGGGTGGGGACGCTGCTGGCCCGGATCGCCGCGCACCTCGAGGAGTGCGCGGAACTCGTACGGACGATCGTCGGTCACGCCGAGCTGATCGGGCCGGGAGTGGAGCACATCAACCAGACCGGCGGGGTGGTGGCGGGCGCGCTGCCGCTGCTGTACGGGATGGCCGAGGAGATCGTGACCGACGTCACACCAGCTCCTGAGCAGCCGGCCGAACCGGAGCCCGCGCGGCCGGCCTCGGGCCGGCGCCGCTCGCGCCTGCATGACGCCGTCGGGTTCGCGCCGCGGCAGTAACGACCCGGCCAGTAACGGACCCGGTCACGGTCGGCAGGACGGCACTCGCTGCTCACCGTGGGCGGCGGGGTTCTCACCGCGGTCTTTGGCGTGCTCGTGATGTGCTCGCGCGCCGTTCCTTAGGACGGCGCGGAGCCGTCCGGGCCGCGGCGCGCTACCGGGCCGGTGGTCGGCGCCGTATACTCGCCGATCCACTCGTCCTTCCACGACTGGTCGTACTGCTGGGCGTTGCACTGCGGCTGGTAGATCGCCATCAGCTCGCGGGCTATCTGCTCCCGGTGCGGGCGGCCGCCGCCCAGCACCTCATATGTGCAGATGTACACCTTCCACCGTGATCCGGCCCGCCGCACCCAGCAGTGCGCGCGCGGGTGCTGGAAGGGGAACCGCTCGGCGGTGAGGTCGTCGGAGTGATCCACGTAGATGACCGCGTACCGGTCGGGCCTGGCGTCCGGCTCGGGCTTGTACACGATCGCGTAGACGGCAGCGGCCGGCCGGGGTGTCCACCCGCCGAGCAGGCGCGGGCCCTCGAACGGGTACCCGGCCAGCGAGCCGAGCCGGATCATCCGCCGCCGCCGGGGTCATGATCCTGCTCTAGGTCCTCGTCCTCGTCCTGGTCCTCGGCTTCGCTGACGGCGTCGGTCCGCGTGATGGGCCAGCTCGGGAGGCCTGCTTTCGCCACGGCCCGTCCGAACTCCCCGGTTGCCTTCTCGATCGCCTCGTCCCGGCCGCCGGCCTGCACGACCAACCGGGCACCGTAGCGGGTCGTCCCGATGCCGGTGGCGATGCCGGCACTGGCGGCGACCGCGTCAGCCAGCTCGACCACCTCCTCGCGCGACAGCACCCGGTCGCCTTCGGCCTCGATGCCAACGCTCCATCTCACTGGGTACTCCTCATCCGGGTCGGGGCCTCGGCCGGGATCTGGCATGCGGCTAGCTCAGGGTCGGCAGCAGCGTCGCAAGTTCTTCCAGGCTATTCAGGTCATGGCCGGAGAGCATCAGGTCGATATGCGGGGCCGCCACCATCATTCCCAGGGTGCTGGGCCGGAAGTCCTGGTTGTCGCCCTTGTGCGGGTTCATCCAGACCACCCGGTGACTAAGCCGGGCAAGCCGCTCCATGGCCTGGGCCAGGATGCCGGGATCACCGCGGTCGAGGCCGTCGGAGCAGATCACCACGACCCCGCCGCGGCACAGGCCCCGCCGCCCCCAGTCCCGGACGAAAGCGTCCAGCGAGTCGCCGATCCTGGTGCCGCCCTCCCAGTCGAATACTGCCTTCGCGGCAAGATCAAGCGCCTCGTCCGGCCGGCGGTGCTGCAGGGCCCGGGTCACCCGGGTCAGCCGGGTACCGAAGCAGAAGACCTCGACCCTGGCCGCCGCGCGCTTCGCTGAATACGCGAACTGCAGCAGATTGCGGGAGTAGTCGGCCATCGAGCCGGAGATGTCGAGGATCAGGATCAGCGGCCGCATCCGGACCTTGCGCCGACGCCAGAACAGCTCGGCCGGCTCGCCGTGCATGCGCATCGACTCCCGGACCGTCCTGCGCAGATCGGGGGTGCGGCCCGAGCGAGCGGCTGCGGTGCGCCTGGTGCGCCGTCTCGGCGGTGTCAGCCGGATCCGGGTCATGATCCGCCGCAGCGCGGCCAGTTCCTCGGGCGTGCAGGCGGTGAACGACTTGTGCCGCAGTACCTCGGCGTCGGACGCCATCAGGCCGAGCATCGCCTCCTTCCCGCGCTCGCCGTCGGCTGGCTCGGTGGCCGGGACCTCCAGCACCGCCGGGGTCTCTGCGGTGACCTTCACCTTGAGCGACAGCAGCTCCCGTCCCGGGTCGGCGGCGGCCGCCAGGAAGAACCTCCTGAACACGGCGTCGTAGACCGGGATGTTCTCGCGGCGGGTGACCAGCGTGGTCCGCCCGGCCCAGTACAGGTCCAGCAGATCGGTGGGGTCCAGCGGGGTCATGGCCGCGCAGTAGGTCAGCACGTCCCCGGAGCCCACGGCGAGCCCGGCGGCGCGGAGCTCGTGCGCGAAGTCCACCAGCAGGCCGACGAACGGAGCGGGCCGCTCAGGCACCGGACGTGATCTCTTCCAGGTTGTCCCGCACCAGCTCCAGGTCGTCCCGCTCCTTCACCACGGCGCCCAGGGTGTCCTGGGCAACCTGGGCGCCGAGCTCGGTCTCGCCGAGGAAGTCGAGGGTTCGCACCCAGTCGATCGTCTCGGCGACCCCGGGCGGCTTGGCAAGATCAAGCTCGCGCAGCCGGTTGACCGCGGCGACCACCTTGCTGGCCAGTGCCCGCGACACCCCCGGCTCCCGGACGAGCACGATCTCCACCTCGCGCTCGGCGGGCGGGTACCCGATCCAGTGGTAGAGACAGCGCCGCTTCAGCGCGTCGTGCAGCTCGCGGGTGCGATTGGAGGTGAGCACGACCAGCGGCGGGCGCTCCGCCCTGATCGTGCCGATCTCCGGAACGCTGATCTGGAAGTCGGAGAGCACCTCGAGCAGGAACGCCTCGAACTCGTCGTCAGCGCGGTCTACCTCGTCAATCAGCAGCACCGCCCGGTCACCGGCACGCACCGCCTCCAGCAGCGGCCGCTCCAGCAGGAATTTCGGGCCGAACAACTTGTCGACCGCGTCCTCGTCGGCTACCTGATGCTCGGACAGGGCCCGGATATGCAGCATCTGGCGCGCGTAGTCCCATTCGTAGAGCGCCTGGTTGGTATCGATGCCCTCATAGCACTGCAGCCGGATCAGCTTCCGGCCGAATACCGACGCGAGCACCTTGGCGACCTCGGTCTTGCCGACCCCGACCTCGCCCTCCAGCAGGATCGGGCGCTGCAGGGATAGCGCCACGAACAGCGCGGTGGCAAGCCCGCGGTCGGCAAGATAACCCCCTTGGCGCAAGCTGTCGGCTAGCCCGCCGACACTTTCCGGGAAGTCCGCCGGACCGCTCTGCCTGCCGCCGGCATCCCCGCCTGTCAGCGGGACTCAGCTGACCCGAAGACAAGGTCCCGGACGCTGCCGGCGCCGGGATTCAGCTTGCCCTCGCGCTCGAGCCGTGCCCGCCACGCGGCGCGCAGGTCACCGTCGGCGTCGGCCATGCCGTCGAAGCCGACGTCGGCCATCCGCTTGCAGGACTTCGTGGAGCCGCAGTCCTCGTCTAGGTCCGCGCTGGTCTGTCCCTGGGCGCTCCATATCCCGCGAAGCACTCCGAGGGCCTCATCCGGCTCACGGCTCATCTCCCGGTACCTTCCAGCCAGTACTGCTGTCCTATGCTGACTGTAAGTCCTGGTAGTGACCGCAGGCGACAGCGGATTAAGAGTTCTCTTATGGAGCGCGCCGTGACGGCAGGCGTGCACGCGGGCAGCATGCTCGCGGGAGCGCAGGCCGGCCAGCGGAGGCCGCCGCGGCCGCCGCGCCTCGGCCTCCGGTGCGCTACGGTCAGCCGCCGGGGTTGCCGGTCGTGCCGCGGGACCGCCAGGTGCCGCACCTTACTCGTAACTGCCGGAAATGCCCGGGAGTCCCGCTCTCGGACTTGCCGGGTGTCCCGGCCGTCCAGGATGTACCCGGTGTCCCGCCGGCGGGCGCACCCGGCGCGCCGCTGCCGGGGGTGCCGCTGCCGCGGGTGCCGGGAATGTTCAGGGCAGCATCGGCTGCTGATGCCCCTTGCGCGACTGGCACGGATTGCGTGGATTGCGCCGGGATGGGCACGGGTTCGCCGAGGATGCCGTCGAGGGTCTGCAGCAGGTCCCGGACCCGGATCGGCTTGGTCAGGTAGGCGGTAGCGCCGGCGGCCAGCAGTTCGTCGATGTGCCGCGGCGTGGCGTTGGCACTGAGGATGACGATCGGGATGTTGCGGGTGGCGGGATCGGTGCGGAGCTGCTGCATGACGTCACGGCCCGGCATGTCGGGCAGCCGCAGGTCCAGCAGTATCAGGTCTGGCCGGTGCTGGCGGGCAAGGTCAAGCGCCACCCCGGCGAGCATGGCGGGGATGAGAGTGGTGGACGGCCGCTGCTTGAGCACCTGCTCGACGAGCCGGAGGTTCTCGACCATGTCTTCCACGTAGAGCACGGTCCTGGCGGCCGGGTAGGTGCGGCTGGCGACGATCGGGTCGTGGCCGATGGCGGGCTGAGTGACAGCGACCGGCTCGGAGGCCGGCAAATCCACCCAGAAAGTGCTGCCTTCGCCGGGAGTGCTGGCGGCGCCGCAGGCTCCGCCCATCGTCTTGATGAGGTGATGCGACAACGTCAGGCCGAGCCCCGCGCCCTCGACGCCGGCTTGCGCGGCATCGAGCCGCTCGAAGGGCTCGAACAGCTTGCCCAGCTGATCTTGTGCGATGCCCCTGCCCGTATCAGTGACACTGATCCGGATGCGGTCACCGGGCTGCTGCCCGACGGTCACGGTCACCTTGCCGCTGGGGTAGTTGTACTTGATGGCGTTGGACAGCAGATTGATCAGTACCTGCCGCAGCCGCTGCCCATCGGCCGCGACGTACAGGCTGTCCGGCAGGCGCGGCGGCGGATCCAGGTGGATGCCACGCGACCGGCCCAGCGGGCGGATGAGCTCGATCGCGTCGGCGATCACATCCTGTACCGGGACCGCTTCGATCGACAGCGAGAGCTCGCCGGAATCGCTGCGGGAGATGTCGAGTACCTCATCGAGGAGCTGCTGCAGTTGCTGCGCCGCCTTGAGCATCATCGACATCCACTCGCGGTGCTCGGCGGTGATATCGCTGAAGCTGAGCAACTCGCCGAAGCCGAGGATCGTGTTGAGCGGAGTACGCAGCTCGTGGTTGACCCGGGACAGGAAATGCTTGTTGACGGCGTTGTCGGCGCGCAGCGCCTCGCAGTCAGCCCGCAGCGCATCGTTGGCGGCCTGCAGCTCCCGCGAGCGGCCGACTATCTCTGCCTCGCGCTGCTCGGCGCGCAGCTGAAGTTGCCCGTTGAGCAGCTGCTGCTCGGTTTCCTGCTGCTTGAGCCGCACGTAGCCGGTGACGTCTTCCTCCTGGTGAATGATGTAGGCGAGCTCACGATGGTTGTCGAATACCGGCGAGTTCACCCGGCTGCGGTAGCGGATGTCGGTGCCGCCCCCGGCCTCAGCCTCAGCCTCGGGCAGCCTGACTTCGTACTTCTGCACTGCCATGGTGTCCGGTTTGCGGTCACGGCAGGCCCGGTCCAGGGAGGCGCGGAGATCCTCGGCGTCTGCTGACTCGCCGGGGCCGCCCGGGTCACAGCAGACGTCAAAAACTTCCTGGCCGATGATTTCCGCCCGGCTGGTGCTCGTTTCCTGCAGATAGGCATCGCTGGCCGCGACAATCACCCGGTTGGCATTCAGGACCAGGTAGCAGCCGGGCGCCGACTCGAACAGCGTCCGGAAGTCTGGTTCGTGCCATTCCTGGCCCCATGCGGTCCCGCCCGAATCCTGCGGCTCTCCCGGACTGCCCCCGATTGTCACGATAAGAGTCCTTTCACTTGCGGAAGCCTGGATAGGCGTGCCGCGCCCTGGCCGCCCCCCGGCAGCCAGCCGTTGCGGTGACACCGGCTCACCCAACGTATACCCGCAGTTACATAATTAATACAATGAGTGACAGCTCGTCCTAGTGAGCACTGTCCAGGGCCGTCAGCCAGGGCCTCCAGCGAGCAGCGATATATTCCTGGCTGCCACGATGCTCGGCGGGCATGAGTCCTGACTGGAGCGGGATCGGCTGATGGTCCTGGACGCTGATCCTGAGGTGGTGGGGGTGGCACGTTGGACGTTGGTAGCTGCACCGGCACATCCGCCGGTACGTGTTTCGCTGCCGCGCACCTGCGCCGCTGGGAAGCTGGCTATCGGCTGGGGAGCGATCGTGGCAGCCCGAACCAGGGGAGCACGCTGTTGTCGAAGCGGGTCATGGCGCAGATCCGGTCGCCGGTGAGGGTGAGAACGTACAGGCCGGTCCCGTGGCGGATGCCAGTAGGGGCGCGCAGGTAGGCCCCGAACGCCGGCTGAGCGTTGGCTCGCGCCGGGACGAGGTCGAACCTGCGGCCCGCGCCGCGGCTAGCAGCGTGTCCTGGAGGGCGTCCTCGGCGTCCTGGAAGGATCCGAGCATCCGGTAGCAGTGCACGTGTAGCTCCCGGCGGTGCGGCTCGGTCAGCTCTCGGAACGCGTCGCCGTCCCCGGCCCGCGCCCTTGAGATCAGGTCGGATCTCACCGGCCTCACAACCGTCACCTTCTTCCGTGCCTTGTCGCGTTTCCATCTTGTATGTACACCGCCCGACGGGTGAACTGGGCGGCTCGTGGACGCCCAGTTTCCCGACGCCGCGGTGTATGCATCATCGACGGCTCGGACGCGGAAAGCAGCGCACGAGCTGCCGGAGCCGGTCCCGGCGGCCAGCGCCAGAGACTGAGGAGACGAGAACCAATGCCGAGGAACATCGGGGGAGACGGCGTGTTTCGAACCCGCGCCCGGCGCCGCCGGTCGCAGTGCTCGAGCTGCTCGAGGAGATGTGGGATCAGAACAGGAGCCAGATGAGCCAGAGCATGGATTCTCACCACCCACGCCGCCCGCGGCGGGGGTAGCTGGCAACACCAACGAAAGGAGAACCGAAATGGGAAAGATCATCGTGAGCGACAACGTCACGCTCGACGGAGTCGTTCAGGACCCGGCCGGTGACGAGGGCTTCAAGCACGGCGGCTGGGTCGGCCTGATCAAGGATCTCCCAGAGCTCAACAAGCTCGCGCTCGACGAGGCCCTCGGCGCCGAGGCCCTGCTGCTGGGCCGGCGCAGCTACGAGTGGCTCGCCGCGCGGTGGCCATCCCGCAGTGGCGAGCTGGCGGACAGGCTGAACAACCTGCCCAAGTACGTCGTGTCCGCGACTCTCGAACATCCCGTCTGGAACAACTCGACGGTACTCAAGGGCGACGTGGTTAAGGAGGTCTCGAAGCTGAAGCAAGAGCTCAACGGGGAAATCGTCGTCCCCGCCAGCTTCCAGCTCGTACGCACGCTGATGGAGCACGACCTGGTCGACGAGCTGCGGCTGAAGATCTTCCCGGTCGTGCTCGGAGCCGGCGAGCGCCTCTTCGGCGAGACCAGCGACAAGAAACCCATGCGCCTCCTCAACGCCCGCACCATCGGTAACGGCATCGCCTACCTCACCTACCAGCCCGTCCGAGACGCCTAGCAAGCGCCGGACGGCGCCAGCGTTCCGAAAAGCTCGCGGGCGCTCTCCCCAGGGCAGGGCGGCTGCTGCTGCCAGGATAGGGGCCGCGCTGGCGGCCCGGAAACGCGTTGAACTGCTTGGGCTGCTGCGGCCGTGCTTCGTCGCATCGATCCGCGTCTGGCTACGCGACCCGTCACATGATCTACGAGACGACATGCCCTAGCGCTGCGCACAAGTTGACGGCCGCCCCAACGTCCGTCCCGTATATGTCCAGGTTGATCTGAAACACTCTTATCCTCATGCTTCCACTGGTCAGCTTGCAGACGGGCCGGGTGTTTGTGGGCATCGCCGTCGCGTGCCAGGCTTGCGTCCCGGTTCTGTCGAGAGCCGCAAGTTCGGCGTGGCAGCTCATCTTCTGCGCCGAGTTGTGCCAGCGGATCACGACGGTTGCACCCTGGGCTGACTCCTCATACTCACAAGAGGACGCCATTGGTGGCGGTGACGAGTGATGGACCGCGCCACTGCCACACCCTGCTATCGCTACCGTGAGAGCGGCAGCACCGAAGATCGTTTTCATGTTCATTGTGTTTCACCTCCTTTCAGGCGGCTTGCCAGGTTGTGAGCCATGTGGCATCCATCGTGAACAGATCACGACCGGCAAGGACCCTGACCTGATACTCCCGAAGGAATTCGCCCCGCTCATCACTAGTGAGGGAATCGCAGTGCTTAGCTATCGACTGGCCCTTTCCACTAGGAGCACTCTGTCATCCTCGTGGGACGCACTACTCCTGCGCCTCGCGCCGTCAGTGCGTAGCCCCAGCTTGGAAGGTGCCAAGAGGTTAAGAGTCGTACGGTCTGACCTGGCAGATTGAATGACCGTAGGTGACCGCGCCGGACCGTTCACCACCGTGGCTAATGGCACGTTAATGGCACGACGATCTTGGGAGTGCCAAGAGTAGGCGTCATACCGGCGGGTTCGAGTTGACCGAGCAATCAGCCGTATAGCGAACGACGGGATGGCGAATCGTCCGCGGCAGGTACCAGTAGAACGCCGTCGAGCGATGCCCCTCAAACAGCCCGGCCGGGAAGTCTGCGAAAGTGAGTGGAAGTTGTCCTTTGAAACGGCGAGCGTCCGGTGGTCAGGATGGCCAACACAATCTAAGCTGCTATGACAGAGGGCAACCATGACGTCGACTCGTCTGCTTAGGTCAGCCGGGCGGCAGCGAACTGGGGGCCACCGGCTTACGCCAGGTCGCCTCCGTCATCGGCTGCGTACCTGACACCAGCCCGAGTTGGTTCAGGAGCAGCAGATCGTTGCGGCTTGCGGAATGCTCGACGATCTTTCCGCCTTGCACGCGCCAAATGTGGATCTGGTCTGCTTCGAACGACCGGCCCGTCGGGGCCATGGTCCCCATGATGCGACCGGGTCCGACCCCCTGCTGGAACTCGCCCAGGTGCGTGCCGCGCATTAGCCCGCGGGTCACCACCTTGTCGTCGTGAACAATCTCCTCCTGGACTTCGAAATGCAGGTCGGGGAAGGCGGTCCGCCACACCGTGACGATGTGCCGCATCCCCGCATGACCGCCTTTCCGCCGAACACCGAAGTTGGTGAAATTGTCGTCCACGAGGTCGTCGATGGCCGAAAGTTCCCCGTGGTTCCAAACCAGGTCCAAGAACCGGCGAACGATCGCGCCGTTGTCCTGCTCGAAAGCCATAAGACCCTCCCCTCCCGGTGTCTTCTGCCTATCCGGTTGCCCGCTGGAGCCGGTCTTGTCTGACAGCCGACAGCTAAAGCATGACACGTTCAGACTCCAGGGCGCCATGATGGTGGAACCAGCCGGTGGTCACCGCCGCACACCCCGCCGAGCTGTGGCACCAGGTCAGCACCCGGCGGCTGGGAACCAGCCGCCGCGACATCATCCCCGGGCGGCTAGCCGACATCACCGGCCGCCCGGCCGGGCAGCTCGGCCTCGCAATACCCGAACTGCGCTACCCCGAGCCGGACTGGACGGCCTGGCGACACCAGCCGCAACCCGACTGCCCGCGCTGCGACGCCCGCCACGACGGCGGGCCGATCACCCGGCTCCTGCCGCGCCCCGCCCGGCCGCCGTCAGCCAGCAAAGCCTCCAGCGGCAAGAACGCAGCGCCGTCTTCTTCGCCCTCAACCGCCGCGGCGGCAACGACCGGCCCGGACAGCACCAGGCAGCCCGCCACACTCCCGCACCACCGAAAACGAAGAAAAGAACTGAACAACACCCGCCCAGACCGTCCAAGTCAATCCTTGGAGCCCAGCAAGCACGGCACCACGAACGAAGACTTCAACTGAACGCGACAAAAGGGACAAAGTTGGATCGGACGATCGGGTTAGGCGTGGCCGCGCGCGACCGGAATGCGACGGCGCGAGCGTGCCGATGAGTCCTGTCCAGCCGAAGGTTGCGAGTCCACAGTCACGTTGCGGGTGATCTTTGCGGAATCCGGGGCTGACCTCGCGTGTCCTGGCGGCCCAGATCCTTCGCCCGGACCTGCCCCGGTCCAGTGTCCAGACGATCAGGCGAGGCCCCGGGCTCGCTTCGCCGCGCACCCCCAGCGGTCCCTACTCAGGCGCAGGGCACCCGGGGCCGAGCCGGAGATGAGCAACCGTTACTCATCCGGTCCGGCGGGCAGGCGGCGCATCGTTAACGGTGACGCAGACAGCCTGGAGGGTCCGAGCAGCGGATCATCCGAAGACCTAAGGAGTAGCTCGATGCAGAACATCACGAAGCGGCTGGCGCTGTTCGCCGCGTCAGCGGGTGTGGCCCTGACCGGACTCGGCGTGCTCGGCACGGCGGCGAACGCGGCGGCCGACTGGCCGCCCGGGCCAACCCACGCGGCCGCCACGGCCGATCTTCCGCCTGGACCGAGCCTGAGCGTGGCCGACTGGCCGCCCGGGCCAACCCACCCGGCCGCCACGGCCGATGTTCCGCCTGGGCCGACCCTGAGCGTGGCCGATGTTCCGCCTGGGCCGACCCTGAGCGTGGCCGATGTTCCGCCGGGGCCGGGCGCCATCGGACCGGAGATCTGATCCCTGGCCTCGTGCGCGATCATTCAGGTAGCGCCGCGATGTCGCGGCGCCATCTGCATGGCTCGGGCGCCGCGCTGCGTGCAGTCCCGCGCCTCGGCGCAGCCGCCGAATGCGAGGAAGTGAACTGAACAACGCCCCGCCCGGACCGTCCAGCTCAACTCTTCGAGACTCAGCTAACGGGGCTTCGCCCCAGCCCGCCAAGTCATGTCCGTTGTGGCTGAGGTGGGTGATGGGGCTCCGGCCGGTGCCTGACGGTGGCACTGTGTGTCCCGTAATTGACCGCCGCTGGCGGTAGGTGGCCCTTGGGGCCGTGGCCCGACCGGAGCCTTGTCATGACGCTACCTCGCAGCGTGGCCGATGTGCTGTCTGATCACGTGGTCTTCGAGCTGGAATCGATCGACCGTCTGTACCTGTTATCTGAACTACTCTGCAGGTCTTTCCTGTTCACGAGCCGGGCCGTGATGCGGGCGGATATGTTCGCGGTCCATGATCGGACAGGACGAGCCGCGGGACCTTATTGCCTTGATCGTTCCGCGGGCGGGCTCAGTCCAGCGGACCGGCGATCCGTGGGAGCCGTTCCGGCTGATTGGTCCGGAAGGCGCCGTGGTCGCGCCGGCCGTGGTGTATCTGCGGGAGTTGCAGGCGTGCGGGCGGCCGGAGAACACGCTGCGGTCGTATGCGATCGCGCTGCTTAGGTGGTTCCGGTTCTTGCGGGCGATCGGGGTGCCGTGGGATCAGGCGACCAGGATCGAGGCCCGCGATTTCTGCTGCTGGATCCAGATCGCTGTCAAGCCTGCCGGTGCGGGCCGCCGGGCTGATGCCGACGGGGCGACTGGCCTGGCGCGGGCTGCCGGCGGCTCTGATGCCGGGGTACCCAACCGGGTGACGGGAAAGGCCGCGCCCGGGCGTAACTACGCGGCGGCCACAAGGACGCATAGCGAAAGTGTCCTGCGCGGGTTCTACGACTTTCATCGCGACGCCGGGAGCGGGCCGATGGTCAACCCGTTCCCGCTGTCGCGGGGCAGGCCCGGACGGGCGCATGCGCACCACAACCCGATGGAGCCGCATCGCGGCGAGCGTTCAGGGCTCTACCGGCCGCGGCTGGCCCGTCAGGCACCGCACCACATACCGGACGGGGCGTTCGGTGAGTTGTTCGCCCGGCTGGGCTCGGACCGGGACCGTGCGCTGGTGGCGTTCTGGGTGTCCACGGGGGCACGCGCTTCAGAACTGCTGGGCGCTACCTGCCGGGATGCCGATCCCGGGCAGCAGCTGATCACTGTGGTCCGTAAGGGGACGCGGCACCTGCAGCAGCTACCGGCCTCCCCGGATGCGTTCGTGTGGCTGCGGCTGTATCAGGTGCAGACCATGGGCCTGGTCCCGGCCGGGCCGGATGACCCGTTGTGGTGGACGCTGCGGCGCCCGTTCCGTCAGCTGGGCTACCACGCTGCCTACCGGATGTTCCACCGTGCCAATGCGTCGCTGGGCGCGAACTGGTCGCTGCATGACCTGCGGCATCTTGCCGCTTACCGGATGGCCCGCGACCCGGCCATGCCGCTGACGGACGTGCAGTGGGTTCTTGGCCACGCCCATCTGACCACGACACAGCTGTACCTGTCGGCCCCCGCCGGCGAGGTGATCGAGAGCGTGCTCGCCCATCATGCGCGGATGGCCGGCCGGCAGGAGGCCTCCTGCCGGCCGGCTGACCCTGGTTCCGGCTACCGGCCCGAGACGCTGGACATCTTGTTCGGGGAAGGCAAGTGGTGACGGCCGCCGAAGCCGGCCTGGCCAGCCCGCGGGGCGAGACGACCGGGCCGGGCATGCCCGCCAGGGGATCCCGCTTCACCGGGCCGGCGTGGCTGGAGCGCTTTCCGCCGCGGCCGGTGCCGGATACCTGGCCGGCGACCGAGCTGGACCGCGACGACGTGCAGGCCCTGCTGCTGGGGCCGCCGTTCGCGCTGGGCAACCCCGCTAGCCAGGCGGGACGCAAGGCCGGGCTGTTCAGGATTCTGGACTGGCTTGAGCAGCAGCCCGGCGGCACCTGGCAGGACCGCTGGATCGCCAGCGGCGCGGATGCGGCGGGTAACGCCGGCTGGCGGCTGCTGGCAGCCCGGTGGCTGCACGCGGCCGGCCGCGGATGCCGCGACCCGCGGCATGATCACGTGATGTTCGGCAGCGGGGTCCTGCCGCTGATCTGCGGGGAGGTGATCCGGCCCGGCCTGACGTGGCTGACCACGCCGCGGACCCCGCGGCATCTGGTTGCCGAACTGGCCCGGGCCCGCGACCCGGACGGGTTCTCGGCGCTGACCGGGCTGTGTGACGCCGAACCGCTGGGCCAGTCGGCCACGTGCACCGCCAGGTATCAGGTCGCGGCCATCGTGGCGGCCAAGGGCGGGACGATCCGCGACATCACCGTCGGCGACTGCCTGGAGCTGATGCACCTCCTCCGCGGCAGCGGCACCGCAAGCCACCACGCGAGCCTGCGTTTCTACCAGCTGCTGCACACGATGGGGGTGTTCCCGGCGACCGCGCCGCCGACCATGCGGGCCTTCGACGCCCGCGGCCAGCTGACGGCAGGGCAGCTGATCGGACGTTACGCGATCGAATGCCAGCCCGTCCGCGACCTCCTCGTGGAATACCTGCGCGAGCGCCAGCCAGCGGTCGACTACTCGACGCTGGAGAACCTCGCCCAGAGCCTGGGCATGCTGTTCTGGCGCGATCTGGAGCTTCACCACCCGGGCATCAGCTCACTGCGGCTGCCATCGCCGGTGGCCGCAGGATGGAAGCAGCGGATCACCACCAAGATCACGCGGACCCGCACCAGCGCCGGCGAGATCACCGAGGCAGGCAGCCAGCGCCTGGCCGCGCTGAACCACCTGGCGACCGTACGCGCGTTCTACCTCGACATCGCCCAGTGGGCGATGGAAGACCCACCGCGGTGGGGACAGTGGGCGGCTCCCTGCCCGGTCCGGGACGAAGACCTGACCCGTAAGAAGGAGCACCGGCAGCGCAAGTCCCGCATGGATCAGCGGACCCGCGAGCGCATGCCGGTCCTGCCCGCCCTGGCCGCCGCGGTCGACCGGGCGCGCCAGGAAACCGCCGAGCGCCTGGACCACGCCCGGCATGCCAGCCCCGGCGCGCTGTTCACCGTCGCCGGCCAGACGCTGCGCCGGCCAGTGCTGGGCCGCGACGCTGGCGCCAGGCTCTGGGCCGACGATCCTGCCACCGGCAAGCGCAGGAACCTGACGCTGGAGGAGCATCAGGCGTTCTGGGCGTGGGCCACCGTCGAGATCCTGCGGCTCACAGGCATCCGCGTTGAGGAACTGACCGAGCTATCCCACCACAGCCTGATCCAGTACAAGCTGCCCGCTACCGGCGAGCTCATCCCGCTGCTGCACATCACCCCGTCCAAGACCGATGCGGAACGCCTGCTGGTGGTGAGCCCGGAGCTCGCCGACGTGCTCAGCGCGATCATCTGCCGGATCAGAGATGACGACGGGACAGTCCCCCTTGTGGTGGCCTACGACATGCACGAGCTCACCTGGCATCCCGCGATGCCGCTGCTGTTCCAGCGCCGGTACGGCATGGAGAACCGGCCGATCCCCGCCCACGCGGTCCGCAAGATCCTCCACATCGCCCTGGCCGCAGCCGGGCTCACCGACGCCAGCGGGTCGCCGCTCACCTTCACCCCGCACGATTTCAGGCGGCTGTGGATCACCGAGGCCATCATGCACGGCATGCCCCCGCACATCGCCCAGCTGATATGCGGCCACCAGACAATCACGACGACCATGGGCTATAAGGCCGTCTACCCCGAAGAGGCCATCAACGGCCACCGGGCGTTCATCGCCCGGCGCCGCGCGCTGCGCCCCAGCGAGGAATACCGGACCCCCACCCGGGTTATCCGGGGTTCAAATATGAAGAAATTGGACATTGCCCAGGTCACGCCGTGGCGGACGCGTCTGCGACGCAGGCGGGGCGAGCGTGGCCGGGTCGTTTCGATGGCAGCGATTCATTGACGTCGAGGTTCGGAAGACCGGTTCGCCGTCGGCCCGGATGAGGGCGGCACGCCGGGCGGCGAGGCGTCAGTGATCCGCTGACGGGCCGGCCGGGCTGCTCGCGGCGGCGGGGCTGGGTTCTCGGTGCTGATGACCAAGGCGGCGGCGCAGCAGCAGGTTCTCGCCGTGGGCGGCTTCGAGAGCGCTCCGCAGTCCGGCGACCTCCTCACGGTGGCGGCGCTTGAGCTGGGCGAGCTGGCCGGTGAGCGCGGCGATGACATTGCCGGGCTGATCGGGATCGATATCCCGGCGCTGGATGGGGCGCGTTTGCTGCTGGGCGCGCAGCTGCTCGATGCGCTGGCGGATGGCGGGGTTGCGGTAGAGGAAGTCCAGCGACACCGGGGCGGCCGCGGCCAGGCCGCGGAAGGTGATCGGCTGCCCGGTGCGCAGCATGCGGTCCAACGCCGCCTCGGCACGGGCGATCGTCGCGGCGGTCCGTGCGGCGGCCGCTTTCTGCAAGTTGGCCAGGTTGCCGGGCTTGCCGGCGGTCACGCCCGGTCTCCGTTCGGGCCAGCCCGGCGGGCGCGGCCGGCGATCTGGGCGGTGCGGGCGGCCACGCCGGCGCCGCGGACCGCCCGTGGTGCGGGTGTAGTGCCGCGCTGGGCCGCTGGCCCGGGCTTGTCTTCGATGTCTGGGTGGCGCTGCAGCGTGGCGATGATGGCCTCCAGCGACGCGGCCTCGCCGCGGCGGCCTTGCAGCCAGATGTTGTCCTCGCCCATCGGCGTGCCGGTGCGGGCGCAGAACGCCTGCTGCCGCTGGTCGATCAGGTGGAGTGTCCGGTCCTGCTGCTGCTGCAGCTCGGGCAGGAACGTGGCGTCGGTGGCGAATTTGTCACAGGTCAGGCAGGCATTGCCGCGGTCGCAGGACTGGCGGGGTGGCAGCAGGCACCAGCCGTTGGGCAGGATCCGGTCGGTGCGGGCGTCGAGCTGCAGCATGTCGTAGAGATCTCTGGGATCGGCCTCAAGGTCGCGGGCGTCGGCGGCGAGCTTGCGGAACCGCAGGAACTCCGCCTCGGCCGTCTCGGCCAGGGTCTTGGCGTAATGCATCGTCATGGTCGGCGTCAGGTGCCCCAGATACCGCTGCACGACGTGGATCGGAACCCCGGCGTTGAGCAGGCTGGTGGCCCGGGTGTGCCGGAACCTGTGGGTCCGGTTGAAGTCGACTAGCCGCCCGGCCCCATCGCGGATGCCCAGCCGCCGGGCCAGCACGTTCAGGCGTCGGCGCAGGGTGTGGTGGGAGTAGGGCTTGTCCCCGTGGCGGTTCTTCAGCGATGCCAGGAATAGGTATTTGGGGTGAACGCCAGCCGCTGCGTGCCCGGCCAGCCAGTGATCGGCCCACTTCTGCTGAGCCTGGATGATCGCGACGACTTCGGCGTCGACCAGGACCGTGTCGGGCGCGCCGTCGATCTTGGTCTGCTGGTAGCGGAGCTTAGCGGCGAGCGCATCCGGGTCATCGGATGTGGTGGCGTGGCCCAGGGTATTCACTGGGAGAAGCGGATCGCGGTCCAGCAGGCAGATCTCGTTGATCCGCCGGCCCAGCCGGACCTGCAGCATCATGATCCGCATGCCTTGTTCGTCGCCGAACCCGTCCTGCTCGGCGGGGTCGCCGAGCACGCCGATCCCGGCCATGATCTTCGACATGGCGGTGTCGCCGATGACGTCTGCGTCCGGATCGGCCAGCATCGGGCGCGGGAGTTCGCCGCGGCGGAAGAACACGGTGTGCTGCGGGCCGAGCCGCAGCCATCCTGGTTCGGTGAGCGCCGCCGCTGCGGCATCCTTGTTGTCGTGCATGAACCGGTAGAACTGCTCGATCGCGACGGCTGTCTGCTTGACGTGGGCCGCTGACACGGGCTGGCCGATGGTGCGGCCACGGGTCGCGCGCATCGCCTTGAGGTGGCCGAGGAACTCCAGCATCAGGACGCGCAGCTGTGCCGGGTCGCCGGTCAGCTGCGGGCCGCACATCTCCCGGCCTGCCAGGAACGCGTCGAACACTACGGCCGCCTCGACCCGGTGGTGCAGCGATGTCCAGGTCAGCGTCCCGGTCTCCAGGGCGGCCTTGCAATGCCATTGCATCCCGGGCCTCAGCCAGGGCACGGTGATGCGGCCGAAGTTGAGGGTGTCATTTCGCCGCGGCTCGTGCTTGCGCAACGGGATCCGGGCATCCTCGGCGGGCTTCCACATTTCGCGCTGCCACCAGGGCCGGTCGTCCGCGGCCGCGGCCAGCAGCTGCAGGAAACGCAGCAGCATCCCCCGGAGGTGCTTGACCGACCAGGTGCCCGGTAGCTGCCCGGTTCGCCGGTGCACTGCCAGGGAGATCTCCCGCAGCCAGGTTTCCGCGGGCAGTCCCGTAAGCGATGCCGGCGCCTCGGCGCCAAGGTCGGCGATTACCTCGCTCAGGCGGCGGGCCAGCATACCCAGCGTGGGCGTGGGAACCTTTCCGCCCAGCTCGATGATCTGGAACACGCACCAGGCCAGCTCGCGCCGCATCCGCGCGGGAAGACCGGAAAGGTCAATCCCGGCCCGCCAGTCCGACGAGTTGACGAACGCGTTCCGGTACTGGTCGGGGACGGTCGAGGCGTGGAACCGGGATAGCCTCATCCCGGCCGGGGTCGCCGCCCACAGCCGGTCGGCGACCTGCCCCTGGCGGCGGCCGCGGGCCGTCTCCAGCGCCACCGGCAGCGCATCGTCAGTGCCCTGGGACGTCATGAGCTCGCCCCGGCCTGCTCGCCTGGGGCCGGCCCAGTCCGCCAGCCAGCGGTATATGCCCGCCAGTCGGCGACCGCCCGCATGTCAGCGTCCTCGGTAACGTGGGCATACAGGTCCAGCGTGGTCTGCACGTCGGCGTGGCCGAGCCGACGCGACACCACGTGCACCGGCGTGCCGGCCAGCAGCAGGGCGGTCGCGTGCGAATGCCGCATCCAGTGCGGGGTCCAGGCATCGGGAACCTGCCCGGCCAGGTCACGCCGCAGCCGTCCCACCAGGTCATAGACGCTCTCGGGCCGCCACGGCGCGAACCGGGTCCCGCCCGCCAGGTTCACGAACAGCTGCGCGGCGTCCAGATCCTCAACCGCGGTGTCGGCGCCCGCGTCGCACAGCTGCCACAGGTACTCCCCATAGAGCCTGTCGAGCTCATCGGAGATGAACAGGCGACGGTACCGGCAGCCCTTCACCCGCGCACCGTGCGGCAGTTCCCGCGGCACCACCTCGATGAACGGGGTATCACCACGACCGGTGTGCCAGTCCCGGTGCTGCAGCGACAGCGCTTCGCCCAGCCGAAGGCCCGTTTCTGCAAGCAGCGCCCACAGCAGGCGGTCCCGCACCCGGCCGCTCCACTCGCCCGCCGCGGTGTCCGCGCGGGCGCACGCGTCGCAGATCCTGGCGATCTGCCCCGGCGTCAGCACCGGCGGCGCCGCCCGCCTGGGTACCCGGACCCGCACCACCGCCCGGTCCCGGCCCAGCCGCCGGGCCACATGCTCCAGCATCGGCCGGTAGGCAGCCCGCGCACCGCGCACCAGCCGCACCAGGTCCCCGCCCAGCTCCACCCCGTTCAGCTCGTGGAACCGGTAACACGAGGTCACTGCCCGCAGCCGGGTCGCGATCGTCGACTCGGCGAACCGGGCCGGCCGCGCCACGATCGAGGTCACCCGCGGCCCGTCCCCCGAGCGCATCCAGGACAGGAAAGACCCGACCTGCGCCAGCCTCACCTGATCCCAGGCCAGGCCGAACACCGCCAGATACGACCACCACAGCGCCAGCGCCCGCGCATACGACTTCACCGTGTTCGGCGACGTGCCCTGCACCCGCAAGTACTCCAGGAACTCCTCAGCCGGGCCGATCACGCGATGGTCGCAACCAAGCACAGTCCACGTCGCCGTGCCGCCTGGCAGCACCAGCCGCTGCGTCCGGCACTCTCCGTCACCTGTCGTCACGTGATGTAACGTAGCGGCTCCGGATCACCCGACCGTGACAGACACGCCGGCCACCTCGAACATCTCTCACCCGCCGTCGCAGGCGGCCATCTCATGACCCCGGATTACCCGGGAAGGCTGGCAGCGGTTCACAGACACCGGGCCCGCCGAGCCCAAGCTGCTGTCCGGCAGCGATCTGGAACTGCTTAGCGACGCCGATCGCATGGCCTACGATCACGGCCGGGCGGACTACCACTCGCGGCTGATCGTGGTCGCCACGCCAACCATTAAGCAGGTGTATGCCGCCGGGCGGCGGCTCGTCCTGCTGAACCGGCACCAGATCAGCGCCCGCCGCGGCCTGATCGTGACCGGCGCGGCGGGGACCGGCAAGACAACCGCGGTCACCCAGCTCGGCCGCAACCACGAGCTGCTGCTGCGGCACCGGCTCGGGCGCCAGGCCGTGACCGGGCGGATGCCGGTGGTCTACGTCACCGTCCCGCCCGCCGCCACCCCGAAAATGCTCGCCTCAGAGTTCGCCCGGTTCGCCGGGGTGCCCGTGCGCCGCAGCCAGAACCAGGCGGATATCACCAACGCGGTCTGCGACGTGCTGGCCCGGCTGGGCGTGGACCTGGTGCTGGTCGATGAGATCCACAATCTGAACCTGGCCACCCGCGCCGGGGCCGACGCATCCGACCAGCTGAAATACCTCGCCGAGCGGATCCCGGCGACGTTCATCTATGCGGGCGTCAACGTCGAGGGCAGCGGGTTGTTCGCCGGAACCCGCGGCCAGCAGATCGCCGGCCGGTTCGGCGTGATCACTTGCCAGGCATTCCCCTACGGCACCGCCGCCCAGCGCCAGCAATGGCAGGCGCTGATCGCCACGCTGGAACAGTCCCTGCGGCTGCACCGCCACCAGCCCGGCCAGCTTCTGCGCCTGGACGCCTACCTGCACGAGCGCACCGACGGGATGATCGGCAGCCTGTCCCATCTCATCCGCGGCGCGGCCGTGGAAGCCATCCTGGACAGCACCGAGAAGATCACCCGGGACACCCTGGACCGCATCGGCCTCGACCACGCCGCCGAGACCACCCGCACCCGCCGCAAGACCGCCGCCCGGCGACGCCATGCCAGCACCGGCTGAGCCGCCGCGGTGCCTGCCGGTCCCCGCCCGGCTGATCGCCCGCGAGACGATCGGCTCGTTCCTGACCCGCCTGGCGTTCGCCAACAGCCTGCGCGTCCCGCACCTGCTCACTCTCGCGGCGATCACCACCGGCACGCGGTCCTTTTCCCCGGCCACCGACGACACCCGCGGCTGGTCGGAAACGACCCCGGACCGGATCGCCGCCCTGGCCGGCCGGCCGCTGCCCGAGCTGGCCGCCGCCATCCCGCTGCTGGCCACCATGACGCCCGCGGACACCGCCCCGCTGCGCGCGTGCGGGCACTGCACCGCCGCGAAAAATGTCACCGGCATGGTGATCACCCGGGCCCGCGCCCGCGACTACCTCTGCCTGCGGCACCGGCAGTGGCTGCCCGGCATCCACCGTCCCAGCCTGGCCGCCCTGCCCGAGGTCACCGGCAGCCAGCGCCGCCACGACAGGTGTCCCCCGCCTCTGAGGACGTCCACGTAGCCGCGGGTTCCGGTCACTGACGGTCTTCAAGCTGGCGGACGATGTCGCTGTAGCTGCTGTCGCGCCAAGGCACCGGGGTAACGTCCCAGGCGCGAACTCCGCTCAAGGTGTCACACGCCCCGCCGCTGGCCAGGGGTCGGCTCGCTCGGAAACCGCCGCCGCGCGACAATCTGAGTGGTGCAGGTGGCTGCCCCGGGGGGCGGAGGAAGGGAGCTTCTATGACCGAGCACGCCGGCCTGATCCAGGTGATCACGTTCCAGCCGGCCCCTGGGCGACGCGACCAGGTGCTGGCCCTCTGTGCCGACACCCAAGAGCGCGCCGCCGCGGCCGACGGCTGTTTTGGCGCACAGACGTGCACGGTGGACGACGATCCGGGCGCCGTGGTGGCAATTTCCCGGTGGCGCAACCGGCACAGCCTGGAGGCATTCGCCGCCGCCGAGGGAGGCAGCCCGCCGGTCGGGGTCGGCGATGTGCTGACCGGCGTGCCGGTTACCCGCCAGTACACCCCGGTTGGGTAGCAGTCCAGCAGGGATGCAGGAGACGGTGGGCCGACGTGGTGACCTTGGTGGGCGGCGGAACAGCCTGCTCGGGGCGTCGCGCGGGCCGGCTGGAACTGGCGTGAATCGTTCGGCCACCTCAGCGCTGCGCGCAGATCGCCCCGTTCTGCGCGGCGGTCGGCCAAGGGACGGGACGCATCCTCGGCGAGCATAACGGCGGTAAGGGATATTCATCTGAGCGGACCAGATCGACGGCCGACGCTACTGAATACACAGGTCAGGCCAGGGCCGGCCCCTGCCGCACCCCAACCTGGCGGCAGCCCGTTGACCTGCGCAGGTCCGGTCAGATGGATATCCCTAACGGCGGTATTGCTCGGCAAGTGGCGAAATGCCGGTCACAAAGCGTGAGGCTCACCCGGCCGGTGGGTGAGCCTGGGCGGTCGCGGCGTCCCGGAGCACCCGGCGCAGGATGCCGGAGACGGCAGGGAGCC
>WNGA01002558.1_pt1 | contig 54171 bp, 52 predicted proteins | sample 5400061 | NCBI WGS metagenome assembly WNGA01 (sample SAMN13153366, study PRJNA577476) | soil metagenome | isolation source: 100 cm soil or saprolite under grassland replicate 2 | place: USA:California | collected 2016-06-15
CCGGCCTGGCCGCGCCCGAGGTCTCGGCCAGGTAGGCGAGCAGGGCCTCCCGCCAGGGGCGCAGGGGCGGCACCCCGACCAGGCGCGCGAGCCGGTTGTCCAGCACCGACCAGGCCGGCCGGGGCGCCGGCCTGGGGAAGTCGGCGCTGCCGCACGGCTCGACCCGGTCCGGGTCCTGGCCGGTGCCGACCAGGACGGCGCGGGCGAGCTCGTACCAGGAGCAGAAGCCGCTGCTGGTCAGGTGGTAGGTGCCGTGCTGGCCGGTGCGGACCAGGGCGCGGATGCCCATGGCCAGGTCACGCGCCCAGGTGGGGCTGCCGACCTGGTCCTCCACCACTCGCAGGGTGGGCTGCTCCGCCGCCAGCCGCAGGACCGTGGCGACGAAGTTGCGCCCGGCGCCGTAGACCCAGGCCGTACGGACCAGGTAGTGGCGTCCCCAGAGGTCGCGGACCGCCTGCTCGCCGGCGAGCTTGGAGCGACCGTAGACGCTGGCCGGGTCGGCCCGGTCGTACTCGCCGTAGCCGTCAGGCCTCCTGTCGCGGGCGGTCCCGTCGAAGACGTAGTCGGTCGACAGGTGGACCAGCTCGGCGTCGACCTCCCGGCAGGCGAGCGCGAGGTGGCGCGGGGCCAGGCAGTTCTCGCGGAAGGCGCGGTCGCGGTCGCGCTCGCAGCCGTCCACGTCGGTGTAGGCGGCCGCGTTGCAGACCAGGTCGGGCTCCAGCGCGGCGAGCGTGGCGGCCACCGCCGGCCAGCTCGCCACGTCGAGCTCGGCCCTGGTGAGGGCAACGACCTCCTTGGCGTCACCGAAGGCGGCGGCCAGCTCCTGGCCGACCTGGCCGGCGGCCCCGGTGATCAGTACGCGCACGCCGCCGGCCTCCTGGGATCACTCTGCTGGTGGTCAAGGGTGTGGAACTCGATCATCTCCTCGTCCGCTGGTCGGAGCGGCTGCCCGGATGCCCGTGCCTCGGCGCCGTCGCCGGCCGCGACGGCCCGGGTCGGCCGAAGCCTACACAGTGCCGCTGCGGATCCCGGCGAGCCGGCCGGCGACCTCAGGGCCACTCCCGGCCGCCCGGTGCGTCAGGCGGTACCCAACGAAGCCGCTGAGGGCGGAGACCACGAACAGCACCACCAGCGCGAGCGCGATCACCATCTTGGCGCGCCGGGTCAGCCGTGGGCTGGCGAAATCGCGCGGGTCGGGTCCGCCGGCGGCCACCAGCGCGGTGATCGCCTCCTCGGCGGAGCCGTAGAGGACCTCCCAGGGCGAGCGGGGCTCGCCGTCGGACCGAGCGGGTGGCGCGTCGGGCGCGGGCTCCGGTGCCATGGCGGGCGCGGGCTCCGGCGCCGAGTCGCTGCTGGGCTCGGGCGGCGCGGCAGCCTCCGGCCTCGCCTTGGCGACGCGCAGGAGCGGCTCACCCGGTCCGCTCTGGCGCTGCCGCAGTGCCCACTCGAGCAGCGCCCGCTCGGCCTCCCCCAGCCTGACGTCCTCGGCCACCTCCAGCTCGCCGCCGGCCAGCGGCAGGTCGTCGGCGACGCGCCCGTCGTCCGCAGCCAGCTCCTCGTCGGCTCCCAGCTGGTCGTCGGCTCCCAGCTGGTCGTCGGGCGCCAGCCCCTCGGCGCTGGCGTCCGCCAGGTCGTCGGCTACTGGCCCCTCGTCGGGCGTCAGCCAGTCGGGCGTCAGCCAGTCGTCGGGCGTCAGCATGTCACCGGGCGCCAGCCCGTCGCTGGGTGGCTGCGCTTCGGCCGGTGGGGACGGCGGGTCCGCACTCGAAACGGAGGCGGCCGGATCACCGGTCGCCCCGTGGTGCTCCCCCGTTCCGGACTGTTCCGCCTCGTGGTCGTCGATCATCGTGCTCCCGATTTCCTGAACCGGGCGACCGCTCCGCCAGGCCATTGGATCGTATCGCTTTTTCAGCGCAGGAATGGGCGGAGCAGAGGTACCGTCGCGATCAGTCGGTTCCGGCCGAGCACCTCGCCTCGGCAGTTCGGTCACCGTGCGGCAACCGTCGGGCCTGCCGGTTGACAGGCGGCGGCCGTGCGCCGATTCTTCCCGGGATGGACCTCTGGGAGGCCGCCTCGCGGCCGCACACGTTCGCCCGCGCGACCGGGCGTGCGCTGTGGTGCTCGTGTCCGGGGGCCCGGCGTCCGGCGCGGCTCGCCTGAGCCACCCGGCCGCTCGGGCCCGGCCGACCGCCGAGCAGCGCCCGTTCACCACCCGGAGGACCACGCTTGAACACGCACGACCTCACCGTGCCATCCCACCTCGGGCTGCATCCTGTGCTCGACCGCGACGGCGATGGGATCCTCACGGCCCTCGCCACGGCGGCCGCGCCCGCCGAGATGCCACCAACCGACCTGCGAGGGCTGGCCGAGACGACCCGGCGCCTGGCGGCGAGCGCGCCACGTTGGCGGCCGCTGCTCGGTGACGCGCCCGGCCGTACCCGACTCGCCTGGACCACCGAGCTGGAGCTGTGGCTGGTGGCATGGGCGCCTGGCGCGGCGACGCGCGCCCACGACCACGGCGGCGCCGCGGTGGCGCTGACCGTGCTCGACGGCGCGCTGGTCGAGGACTGCCTCGACGCCACCATCTGGACGACCTGCCGGCGCACTACCTTCCGCGCAGGGTCGACCACGGCCTTCGCGCCCGGCCACGTCCACCGGCTCGCCGCGGCCGGCGGTGCGCCCGCCACCAGCGTGCATGCCTGGTCGCCGCGGTGGCCGGCTCAGCTACCCCTGGCCACGGGGCGAGCGTCCACCACCGCGGCGGTGGCCTCGACTCCTTGCTCGCCCATGCCGGGGAGCGCCTCGAGGCGGTGAGGCGCTGCCCCATCGCCTCGAGGGCCTTGCGCTGGTCCGCCACCTCGGCGCCGGGCGCCGGCGGCTCGTAGCCGAACGCGACCACCAGCCCACGGGGCGGTGCTTGCCATACTGTTCGGCAGGTATGTCCACTTCAGCCTGCCCGCGCCGGACACGTGAATCGTTCCTCAATTGCGTGACGGCGGGATTGCAAGCGATTCAACCGCAATGCCGGGCGGCTGAGTGGCAATACTGCACCTATTGGTTGACACCGCCCATCCGCCCCGAATACAAATTCTGACGCCAGCGTCTGGTTCCACCGGTCCGGAATCTGTAGCGACAGGACCGCGCCGGACGAGCACGACACTGGTGATTCACGGGGCCGCGGTTCACGGAGGGGGGGCGGCCATGAACGTGGTGCTGATTTCGCGCGACCACCGGCTCGGAGCGATCCTGACGATGGCGCTCTCGGCACCCGAGCAGCTCACCTTGCTCGACTCAGCCACCGAGGTCCCTGACCGGCAGGAGGCGGAGATCGACGCCGTGGTGCTCGACCTCCCCGCCGATTCCCGCCGAGACGCCTACGACAAGCTGCGCCAGCGGTACGAAGGCCGCGTGGTCGTGCCGGTCGACAACGCCAGGGACACCAGCGGCTGGCCGCCCGACGCCAAGCGGCGCTTCCTCGTCCGCCCCTTCCAGGTCGCCGACCTGATCGCTGGCGTGCAGGAGCCACAGGAGACGTCGGTCGCTGAGCGCGCCGCGAAATACCGCCGCAGGTTCCGCTGGAACCGCCACCAGGCCCCGGCCTTCCCCTTGGCGGCCGTGCCCCCCGATGCGGGCGAGCCCGCGGCGGCGCCACCGCCCGCCGCCGCGACGCCCCTGCCGACCGCCGAAGAGCCGACCGCCGAAGGGTCGACCGCCGACCAGTCAGCGGCCGCCAGGCCAGAACCGGCGCCCGAGGAACTCGCCGCAACCGGGGAGGTCGAGGCGACCACCGAGGCCGACGACGGGCCAGCGACCGTCGAGTTCGTCATGGAGGAGCAAGAGGAGGCCGAGGCCACCGCCGAGGAGGTCGAGCTGACCTTCGCGGAAGACGAGGCCGAGGCCGCTACCGGGGAGACGACGGCCGAGGATCACCCTGAGGCCGAGGACGGCGACCAGGCCCAAGCCGGCGCCGAGGCTGAGCAAGACTTGGAAGAGACGCTCGCGGCCGGCGAGGCAAAGGAGGACGACGGCGAGGCCGAGGGCAAGGAGGTGGCCGCAGCCGGCTCCGAGCAGGACGACGAGGAGGCCGAGGCCGGCACCGAAGAGGACGACGGGGCTGTACTTGAGCTCGACGAGGCGCTCATCGCGGAGCTGGAGGAGCTGGTGCTCGCCGACTCTGGCGAGGGTGGGGAGGCCCCCGCCGAGCACCTGCCCGAGGCGCTGGAGGGCGTTCCTGCCCAGGAAGGACCGTCGGCGCCGCCGCTGCCGGTGCGGGCCGGTGTGGCCATGGCCGAGGCGGTCGCGCTGCAGCAGTGGCTGGAGACCGAGGAGCTCAAGCGGGCGCGCCAGCGGCGCCGTCTGGTCCTCGCCAACGTCGTGGCCGGCCTGGTGCTGCTGCTGGTCGGCGTCGTCCTCGGCAGGGCCATCGGCCCCGACCAGCCACAGCAGGCCAGCACGCCGACCACGCCGAGCCAGCCGGCCAAGGTCCGCAGCGCGCCGGCCCCGGCCGCGTGCACCGCGGCCATGGACAACGCCGACCAGGTCATCTCCTACCTGGTGGCCAAGATCCGCGACGAGCGACTGTCCAAATCGATCCAGGAGTACGGCGCCAACGCCAGGGCCTGTAGAACTACGGGGAGGTAGACCCTATGCGACGCACCTTCACGATTGTCACCGTTCTCGCCATCGGGCTAGCGCTCGGCTTGGCGCTGCCCGCGGCTGCCGCCGCGCCGAAGGACCTGCGGGTCTCGTCCACCAACTGCGGTGGCGTCGGCGTGGTGGCCGAGGGCATGCCGGCCAGCTCCCAGCTCCTGCTGCTGGCCCGCAACCTGACCGACGGCAAGGTGCTGAACATGGGCGGCAAGCCCACCGCGGTCAACTCCAACTCCAGCGGCGTGGTGAACCACTACCTCCACGCCAACCTGCACAGCGTGCGCACCGTCGACGTGAGCATCTGGACCAAGAAGGGCGAGACGCTGACGATGCAGGCCAAGGACACGGCCACGGCCAACTGCGGCCCGCTGCCGATGACCGGCAGCTCGACCGCGGCATGGCAGCTCCTGTTCGGCGCCCTGCTGCTGCTCACCGGCGCGGCCGCGCTGTGGCTCAGCCGGCGCCTGCCCGCCAGAGCCACGCCGTAGCCCGAGCCGATCCGCCCGGCCGCCGCTCAGGCGGCGGCCGGGCGTTCGCTTGCTCGTCCGGCGGCGGGCAGACGGGCGGGCGGCTACTCGGTGATCACGCCGACGCGGGAGTGGTCGCCGAGCATCAGCCGGTAGGCGCGGGGCCGCTCGCTCGAGCGGCCGACCTCGACGTTCTTGCCGATCAGGCTCGACTCGATGCGGCGAAGGTCGCGGATGACCGACTGCTCGAGCACCACCGAGTTCTCGATCTCGGCCGAGTCGATCAGGCAGTCGAAGTAGATCGAGGTGAACGGCCCGACGTAGGAGTCCACGATGCGGGTCCGCTCGCCGATGATCGCCGGGCCGCGGATGGTGGAGCGCTCGACCACCGCGCCGGCCTGGATCACCACCTTGCCCTCGATGCGGGACTCGGCGTCGATCGAGCCGCGGTTCTCCGCGACCAGCTCGTCGAGCACCTGCCGGTTCGCCTCGAGCAGGTCCTCCAGCCGTCCGGTGTCCTTCCACCAGCCGGTGATCAGGTGCGGGCGGACGTCGTAGCCGTTGTCCACCAGCCACTGGATGGCGTCGGTGATCTCCAGCTCGCCGCGCTCGGACGGCTTGATCGCGTGGGTGGCCTCGTGGACGTGGCGGTCGAACATGTAGACGCCGACCAGGGCCAGGTCCGACTTCGGCCGCTTCGGCTTCTCGACCAGGCGCACCACGCGGCCGTCGGCGCCCAGCTCCGCGACGCCGAAGCGCTCGGGCTCCGGCACCCGGGTGAGCAGGATCTGCGAGTTCGGCCGCTCGGCGCGGAACTCCTCGACCAATGGCTTGATGCCGTCGAGGATGAGGTTGTCGCCGAGGTACATGACGAAGTCGTCGTCGCCGAGGAAGTGCTCGGCGGTGCGCACGGCGTGGGCCAGGCCGAGGGGCGCCTCCTGGCGGATGTAGGTGACGTCAGCCCCCCAGTCCGCGCCGTCGCCCACGCTCGCCTGGATCTCGGCGGCGGTGTCGCCCACGATCATGCCGACGTCGACCACGCCGGCTGCCGCCAGCGACTCCAGCACGAAGTGCAGGATCGGCTTGTTGCCGACCGGGACGAGCTGCTTGGCGCTGGTGTGGGTGATGGGGCGCAGGCGGGTGCCGGAGCCCCCGGCCAGGACGAGCGCCTTCACGGCGTGCTGGTTGCGGTTGCCTGCGCGCTGGGGACGAAGCTGGGCGGGCCTACCGGCTGGAAGTTGGAGCCGACGGTCAGCACCAGCACGCGCTTGACGGCGGCGGTCGAGGCCGGGGCGGCCTGCACCACCTTGACCTGCGGGCCGAGCAGGGCGCCGAGGAGCTGGGCCTCCTTGGCCTTGGCCGTCGGGTAGAACAGGTAGGAGGCGGCACCGGTCGGGGTGGCGGCGTTGGCGACGTTGACCACGTTCATGCCGTACGCCGTCAGGCCCTCAGCCGCCCGCCGGGCCGCGCCCGGAGTGGTGGTCCCGTTCAGCACCCAGAGCCGCAGGCCGCGCAGGGAGGGGCCGTTCTGCCCGGAGAGGCCGAGCGGGGGCAGCACCGGCGCGTCGTTCTGCAGCGCCCGCATCAGGATCGGCGCCTCCGGCGCCGCCTCCACGAACGAGGGGCCGTTCGGGAAGCTCGGGTAGGTGCGCATGTCGATCGAGCTCGACGAGAGCGAGCCCATGCGCTTGGCCACGTTGAGCGCGGTGCCGGTGCTGAAGTACTGGTCGGTGGTGATGTTGTTGGACACGATGTTGGCCAGGCTCAGCATCTTGGGGATGTTGATCAGGTTGCCCTTGTTGGCGATCTTGCCCATCAGGGCGCGCATGAAGGCCTGCTGCCGGCCGATGCGGCCGAAGTCGCTGTCGATGTGGCGGGCGCGCACGTAGGCGAGGGCGCCGGCTCCGCTCGCCACCCGGCAGGTGCTGGCGGGCAGGTGCAGGTTGGCGAAGCGGTCGTCCCAGTTCCGCTGCGTCGGGTTGCAGACGCGCACGCCGCCGACCGCGTCGACCAGCTTGGAGAAGGCGGCGAAGTTGATCTCCACGTAGTGGTGGATGGGCAGGCCGGTGACCTGCTGCACGGTGCGCACCATCAGCGCCGGGCCGCCCCCGTAGGCCGAGTTGACCTTGGCCGTGCGGCCGTTGATGTTGACCTTCAGGTCGCGCGGGATGGAGATCATGGCGACCTTGTGGTTCCGCGGGCTGACGTGGACCACGATGATGGTGTCGGTGCGCTGCCCGGCCGCCTCGCCGACGGCCAGCCGGTGCTTGTCGTCGTCGCTCAGCCCGACTCGCGAGTCCGAGCCCACCAGCAGGATGTTGAACGGCTGCCCCGCCGCGGCCTGGGTCAGCCCGCCGACCTGGGTGCGGCCCCTGTCGAGCAGCCGGTTGGTGTAGCGGAAGCCGTAGACGCCGACCGCGGCGGCGACGACCAGGGCGACGACCAGGACCAGGGCGGTCCACCTCAGGACCTTGCGACGGCGCCGGACGCGGCCCCGGCGGGGCGCCCAGTCGCGCTGCGGTGGGCGCGAGGGCGGCATCCCGGACGGTTGGCGGATCCCCCAGACGTCGTCCTGGGGCGCCGGGGACAACGGGTCCTCACGCACCGGGGCTGCCCGGCGTGGGCGCAAGGTGGTCGTCCTTTCGTGGTTCACCGGCGAGAACTCCCGAGTCGGGGCGGCGACGAGGCGCGGGGTGCACCGCTCACGGAACTCTGGACAAGGGCCTGAGCGTAGCATGCTCCCCTGGATTCGAACCCGAACCCGACGCAACCGATATGTTGGCGAGACAGAGTGGAGATAGCCTCCGAACCTCCTCTCGAATCATCTTCGCTCCCGAGCAGGTAGGTGTTCGCGACCGTGCAGGCTGACCAGCTTCCCCACGTGCCACCGGCGCCGGCGGGCGCCGCTCGCCGATCCTTCGCAACCGCCGGCATCGGCGCCCTGATCGAACGCCAGATGGGGCGGTACGGCGACAAGCCGTTCCTGACCCACTACGACGACGACCGCGCCGAGCGGGTCGAGCTGTCGTACCGGACGTTCGAGAACTGGACCGCCAAGGTCGCGAACCTCCTGGTCGAGGAGCTGGGCATCGCCGAGGGCGCGCGAGTTGCCGTCTTGGTAGGCAACACCTGGCGGGCCGTGGCGATTTCGTTCGCCTGCTGGCGCGCCGGCATCGGCCTGCTGCCGCTCGACCCCGCGGCGCCCGCCGAGCGCGCCGCCGCGCGGGTCCGCGAGGGCGGCGCGGCCGCCGTCTTCGTCGCCGACGAGCGCCTGGCCGGCGTGGCCGCCGCGCTCGGTCCGGCACGAGGGAGGCCCGCACTGGTGGCGGTCGGCGGCGGACTGCTCGGCCGCTCCGATGCCGAACCCGCCACCGCCCTGGACTTCGGCACCGTGGTCCTGAGCATGGGCGACCTGTTCGAGGCGGCCGGCGGCCCGGACAGCGAGGCGCTGGCCGACGCCGGGCCGGGCGGCGGCCTGACCCAGGGAGAGCTGCTCGCCGCCGCCGGGGCGGCAGCGGCCTGGCTGCGCCTGGACGACAGCGACCGGCTGCTCAGCGGCCTGCCGGCGCACCACCGCAGCGGCCTGGCGGCCGGGCTGGTGGCGCCGTTCGCGGCGGGCGGCGGCGTGGTGCAGAGCCACGGCCTCAAGCCAGGCGGCTTCTGGAAGCGGGTGGCCGACGAGAGGGTCGCCGTCGTCCTGCTGCTGCGCGAGCAGGCGCAGGCGCTGCTCGACGCCGGAGCGGACCCGGCCGGCCTCGACCTCGGGCGCCTGCGCACGGTCGCCTGCGCGCCCGACCCGGCGCCGGAGGCGCTCGCGGCGGCCTGGGCGGACCGCTTCCCGTTGCCGCTGTCCCCCACCCCGGCAAGCCTCTCCGAGGCCCGCCGGTGAGCGCGCCGAGCCTCGAGCCGCGGCGGCGCCGGCCCCTGCGCACCGCCTTCAACGCGGTGGTGATCGCCGCCTTCGTGGTCTTCATCGCCTACGCGGTCGCCAAGCGCTGGGGCGACGTGCGCGACTACGCCGGCCGGCTGTCGCTGCGGGCCGCTGGGCTCTCGATGGCCGCCGTGCTCGGCGCCGTCTGGTGCAGCTTCCTGTGCTGGAAGGCGGTGCTGGCCGACTTCGGCTCGCGCGTGCCCCTTGCCGGCGGGATGCGCATCTTCTTCATCGGCCAGCTCGGCAAGTACCTGCCAGGCAAGCTCTGGCCGATCCTCACGCAGATCCGGCTCGGCGGCGAGTACCGCGTGCCCAAGCGCGCCTCGGCCGCCTCCGCGGCCGTGTTCATGCTGCTGGTGCTCGGCACCGGGCTGGTGCTGGCCGCGGTCACCGTGCCGTTCCTCGGCGGCCAGGCGTTCAGCCGCTACTGGTGGACGCTGGCCGCCCTGCCGCTCGCCCTCGCCGCCATGCACCCGGCGATCCTCAACCGTGTCCTCGGGCTGGCCCTGCGCCTGACGCGGCGCGAGCCCATGCCGCGCCCGCTGACCATGCGGGGCATCGCCACCGCGGCGTTCTGGTGCCTGCCGATGTGGGCTCTGTTCGGCGTGCACACCTGGGCGCTCGCGCTCGACCTCGGCAGCGCCAACGCCTTCGACCTCTACCTCAGGTCCACGGGCGTGTTCGCCGCCTCCTGGTCGATCGGCTTCCTGGTCGGCATCCTCCCCGCCGGCGCCGGCCCGCGCGAGGCCGCCTTCATCCTGCTGTTCGGCGCCACCCTGCCGACCGCCCAGGTGACCGTGATCGCGCTGGTCTCGCGCCTGCTGATCACGCTCGGCGACGTCGCCTGGGGCCTGCTCGCCCTGCTCGGAGTGCGCAAGCCGGCGGCCGACGGCGTGGCCGAGGTGGCCGCCGCCGAGGCCGGGACGGCGTCAGCGCCCGTCCCCGAGGAGCCGGACAGGGCGCGCCGCTGAGGCAGCGGTGCCGCTGCCGAGCGCGACGGCGGGTCAGTCAGGCAGCGTCGCCCAGATGGTGGTCCAGGGGAACGGCGAGGTGACCTCGCGCACGTCGGCGACGGTGGAGACGAACTTCGCGAAGCCCCGCTTCGACCAGTGGTTGAGGTGGCCCGGGGTGTTGCCGAGGTCCGAGACGTAGCGCAGGGCGACCAGGTTGCTGCCGCGGAAGATGGGCTCGCGCGGCACCGAGAAGACCACGTGACGGCGGGAGACCCGGGCCATCTCGCGCAGGCCCTGGACGGGATCGTGCAGGTGCTCGAGCACCTCCACCGCCACCACCAGGTCGAACTGGTCGTCTTCGAAGGGCAGGTGGTGCGCGTCGCCGTGCAGGTAGCGAGGGCCCGGGTAGCGCTGCCACCAGGCACGCAGGCCGGCGTCGGGCAGGTCGAGCGCGACCACCTCGTCGGCGCGCCGCTGCAGCTTGTCGGCGATCACGCCCTCGCCGCAGCCGACCTCGAGCGCGCGCTTGGGCGCGCCCTGGGGATCGGCGGCGACCCGGTCGAACACCTCCTCGAGGTTGGCCACCCAGCGCTGGGTGAGGAAGCGGATGGCCGGGTTCTTGGCGGTGTACTTCGGGGTGGTGTTGCCGATCACGATGCCTGGCGTCTCGGGGACGGCCGGGTCCTGGGGCACGACGTGCGACCTCCGCTCCATCTGGCCGTTTGGGTGCCGGCGGCCCGGGGTCGTGGCTGCCGAACCTCGGGAGCATACACGCTCGGCTCAGCCCGAGGCCTGGACCTGGTTCTGTGCCTGGCTCTGGTTGGCCGTTCCGTTCGCGGCGACGGGCCTGACCAGGTGGATGACCGAGGTGGCGCCGCTGGCTTCGCGGAACGACTCCCGGAAGCCGAACTGCTGGATCACCGGGAACATGGCCTTGACCTCGGCCTGCGACTGGCCCTGCTGGATGACCACGTGCAGGTCGTGGGCTCGAGGCCAGGCGTTGAGGAAGCGGTAGAGCTGGTTCGGGTCGGCCGGCAGGACGGTGCGCGACGGACCGATCGGCGGGTAGCGCACCTCGGGACCGTAGCCCTGGTAGAAGCGCATGTAGTAGTCCCAACCCTTGACCGTCATGGGGCTGAATTGCACCACCAGGTCGTCGCGGGTGTCGCGCATGCGCAGGTCTCCGACCAGCAGGCGGAGCTCCCCGCCGAACGGCACCGGGCGGCTCTGCAGCTCGACGAGCTGCGCCTGGCGCACGCTCACCTGGTCGATCGAGACCAGGTTGACGACCGCGACCAGCGCGACCACGCCGAGGGCGGCCACGGCGGGCAGGTGCAGCCAGGAGCGGCTCAGCAGCCAGCGCACCCGGGCGGGCGCGAGCAGCGGGCGCAGCAGCGAGGGCGCGCCGAGCCACAGCTCCCAGAGGCGGCGGGCCAGCCAGCGGGCCAGCGGCGGCGCCGCCAGCCAGCTGCTCAGCTCGCGCTGGCGCTGTGACAGGCGGCGCACCGCCGCCACCGTCCGGGCGACGCCGATGCCGGCCAGCAGGTAGGCGAACGGCACCAGGTAAAGGTTGGTGCGGGCGAAGCCGAACGGCCACAGGCGCATCGAGGCGGCGGCGAGCTGGCCGACCAGCGCGAGCGCCACGATCGAGAGCAGCACCCGGCCGTGGCGCGAGCGCAGCGCGGTCAGCACGCCGAGGACCAGCGCGATCACCAGGAACGGCACGAACATGCCCGCGGCGGTCGGCCCGAACGCGAACCTGCGGGTGATCTCGGGGTGGCCACCGACCACCATCCCGGGCACGTAGCTGCCGAGGCCGCGCACGACGAAGTCGAGCTTGTCGCCGAAGCCGCCCCCAGGCACGAAGTAGCCGTTCCAGTAGGAGCTGTCGCTCTGGCGGGTCTGCACCAGCACGAAGCCGACCAGGTGGGCGAGGGTGATCGCGCCGGCGAGGACCGGCGGGACCAGGCGGACGAGCCCGCTGCCGCGGGCGTAGCGGACCAGGTCGATCAGGAGCAGCGGGCCGACCACGAAGGCGGTGGCGGTGCCGAACACCGTGCACAGCCCGATGCCCGCGTAGCAGGTGAGCCGCTCGCCGAGGCTGGCGTCCGGCTCGTCGGCCGCGAACCACAGCAGCAGGGCCAGCTCGGCGCCGAGCGCCTCGAGGGTGAACGGCTTGAGCTGCAGCCCGTAGGTGAGCATGCCCGAGTTGGCGACGGTGGCCGCCGCCACCAGGGAGCTGGCCACGGGACCGAGGAAGCGGCGGGTCAGCGCGTAGGTGACCGGGCCGAGGGCGAGGAAGGCGAGCACCCCGGGCAGGCGCAGCGGCACCTCGGTGTTGCCGAGCAGCCCGGTGGAGAGCTTCTCGAGCGCCACCCAGCCCGCCGCAAGGGGGGCGTTGGCCTCGCGGAGCTGGCTGGAGAAGTCCGCCCCGACCAGGGAGAAGTGCCAGGCGCGCCACTGCTCGTCGTACCAGAGCGGCCGGTTGACCTGCTGCCACAGGAAGTGGAGCAGCACGCCGGCCTCGGCCAGCAGGAGCGAGCCGGCCAGCAACGGTGGCAGCCAGCGTCGCCGCTGCCGGGCGGAAGCCCCGGCGAGCGGGCGTGGTTGCAACGTGGCCGTGCGCGCCTCAGGGGTGGGCGCCAGGAGGGTGAGCCGCATGCCGCAGCGCAGCATACCGTGCCGTGGTGTATTTCGGATCGGCGGCGGGCCGACCAGGCGATGGTAGTGTTCGAAGCGCTGCGCTCCCCGCCCGCCGTGCGCCGAAGAAGAGGTCCCGCCGTGAAGCTGTCGATCGTGGTGCCGTTCTACAACGAGCTGCGGACCCTGCCCACGGTGATCGAGCGGCTGCTGGCGGTCGACTTCGCCGCGCTCGGCGTGGAGACGGAGCTGATCTTCGTCGACGACGGCTCCACCGACGCCTCCCGCAGCCTGCTCGACCCGCCGCCGCGCGAGGACGTGCGCCTGATCGTGCACCAGCGCAACCGGGGCAAGGGCGCGGCCGTCAGGACCGGCCTCGAGGCGGCCACCGGGGACATCCTCTGCATCCAGGACGCCGACCTCGAGTACCACCCCGCCGACCTGCCCGCGCTGGTCCAGCCCATCCTCGACGGCGAGTTCGAGGTCGTCTACGGCAGCCGCTTCAAGGGCTCGGCCGCGGGCCTCTACTACAGCCACCGGGTCGCCAACCGGCTGCTGAACCTGATGGTCAACGTCGCCTTCAACCGCTACCTCAGCGACGTCTACACCGGCTACAAGGTGTTCACCCGCAAGGCCTTCTCCGGCCTGCGGCTGACCGCCAGGACCTTCACCGTCGAGATGGAGCTGACCAGCCACTTCCTGCGCAAGGGGCTGGTGATCTTCGAGGTGCCGATCAGCTACCGGGCGCGCACCTACGCCGAGGGCAAGAAGATCCACTTCAGGGACGGCTTCCTGGCCGTCGGGGCGGTGCTGCGCTACCGCCTGCGTTCGGCCCCGCGGGAGCTCGGCCCGGCCGCCCGGCGCGCGCCCGACAGTCCTGGGGCCGCCCGCTCGCTCGACGGCGGCGCCACCATCCACACGCTCGGGCTGGAGGACCTCACCGCCGCCCGGCGCTACCGCCGCTACCTGTTCAGCCAGCTCGCCCCCTACCTGGGCCAGAACGTGCTAGAGGTCGGCGCCGGCCTCGGCGACTTCTCCGCGCAGCTGGTCGACCGGGAGCGGCTGGTGGTGTCCGACTCGGACCCGGTCTGCCTGCGGGCGCTCGAGGAGCGCTTCAGCGGCCGGCCAGGCGTCGAGGTGGTCTCCGGCGAGCCGGCCGAGCTCAAGGTGGAGCCGCCGGTCGACACGGTGGTCGCCATCAACCTGCTCGAGCGCCTCGCCGACGACGCCGCCGCCCTGCGCGGCATGGCCGAGACGGTGGTGCCCGGCGGCAACCTGCTCGTCCTGGTGGCCGGCTACCCGCAGCTCGCCGGCCCCTTCGACCGCGCCCTCGGCCACGTGCGCCGCTACACCCCCGACGGGCTGCGCGCCGCGGTCGAGGCGGCGGGGCTGCTGCCCGAGGTGGTCCGCCCGGTCAACTTCCTCGGCGGGGTGGCCTGGTGGGCCGCGGTGCGGGTGGGCCGCCAGGGCCGCCCGACGCCGGCGCTGGTGCGCCTCTACGACCGCCTGGTGATCCCGGCGGAGCGGCTGCTGGAACGCCGCGTGCGCCCGGGCTTCGGCCAGTCGGTGCTGTGCGTCGCCCGCGTCCCCGAGGCCTGAGCCTGGTTCGTGCTGAGTCCTCCCGCGTGGCGTCCCTACGGGCTGCCGGCCGCTGAGCGCTCGGAGGCGCCGGGAGCGGAGCGCTTCCCGGCCTTGCGGCGGTGGCTGGCCAGGCTGCGCAAGGTGGCCAGGCCGTAGACCACCGAGCGGCGGAAGTTGACCGAGCTGGCCTCGGCGAAGTAGCGCGTCGGCACGGCGATCTCGCCGATCCGGAAGCCGGCGCGCACCACCTGACCGACCAGCTCCTGGTCGAACACGAAGTCGTCGGAGTTGGCGTGGTAGTCGATCGCCTCCAGCAGCTTGCGCGAGTAGGCGCGGAAGCCGGTGTGGTACTCGGACATGCGCAGCCCGTAGACCAGGTTCTGGGTGCCGGTGAGGAAGCGGTTGGCCGCGTACTTCCAGCGCGGCATGCCGCCGGCGAGCGGGTCGCCGAGGAAGCGGCTGCCGAGCATCATGTCGGCCTCGCCGGCCAGGATCGGCGCGATCAGCTCGGGGATGCGGGTGGCGTCGTACTGGTAGTCGGGGTGGACCATGACCACCACCTGCGCGTCCTCGGCCAGCGCCGTGTCGTAGCAGGTCTTCTGGTTGCCGCCGTAGCCGGTGTTCTGGCGGTGCACCACCACCTGGATGCCGAGCAGCTTGGCGATCGCGACGGTGTCGTCCTTGGAGAGGTCGTCGACCAGGATGATGTGGTCGACCACGTCGGCCGGGATGTCGCCATAGGTCCGTACCAGGGTCTGGGCCGCGTTGTAGGCGGGCATGACCACGATGACCCGCGGCGGTGCGTCGTCTTCCATGCCAAGGTCCTGCCGTGCGCTCGGGGGACGTGATCGGCGCCACCAGAGCGGGGCGGCGCGAGTGGACTATACCGGGCTTGCGCTGCGCGGCTCCGAGCCGAGCGCCGCCAGCGTGCGGGCCACCTCGGCGGGCAGCTCGGCGAGGGCGTCGGCGGGCAGCTCCGGCAGGAAGCTGGGGCCGTGCCAGCCGCCAAATGTGCCTGACCGTCTGGGCGGCTGCGACGGGTCGGCCGGCAGACGTAGAGGGCGCTGGCCGCCCCGATCGCCTCGGCGCCCTGGTAGCGGTTGAAGCCGGGCAGCACCGCCTCGGTCACCAGGCGCAGGTCGTGCAGGACGGACTGGACCTTGAAGCCGAGCGACGGGTGCTGCTCGCCGAAGCCGTAGCACAGCACCACCCGGCCGAAGTCGCCGTGCCGCAGGCTGGCGGCCGCCCGTAGGGCGTCCCGTGCCTGGCCGCTCGCCCTGACCCCTCCCCGTCGCGCTCCAGCCAGGGTTCGAGCCGGCGCACCAGCGCCGAGACGGCTCGGTGGGAGACGCCGTGCGCCCGCACCAGCCCGTCGACGGAGCGCCAGGGACCGGCGGCCAGCGCGCAGGCCACCGCCGCGACGCGGCCGAAGTCGATCCCCCAGCTCTGGCGCAGCTCGTCCCTGAGCGCCTCGAGGTCGGGCGTGGACGCGGGCTTCTGAGTCGCCAAGCTGGACCTTCACCTGGAGGTACGGGCCCGCCCTGCTCTGCGCGCCGCCGGGTGCGCCACGATGCCACAGCACCGTGCCCCCCACAAGGAAGCGCGCCGGTCTCCGGTGCCGCCAGCAGCCCGGTCGGCGGCAGGCCCGGTGGGTCGCCAAGGCGCCGCGACCGGCCGGCTCAGCCGGCGGGCGCTACCCGGTACAGGACCAGCTCCTGACCATCCCAGGTCACCTGGGCGAGCGGGGTCATGGCGGCGCGGTCGCGGAACGCCGGAACCTGGCCGGTCGGGTCGCCCGGCCCGCCGACCAGGACGTGGGTGACGCCGAGGCGCCCGACCGGGTCGTCCACGTTGGCCTCCGCCGGCAGCCACGGCGAGACCGTCCGGACGCGGGTGTCGAACAGCAGCGTCGGCGCGTAGGCGCCGTACACGGTGGCCCCCTCAGGCAGCCGGGCGGCGAGCGCGCGCTCGGCGCGCACCCGCTGCCCGGCCCCCTGGTCCGCATCCGCCAGGAAACGGCCAACCCCCGGCGCGGCCACGGCCACGCCGAGCGCACCGACCACCACGGCGGCCCGCCACGGCGCTTGGCGCGGCGGCGGGACGTGACCCCTGCCCCCCGCCTCGTCGACGACCAAGGCCGCCCCGTCGGCCGGGGCACCCTCCCCGGGGGGCGAGCCGGGACGCCGGGCCGGCGCCCGGCTGCGGCCGGCGGCGAGCCCGGCGAGGGCGTCGAGGCCGAAGCCGGCAAGGACGGCGAGCGCTGGCAGGGCGGGGACGACGTAGCGGTTGGGGGCGTAGTCCCCCACCGCGATCGCCGCCCACAGGCCGAGGCCCCAGCCGGCGGCCAGCAGCAGCGCCTCGCGGCGGCGGGCGTCGAGCGACCGCCAGCGTGCGGCCGCGGCGGCCAGGCCGAGGGCGGCGGCGGCGAGCAACGGCAGGGATCGGCCAACGGCCTGGTCGGAGTGGGCCAGGTAGTCGCCGAGGCGGGCGGCGAGCGCCCCGGGGGAGCCGGGGTAGTGGACCTCCGGCCAGATGCGCAGCGCGGTCCGGAGCCGCTCGAGGTTGGGCAGGGCCACCAGCACGAACCAGGCGAGGGCGGCGGCGAGGGCCGCCAGGAGTGCCCATAGCCCGGCGCTCAGGCGCGCCCGGTCCCTTGCGGCCAGCGCCGGGAGCAGCGGGCCGACGAGCAGCACCAGCCCAGGGAGCAGCGCGGTCGCCTTGACCGAGACGGCCGCGGCCAGCAGCAGGCCGGCGAGGGCCGCGAGCGCCCGCGACGGCCGTCGCCTGACCGCGCAACCAGCCACGAAGGCGGCGGTGAGCAGGACCACCACCAGCGGCTCGACGAGCGCCAGGCGGCCGTGCTCGAGCGCCAGGTCGGTCCCGCCGAGCGAGGCCGCGGCCAGCAGCGCGATGCGGCGGCCGAAGGGCTCGGCCAGCCCGACGGCGAGCAGCAGCACCGCCGCGGCCAGGCTGGCCATGGAGATGGCGCGGCCCGCGGCGAGGCGCGCGCCGGTGACACGGAACACCGCCGCCGCGACCGCGCTGTAGGCCCCGTTGCTGAGGCTGCGGTCGACGTCGTCGGTCGCGAAGCGGCCGAACAGAGTCCGGTTGCGCGCGTTGGCCAGGTTGAAGCCCTCGTCGGTGAAGGGGGCGTTGCTGCCGGTCAGCCTCGCCGGCGGGTCGGCATGGGCGAACGGCGCCAGCAGGACGAGCACGGCCAGCGCCAGCAACAGCCCGGGCAGCAGACTCCCCCACCGGCCACGGCTCGGCGCGCGGCCAGCCTCGAGGTCGTCCGTCGGGGCGGACGCAAGCTCTGCGGGCATGGCTGCGATGGTCCCTCGTGGCGGTGGCGGGCGCGTCGCGTGCCTGCGCCCGGAGCGGGGATTGTACGCGCGGGCCTGCCGCATCCGGCCAGGCTGGGCGCCCGTGGTAGGATGCAAACACCAGTGAAATCGCTACGCTGGTGATGCCGCCGACGCGCTGAGATGCGCTCAGGGAGACGTTGACGACGACACCTGCCCCGCGCCGCCGCTACCGCGAAGGTGTCCGCGTGGTCGCCCCGTTCACCGTGGCCGTGGCCGCGTTCGGCATGTCCTTCGGGGTCCTGGCACGCTCGGCTGGCATGGACCGGCTGGCCACGCTGGTGATGTCCGCCACCACCTTCGCGGGCTCGGCACAGTTCGCGGTCGCCTCCATCCTCGGCGCCGGCGGGGGGCTGGTCGCCGCCGTGGCCGCCGCGGTGCTGCTCAACCTCCGCTACGCCCCGATCGGCCTTTCGAGCGCGCCGGCCCTGACCGGCCCGCGCTGGCGCAGGCTGGTCGAGGCCCAGCTCGTGGTCGACGAGTCGTGGGCGATCGCCCAGCGCGACGGCGGCATCGACCGGCACCTGCTGATCGGCGCCGGCGCCGCGTTGTACTGCGCCTGGGTCGGCGGCACCGTGGTGGGGGTGCTCGCCGGCAACCTGATCGCCGACCCGAACCGGCTCGGCCTCGACGCCGCCTTCCCGGCGCTGTTCCTCGCCCTGCTGGTGCCGCAGCTGCGCACGCGCACCAGGCTGGCCGCCGCGCTCGCCGGCGCCGGCCTTGCCGTCGCCCTGATCCCGCTGACGGGCCCGGGCATCCCGGTGATCGCCGCCAGCCTCGCCTGCCTGCTCGGGGCGTGGGAGCGTTGAGCACGACCTGGGCCGCCGTCGCCGCCGTCGGCCTTGCCACCGTGGTCATCAAGGCGTCAGGACCGGTCGTCCTCGGCGACCGGCCGCTGCCTGCGTGGCTCCGCGGCCCGCTCGGGCACCTCGCCCCGGCCTTGCTGGCCGCCCTGGTGGCCACCGCGGTGCTGGCGCGCGACGGCCGCCTGGTGGTCGACGCCCGGCTCGCCGGCCTGGCGGCGGCCGGCGTGGCCATCGCCCTGCGCGCCCCCATCCTGGTGGTGGTCGTTGCCGCCGCGGCGGTCACCGCGCTGCTGCGCGCGCTCGGCTGAGCAAGACCCGACTCGCGGAATCCGGGGTGGTCTTCGTCACGGCACGTCCTCAGCGATGTCAGCTTTACAGTAAAGGAGTGACGCCGCTAACCTACAACCAAATGGTTGTGGGTGAGTTGAGCGACGAGGTCGTGGACCACCTGTTTCATGCGCTGGCGGACGCCACGCGGCGGGACATTCTTCGGCGCTGTGTGCGGGGGGAGCTGTCGGTGTCGCGGTTGGCCCAGGCCTACCCGATGAGCTTTGCCGCGGTGCAGAAGCACGTCGCGGTGCTGGAGCGGGCCGGGCTGGTCACCAAGCAGCGACGCGGGCGGGAGCAGCTGGTGCGGACCGACTTCGATGCCGTACGCCGGGCGCGGCAGGCGCTTGACGAACTCGAGGCGGTCTGGCGGGGGCGGGTGGACCGGATGGCTCAACTGCTTGCGGAGGATGCCCACGCGCTGGCCGAGCTGCTGCCGACCGCGTCCCTGCAGGCGGTGGAAGGCCAGCAGCACAGCGCCGCGGCCGACGTGCTCGCCCCTGCGTTGCGGCGGTTCGCCCAAGGTCAATAGCCGCTGGCCGTGCTGGTGGCCGCTCTCGGGCTGCTGACGCTGGGAGCGGGTGTCGATGGTCGCGGTGTGCAGGCAGAAGCATGGGTCGCGGCCCAGGTCCCGGAACCTGGTGGTGTCCGGTATGCCGACGATCCACAACTGGTCCTCGAAGATCCTCGCCGGCGACCACCTCAGGGTCACGCTGGCCTTGGCGCAGCTCCCGCCCCGCCCACGCGGCCGCCGGGTGCTGGTGCGCGCCGACACCGCCGGGGGGCACCGGAGGCTGAGCAAGCCACCTCCCGTGCCGCCTGCGAAACCCTCCTAGCTAGTGCAGCTCCGAGGGCTCGCCGTGGGTCCACGGCTGGGCGTGCAGGGCGCGCACCAGCGCGCGCAGGCCGACCGCGAGCGCCTCGCGCTCGGCCGGGGTCATGGCCGCGAGCAGCTCAAGGTGCCGGCGGCGATGGGCGGCGGCCAGCGCCGCCGCGGCGGCACGGCCGCGGTCGGTGAGGCGGAGCTGGTAGAAGCGGCGGTTGGCGGGGTTGCGCTCGCGCGCGACCAGGCCGCGGCGCTCGAGACCGGCCAGCAGGCGGCTCACGGTGCTCTTCTCCAGGCCCAGCCGCTCGGCCAGGTCACGCTGGGCGAGCGGGGCGTTGCCGGCGAGCTCGGCCAGGGCGAACCCCTCGGAGAGGGAGCCACCGTGGCCGGGCGCCGGCTGGTCGGGCTGCAGCAGCCCGCTCGCCCGGATGAGCTGGACGATCAGGGGACGGAGCCAGTCGTGGTCGTCGCCCGCCTCGGGTACGCTGGCGGAAGGGTTGTGTTCTACAACTATCGGCGGTACCGTGGCCTCCATGAGTTGCAGCGTACAACTCTAGGAGGTCGCGGTGCACGCTCTCGTACGAGCCGTCCTGCACGGCCGCGCCACCCAGGCTCCCTTCCAGGGACGCGCCAGCCACCTCTACGACCGGGTGGCCGGGCTGCTGCTGCGCGGCTTCTACCGGCACGTCGCCGCCGAGGTCGCCGCGGGCGCCCCGAGGGGCGCCGCGGTGCTCGACGCCGGCGCAGGCACCGGCCGGCTCCTGGTCACGCTGGCCCGCGCCCGGCCGGACCTGGAGCTGACCGGCGTCGACCTCGAGGCCGACATGATCGCCCGGGCCGAGCGCAACGCCCGCGCCGCCGGGCTGGCCGACCGCATCGCACTCCGGGTCGGCGACGCCGCCGACCTGCCCTACCCCGACGACAGCTTCGACCTGGTGGTCTCCACCCTGAGCATGCACCACTGGAAGGATGTGGAGCCCGTGCTCGGCGAGCTCGCCAGGGTGCTGCGCCCCGGAGGTCGCCTGTGGATCTACGACTTCCGCTCCTCGCCGGCACACGGGCTGACCGAGTCGTTCCCCGCCTTCGACGGCCGGCCGATGCTGCGCGAGCCGGTGCGCTACGGGCGCGTGCCGCTGCACGCCCGCTTCGCCCGCTTCGCGATCACCAAGCCGAGCCCGGCGAGCTGACCACCGCGGCCCCCGCCGGGAGGCCAGAGGGCACCGCAGGGGCGGGACCTTCTTCCCTGCCCGGGTGCGGCGGCCCGGGCATAGCGTCACGGATGACAGGCCCGTCGCCTTCGGCGGCGGCAGGGTGTGGCGCGTGGAGGCGGTGGCGATGGACGACAAGGTGCGTTTCACGGCGCTGGCGGCGGGCGCCGCCACCCTCGGGGTCGCCGCGGTCGCCTGGCACGACCGGCACGCCAGGGGGCCGGCGAGCGGGCAGCTGAACCCGTCAGGGCACGGACGGCCGGTGGCCGGCTGCGGGTGCGCCCGCTGCACTGGCCGGCAACAGCCCTCCGAGGGGCTCGCGCGGCTGCTCGCGGCGGCCCGCCGGGTCGGGCTCGACCACGACGACGGGCGCACGGTGGCACGGGTGACGCTGGTCACCTTCCTGTCCTGCCTGCCGCCGGTCGAGCGGATCCGCTTCCTGGCGGCGCTCCCGGCCGACGTGCGCCGCATGGCCGCGTGGCCGTCGCGGCGGACCTGGGAGCGACGCGAGATCCACAGCGGCGACCAGCTCGTGCGGGCGATCGCCGAGCGCTGCGAGCTGGATGGCACGGCCAAAGGGGAGGCGGTGACCACGGCGCTGCTCGCGGTCCTGCGCGAGCTGTCCGGCCCGGAGGCAGGCGCCGTCAGCGCCGCGCTGACGGCGGGCCTGCGTCCGATCTGGACCGGGTCGGCCAGCGAAGGCGGCTCCTCGCTCGCCAGGCGCGTCTGGGGCGAGACGCCGGTCCGGGGCGAGTGGCGCTGGGTCCAGGCGCCGGTCCCCGCCACCCCCCGGCCGCGGCGGCCCACCCTCGTCCCGGTGAGGTGACCGGCGGCGGCTCAGCCCTTGGAGGCGAGCGTGGCGAGCAGCCAGGTGCCGTAGACGACGGTGACGACGCCGAGGTCGAGCAGGACCCTGGCGACGATCCGCTCGGCCCGGCCGCGCAGGCCGAAGTCGAGCAGGACCGCGTGCACGCCGGCGATGGCGTGCCACGTCACCGTCAGCAGGAACAGGACCTCGACGACGAACACCAGCGGGTTGGAGATCCAGGCGACCACGTCGGCGTAGCTGCGCAGGCCGCCCCTCGCGACGAAGTGCTGGACGATCATGTGCACGGTGAGCAGCACCAGCAGCAGCACGCCGCTGCCCGCCTGGGCCACCCAGGCCGAGGTGGGGCTTGGCCGCCGCCGCCGCGGCTCGCTCCGCGGGCTTGCCGCCTCCCGGGTCACGCCGGCCATGGCTCAGCCCCCTCAGGTCAGGATCCGCACCGCGGCGACGAGCGCTACCAGCGCACCGATGATCATCAGGGCCAGGTACAGGGCGCGCTGCCTGCCGACCACCAGCCCGGAGCCGACCAGCGCGGCGTGCAGCCCGCTGAGGCCGTGCAGCAGCAGGCCGACGACCAGCACCACGTCCAGCGCCAGGAACCACGGCCGCTTGAACAGCTCCACCAGGCCGTCCCATGCCTCGGGGCCACGGAGCAGGGTGCTCAGCACGACCAGGTGCAGGTAGAGGTAGAGGACAGGCCGAGCGCGCTGACCCGGCTGATCGTGAACGCCCAGGCGCCCAGGTGGCGGCCGCGCGGGTCGTACCAGCGCACGCCGCGGCCGGCCTCCGGCGCCCTCACCGCCGTCGCCTCCCCGCCAGCGGCCGGGCCAGCCGGTCGCGGAGCAGCCTGCGGCGCAGCGCCATGATGGCGCCGGCGGGGTCGACGCCCGCCGGGCACACCTCGGAGCACTCGAACGCCAGGTGGCAGCGCCACGCCCCCTGGCCGTCGTCGGCCAGGGAGAGCGCGGCCGCCGGGTCGCTGCCGCGCGGCTCGCTGGCCACCCGCCAGGCGGCGGTGAGCGCGGCCGGGCCCTGGTAGCGGGGATCGCCGCCGGCCACCGGGCAGGCGGACACGCACAGGCCGCACTCGATGCAGTCCTCGAAGCGGACCAGCCCGTCGAGGCGGGCCGCGCCGTCGCCGTCGTCCGCGTCGCCGTTCGCGGCCCCGTCGTGGGCCGCCCTGACCAGCGGCCGTCCGGTCGCCTCGAGGCGCTGGTAGAAGTCGCCCATGTCGACCACCAGGTCGGCCACCACCGCAGCGCCGGCGAGCGGCTCGACCACCACCCGGTCGCCGAGCTCGTCGGTGCCGGTGACGCACGCGAGCACCTCGCGCCCGTCGACCCGCACGCCGCAGGTGCCGCAGGAGGCGTGCAGGCAGGAGTGGCGCAGCGCCAGCCCGGGGTCGTGGTGGCGGCGGACGTGCAGCAGCGCGTCGAGCACCGTGCCGCCCGGCCGCACGGGCACCTCGAACTCGTCGTAGCGCGGCCCGGGGTCGCGGGACCGGTGGCGGAAGACCCGCAGGCGGATGGTGCGTTCGCTCATGCCACCCTCCTGGTGTAGAAGGCGGAGTGCGGCAGCAGCACCGTCTCCCTGGTGCGGCAGGGAGCCTCCAGCCCCAGCTTGGCGCAGACCAGGTCGGCGGCCGCCTCGGCCATGCCCCGCAGGGTGGTGGCCTTGCCGCCCGTGATGGTGACCAGGCCCTCGACACCGTCGCCGGCGTGGTCGAAGCACTTGAAGGTGCGCGACAGCTCCCTGCCGGTCGCCGCCCCGGCCGCGCCGACCAGCGGCCGCGCCGCGGACCAGGCCGCCCGGACCGTGGCCGTGGCCACCGCGGGGACCAACCGCGCGCCCTCCCGGAACATCGCCTCGACGTGGTCAGCGGGCACCTCGAGGTCGTCGGGGTCGTCGACCACCCACGAGCTGGTGCCGACGACCGAGAGGCCCCGCTGCGGCAGCACGATGTCGCCGTCCCCGGCGCGGTGCAGGCGGTTGACCACCAGCCCGCAGAGGCGGCCGCGCAGCGCGAGCAGCACGCCGGGCGACGGCCGCACGGGCACGTCCACCCCGGCCCAGCGGACCACCCACCCGGCCGCACCAAGGGCCGGCGGCGTTCACCACCACGTCCGCGCTGATCACGGCGTCGCGGCCGGCCAGGTGGTCGCGCACGGCCACCCCCGTGACCGTGCCACCGCTGCGCAGCACGCCGAACACCTCGGTGAAGGGCCGCAGCACGGCGCCGTTGGCCCGTGCGGTGGCGAAGAAGCGCAGTGGCAGCCGCATCGCGTCCATGGTCGCGTCCGGCACCCAGACCGCCGCCTTCAGCGTCGGGGCGAGGCCGGGTTCGAGCCGCAGCGCCTGGTCAGGCGAGAGCTCCCTGGTCGGGATCGAGCAGGCGGCGCAGGCGGCGAGGAAGCCGGCCAGGCCGTCTGCGTCCTCGTCGGTGAGGGCGACGAACAGGCCGCCGTTCTCCTCGAACGAGCCCGGGGCGATGCGGCGCAGGATGCGGTTCTCCTGGATGCACTCGGTGGCCGACTCCGGGTCGCCGACGGCGTAGCGGGCGCCGGAGTGCAGCAGCCCGTGGTGGCGCCCGGTGGTGCCCGAGGTCAGCTCACCCCGTTCCACCAGGGTGACGCGCAGCCCGCGCAGGGTCAGGTCGTGGGCGAGGGCGCCGCCGGTGCCGCCGCCCCCGACGATCACCACCTGCGCGTCCATCTGCCCTCGTCACCCCTCTACCTGCCGGTCCGATGGCAGCATCCGGCAGTGGCGGGGTCGCGGCCGAGTGCCGGACGGCCCACCGACGGCGGGCCGTTCGCCTCGCCGCTCAGGCGCGCGCGGCGACCAGGTTCTGCGGGCGGCCGGCCAGGTAGGCGGCCACGTTGCCGGCGGTCACGTCGAGGATGCGCTGCACCGCCTCGGCCGAGTCGAAGCCGATGTGCGGGGTGACGACCACGTCCTCCCGGCCGGCGAGGAGCTGGTTCTCGACCAGCCGCCGCAGGGCGCTCTCGTCGTGCTTCGAGGCCAGCATGCGCCGGTCCTCGGTCAGCAACTCCTCGCCTTCCAGCACGTCGAGGCCGGCGCCGCCGAGGATGCCCTCGTCCAGTGCCCACAGCAGCGCCTCGGTGTCGACCAGCCCGCCCCTTGCCGTGTTGACCAGCAGGGCGCCCCGCTTGAAGCGGGCCAGCAGCCCACGGTCGACCAGGTGGTGGCTGGCGGGCGTGTAGGGGGCGTGGAGGGAGACGATGTCGGCGCGGGCGACCAGCTCGTCGAGCTCCAGGTAGCGGAAGCCGATCACCTCGGCGAGCAGCGGCTGGGGGCGCGGGTCGGCGGCGAGGACCTCCATGCCGAAGCCGCGGCCGATCTTGGCGACGTGCAGGCCGATGTGCCCGGTGCCGACCAGGCCGAGGACGCGGCCGCGCAGGTCGAAGCCTTGCAGCCCGGCGAGGGAGAAGTCGCCCCGCTGGGTCCGCACCCAGGCCTTGTGGACGTTGCGCGACAGCGCCAGGATCAGCGCGAAGGTGTGCTCCGCGACGGTGTTCTCCCCGTAGGTGGGGACGTTGGCGACGACCACGCCCCTGGCCTTGCAGGCCGCCAGGTCGACGTGGTCGTACCCGGTCGAGCGGGTGGCCACCAGCTCGAGGTCGGGGCAGGCGGCGAGCAGCTCGTCGCCGACCCGCGAGCCGACGAACACGCTCAGGACCTTCACGCCGGGACCGAGCCCTGCTGGCGGCGGCGCGCCGCGGACGGGCTCGGGGGTGTTGGACAGCTCGGCGCTGACGCCGGCGGCCTCGAGGGCGGCGCGCAGGCGGGCGGACTCCTCGGCGTCGGCCTCGGCGGCGAACACGGTCAGGGGCATCGGCTGTCCTTGGTCGAGGGTGCTCGGACCAGCGCAGACTACCCGCCGATCGGCCCTCCAGCCTGGCGGCGCGCGATGCTACGCTGCGGCCGTGGAGCAGGGACGGGCTCGCGACGAGCGGCTGCTGGAGGCTGGGCTGATCCTGTCCTCCGAACTGTCGCTGCCCCTGACCCTGCAGCGCATCGTCGAGCTGGCGGCCGAGATCACCGGCGCCCGCTACGGCGCCCTGGGGGTGCTCGGCCCGGACGGGGCCATCACCGCGTTCATCACCACCGGGGTGTCCGAGGCCGAGCGCGCGGCCATCGGGCACATCCCGGTCGGCCGGGGCATCCTCGGCGTGCTGATCGACGACGCCACGCCCCTGCGCCTGCAGGACATCAGCCGCGACCCGCGCTCGGTCGGCTTCCCGCCCAACCACCCGCCGATGCGCTCCTTCCTCGGCGCGCCGGTCAAGGCACGCGGCCGGGTCTTCGGCAACATCTACCTGACCGAGAAGCAGGGCGCCGAGGAGTTCGACGCCGACGACGAGAGCGCCCTGACGGTGCTCGCTTCGCAGGCGGGCGTGGCGATCGAGAACGCCCGCCTGTACGAGGAGGCGAGCGACCGGGCGCGCCGCCTCGAGGCCCTGCGGGCGGTCGCGACGGCCATCCTCGGCGGCGGTCGCGCCGAGGCGGTGCTCGGTCTGGTCGCCCGCTACGCCCGCGAGCTGGCCGGCGCGGACGTCGCCGCCATCGCGGTGCCCGCCGACGACGGGGAGCTGGTCGTCCAGGCGGCGGACGGCGTCCAGGCCGAGCGCCTGCGCGGGGTCCGCTTCCCGGTCGAAGGCTCGGTGGCCGGCGAGGTCCTGCGCAGCGGCAAGGTCGTGGTGCTGCCCGACGCCAACGCCGAGGAGCGCGTCGACCAGCCGCTGGTCGGCCTCGGCCAGGTGGGCTCTGCGCTGTTCGCCCCGCTCTCGGCGGAGGGGAGGGCGTTCGGCACCCTGGCGGTGGCCAACGCCCACGGCGGCCCCGCCTTCCGCGAGGCCGACGTGCAGCTGCTCGAGACGTTCGCCGCGCAGGCGGCGGTCGCGCTCGAGCACGTGCGCCTGCGCCGCGAGCTCGACCGCCTAGTGGTCATCCAGGACCGCGAGCGGATCGCCAAGGAGCTGCACGACGGGGCCATCCAGGCGCTGTTCGCGGTCGGCCTGGGCCTGCAGGGCACCGCGATGCTCGCCCGCGACCCCGAGCTCGCCGCCCGCATCGAGGGCGCGGTCGACGAGCTCGACCGCGTCATCCGCGACCTGCGCAACTACATCTTCGGCCTGCGCCCGGGGATCCTCGCCGACCGCCAGCTCGACCAGGCCCTGCGCCGGCTGGTGGAGGAGTTCCAGCAGCGCAGCGGCGTGGTGGCCGTGGCCGAGATCGACCCGGAGGCCGCCGCGCTGCTGGCCGGCAGCGCCGGCGACGTGGTCCAGCTCGCGCGCGAGGCCCTGTCCAACGTCAGCCGGCACGCCGCCGCCACCACCTGCCGCGTCAGCCTGCGCCAGGAGGAGGCCGGCGTGGTCCTCGAGGTCGACGACGACGGGCGCGGCTTCGACCCGGACGTGGCCGCCGGCGGCCACGGGCTCCCCAACCTGCGCGAACGGGCCGCCGCCCTCGGCGGGCAGGCCGAGATCAGCAGCACCCCCGGGCAGGGCACCACCGTGCGGGCGACCATCCCCCACTGACCGGTCTGGGACGCCTGTTCCGCCGCACGACCCGTTCGGAACGGGACCTTCGACTCCTGTGCGGCGGCTCGTCGACGGTCACCCTGACCGCATGTTCGTGCGCTATTACGTTGAGCTGACGCTCCCTCCCGACCAGGTCGAGGGCGCACTGCTCGACGCTCCCTCCGAGTTGCTCTCGGCGCTGGCCGGGCAGGCCGACCAGCGCGGCGGCGGGCTGCTCGCCGAAGTCGGCGTCGGGCCACTCGGTCCTCGCCTCGGCCGCCGGGTCGCCGTCAGCCTCGCCGCCCCGGTGCGCCTGCCCTCCAAGACGCTGCTGCCATTCACCTGGCGGCCGACCAGCGGCAACGGCCTGCTGCCCGACCTCGACGGCGACATCGAGGTGGGCACGCTCGGCCCCGGCCGCACGCAGCTCGCGCTGACCGCGCGCTACCAGCCGCCGCTCGGCACGGTCGGCCGCGCGGTCGACCGGATGCTGCTGCACCGGGTGGCCGAGGCGACCGTCAAGGACTTCCTCGACCGGGTCGCCGAGGCGCTGGCTCACCCCGCAGCGTGATCCACCCGGGGGGGTGTGCGGGGGCGGAGCCCCCTGCAGTCGTCGGGTCCTGCGCCCGGATCCCTGTTGGGCCTCGGGTAGGTTTGGCGTGATCCACGATGCCAAGGGCAGGTTCGCCGTGCCGTGCGACGCGATGCAAACAGGCAGAGGCCGGCGCCGTGGGCGCCGGCGCCGGCCTTGACTTGCGGTCAGCCGCGCTCTGGCGACGGCCTCGCGTCGCCCTCGAACACGGCGTCGACCTCGCGGGCCAGCGCGGCGGCGCGGGCGGCGAAGCGGCCGGGCCGGAAGGCCTCGAGCAGCGGCTCCAGCGGGCCGCCGGCGACCTCCCTGGCGACCAGGCGCCCGAGCGCCGGAGCGACGGTGACGCGGGTTGGTGGCGACGTTTTCCTGGGAGCGCTCGCCGATCAGCACCGCGTGGTGGTCGGGCTCGCGCGGGTGGCGGTCGTCGAGCTGGCGCAGGTGCACCGGCGGGCCCGGCCTGCCAGGCAGGTACACGACACCCGGGGCCAGTGGCGCCACCGGGGAGGTCCGCAGCAGCATGCCGGGGCTGGGCACGGTCGGGACGTCGAGGCCGACCTCGGCGGCGACCGCCAGCGACTCGGCCCCGGCGGCGAGTACCACCGTGGCGGGCCGCAGCACCTCGCGATCGACCTCGAGCCGGATGCCGTCCTCGTCCAGCCCCACCCTGGCGCGGCGGCCGGTCAGCAGCCGCACGCCGGCCTGCGCCAGCGCGGCGCGGCTGGCCGCAAGCACCTTCGGCACGTCGACCTGCGCGTCCGCCTCGGCATGGGAGGCGGCGGCGACCGGCCCGGGGTCGGCGTCGGGCAGCAGCTCCCGCAACTGCCTCTCGGTGATCAGGCGCACCGGGTAGCCGCGCGCCTGGGCGCGCGCCACGCGCTCGGCCAGCACGCGTCCCTCGTCCGGGTCGCTCTCCCAGCGCACCTCCCCACCGCGCCGGAAGGCAACCGTTCCCCCGAGCCGCTCCGCCCAGCGCCGCCAGCTTCCCATCCCGGCGCAGGCGAGCTCGTAGTAGCCGACCGGGTCCTTGTCGAAGGCGGAGATCGAGGCGAACGACAGCGCCGAGGCGGACGAGCCCGGCGGCCCGGCGTCGACCAGCACGGTGCGGACCCCGAGGTCGCAAAGGTGCAGAGCGATGGCGGAGCCGACGATCCCGCCGCCGACCACGGCGACCGCATGCTCGGTGGGTTCCATGAGTGCCTCCACGATCCGGTACGGGCCACCTTGGCGCTCGCCCGGCGACAGCCTCCCGTTCCGGCCCGGCGGCCACCACGGCCATCCGTCCCGCTGCCGACGGGTCTCCCGGGCCGTGCGCGGAGCCGCCGGGCCCGCTGGTGCTGCCCTGCCGTTCCGTCGACCGGCCCTCGCCCCGTGGGACCTTCGTCCGTTCCGGATTGGCGTGGTCGCCGGATACGGTCGGCCAGGCAGGTGCGGCCCTGACAGGGAGGTCGCCGTGGGCGCGGGCGTCGAGCGGGAGCACTTCGAGCAATTCGACTACGACCGCTTCGGCGAGCGTCTCGAGCGCAGCCTGGCGGCGCTGCGCCGGCTGCTGGCCCGGCCCGGCTTCGGCGTCGGCCCGGTCACGGTCGGCGCCGAGCTGGAGCTGTTCCTGGTCGACGCGGCCGGCCGGCCGCTGCCGCTGAACGACACGGTCAGCGCGGACACGCGCGACGCGCGGGTGACCGTGGAGGTCGACCGTTTCGACCTGGAGGTCAACCTGACGCCGGCCGGGCTGGCCGGCCGCCCGTTCAGCGCCTTTCGCCGCGAGCTCGACGAGGCCATCAGCCTGGTCGCCCGGGCGGCCGCGGCGCACGGCGGCCGCGTGGCCACGATCGGGATCCTGCCCACCCTCCACCCAGACGACCTCGGCCGCGCCGCGCTCAGCGACCGCGGCCGCTACCGTGCCATCGACCGCGGCCTGCGTCGGCTGCGCCACGGGCCCTTCCGGGTCTGCATCGACGGGCAGGACCCGCTCGACAGCGTCTGCGACGGCATCTCCCTCGAGGGGGCCAACAGCTCCTGGCAGGTCCACCTGCGCGTCGATCCGGCCGCGTTCGGGCGCACCTTCAACGCGGTGCAGATGGCCACGCCGCCGGTGCTGGCCGCGGCCGGCAACTCGCCGACCTTCCTGGGCCACCGGCTCTGGGACGAGACCCGCATCGTCCTGTTCAAACAATCGGTCGACGTCCGTGACGCGCGCGACCGGCGCGTGGCGCGCGTGGCGTTCGGCAGCGGCTGGGCGCGCGACGGCGCGCTCGAGCAGTTCGAGCAGAGCGTGCGGCTGCACCAGCCCGTCCTGCCGCTGGTCGCCGACGAGGACCCGCTCGACCAGGTCCTCGACGGGCGCGTGCCGCGCCTGACCGAGCTGCGGCTGCACCAGGGGACGGTGTGGCGCTGGAACCGGGCGATCTACGACCCGGCGGGCGGCGGGCACCTGCGCATCGAGATGCGCTCGCTGCCGTCAGGGCCGACGGTCACCGACATGCTCGCCAACGCCGCCTTCGCGCTCGGCCTCAGCCTGGCGCTCGCGCCGGAGGCGCGCGCCTGGACGAGGGCGCTGCCGTTCGAGCGGGTGCACCACGACTTCTACCGGGCGGCCAAGCACGGCCTCGACGCCGAGATCGCCTGGCCGCTCGAGCCAGGGCGGCCGCGCACGCTCAGGGCGTCGGAGCTGGTGCCGCGGCTCCTGCCGTTAGCCCGCGAGGGCCTGGTGCGTGCCGGCGTGGCCGCCGGTGAGGCCGCGGAGCTGCTCGAGGTGGTCGGCGCCCGGGTGGCCGCCGGCCAGACCGGTGCCGTCTGGCAGCGCCGAGTGCTCGCCAGGCTGGTCCCTGGCCTTGGGCGGGAGCGCGCACTCGCGGCGATGCTCGACCGCTACGTGGAGCTCTCCGCCGGCGGCGCGCCCGTGCACACCTGGCCCGTCGAGAGCTGAGCGCGCGACGGTGTCACGCGCCGAGGCCCCAGAAAGCGTACCGTGACGGCGCTGCGAGCAGGGCGCCTGCGCGCCGGCCGCCGGGGCGGCATGCTTGAGCCGAGGCGCCGCCTCCTGGAAGGATGTACCGGATGGAGACGCCACCACTGCGGGTCATGCTGGTCGACGACCACGAGGTCGTCCGCGACGGCATCAAGGCGCTGCTGGCCGGTACCGAGGACATCGTGGTCTGCGCCGAGGCGGGCTCGGTGCGCCAGGCGGTCGCCGAGGCCGAGCGGGCGCTGCCCGACGTGATCGTGATGGACGTGCGCCTGTCCGACGGCTCGGGCATCGAGGCGACCCGCGACATCCGCGCGCAGCGGCCGGCGACCCAGGTGCTGATGCTCACCTCGTTCGCCGACGACGAGGCGCTGTTCGCCTCGATCATGGCCGGCGCCGCCGGCTACGTGCTCAAGCAGATCAAGGGCGGCGAGCTGGTCCGGGCGATCCGCGCCGTCGGGCAGGGCCAGAGCCTGCTCGACCCGGCCGTGACCAAGGGCGTGCTCGACCGGCTCCGCAGGGGCAAGCACCTGCTCAAGGACGAGAAGCTGGCGCGGCTGTCGCCGCAGGAGGAGCGCATCCTGGGGCTGGTCGCCAGCGGCAGGACCAACCGGCAGATCGGCGAGGAGCTGGGCCTGGCGGAGAAGACGGTCAAGAACTACGTCTCCAGCATCCTGTCCAAGCTCGAGGTCGCCCGCCGCGCCGAGGCCGCCGCCTACCTCGCCCGCCACACCACCACCCCGGGCGCTTAGCTTGTGATCCAACCCGGGGTCGCTTCCTCACCAGGGGCGACCGCTCGAGGTGGACGCGGATGCGGCGAGGTCCTCCTCCAACCAGCCAACCCACTCGCCAGTGAACGACCAGCACGCCACCGCCGACCCTCCGGCACGCCCCAACCAGCGCCACGAACGCCTCATGAAAGCCGAGGTTAGAGCGCCTCGCGGCTGCGCTCGAGGAAGCCTCGCTCGGCTGTGTTCTCGGTGCGGGCGATCGCCGCCTCGTACGCCAGCGCCGCCTCGGCGTTGCGGCCCAGGCGCCGGAGCAGTTCGGCGCGGATGGCGTGGAACCGCTGGTAGCCACCGAGGTCGAGGTCGTCGACCAGGGCAAGCGCCGCATCCGGCCCCTCGACCTCGGCCACCGCCACCGCGCGGTTGAGGGCCACGACCGGGCTCGGGGCGAGCGACAGGAGCTGGTCGTACAGCGTCAGGATCTGCCACCAGTCGGTGGCGGCCGCGGTCGGCGCGTCGCTGTGGACGGCGTTGATCGCCGCCTGGATCTGGTACGGGCCGGGCTGGTTGCGCCGCAGGCAAGCTCGCACGAGGGCCTGGCCCTCGGCGATGAGGCCGCGATCCCAGCGGCCGCGATCCTGGTCGGCCAGGAGCACGAGGTCGCCGTCCGTGGTCGTACGGGTGGCGCGACGCGACTCGACCAGCAGCAGGAGCGCGAGCAGTCCCATGACCTCCGGTTCGTCGGGCATGAGCTCGGCCAGGAGCCGTCCGAGACGGATGGCCTCCGCGCAGAGGTCCTCACGGACGAGCCTGTCGCCCGAGCTCGCCGTGTGGCCCTCGTTGAAGATGAGGTAGACCACGGCCAGCACGGCCCGGAGGCGGTCGGGGAGGTCCGCCTCGTCCGGGACCCGGTACGGGATCCTCGCGTCGCGGATCTTGCCCTTGGCCCGGACCAGCCGTTGGGCCATGGTCGGCTCGGGTACCAGGAAGGCGCGCGCGATCTCCGCGGTGGTGAGCCCTCCGAGCAGCCGCAGCGTCAGCGCGACCTGGGCGCCGACGGCGAGCGCGGGGTGGCAGCAGGTGAAGATCAGGCGCAACCGGTCGTCGCGCACGGCGCCCTCCTCGGCCGGCTCACCGCCGGCGTGCAGCAGGGCGGCCTGGGCCTGCCGGTCGGAGCGGGACGCCTCCCGGCGCAGGCGGTCGATCGCCCGGTTGCGGGCGGTGGTGATGATCCATCCCGCCGGGCTCGGCGGCAGCCCGCTGGACGGCCACCGTTGCAGCGCCGCGGTGAACGCGTCCTGGACCGCCTCTTCGGCGACGTCGATGTCACCGAAGACGCGGACGAGGACGGCCACCGCGCGACCGTACTGCTCGCGGAAGACACCTTCGATCTCCGAGGCGGGCAGGGCCGCTCAGTCCTCGGCTTCGCCCACGAACGGCCGCACTTCGATCGGGAGGGTGGTCGCAAGGGCGGCCTTGCGCCCCCATTCGAGCGCGGCGTCGAGATCGGGTGCCCGGATGATGGTGAACCCGCCGATGTGCTCCTTGCCCTCGGTGAACGGGCCGTCGGTCACGAGCACCTCGCCGTCCTCGAGCCGCACCACGGTGGCCGTGCTCGGAGGGTGCAGGCCCCCGGAGAAGACCCATGCGCCAGCGGCCTCGAGCTCCTGGCGCAGGGCGTCGATCTCCCGCATCACCTTCTCCAGGACCTCGCGCGGCGGCGTGCCTCCTTCGGGCTGGTACACGCTGAGCAGGTACTGCTTCATCCGGTGTTCCCCCCTGCCGTCGGTCCGGCCGGCCGGTAGGTCGCGGTCAGCACGCCGCTGGTCGTCGTCCTGCTGTCGACCAGCCGGAGCGCGGTGAAGGTACCGCCGTCGGCGAACAGGCGGCGTCCCGATCCAAGCACCAGCGGGTGGATCAGCAGTATGTACTCGTCGACCAGGTCGCCCCGCTGCAGCGACTGGACCAGCGCGCCGCTGCCGAGGACCACCAAGTCCTTGTCCAGCCGCTGCTTGAGCCTGGCCACGGCCGCTGCGGCGTCGCCCTCGAGGAGGGTGGAGTTCTGCCACGGCAGCGGCTCCTGCAACGTGGTCGACGCGACGTACTTCTGGGTGTTGTCGAGCACGGCCGTGAAGGGGTTGTCGGTCCGGTTGGGCCAGTAGGCGTAGAAGTCCTCGTAGGTCCGCCGCCCCAGCAGCAGGCCACCGGTACTTGCCATGCTCTCCCCGGCCATCCTGCCCAGGTCCGGATCGGCGTAGGGCGTCGCCCAGCCGCCGTGCTCGAAGCCTCCACGGAGGTCCTCGTCCGGCCTTCCCGGCGCCTGCATGACCCCGTCGAGCGTCAGACTCGTGAACACCACGACCTTGCCCATTCGAAGCTCCTTCCTGTGCGGCCTCTCACCCCCTATACGAACGGCTTGCGGCCTGATCGACAGCGCGACGGCCGCGTCACGAACTGCCCCACCCCGCGACACGGCGCAGGCGGCCGTGGAGGTGGGACGAGGGGTGACCATCACGCCATGCCCGGGCTGCCGCGCAGCCAACGCCGGGAGCCGGCTCGACGGGCCGGCTCCCGGCGTCTCAGCGGTCCCGCATGCCCGCGGCGTAGGAGGCGAGCGACCTGACGTAGTTGGCCCGCTCGTAGGCCAGCGGGTCGCGGATGGCGCGCTGGCTCAGGCGGCCGCGCAGCTCGGCCGGCGAGGCGTGGCCGTGGCCGGCGAGCCAGTCGCGCAGCCCGGCCTCGACGCCGGCGAGGTGGTCGGGGCCGTTGCGCAGCAGCGCCGAGGTCATCATGGTCACATCCGCCCCGGCAAGCAGCGCCTTGACCACGTCCTCGGCGGTGTGGACGCCGGTCGAGGCGGCCAGCGAGGCGTCGCCGAGGTGGCCGTGCAGGATGGCGATCCAGCGCAGCGGCAGGCGCAGCTCCACCGAGCTGCTCAGCTCGAGGCCGTGCACCACGTCGAGCAGCTCGACGTCCAGGTCGGGCTGGTAGAAGCGGTTGAACAGCACCAGGCCGTTGGCGCCGGACTCCACCAGGCGCCTGGCCATGTTGGCCATGGCGCTGAAGTAGGGGCTCAGCTTCACCGCGAGCGGGATGCTCACCGCGGCGCGCACCGACTTGACCAGGTCGAGGTAGCGCCACTCCACGTCGGTGGCCGAGAGGCCGGGGCTGGTCGAGACGTAGTAGACGTTGAGCTCCAGCGCGTCGGCGCCGGCCTCCTCGAGCCGGGCGGCGTGCCGCACCCAGCCTCCCCTGGTGACGCCGTTGAGGCTGGCGATCACCGGGATCGACAGCTCGGCCTTGGCCTGCCGCAGCAGCGACAGGTAGGCGGCGAGGCCGCTGCCGTAGCCGGCCGCACGAGGCGCGGCGGCGGTCTCGCCGGTCTCGTCGGGCTCGTACACCTCAGCGTCCAGCTCCTCCTCGAACAGCGAGGGCAGCACCACGGCGGCGGCCCCCGCCGCCTGCAGCCGCAGCAGGCCGTCGAGCGAGCTCGTGAGCGGCGACGACGACGCGACCAGCGGCGAGCGCAGGTCGAGCCCCAGGTAGCGGGTGTGCAGGTCGGTCATCACATGCCTCCTCGGCGGTCAGGCCACGCGGATGGCGCTGCCGAGCAGGTCCCGGATGGAGACCATGCCGACCACGCGGTCGTCCTCGACGACCGGCAGGTGGCGGCACTCCAGCTCGAGCATGGCCAGCACCGCCTGGTGCACGTCCATGTCCAGGCTGACCACGGTCGGCCACTCGGTCATGTAGCCGGCCACCGTCACCGCCTCGGCGTCGGCGCCCTCGGCGATCGCGCGGGTCAGGTCCCGCTCGGTGAGGATCCCGGCCAGGCGCTCGCCGTCCATCACCACCAGCGCCCCCACCTGGTTCTCGCGCATCCTGGTGGCGGCGTCGGCCAGGGTCTCGTCACCTTCGGCGACCACCACACGCGACCGGTAGATCGACCTGACCTTCACCGCACTCACCTCGCTGTCGCGCATCCCCGGTGCTTCCTCGAGGACCTTACGATCCGCCAGAGTGGCCGGGGAACGTCCCAACGACCCACGGCTCACGGGACCTTCGGCCACGGGTCCGGGGCTCACGCAGCGAAACGGTGGCTCCGCACCTCATCCCTGTTTCTCGGGGACGGTACCCGCGAGCCCGAGGCCGAGCAGGTCGCGCATGGACAGCATGCCGACCAGGCGGCCCTCCTCGAGCACGGGCAGGTGGCGGACGCCCAGCTCGGCCATGCGCCTGACGGCCACGACGAGGTCGTCGTCTGGCCGGACGGTCGCCGGGGACGGGGTCATGCAGGCCGACACCGGCGTCGCCGCCGGGTCGATGCCGTCGGCGACCGCCGCGGTCACGTCGCGCTCGGTCACGATGCCGACCAGCGCGTGCCGCTCGTACACCGGCAGGGCGCCGACCGCGTGCCACTGCATCCGGCCGGCGGCCTCAGCCAGCGAGTCGTCGACCTCAGCGGTGAGCAGCGGAGGCGTCCTCCGCTCGGCGCCGCCGTGGTCAACGGCCTGCGGCTGGCAGTGCTCCAGGACCTTCATCGGATGCCCCCTTCCGCTTGCACGCCGGACCCTAGTCGGCCGCGGGCCGCCCTCGTAGGGCCTGACGGCCCCCGCTCGACGGGCCAGGTCGCGCTTGCTCGCTAGCGCCGGCGGGCGGCCAGCGGCAGCGGCGGCGGGGCCGCCTCCACGCGCACGCGTGCGTCGACCACGACCGCGCCCTGGCCTCTTGGCAGCACCATCACCGGGTTGAGGTCCAGCTCGACCACCTCCGGGTGCGCCTCGACCAGCGCGCCGACCCGCAGCAGCAGGTCCTCGAGCGCGGCCACGTCGGCGGGCGGCGCGCCGCGATAGCCGTCGAGCAGCGGGAAGGTCACCAGCGAGCGCACCATCGCGGTGGCGTCGGCGTCGGTCAACGGGGTGATCCGCACCTGGACGTCGCGCAGCAGCTCCACCGCGGTCCCGCCGGCGCCGCACGCGACCACCGGGCCGAACGACGGGTCGTGGACCACGCCGACCAGCATCTCCACGCCCGCAGCGACCATGCGCTGGACCAGGAAGCGCTCCACCGCGTGACCGGCTGCCGCCACCCCGTCCGCCATCTCCGCCGCCGCCGCGCGCACCTGCTCGGTACCGGTCAGCGCCAGACGGATGCCGCCGGCCTCGGTCTTGTGGATCAGGCCGGGCGCGACCGCCTTGACGGCCACCGGGCCGCCCAGCTCGTCGGCCGCGGCGGCGGCCTGGTCGGGCGTCTCGGCCAGACGCCAGGGGGCCAGGGGCAGCCCGTAGCAGTCGAGCAACTGGGCCACCTCGTCGGGCGCGAGCCACCGCGGCCCGTCCGCCAGGGCGGCGGCGAGCAGCCCGGCGGCCTCGTCGCGGCGCAGCCCTTCGAGCTCGGGCAAGCGCCCCTCTGGGGTCGCCCGCCAGGCGCCGTACTCCACTGCCCTTGCCAGCGCCCTTGCGGCCTCCTCGGGGAAGCGGTAGGAGGGGATCCGCCTCGCCCGCCCGTCCCCAGGGACGGTGCCCGTCAGCACGCCGGCGGGTGGGGCGGAATCGGCGGCGTCCGCTCGGCGGGCGGCGGCAGCGCCGGGTAGGGGCTCCGGGTTCAGCTCGGCGGGCACCCCCTGGGCGGACATGAACACCGCCAGCACCGGGAGGTCCTCGGCGGTGGCGGCCCCGTCGTGGATCGCCCTGGCCACCGCCGCCGGGTCGGTCGCCAGCGGCGGGATGAAGATCACGATCACCGCGTCGGCCTCGCCGCTCGCCACCACCAGCTCGACCGTCTGCCGGTAGTGCGCCGGGGGTGCGGCGGCGAGCATGTCGACCGGGTTGACCAGCGACGCCTCGGACGGCAGGAAGGCGGCGAGCCGCTCGCGGAGCCCGTCGGACAGGGCGGGCACGGTGAGGCCGCCGGCCTCGCAGGCGTCGGCGCAGAGGATGCCTGGGCCGCCCGCGTTGGTGACGATCGCCACCCGATGGCCGCTCGGACGCGGCTGGTTGGCCAGCAGTGTGGCCACGTCGAACAGCTCGGCCAGGGTGTCGGTGCGGATCACGCCGGCCTGGCGGAAGAGCGCGTCGACGGTCACGTCGGAGCCGGCGAGCAGGGCGCCGGTGTGCGAGGAGGTGGCCCGCGCCCCGGCCGCGGAGCGGCCGCTCTTGACCGCGACGATCGGCTTGGAGCGACCGACCCGGCGGGCGACGCGGGCGAACTTGCGCGGGTTGCCGAACGACTCCAGGTAGAGCAGGACCACCTCGGTGCCGTCGTCCTCCTCCCAGTAGTCCAGCAGGTCGTTGCCTGAGATGTCGGCCTTGTTGCCGACCGAGACGAAGGACGAGAGACCCAGTCCGAGCGCGTTGGCGTAGTCGATGATCGCCAGGCCGAGCGCGCCGCTCTGGGACAGGAACCCGACACGGCCGCGCTCCGGGAGCAGCGGCCCGAAGGTCGCGTCGAGGCGCACGTCCGGCGCCGTGTTGATGATCCCGAGGCAGTTCGGCCCGATCAGGCGCATGCCGGCGTCGCGGCACACCTGCAGCAGCTCGCGCTGGCGCGCGACGCCGTCCGGTCCGGTCTCGCCGAACCCGGCCGAGATGACCACCATCCCGCGCACGCCCTTCTCGGCGCAGGCGCGTGCCGCCTCCACCACCCCGGCCGCCGGGACCACCACCACCGCGAGGTCGACCGGCCCGGGGACCTCGAGCAGCGAGCGGTAGGCGACCACCGACTGCACCACCTCGGCGCGCGGGTTGACCGGGTAGACCGGACCCTGGAAGCCGGCCGCGAGCAGGTTGTGGAACAGCTGCCCGCCGACCCCGGAGCGGTCGCGGGAGGCGCCGATCACCGCCACGGCCCGCGGGGCGAGCATGGCGCGCATCGCGGCGACGGCCGCCGACTGCTCGCGCCGCTCGAAGCGCTGCAGGGCCGACGCCGTCAGCGAGGTCGGGAACTCGACCAGGATCAGCCCGGGGACGCTGTGGCTGGTCAGCGGGAAGCCGCTGTCGCGGAAGACGCCCACCATGCGGTGGTTCTCGGGCAGCACCTCGGCGACGAACACGGCCACCCCGGCCTCGGTGGCGGTCTCGGCGAGCTGGCCGAGCAGGATGGTGCCGAGCCCCCTGCCCTGCATCCGGTCGGCGACCACGAAGGCGACCTCGGCCCGCTCGGACCGGTTCCCCTCCCGCTCCCAGCCGGCGTGGCCGACCACCTTGCCGTCGTGGCCGACGGTGGCGACCAGCCCGTAGCGCTCCCGGTAGTCGACCTCGGTGGCCCAGCGGGCCGCCGCCTCGAGGTTGGGGAAGCCGGAGAAGAACCGCAGCCAGGTCGACTCCTCCGAGAGGTCCTGGAGCAGCTCGTGGACGGCCGGCGCGTCGTCGGGACGGCTCGGTCGCACGTGTACGGTCGAGCCGTCCCGCAGGACCACGTCGGCCTCGCGGTGCTGCGGGTAGTCCATGGCCCTCCCCCCGCCGGATCGCCTCGCCCGGGCAACGCTACCCCGCCGGGCGAGCCGGTGACAGCATTGTCGTTGATCGGAGCGTGCCTCTTGGTATGCTCGGGTGCCTCGGCCACCGCCAGCTACGTTCCAAGGGGGTGCGATGGCCATCCGGCCTGCGGAGCTCGTCGCGCCGAGCGACGACAAGCGGTGGCGGATCGTCGAGACCCGCATGCGCCGGACAGGGCAGCGGCCGGACGCCCTGATCGAGGTGCTCCACGCCGCGCAGGAGGCGTTCGGCTACCTCGACCCCGACGCACTCGAGTTCATCGGCGGGGCGCTCGGGGTGCCGCTGAGCAAGGTCTACGGCGTCGCGACCTTCTACTCGTTCTTCACCCTCAAGCCGCACGGCCAGCACACCTGCGTGGTCTGCACCGGCACCGCCTGCTACATCAACGGCGCCCCGAGGATCCTCGCCGAGATCCGCGGCAGGCTGGGCGTCGGGCCGCGCGAGACCACCGAGGACGACAAGCTCTCCGTGCTCACCGCGCGCTGCCTCGGGGCCTGCAGCCTCGCCCCCGCGATGATCCTCGACGGCGAGGTCCACGGGAAGCTCACACCAGGCGACGTGGCCGCGCGACTGGAGGCGCTGTGACCGAGACGGCCGGGGAGCGGCGCCCCGCGCGCCGCAGGCACCGGCAGGGCCTCGTGCCCGAGGGGCCGGCGCGCGCCTCGGCCCACGTCTGCCAGGCGGCGAGCTGCCTGTCCGCCCAGTCCGACCTGGTATCCGAGGCGCTGACCGAGCGCGTGGTCGCCGCCGGCCTCGGCGACGTCGCCGTCAAGCGGGTCGGCTGCCTCGGCCTCTGCGCCGCCGGGCCGCTGGTCGAGGTCCCCGAGACCGGCGAGCTGTTCGAGCGGGTCAGCCCCGGCGAGCTCGACGGCCTGGTGGCGGCGCTCGGCGCGGTCCAGCCCGGCGCCACCCGCCGGCCGCAGCCGCCGTTCTTCGCGCGGCAGCTGCGCATCGCCACCGAGAACTCCGGCCGCATCGACCCGGAGAGCCTCGACGACTACCTCGCCAACCGCGGCTACGCGGCGCTGCGCAAGGCGGTCACCGCGATGACCCCGGCCGAGGTGCGCGACGAGGTCACCCGCAGCGGCCTGCGCGGCCGCGGCGGCGCCGGCTACCCGACCGGGCTCAAGTGGACCACCGTGGTCAAGGCGCCGGGCGAGCCCAAGTACGTGATCTGCAACGCCGACGAGGGCGACCCCGGGGCGTTCATGGACCGCAGCGTGCTCGAGAGCGACCCGCACCGGGTGCTCGAGGGCATGGCGATCGCCGGCTACGCGGTCGGCGCGCGCCAGGGCTTCGTCTACTGCCGTGCCGAGTACCCGCTGGCGGTGGCGCGCCTGAAGACCGCGATCCGCCTGGCCGCACGGGCCGGCCTGCTGGGCTCGGCGATCGCCGACACGCAGTTCGGCTTCGAGGTGGAGCTGCGCCTCGGCGCCGGCGCCTACGTCTGCGGCGAGGAGACCGCGCTGATGGCCTCGGTGGAGGGCGGCAGGGGCTCGCCGAGCCCGCGCCCGCCGTACCCGGCGGTCGCCGGGCTGTGGGCCCGCCCGACGCTGATCAACAACGTCGAGACCTTCGCCAACGTGCCGGCGGTGATCCGCAACGGCGGCGACTGGTTCGCCGGCATCGGCACCGCCTCGAGCAGGGGCACCAAGGTCTTCGCGCTCGCCGGTCGGGTGGTCAACACCGGGTTGGTGGAGGTGCCGATGGGCGTCACCCTGCGCCAGGTCGTCTTCGACATCGGCGGCGGGATCGTCGACGGCCGCGCCTTCAAGGCGGTGCAGACCGGCGGGCCGTCCGGCGGCTGCATCCCCGAGGAGCACCTCGACATGCCGGTCGACTACGAGTCGCTCAAGCAGGTCGGCTCGATCATGGGCTCTGGCGGCATGATCGTGATGGACGACACCTCCTGCATGGTGGACGTGGCCAAGTACTTCATGGACTTCTGCCGCGAGGAGTCGTGCGGCAAGTGCGTCCCCTGCCGCGTCGGCACCACCCAGCTCCACCAGCTGCTCGACCGCATCAGCAGCGGCCGCTCGGACCCGGGCGACATGGAACGGCTCGAACGCCTGTCCGGCATGGTGCAGAAGACCAGCCTCTGCGGGCTGGGGCAGAACGCGCCGAACCCGGTCTTCTCGACGCTGCGCTACTTCCGCCACGAGTACCTCGCCCACATCCAGGACCGCACCTGCCCGGCGGGCGTGTGCACCATGGCGGCACAGGAGGTGGCCAACTGAGCGTCCACACCCTCAGGATCGACGGGGTCGACGTCGCCGGCGCCGAGGGCCAGACGGTGCTCGAGGTCGCCGCCGAGAACGGCATCGAGCTGCCCACCCTCTGCCACCTCGACGGCCTCTCCGACGTGGGCGCCTGCCGCCTGTGCATGGTAGAGGTCCCTCCCGGCTCGGAGCGGTTCGTGCCGGCGTGCACCACCAGGGTCGAGGAGGGCATGCAGGTGGTCGCCCACTCCGAGCAGCTCGACGACTACCGCCGCATGATCGTCGAGATGCTGTTCCTCGAGCGCACCCACATCTGCTCGATCTGCGTCGCCAACAACCACTGCGAGCTGCAGGACCTCGCCCAGGAGCTGGGCATCGACCACTTCGACCTGCCGGCGGTCAACCCGCGGGTCGGCATCGACGCCAGCCACGAGCTGTTCGCCATCGACCACAACCGCTGCATCATGTGCACCCGCTGCGTGCGCGTCTGCGACGAGATCGAGGGCGCGCACACCTGGGACGTGATGGGCCGCGGCATCGAGGCGCGGGTGGTCACCGACCTCGGCACCCCCTGGGGCGAGTCGCCGACGTGCACCAGCTGCGGCAAGTGCGTGCAGGTCTGCCCCACCGGCGCGCTGTTCGAGAAGGGCCGCTCGGTGGCGGAGGGCAGCAAGGAGCGGCGCCCGTTCCTGCCCTACCTCAAGCGCATCCAGGACGGGGAGCGGCCGTGACCAGGCCGAGGCTGGCCACCGTCTGGCTCGACGGCTGCTCCGGCTGCCACATGTCCTTCCTGGACATGGACGAGCGCCTGCTGGAGATCACCGAGCGCGCCGACCTGGTCCACAGCCCGCTGGTGGACCAGAAGGAGTACCCGGAGGGCGTCGACGTCTGCCTGGTGGAGGGCGCGGTCTCCACCGAGGACGACCTGCGCAGGATCCGGCAGGTTCGCGCGCGCACCAGGATCCTTGTCTCGTTCGGCGACTGCGCCGTCACCGCCAACGTGCCCGGCCTGCGCAACCCGATCGGCCCGGAGCCGTTGCTGCAGCGCGCCTACGTGGAGAACGCCACCCTCAACCGGGAGCCGCCCTCCCAGGTGGTCCCCGGGCTGCTGCCCAGGTCCCTGCCGGTGCACAAGTACGTCGAGGTGGACGTGTTCCTGCCCGGCTGCCCGCCCTCCGCAGACCTCATCTACCAGGCGCTCGACGACCTGCTCGAGGGCCGCGAGCCACGGACCGGCGACGCCCGCTTCGGCCGATGACTCCGAGACGCCACGTGAGCCGCGAGATCGTCATCGACCCGGTCACCCGGATCGAGGGGCACTCCAAGATCACCATCCACCTCGACGAGCAGGGCGAGGTCGCCGACGCCCGCTTCCACGTCACCCAGTTCCGCGGCTTCGAGCGGATCTGCCAGGGCAGGCCGGTCCACGAGCTGCCCTCGATCATGGCGCGCATCTGCGGCATCTGCCCGGTGAGCCACCTGGTCGCCTCGTCCAAGGCGTGCGACGAGATCCTGGCGGTCTCCCCGCCCCCGGTCGGCGCCGACCTGCGCCGGGTGATGAACCTCGCCCAGCTGGTGCAGTCCAACGCGCTCAGCTTCTTCCACCTCTCCTCGCCCGACCTGCTGTTCGGCTTCGACGGCGACCCGGCCAGCCGCAACATCGTCGGCCTGGCGCGGGAGAACCCGCGGCTCGCCCGCGACGGCATCGGCGTGCGCCGCTTCGGCCAGCAGATCATCGAGTGGCTCGGGGGCAAGCGCATCCACCCCGCCTGGGTGGTGCCCGGCGGGGTCGACGCGCCCTTGACCGCCGAGGTCCGCGACCGCATCCTCGCCACCGTGCCCGAGGCGCTGGCCGCCACCGAGCGGGCGCTGGACTGGTACAAGTCCTCGCTGGCCCGCTGGGAGGAGGAGGCGGCGCGGTTCGGCGACTTCCCCTCGGCGTTCATGGCGCTGGTCGACGTCGACGGCACCGTCGACACCTACGACGGCCTGCTGCGCGTGGTCGGCGCCGACGGCCGCCTGCTGGCCGACCGCATCGACCCGCGGCCCTACTGGGAGTACCTGGGCGAGGCGGTCGAGCCCTGGTCGTACCTGAAGTCGGTCTACTGGCGGCAGCACGGCTACCCCGACGGCGTCTACCGGGTCGGCTCGCTGGCGCGCCTCAACGTCGCCGACCGGCTCGGCACGTCGCGCGCCGACGCCGAGCTGGAGAAGTTCCGCCGACGCCTCGGCAGGCTGCCGAGCAGCTCGTTCCACTACCACTACGCCCGGCTGATCGACATCCTCTACGGCATCGAGCGGATCGAGGAGCTGCTGCTCGGGCCGGAGATCCTCGCGCCGCGGGTGCGCTCCCGTGCCGGCGTCAACCGCAACGAGGGCGTCGGCGTCGCCGAGGCGCCGCGCGGCACGCTCATCCACCACTACCGGGTCGACGACGACGGCATCGTGCAATGGGTCAACCTGGTGATCGCCACCGGGCACAACAACCTGGCGATGAACCGCAGCGTGCTGCAGGTCGCCAGGCACTACGTGAAGGGTGACCAGCTCGAGGAGCCGATGCTCAACCGGGTCGAGGCCGTGATCCGCTGCTACGACCCCTGCCTGTCCTGCTCCACCCACGCGGTCGGGGAGATGCCGCTGCGGATCGAGCTGCTGGCGCCCGACGGGCGCCTGCTCGCCGCGCTGCAACGGTGAGCGGCCCGATCCTGGTGGTCGGCTACGGCAGCACGCTGCGCGGCGACGACGCCGTCGGCTGGCGCGCCGCCGAGCTGCTCGTCGCCGACCCGCGCCTGGCCGGCGTCGAGGTGGTCGCCCGCCAGCAGCTCACCCCGGAGCTGGCCGAGGACCTCAGCCGCGCGGCGCTGGTGGTGCTGGTCGACGCGCGCGAGGCGCCCGCCGCCGGGGAGGTGTCGGTCGGCCGGGTGGCGCCGTCCCCCGGCGGGACGCTCTGGTCGCACCGGCTCGACCCCTCGGCCCTGGTGGCGCTCAGCGCGGAGCTGTACGGCCCGCCGCCTCCGGTCTTCCTGGTCAGCGTCGGCGCCGTCTCGTTCGGCGCTGGCGAGCCGTTGTCGCCGCCGGTGCGGGACGCCCTGCCCGGCGTCGCCGACGCCGTCGCCGGGATCGTGTCCGAGCACCGCCGTGCATGAGCTGTCCCTGGTCGCCGAGCTGGTCGGCGAGTGCGAGCGCCGCGCCGGCGGCGCCCGGGTCCGGCTCGTGCGCGTGCGCCACGCCGCCACCCTCCCCGAGGCGGCCCTGCGCCAGGCCTTCGAGCTGCTCTCCGGCGACGGCGTGCTGGCCGAGGCCGAGCTTCGGACCGAGCCGCTCGCCGTCACCCTCGAGTGCGCCTGCGGCTTCGCCGGGCCGCTCGGCCACGACGACCTGGTCGAGGGCGTCGCCACCGTGTGCCCGTCCTGTGGCGCGGTCTCGCCGAGACGGCGCGGCGCCGAGCTCGAGCTGCTGGAGGTGCGGACCGACCACGCGGGGTAGGCCACCCAGACCCACGACGGTTTGAAGGAGGTGCCCAGGCTGGCTCGCGGCGGCGAGCCAGCCACTGCGGGCCTCCACCCAGCGGAGGAGCGCGAGATGACGACCGGACCTGAGTGGACCTGCATCGACGGCAACGAGGCGGCGGCGCGCGTGGCGCACCGGCTCAGTGAGGTGATCGCCATCTACCCGATCACCCCCGCCTCGCCCATGGGCGAGCTCTCCGACGCCTGGAGCGCGGCCGGCCGGCCCAACCTCTGGGGCGACGTGCCCGAGGTGGTCGAGATGCAGAGCGAGGCCGGCGCCGCCGGGGTGCTGCACGGCGCGCTGCTCGAGGGGGCCCTGGCGACGACCTTCACCGCCTCGCAGGGCCTGCTGCTGATGATCCCGAACATGTTCAAGGTCGCCGGGGAGCTGACCCCGGCGGTCATCCACGTCGCCGCGCGGACCATCGCCACCCACGCCCTGTCGATCTTCGGCGACCACTCCGACGTGATGGCCGCCCGCTCCACCGGCTGGGCACTGCTGGCTTCCTCGTCGGTGCAGGAGGCCCAGGACCTGGCGCTGGTCGCCCACGCCGCGACGCTCGCCTCCCGCGTGCCGTTCCTGCACTTCTTCGACGGGTTCCGCACCTCCCACGAGATCGCCAAGGTCCGCCCGCTCTCCGACGACGACCTGCGCGCGCTGGTGGACCCGGAGCACCTGCGCGCCCACCGGGACCGGCGCCTCTCCCCCGACCGGCCGCGGCTGCGCGGCTCGGCGCAGAACCCGGACGTGTTCTTCCAGGCCCGCGAGGCGGTCAACCCGTTCTACGATGCCGTCCCGGGGATCGTGCAGGCGCGCATGGACCGCCTGGCCGAGCGCACCGGCCGCGCCTACCACCTGGTCGACTACCAGGGCGCCCCCGACGCTGAGCGGGTGGTGGTGCTGATGGGCTCCGGCTCGGGGTCCGGCTCGGAGGCGGTCGAGGAGCTGGTCCGCGGGGGCGAGAAGGTCGGCCTGCTCACCGTCCGCCTGTACCGGCCGTTCCCGGTGGCGGCGCTGGCCGCCGCGCTGCCGCCGACCGTGCGGCGGGTCGCGGTGCTCGACCGCACCAAGGAGCCCGGCGCGACCGGGGAGCCGCTGTACCAGGACGTGGTCACCGCGCTGGCCGAACGCGCCGCCCTCGACGGGACGCCGCCGCCGCTGGTGGTCGGCGGCCGCTACGGCCTCAGCTCCAAGGAGTTCACCCCGGCCATGGTCAAGGCGGTGCTCGACGGGCTCGCCGGTGACGAGCGGCCGCGCAACCACTTCACCGTCGGCATCCACGACGACGTCGGCCGCACCAGCCTGCCGGTGGACGCGTCGTTCTCGACCGAGGACGCCGAGGGGCTCCGCGCGGTGTTCTGGGGGCTCGGCTCCGACGGCACGGTCAGCGCGAACAAGACCTCGGTGAAGATCGTCGGCGAGGGGACCGAGCTGTTCGCCCAGGGCTACTTCGTCTACGACTCCAAGAAGTCCGGCTCGGTGACGGTCTCGCACCTGCGCTTCTCGCCCCGCCCGATCCGCTCGACCTACCTGGTGGCGCAGGCCCAGTTCGTCGCCTGCCACCAGTTCAACTTCCTCGACCGCATGGACGTGCTCGGCCGCGCCGCGCCGGGCGCCACTTTCCTGCTCAACAGCCCCTGGCCCGCCGACCAGGTCTGGGACCACCTGCCCGTCGAGGTGCAGCGCGAGGTCCTCGACAAGCACCTCGACGTGTGGGTGATCGACGCGGCCAGGGTCGCGCGCGAGGCCGGCCTCGGGCACCGCATCAACACCGTGATGCAGCCCTGCTTCTTCGCGCTCGCCGGGGTGCTCCCCCGAGACCAGGCGATCGCCGCCATCAAGCGCTGGGTCGAGAAGGCGTTCGCGCGGCGCGGCGAGGAGGTGGTCGCGCGCAACTTCGCCGCGATCGACGCCGCCCTCGCCGAGCTGCGCCGCGTCGAGGTGCCGGCGCTGGCGACCAGCACGCGCCACCGGCGCCCGACCGTGTCGGAGCAGGCGCCCGACTTCGTCAAGCGGGTCACCGCCCGGATGATGGAGGGCAACGGTGACCTGCTGCCGGTCAGCGCGCTGCCGGTGGACGGCGCCTTCCCCACCGACACCGCCCGCTGGGAGAAGCGCTCCCTGGCCGCGGAGATCCCGGTCTGGGACCCGGCGATCTGCATCGACTGCGGCAAGTGCGCGATCGTCTGCCCGCACTCGACCATTCGCATGAAGGTGTTCGAGCCGTCAGCGTTGCAGGGCGCACCGGAGGGATTCGAGTCCAAGGATTTCCGCTCCCGCGACCTGCCGGAACACCGGCTCACCATCCAGGTCGCGCCGGACGACTGCACCGGCTGCGGGGTCTGCGTCGAGGTCTGCCCGGCTCATTCCAAGGGCGAGGTCAAGCACAAGGCGATCAACATGACCCCGGTCGACGCCTACCTGGAGCGGGAGCGCGCCAGGTGGGACTTCTTCCAGACCATCCCCGAGCTGGACCGCTCCCTGACCGCGCCGGACACGGTCAAGGGCTCGCAGGTCCGCCAGCCGCTGTTCGAGTTCTCCGGCGCCTGCGCCGGCTGCGGCGAGACCCCCTACATCCGGCTGATCAGCCAGCTCTTCGGCGACCACCTGCTGGTGGCCAACGCGACTGGCTGCTCCTCGATCTACGGCGGCAACCTGCCTACCACGCCGTGGGCGACCAACGCCGCCGGACGCGGGCCTGCCTGGGCCAACTCGCTGTTCGAGGACAACGCCGAGTTCGGCCTGGGCCTGCGCCTGGCGTCCGAGCGGCTGGAGGCGGCCGCCAGGCGGCTGCTCGAACGGCTCGCGCCGGAGGTGGGCGAGGACCTCGCGCGGGCCCTGCTCGACGAGCACGGGCGCGACGAGGCGGCCGTGGCCGGCCAGCACGAGCGCGTCGCCGAACTGCGCCGCCGACTGGCGGGCGTCGACCGCGCCGAGGCGCGCGAGCTGGAGGGCGTCGCCGACGAGCTGGTCCGCCGCAGCGTGTGGATCGTGGGCGGCGACGGCTGGGCCTACGACATCGGCTCTGGTGGGCTGGACGCGGTGCTCGCGTCCGGCCAGGACGTCAACGTGCTGGTGCTCGACACCGAGGTGTACTCCAACACCGGCGGGCAGGCCTCCAAGGCGACGCCGCGCGGCGCGGTCGCCAAGTTCGCCGCGCAGGGCAAGCCGACCGGCAAGAAGGACCTCGGCATGGCGGCGATGGCCTACGGCAACGTCTACGTGGCCAGCGTCGCGCTCGGCTCCAGCGACATGCAGACGGTCAAGGCGCTGACCGAGGCCGAGGCGTGGCCGGGCCCGTCGCTGGTGATCGCCTACTCGACCTGCATCGCGCACGGGTTCGACATGTCGCAGTCGATGGCGCACGAGCGCGAGGCGGTCCGGGCCGGCCACTGGCCGCTGTACCGCTACCACCCGGAGGCCGAGCGCCCCTTCCACCTCGACTCCAAGCCGCCGGCGGTGCCGCTGCGCCAGTTCGCCGAGAGCGAGGCCCGCTTCGCCATGCTCGCGCGCACCAACCCCGCGGAGTTCGACCGGCTCATGACGCTGGCCGAGGAGGACGCGCGGGAGCGCTGGCGCTGGTACGAGCAGCTCGCCGGCCTCTCTCGCACCGCGCCGCACCTGCCGCCGCCGCGGCTCGCCCCGGCCCGCCCCTCGGAGGAGGACGACTCGTGACCGTCGACCTGCGCACCCGCTACCTCGGCCTGGAGCTGCGCTCGCCGCTGGTCGCGTCGGCGTCGCCGCTGACCGGCGACCTCGACGGCCTGCGACGGCTCGATGACGCCGGCGTGGGCGCGGTGGTGCTGCCCTCGCTGTTCGAGGAGCAGCTCAGCCACGACCAGGTCGAGCTGGACCGGCTGCTGCTGACCACGTCGGAGCACCAGGGCGAGGCGCTGTCGTACTTCCCCGACCTCGAGGACTACAACACCGGGCCCTGGTCCTACCTCGACCTCGTCGAGCAGGCAAAGCAGGCGCTGCAGGTCCCGGTGGTCGCCAGCCTCAACGGCACCACCACCGGCGGCTGGGTGCGGCACGCCACCCGGCTGCAGGAGGCCGGCGCGGACGCCATCGAGCTCAACCTGTACGACGTCGCGACCGACCCGGGCGTCGGCGCGGCCGAGCTGGAGGCGCGATACCTGGAGCTGGTCGCCGCGGTGCGCGCGGCGGTCAGCGTCCCGCTCGCGGTCAAGCTCAGCCCGTTCTTCACCGCCATGGCCAACATGGCCGTGCGGGTGGCGCGGGCCGGCGCCGACGGCCTGGTCCTGTTCAACCGCTTCTACCAGCCGGACCTGGACCTGGACGCGTTGGACGTGGTGCCCCGCCTGGTGCTCTCGACCTCCGACGAGCTGCGCCTGCCGCTGCGCTGGATCGCGATCCTCTACGGGCACGTGGACGCCTCGCTGGCGGCCTCGAGCGGGGTCCACACCGGCCTGGACGCCGCCAAGGTGCTGCTCGCCGGTGCGGACGTGGCCATGATGACCTCGGCGCTGCTGCGCAATGGGCCGTCGCACGCCGCCACGGTCCAGGCGGAGCTGGTCGCCGTGCTCGCCGAGCGCGAGTACGCCTCAGTGGCCGAGCTGCGCGGCAGCATGAGCCGCAGGGCCATGCCCGACCCCGCCGGCTTCGAGCGGGCCAACTACGTCCGCACGCTCGCCTCCTGGTCCAGCCGCGCCACGGTCAGCCCGGGACAGGCCGCCATGCACGATCCGGAGCCCTGACGGGCACGGCCCACGCGTGGACAGGTCGGTGGGACGTTCGCGCCCCGGCGCGCCGGGCCGGACGGCCCTTGCGGCGCCCGCGGCGCTGGCCCTTCACTGAGCCGGAGGGCGCGCCGGTGTGCCGCTTTGGAGGTGCGGGATGGCGACGGTTCGGGGCACGATCCGGCGGGCGGGCGGCAGGCGGCGAGCGGCCGGCGCGGCGCCGGAGACCGGGGCGCTGCTGGCGTTCTTCGCCCTCGCCTACGCGCTGAGCTGGGCGTGGGTCGTCCCGCTTGCGCTGACCCACCAGGTGGTCCGCCGCGGCGACGGCTGGCCGACCCACGCCCCGGCGCTCCTCGGCCCACTGGTCGCCGCCTTCGCGGTCACCGCCTGGACGACCGGCCGTCCGGGCGTGCGCGAGCTGCTGGCCCGCATGGGCCGTTGGCGGGTGGCGCCACGCTGGTGGCTGGTGGCGCTCAGCCCTATCGCCTTCCTCGCGGTCACGCTGGCCGGCCTGCTCGTGGCCGGGCAGGACCTTCCCGCCGTGGCCGACTTCGGGCGCTTCAGCGGCACGCCGGCGGTCGGCGTGGTCGGCGCGCTGCTGATCATCACGTTCGTCGGCAGCCTCGGCGAGGAGACCGGCTGGCGGGGGTTCGCGCTGCCGCGCCTGCAGCGGCGCCTCGGCGCCCTGAGCGCCACGCTGGTCCTCGCCCCGCTGTGGTGGCTGTGGCACCTGCCGCAGTTCTTCGTGATCGCCACCTACCGCGACTTCCAGCCGTTCGAGTACGTCGGCATGTTCCTCGGGCTGACCTGTGGCGCGTTCGTGCTGACCTGGCTGTACAACCGCTCGGGTGGCAGCGTCCTGCTGGTGGTGGTGTGGCACGGGCTCTACAACTTCGTGGCCGCCACGCAGGCGGCCGTCGGCACCATCGCCGCGGTGGTCAGCACCCTGGTGATGGTCCAGGCCCTTGTCCTGCTCGCCTTCGAGCTGCGGGCGCGCCGCCACGGCCGGCCCTCGCTCCTCGGAGCGGCGCCCACCCGCGCCTGAGAGCGCCACAGACCCGTCCGGTCCGACCGGCCAGCTGAGGGGGCGGGAATTGCGCAGGCTCCTTCATGACCTGGCTCTTCATCACTATCAAAATGATTTCACTGGTTACGAAGGAGTGTGCTCCAGGCGTGTGACAGCCGGGTGAGCTGGCGCTCTGCGGTCGCTCCCAGCCACAGCAGCAGCAGGCCGGTGAGGCCGATGGTGATCCAGCGCGGAAGCTGGGCCGCGACCGGCAGGACGGCGTCCGCGCCCAGTCCCAGCAAGGTGACGGCGCCCAGGACGAGCGGGGCCTGGAGTCCGGCGCGGGCGCCGGCCAGCAGCACCAGCAGCGCCGCGGCGGTGAGCAGCAGCGGGCGCGCCCTGCCGTCGCGGTCGACCGCCAGGACCAGGCTCGGCAGCAGCGCCACCGCGAGCCCGGGCCCGAACGCGAGCCAGGAGCCGGGACGCGCCTCGCCCCGGCGCGCCAGCGCGCCCGCCGCCAGGGCGACGGCCGCCGCGGGCAGGGTGTACGCCTCGACCGCGGTGACCCCGGCGGCCGCCAGCCACGCCCAGGTGGCGGCGACCGCGACCGCGGCGCCACTCCAGAGGTAGGCGCGGCGCACCGGCCACGCCCCGGCGGCCAGCAGCGCCGGGACCGCGGCGGTCAGCGCGGCCGCGAGCCAGCGCCCTTCCCAGCCGGCGAGCAGGGCGCCGAGCGCGCCCATGCCCAGGCCGAGCGCCTCCAGGACCGGGCCCTCCGCCGCGCGCCGGCGCCACCGCGTCCCCATCACCAGCACCGCACCCGCCGCGGCGGCCACCACGAAGCCGGCCTCGGCGGCGCCGCCACCCGCGCCCACCGCCGCCGCCGCGCACTCGCCGACCACGGCGACGGCGGCGACCGCCGCGCAGCCCTGGCGCAGCCAGCCGCTCCGGGACGCGGCCGTGGCGAGCGCCGCCGGCACCGCCACCGCCCCCAGGAAGGCGAGCGTTCCGGTCTCCGCGGCGAGCGCCCAGCCGGCCGCCAGCACCAGCAGGGCCGCCGCGCACCCGGCGAGGACGCGCGCCGCCAGGCCGCCGGCGTAGTGTTCGGGCGGCGGCAGGGTCTGGGCGACGCGGTCGGGCGGCACGGCGCCGGCGCCACGGTCGGGCGGCGGCAGGGTCTGGGCGACGCGGTCGGCGGCGACCGCTCCGGTCACCGCCGCCAGCGCGGTCGCCGCCGGGAGCAGCAGCGCCGCCCACAGCGGCCAGCCGGCCGCCAGCGGCAGCGCGGCCGCCACGCCGGTCGCCGCGGCCGCTGCGACCGCGGCGGCCGCGCCCGTGGCGACCAGGCGCGGGCCGCGCCACGGCGCGGCGGCGAGGCCGGCCGCGCCGGCGCACGCCAGCAGCGCGACGACCAGCGGGCCGGTGCCGGCGAGCCCGCCTCCCGCGCCGGTGAGGCGTTCGACCGCGGTCGCCGCGCCGGCGTCGAGCCTCGCCGTCCACGGGTTCGCCGCCCATACCAGCGGAGCGAGCACGGCCTGCAGGAGCGGTTCGAGCAGGCCGGCCACGCCCACGGCGAGCGTGGCGCCGGCCGCCAGCGCGCTCCCGCGCCGGACCGCCCGTGGCAGCGGGCGGCTGAGGCCGACGGCGGCGGCTCCGAGCACGGCCACGGCGGCCGGCAGCGACCACGACTCCCACCGCGCCGCGAGCAGCGTGCCCGCGCCGGCGAGCAGCGCCCCCGCCGCGACCGCCACGAGCACGTCCGGCGCGCCGCGGCGCGCCGGCGAGCCGGGCACGGCGAGGGCCGCGGCCGGGGCCAGGGCGACGGCCGCAAGGACCGCGGCGGGCCCGGCGGCGGCCGCCAGGTCGGTGACGGGCGGGGACCCCAGCGCGAGGCCGACCGCGCCGAGATCGAGGAGGACCGCACCGGCCGCGCACGCCACCGCGGCGCCGCGCCAGCCCGCGCGGCCGCCCAGCCAGCCACCGCCCGCGGCGGAGGCGGCGGCGGCCAGCGCCAGCCCGACCCCGACCGTCCAGGAAGCCTCCGCGACCACCAGGACGGTCAGCGCGGCCGAGACCTGGGCGAGCGCCGGCGCGGCGACGCGTTGCAGCCGCAGCCACCGCGCCGCGACGGCCGCCACGGCCGCCACGGCCGCGCCGGCGCCGCTGCCGAGCGCCCACCACGCGGTCGCCGACCAGCCGCCTCCGAGCCCGCCGCGGCGCAGCGCGTACCAGTCGACCAGCAGCAGCGCCAGCGCGAGCCCGGCGAGCGCCTCGCCCGTGGCGGGCAGGCGCCGGCGGGTCGCGGCGCTGGCCGCCGCGGCCACCAAGGTCGCGGCGGCCAGCAGGCCGGCGCGGCCGAGGTCGCCGAGGCGGACCCAGGCCACCACGGCGAAGATGAGCGCGGCGATCGCCACCAGGACCGACCCGAGCCCGAGCAGGACGCCGCGGATCATCTCCGGGCGCCACTCGCGCCGCGCCGTGGTCCCGGCCGGAGCGGCCGCGCCCTGCCCGAGCGCGTGCAGCAGCCGGCCCCGCTCCCGCCGCAGGGCGGCTGTCTCCTCCAGCAGCGCCCGCTGCCGCTCGCCGAGCTCGTAGAGGCGCCACACCACCACCCGCAGGCGGTCGGCGTCGGCGCCGGTCTGCGGCAGCCCGCACGAAGGGCAGCGGGACACCTCGCCGGCGGGACGGCCGCAGCCAGGGCACCACGTCGCGGTCGCGGTCCGCTCCTCCACCGGGCACCTCCCGCTCGCCAGCTTGGCCAGACGACCTCAGCATGGGGGCCAGCCAGGGGCCGCCACCAGCGGCCTCCTGCTCATCTTCGGCAGCGAACGCACCCAGCTTCGCCTGGGTACGTTTGCCCGGGGAGCTGGGTGGGAGGTGGCTACCCGCTCGCCAGCCGGCCGACCCCGCCGTAGATGGGGACGGGGTCGGCAGGGACCTGGGTGCTGGCGTCCGGGCGCCAGCGCGGCAGCTCCACCACGCCGGGGTCCAGCAGCTCGAAGCCGTCGAAGAGGCGCTCGGCCCCCAGGGCGCGCGGCTCGAGGGCACCAACTCCGTGACACGGAGCTCGGCCCCTCCCCAGCGGCCGCTCGCGCGGCCGGCCGTACCCTGGCATGAGCGGGCGGCGCACTGCGGGCTTCAGGTGGTCTGCGGTGACCCGCATCGCGGTTACCCGTGGTGTGCCGCCCGTGGCGGGAGCATGCCTCCTACGGCGCCTCGGCCGTAGGGCCGGCCGGCCTGACGCGGGCGTGACCCTCGGCTCTTGGAGGGTGGCCGTCCCGGGCGGCCCAGAGCAGACCGGGCCAGAGCGGACGCGGAGTGGGGTGGGACGCCAGCGGCGCTTGGCAACTCCGGCGCGACGTGGCACGATCTCGCAGGTGACCAGCAGACCCGCTGCGGCGCAGCGCCTGCGCGACCTCGCACGGCTGCGCCGCGTCCGCGACCGGATCGACCGGGAGTACGCGCAGCCGCTGGACGTCGAGGCGCTCGCCCGCGGCGCGCACGTGTCGGCCGGCCACCTCAGCCGCCAGTTCCGGCTGGCCTACGGCGAGTCGCCGTACGGCTACCTGATGACGCGGCGCATCGAGCGCGCGATGGCGCTGCTGCGTCGTGGCGACCTCAGCGTCACCGAGGTCTGCTTCGCGGTCGGCTGCTCGTCGCTGGGCACCTTCAGCACTCGCTTCACCGAGCTGGTCGGCGTGCCGCCCAGCACCTACCGGCGCCACGCGGCGCGCGCGACGGCGGGGATGCCGTCGTGCGTGGCGAAACAGGTGACCAGACCGGTCAGGAATCGAGAAGCGCCGGTCCTCAAGCCGGACGTAGCATGACCGACATGGAC